>Ga0302139_10002086_pt1 | contig 9745 bp, 10 predicted proteins | sample CBN3_331_MG_FD_203104 | JGI IMG/M metagenome (GOLD analysis project Ga0302139, IMG submission 203104) | Marine microbial communities from Western Arctic Ocean, Canada - CBN3_33.1 | ecosystem: Environmental > Aquatic > Marine > Oceanic | place: Canada: Western Arctic Ocean | collected 2017-09-15 | reverse complement strand
AAAGCCGGCCATTTTGCAAGCCTTGGACAAAGCAGGACTAACATACCCCTTCTCGTTAAGAACTTCCTGGGGAGCCTTACCTTTGCCCAATTCAGCAAAGTATTCTGCTACAGTGAAATTGTGGCGTAAAAACTTCTTAAATGCACCAAGTCCACCATATTTGTCAAACCGACCAATAAATTCACCATCATATGACAACCAACCATTCTCATTGAGGAACTTCTTGTTCTCAAATGGTGTGTTTTTGAATGTTAACATAATTGACCTTTATCTCATTGTCTATACATACATTATACAACGAATTGGATAATTGTCAACCTTAAAAAAGTGTTGTTTTTTTACAACAAAAAACCGCTTATTTTAGTGGGGGTTTATAAGGGTATATTAGAGAACACTAATATTAGAAACCCTAATCTACTTCGGGGAACATATTCTTAACGTGCTGAAGAATATCAGCGGGGAATTCGGTCTGGCCAGCAGTTCCATCCTTTTTTACCGTTTTTTTGGCTAATCTGAGGATTTCACGTTTATTCATATTTTTAATTTTTTCTGAGGGGTTTGCCCTTACTGCCCATTCCTTATTTACTTCATCATGGATAATAGCATTCCAGGCATATCCTGCAATATCAGCAATATCCATAGGAACTTCGATTTTCGTCAAAATCCTACGTTTTCCATCTGGGCATTTTGAACTACGCATTATCGAACCATCCTTTATTCTTACTCTTCATAATACTAATTATACAAGATATCTTACTTTTGGTCAACCTTAACAATTATGCTTTATTAGCAGGGGTTTCATCAAAATACTTCATTTTATCAGGGACGGTTTGCCAATCGTCAGCATCAGCTGGCGCGGCTTTTCGTCGCACAAGGTTGGGCCAGTCTTCGGCATACTTATCATTAAACTCAATCCAGTATGTTTTATCTGGTTCTGTTAATAGGGTATCCGGAACAATTGCGTCTACAGGGCATTCTGGTTCGCATACACCACAATCGATACACTCTTCAGAGTTAATAACAAGCATATTAACGCCTTCATAAAAACAATCTACAGGGCATACTTCTACACAATCGGTATATTTACATTTAATACATTTATCATTAACTATATACGTCATTAAAAATTCCTATTTTAATTGAAAAGATTCACCACATCCACAAGACGAGGTATCTGGAATGGTAACTTTGAAAGCTGGCATAAAGTCACCAGTGTAATCAATTACTGCTCCATCCATATACCCAATTGTAAACTTATCAATAAGGAATTGTTTGTCTTCCCCTAACTCAAATGTAATATCACCGTCTTCTAACTTTACAGAATTTTCCCATTTGCCAATTAGGCCTGAGCATCCACCACCATCGAGTTGATAACGAACGTAGGGCACATCATTTTTAGTTGCTACTGTCAGCAATTGTTTTTTTGCTGTTTCAGTTATTTTTATATTATGTTCCATAATAGTATTTATACCCGTTTTTGTCTTCGTAATTTGACTATTTTATTCAATCCTACTCTATAGTGTAGGCCTGCTAATTCAAACTCATTCCATTCATCTGTTCTAGGCGCCATACCTACATGCATACAATTTGATGGTGTTATTTCAAGTTCGTTGCATAACTCATGTTGCATTTCCCTAAACTTATAAGGAATATGATCAGATCTAAAATGATCCATCATCCATATTGCTAATTGCATATTGCTACCCACTAAATGATTATAGTTATTATGTTGGCAAATCATACCATCATCATAATTGCTATATCTAATTCCATTACGAAATCGACCACAACCTAATCCTTTGCTTGTACTAAAACATACTTCAGTAATCGCTGGATGTAAAAAATCAAACTCTATATTCATACAAGTGCCATACCACGCACAATCTACTAACACTGGCGTATTAGATTGCAATGCATCATCAAGCATCTCATCCATATGATAATGCCTGTCTCCAAATCCTGCAAACGGTAGACTAATAATAACATATTCATTTTTAGTTAAAGAAATATACTCACCTGTTACTTTATCAAGATGATCTAATTGAGGAACAAAATCTGTATATGTTTCGTATACTCTTTTATTATAACCATACTCTCCACGAAAGACTCGTAATGTTTTACCGCGATGCCGCCAGTGAAATTCATCCAATGCTTGTGTACTTCCTATTATTGAATCCCTGCGATTAAATCTAAATGATTCTAAACTTGTAACATTTATAGTATTTAGATCATTCTCAATGATCCAACTATGCATTCGTTCTAAAAAATAATCTTTACAATCGAAAAAATTGTCATCCTCTATCCATTGTTGCCATGGTGCTTCACTTAACACCGCTTGCCATTTTGGCTCCCATACTGCATGAGCATTTGTTGTTAAACTATTATTATGTTCTAACATATTCTGCAAACTCTTTTAACCTTGGTTCTATTTTTTCAATATCTATATCTCTTATTATATTACATTTCTCTATCCATTGCAATGATATTTTTTGTTTTTCTACAGAAAATGTTTTATATTCTTGTAATGTTTTAATTAACTGATGCAGTTCGGTTTGATGTAAAGTTTTTAAATTTAACATGTATATGTCTTTTAATTGATCTATCGTATCTTCTACCATAGACGATGGAATATTCTCAAGACTTGCATAGTAAGGTGCTTTAACAAAGTTAATTAACTTTATTTTAGTGTTATTCTTTGTTGCTATAAGATTATGCCACATAATTAATTCAGGTATATTAAAAACATTAAACAAACTAAACACTGGCATAATCAATATTATTGCATCGAGAGTTAATAACTTTTTTATATTTTCCTCAACTACAGTAAACTCATAATCACGAATGTAATTATACAATGGCCCAATAGCATCTATGCTACAAACTATAACTAAATTCTTAATCTTTCTCAAATATGATAATACATTATCATTGAGCAAAGTGCAATTAGTAGTAATTGTTAAACCATTCTCTAATTCCATATCAGAAAACTTATTGAGAAATTCTACTACAGATTTATTAAATAACGGCTCACCACCAATAAGCTCAATATTTAAATCTTTATCATTTACTACACTATCAAGTAATTCATTCATAAACAAGTTGTCAACTTTAAACGATGTATTAACAAGTTCTTGTCGCTTAACAAAATCAGGATGTCCTGTCATAAATTTATCATAACGATTCCAACCTGAAGAAAAGAAACTGTCACACGTTGTACAAGCAACATTGCATTTATTTGAAACTGCTACTTCTACAAATACAGGAGATTGTCTATTTTTAATAATAGGAATATCTTTTCTATTGTTTTCCCATTTTTGTCGTTTGGACATCATACCATATTTTTCTTTACTAATACATTTTACACAACCTATAGGTATTTTATCTGCAAGAAATATATTTTGTATTTCTTTTAATTCATTAGAGTTGAAATATTCATTTATAGTAATAGGAGCATCAGCATAGTTAAATGGAGCATGTGAAGTATCAAATGCACAACAAGGCATTACATTTCCAGCAGTATCAATTGCCATAGTCTCAAATGGCATATAACAAAACTTATTCATTAACTAAAATAGTCTTCCTGCCCACCTACACGGATTGTGTCCATTGTTAAACAATGTATTGCACCATCCCAAAAATGTTGATGCCTAAAATGCCATGGCCATCCTTCTATTCCGGCTTTTGCAAACTGATCATATATTTCTTTATTATAACCATTAGTAATAACTAATTCTTCACTGACACTAAACATATTAACATCAAATACTGTTTCATCACAAAATCCAATCCACTCTGTAAGATAATCAGATACAAAACCTTTATACCATCGTTTCTTCCGCGTGTTTCTAAATTCTTCTGGTAAACTAAATGCAGTATCAGGTATTTGAATTATATCCCAACTTTTCATAATGTCAGGTATAACATTTTTATTCCAACATGCAACAACACCAGGTTTAAGCAATGCTAATTTTCCATCTAAATGCCCGCCGTGGTTAACAGGATGAAATCTAAACTTATCACCGAGGGCACGTTGAATCCATTCCATACCGAGGTCTGTGCCTTTGCCTATATGTCTGCCTTGACTAGGATGTACTAACGAGTAAAAAATATCGCGGCCACACCTTAATAGGTTTGCTGAATGATATAATAACCTTTGCCCATCGTGCTCGTCATATTGTTTTGTATCGCTATCAAAATTGGGCATTGGCATTGACAACCAATTATTACCTGCTTTATAATACTCTACAAAATAATCATATGTACTCCAGTTACTAAAGAAGCGTCCATTATTACCTGTATAAAAATCTATTAATGTATCACCATACACGCCTGCTGTGTCACGTGGCTGTAATGGATGATCTGGAAAGGCAAATTCAAATGTATGTAAATTACAAAAGCCTCGTCTTTTATTAAGATCAAATACTACTTTAGGTCGACGTACATTTACTCCAATACTTTCTAAAAATTCTTTAACCTTTAAAACATCTTCTTCAGTCTCATCAAAAATCTTTTTTAATCCATTACGCAACTCGTCATCAGGGAAATGTTCAGTAGTTATATCGTCTGAACTATATGCTTTTCCTAGGATAACTTCTTTAAGTGGTTGAAACTCTGTCCACGAGTTTGCCTTCATTTTTATATTCCATTAACAGTATATTTAACTTTGGTAAAAATTCTTCAAATTTCTGCTTACGATAATTATCCATTATTCTTGTTTCAGTAAAAAACTGATCTAATGCATCTCTTGTGTCAACTGAATACATATGATTAATAATACCTTGCACTTGCTTTTTAAAAGTATCTGGTATTTTTTGTAGTTCCGTTGCTACAATACCTTTTATAACTAAAGGTAACGTTGTTATATTAAAATAACGAGGATCGTGTAACATATGCAAAATTATACCATCTATTTTTATATCATCAAAACTTTGTAATGTATTAACTAATTCATCTAAATATAACACATTATACATTTGCACTGTAGTAATTGTTTCAAGAGATAAATTAATTTCTTTTTTTATATCAGTTAACAATCTCAAATTACGCAATATAATTTCCCAATTACTAGGATAACGAATATATTCATTTCGCTTCCCTACTGCATCAATGCTTACACGCAATTCAATTTTCTTAAAAGACTTCCATAAATCTAATGCACGATCAGGTATATTAGATAAATTAGTATTATAATTTAAAACAATGTCTTTTGATTGCCCTTGATCTACATATCCCTGCAAAAATTCATAATGCTCTGTAATCATAAGAGGCTCACCGCCACTCATATGTATATGTTTCATATCTGGTGAATAATATGAAAGAGTCTTAAATAATTTCCTACTATCAGTCCAGACATATGGATCTTTTTTACGATCAACAATAACATTAGCAGTTGCCGTATCTTCACTATCTAAAATTTGATATTCCGATGCAACTACTTTATCTTTATTATTAACACTTAATGTTATTTTACTATTGCCTGATGCAGTAAACTTAGGAGGCTTTGGACTTGCTGTACCATAATAGATTTTATGTTTTTCTTGAAATGTATCATACCATTCTTGATACCATGCTGAACTCTCACCAGGATAACACATGCGGCATTTCTGATTACACAAATTACCTAAACGTATATCAGCGGCAAACAATGGCACTTTATTTGTATCAGTTATTGTACCATCACTGCTAGTTGTTTTAAATGCATCGTCAATTGTAAAACCATCATTGGCATGTAATTCTCTATGTGACATACGTCTACTTAAAATACCATTATCATCTTCATTGTTACATCGTTTACAAACAGGATGTCTTTCACCCCGTAGCATATATGAGCGTATTTCTTTGAGAAAAACATTATTACGTACTTCATCTAATGATGTAGTATGGCATGACACTGGTTCGTTAGCAATCTCAGTAGGATCATTTGTTTCCCATAATGTTCCACGAGAAAATTTACCCATATTATTTTCTCGTTTCCACCGATCATTGGGAGCTTTATAACTATTTGCTTGAACGCATACTCGATAATGTCCTAAACTGTTTATACTATATGTTACCCAAGGAATTGGGCACCAACTATTGTTTGACATTTTTTAATACATCTTTTTTATTATAACCATTATCATTATAATACGTTGTACCACATTCACAACTACATAATGGTAATTGGTTTGTACTACCTTTAATATAAAACTTCTCATCAAACCAATATATTATAGCCATATTATTTAAAGGTAATTCACACTGGACACATTTAAACATTACAAAAATCCCAAAACAACTTTAACTCTGGAAACGTTTTATGAAAATCTGTACCACGCATTTCGTCGAATTTATTTACTGCACTAATAAAAGTTTTAGGAGACAACGCAGAACCAGAGTTACCAAACTCCTCATTATTTTTTATAGAAAGTGTATCTATGTATTGAACATACTCATGACCTTCGTCAAATACCCGGTGACAATATCCTTCTTCAGTATCTGAATGAAACTCCTTAGTATGACTTAAACAAAAATCTTTACAATTATTTAATCCTTCTATAGCTCTATCTGCTAATAAAGGAACATGCTTAATATTATCAAATTTAAATATTCCTCCCCATGGATTTATTGTAAATCCAATACGATAAGGATCATCAATCGTTGATAAACAATTATCCCAATACCAATTTAAGCATTCTTCTTGATGTAAAATATTAAAAATATTTACGGAATGTTGTATACTTAAACGACAACCACTGTCATATATACGATGAAAAGTTTCTAACCATTTTTTATCTTTATAACCGTATCGTATATATTCGCCTCGCGGACCGCTTCCGTCGTGACTCATAGAAATTTGGAAACGATCTTCCCATTTTGATAGATATTTCTTAATAATGTCTTGGCCTTTAAATGTACGAATTGAACCATTCGTATGACACCATATATAAATACCGCCTGGCTTATGTAAATCATGTTCAATAAATCTATCTAATGCTTTGTACACTTCGGGCATCATAAATGGTTCACCGCCTTGAAAATGTATATGAGTAATTGTATCTTTGTGTTCTATAATGTGATCAATCAAAGCATCAGCATCAACATTACTACAATATGCTTCTTTTTCAGTTAAAGATTCCTTCTCTGATAATTTATCGCCTTCCCGACCTTCCCGAGTTTCATACGCTCCTAAATATTTCCCTATTGTTGTACTATTATCAAGAGTACAACCCATACATGCAAAATTACATTTGTTAGAAAATACAATATCAAGCCACGCCGGAGTAATTTTATTTATATAACCATTTGCATCAGTATTTGCTATTAGATCATCAATTACATGTTGTGACCATTCAGTACATGCTTGGCGAGGATCCGCGACATGACTATGCCTTTGTTCTAACTCCCAACACGTATCACAATAAGATTCGGTCATAGACTCGACAGTACTTAAATTACTTGCCGATCTTTTTTCCATAGTACCATCTAAAAAATGCTTACGTATTTCCATTGCTTTAGGAGAATTTACTATGTCATTAAGGTTAGTTAAATTTCCTTGAATATTTCCTCGTTCACCCTGGCCAGCCATACAACAAAATTTTATACCACCATTAGCTTCAAAAATAAGACTTGACCATGGTGCGCCACAAAACTTTTTACCATATTTTTTTGTTATATCTTCAAATACAGGAATTTCTACTGGGTAATTTTTAAATTTATCTATTGCCATAATACATTCCTTAAATTTTTATCAATATCCCAATCAACAAAATAATAATTAAAAACAATTCCGCGGCAAGGATTGTATGATACCACACCCACCTCGCTCTATAGATTTTCTTTTCGTTAAACGTGTCTCTTAAATCATCAACAAAATTTTTATGTGGTGGTGGAGGCGGTGGTTTTTTCTTAAACAAAGGTTTCATAATAATATTTATATACTATATTTTCTTTGTAATTACTTCAGCAATATGAGTTGGGCAAGGAGCATAATGACTAAACTCCATACTAAATTGTCCGCGGCCACTTGTCTGACTACGCAAATCACCTATATATCCAAACATTTCACCCAGTGGTGCTTCAGCATAAACACGTACAACTGTACCAGTCATTTCTTGATTATGTATTATACCACGCCGCCTGTTTATATCACCTATAACATCACCTACTTTATCTGTAGGACAAGTTACGTCAAGTTTCATAATTGGTTCTAGCAACTGTGGGCTTGCTTTAGGTAGTGTTTGCCTAAATGCTCCGCGAGCTGCAAGTTCAAATGCTACCGCACTACTATCTACTGCATGAAATGAACCATCTGTTAATGTTACTTTGTAATCAAGCATTGGATAACTTGCAAGTATACCACCAGGATTAGAAGTAGCAAAACCTTTTTCTACAGACGCCCAAAACTCACGTGGCACCCTACCACCTGTAACTTTACTTTCAAATTGAAATCCTTCTCCGGCTTGAAGCGGTGCTACTGTATATTCAATATCAGCAAACTGTCCAGCACCACCAGTTTGTTTCTTATGCACATATCTATCATTAACTGTTTTAGTAATCGTTTCTCTGTATGCTACTTGTGGCTTGCCTACACTTACTTCTACGCCGTATGTGCGTTTTAGTATATCACACTTAACATCTAAATGCAATTCCCCCATACCTTTAAGTATTGTTTGTCCAGACTCTTGATCTGTCTCTACATGAAAGGAAGGATCCTCTTGCACCATCTTACCAATCGCAGAACCTAACTTATCCATATCACTTTGTGTCTTTGGTTCAATTGCTATGCTAATAACTGGATCTGGGAACACCATTGGCTCAAGTATTGCTGGATTCTTTTTGTCGCACAATGTATGCCCTGTTTGTACATTTTTCATACCTAGCAATGCAATAATGTCGCCTGCTTGGGCAGAATCTACTTCTTCGCGTGAGTCGGCATGCATCTCAACAATACGACCTATCCTTTCTGTTTTACCAGTAGTGCTATTATATATAGAGTCGCCTTTCTTCAATGAACCAGAGTAAATGCGTGTAAATGTTAGTGCACCATATTTGTCTTCCATTATTTTAAATGCAAGTGCTCGCAATGGACCGTCTGCATCTACTGTAGCAACTTCACCTGTTTCTACACCAGTCTCATCTACTAATGGTTGCGGATCAACTTCAGTCGGGTTAGGCAAGTAATCTACCACAGCATCCATTACAAGTTGCACACCTTTATTTTTAAATGAACTACCGCAATACGTTGGAAAGAAGTCATTGCTAATTGTACCTTTACGTATACACATTTTAAGTTGATCTATAGTAATAGAGGCTGGGTCATCAAACCATTGCATCATTACTTCATCATCCATTTCTACTGCTGTTTCAACCAACCGTTCATAATAATGTTTGGCGGCTTCTATGTAAGTAGTTTTAGTTGCTATCTGATCATTGGGTATAACTTCGTCAGGTATTGGTCCATCAGTATATGACATTGGATCAGCTGGGTCTGACCACGTTCGTGCTGTTTGATTTAATATATCAACAACACCAATAAAAGTATCTTCAACACCTATAGGGATAGTCATAATTAACGGCTTTGCACCAAGTCGTGTTTTTATTTGTGCTACTACACCATGAAAGTCAGCACCTACCCTGTCCATTTTATTAATGTATATAATACGTGCTACTTCACTGTCGTTAGCATACCGCCAATTAGTTTCTGACTGTGGCTCTACGCCGCCACTTGCACAAAATACACCAATACCACCGTCAAGTACTTTAA
>Ga0302139_10002072_pt1 | contig 9770 bp, 12 predicted proteins | sample CBN3_331_MG_FD_203104 | JGI IMG/M metagenome (GOLD analysis project Ga0302139, IMG submission 203104) | Marine microbial communities from Western Arctic Ocean, Canada - CBN3_33.1 | ecosystem: Environmental > Aquatic > Marine > Oceanic | place: Canada: Western Arctic Ocean | collected 2017-09-15 | reverse complement strand
TTGCGGCAAGTCTAGTCAACGGTACCGCCCAAGAGGGATTTCCTGTTTATGTCAGCGAGGAAACAGGCGAATTTGATTTTACAGCCCCTACGGGCTCAGGGGATTTTATCAGGGTTGTTGGGTACTGTGTGGATATTAGTGGCAGTAATATTCTGCTCTACTTTGATCCTGACCCAACATGGGTGGAGGTGACTTAAAGTGGCGAATATCTATGTAACAAGTGCAGGTAATGACGGTTCTGGCGATGGGTCGTCGGGCTCGCCTTATTTAACAATATCAAAGGCGTTCGCGGAGGCAGCTAACAGCGATGTCATCATCGTAAATGACAGTGCGACATATACAGTTGCAACGGGCGGCGCTAATCAAGTCATTTCAGCGGGCGGCGCACTAAAAAGTAGTTTGACATTCAAGGCTGGCACGGATTGTACTCCAATATTTGATGGCGCTGACAGCGCGGTCTACTGCTTTAAAACGTGGACTGCCTGGACTATCCAGGGGCTCACTTTTCGTAATTTTGCTACGACCGGTGGTAATGCAAATTCAATAATCCACGGCTATTCTGGGTATAATATAGTTGGTTATGTTTCAGATTGTGTGTTTTATGATAGCACCGGGGGTGCCATATATCTCCAAGGTGCTGGTTCAACAGTACTAAGAAATAAAATTTATAATGTTGACAAACGCGGAGTTGATTGCAATATTGGAGATGCTACTACTATAGTAAAAAACAATCTTATATATGATTGCGGCGATGCCGCAATTCTGGGTACCTCGATTACAGTTGAGCACAACACCATATATAATTGCCCCCGAAGTATAAATTTCGTAGAGCAAAACTACGCCCTCCGAGCCGCGATAGCGCGGTTTAATATTGTTTCAGGTTCTAATGTTAACGTTTCCGCTATCAACGCCGCCGCGCACAGTTACAATTGTGTTGCCGGTGCGTATGATTCGCATAATAGCCCCACCAGTTATAATAATAATGGAGGTGATACCAGTTTGGGAACGGGTGATGTTGCTGGATCTCCCATCTTTACAGACGAAGCCAACGACGATTATACACTAGGCCCCGGTTCGCCGGGGCGCGGTGCCTCTGTTGGTTCAACGACAACAGATGATTTGCTAAGCAAATCAAGACAATGGAGTTACGACCACAAAGTCCTGGGAAGAAATACGGCAAATGATGAAGAGATGGGTTGCTACGAGCATGAAGGTAAAATTCTTGGCGTAGCCACTCAAAACATAGCAAAGGTGATGGGTCAAAGTGGATAAAAATTTAAATCATATCGCGGCAATAGAAAAAGCTATAAAAGAAAAATATGGGGAGGAAGCTGTGGTTCACCCACAAGCAGAATGGGATGACGAGAAGGAAAAGAAGTATCTTGAAGAGATCAAAAAGCTTTCCGAGAAAAAACAAGTCATAGCCGAGAAGTCAGACAAGGTGGATAATGGTGGTTTTTTCATATCAAAGAAACTACTTAATAAAGAAATCAGAAGAGAATGTCCTGTTTGCGATATATATTCTTTTGACATGAAGGACGATGTTTATATGAATAAGTTTAAATGTTGTTACGAGTGTTATATTCAATATGTCGATGGCAGGGAAGAAAGATGGTTAACCGGATGGAGGCCCGATAATGGCAACAACACTTGAAATTGTAAATGGAATCTCACAAGCTATGGCGAACACGCACGATGGTGCGCTGGACGAAAAAGGAGAGCCGCTAAAGACTGGCTTTCTCCGAAGAGAGGAAGAGGTAGCTATTACTGATAGACGATTGATTGATGGATTTTCAGTCGCTATGTATGGTGATCACCTTTGTTTAAAATATCATAGCGAAATGAGACTCAAAGAAGTTCACGACAGCAGCTTCGAAACGGACATGGAATCTATGCTCAAACAATGTGCAGGCTTCCTGAAGAAGCAGTATAAATCCATCACCGGCAATGGATTGTCCTTGACTACGGAAGGTGACCCAGACATTATGGTTCAGAGTACTTCCCGCGTTCGTTCCTGGGTCCAAGCCAAACAGCACTATAAGATTGGCGGAATGGATGACACCACAGGTACGGTCCAAGAAGAGAGCGAGGACCGCTTAGACGACGCAATCAAAAGCTGGTTGGCAATTGGGAAAGACCAATACCCGAAAACTAAAAAACCCGAAAACGTTTCTGGCAAAAGAGATGAAGAACCAAGAAAATGATATATGAGTTATCAATTAACAAAACAGGAAATTATCAAGGAGATTGTCAAGTCTGGCAAGGATCCTGTTTATTTTATAAATAACTATGCGAAAATCTCCCACCCAGTTAGAGGGCTGATTCCTTTTCGCACTTACGAATTCCAAGACGATCTGCTAAAAGATTTTAACGACCATCGCTTCAATGTGATTCTCAAAGCTCGACAACTCGGCATATCCACGATTTGCGGAGCCTATATCGTTTGGATGATGATGTTTCATCGAGACAAAAACGTTATGGTGATGGCGACCAAGTTTAGTACGGCAACAAATCTTGTTAAAAAAGTCAAGCATATTATTAAATATCTTCCGCCTTGGATGATGGTCGCCCCCATCGTAGTAGATAACAGAACGTCGTTCGAATTATCGAACGGCTCACAAATCAAAGCATCCTCAACCAGCGCCGATGCTGGGCGTTCGGAAGCTCTGTCTCTGCTTGTCATCGACGAAGCAGCCCACGTAGAAGGGCTTGACGAATTGTGGACAGGTTTATATCCTACGTTGTCAACGGGTGGACGATGTATCGCCTTGTCAACCCCTAACGGCGTTGGTAATTGGTTTCATCAAACATATACTGATTCCGACACGGGCTTGAATGATTTTCATCCGACAAGTCTCCCTTGGAGTGTACACCCTGACCGAGATGTAGAATGGTTCGAGAAAGAAACTAGAAACATGTCCCGGCGACAAATAGCTCAAGAGCTTGAGTGTAATTTCAATATGTCCGGTGAGACAGTCCTGAATCCAGAAGATTTGGAGAGGATAGAGACAAAGGATATTCAAGAGCCACAATACAGGACCGGGTTTGATAGGAACTTGTGGATATGGGAAACTTATAATCCTGAACATTCTTATTTGCTGGTTGCAGATGTGGCTCGTGGTGATGGCAAAGATTTTTCTGCCTTCCATATAATTGACTTACACACCCTACACCAAGTGGCAGAATACCAAGGCAAAGCGAATTTGGACATGTATTCAAATTTGTTGAACACAACGGGAAGAGAGTACGGGGATTGTATGGTGGTTGTGGAAAATAATAATATCGGTTTCGCATCTTTAGAAAAGCTAATTGAACTCCAATATCCTAATTTATATTATTCAATTAAGTCCACTCACGAGTATGTTGATTCGTATGTGGCAGAAAGCAAGAGCAATTCAGTCCCCGGCTTTACCACCTCTATGAAAACTCGTCCACTGATTGTAGCGAAACTAGAAGAATTCATTAGGAATAAACTAATTACATTACGCTCTGCTAGGATTTTAAATGAATTGAAAACTTTCATTTGGAATAATGGGAAAGCGGAAGCAATGCGTTCGTATAATGATGATTTGGTTATGAGCTTGGCAATTGCCTGCTGGGTTCGTGATACTGCTTTAATCGTTAACCAACGAGATTCGGAATATAAAAAAGTTATCTTAAACTCTATGACAAAATCGTCTACAATATTAGATACAACTATACCCGGTATGACCGGACACAATAAAGCAGTACAAAGAAAAGCATTCGATGAAAGAAAAGAATTTGGCTGGCTTTTAAAATGAAAGGGTAAATAATAATGGCAGAAAACGAAAACAATCCCAGAAATTCCGAGTCAACACTTTTTAAAAGACTTACTCGGGTATTCTCTGGCCCGATTGTAAATTATAGAACGCAATCACCGCGCGGCCTACGTCGACGACAACTCGACAAATATAAATTTTCTTCAACCTCTGGGCAACAATTTAAAAAGACCCAGTATAATCCTTTTGAGAGTTTATCGAGCGCGTATATGTCGCAGCAACATCGCGGCGAGCGCTATTCTGATTTCGACCAGATGGAATACACTCCTGAAATCGCCTCTGCTCTGGATATTTACGCAGACGAGATGACGACTTCCACATCTTTGTCTCCGCTGTTGACGATTGATTGTCCTAACGGAGAAATCAAATCTATTTTGCAAACGCTCTATCACAACATCTTGAACATTGAATTCAATTTGTTTGGGTGGTGTCGAACGATGTGCAAGTATGGTGACTTTTTCCTATACCTGGACATTGATGAAGAAGAAGGAATTAAGAATGCCATTGGCTTGCCGCCTAGCGAGGTTGAGAGGATGGAAGGCGAGGACAAAACAAATCCAAACTACGTCCAGTTCCAGTGGAACTCTGGCGGTTTAACCTTTGAGAACTGGCAGATCGCGCATTTTAGAATTCTTGGTAACGACAAGTACACACCCTACGGCACGTCCGCTTTGGAGCCCGCAAGGCGCATCTGGAGGCAGCTCACGCTGTTAGAGGATGCGATGATGGCATACCGCATTGTCCGCTCCCCAGAGCGCAGGGTCTTTTATATTGATGTAGGAAATATTGCACCGAACGATATTGAACAATATATGCAGAAGGTTATGACGCAAATGAAACGCGCACAAATTGTTGACCCCGACACTGGACGGGTTGATTTGCGCTACAATCCTATGAGCGTCGACGAGGATTATTTTGTGCCAATGCGTGGCGGCGCATCGTCCAGAATTGAAACTCTTCCAGGCGGGACATACACAGGCGACATCGACGATGTGAAATATCTAAGAGACAAACTATTCTCTGCACTCAAAGTCCCAATGTCTTATTTATCCAGGGGGGAGGGCGCTGATGAAGATAAAGCTACTTTAGCACAAAAGGATATCCGCTTTGCGAGAACGATTCAACGCTTGCAACGCGCCATCCTTTCTGAGATTGAAAAGGTTGGTATCATTCACTTATATACTCTAGGGTATCGCGGCGATGACCTAATATCATTTAAACTTCGTTTGAACAATCCGTCGCGTATTGCTGAACTTCAGGAGCTTGAACACTGGAGCACCAAGTTCGAGGTGGCGAGCGGAGCTACTGAAGGATACTTCAGCAAGCGTTGGATCGCAAAGAAAATCTTTAATCTTTCTGATGAAGAACACTTGCAAAATCTGAGAGAAATGTTCTTTGATAAGAAGCATGAAGCCGCTCTCGAAGTTGCGGCTGAAGAGGATGCCGCTGGCGGTGTCGAAGGAGAAGAAGGCGGTGATATGGGAGGTGATATGGGCGGCGGCGGTGGTATGGACCTTGGTGGTGAAGAAGATGATGAAGGTGAGGAAGGTGGTGAGGACGAAGGACCGCTTCTTGCTGCCCCGGCCCGCCGTGAGGATGGTTCTTATCTTACACCAAGAGCAAAAGGTAAAGATTATACGCCAGTTAACGTGGATAGAAGAAAGTCAGGCGCACGCAAGCGAAGTTACCATGGGGTATGGGCTCGCGAAATGGCTAGCCCAACAATGAGAAACATTTTTAAGGGTAATGATGAATTACAAAGTCTCGCGCGTGGAACAGGGCTTTCGGAACGGGACGAATCTAATTATTCTATAGAAGAGAATAAAGTTTTCGCGAATCAGCGCGGTGTCGTAACATTGATTGAGGAGTTAGAATCTAAAAATAATGAAACTAAAACATAATAAAAAAAGAAACACGGCTTTTTTGTTTGAAACACTGGTTAGGGAACTGACCCGTGCTGTTATCCGTAAGGACACTAAAACAAAAAAGGCAGTGACAGAGATACTAAAAGAACACTTTGGTACCGGAACCTTACTGCATAGAGAATTGGATCTATATCGTTCACTATACGAATCATATAGTCTCACTGGCACATCGGCGACCAGGCTTCTAACGGAAGTGAGAGAAGAATATAAAAAGCTCGACGCAAAAAAGATTTTTGTAGAACAGAGCGCAGCAATCAGACGTATGCACAAAGAGTTGCCCAAAGAGTTGTTTGATACCTTTGTGCCAAATTATAAAAACTTGGCGACAGTCTATCAGATTTTTAACGGTGAAATTTCTCCCGCCAAGCGTATTCTCTTGGAGGAGATAGTTTTGGAGTCTATGACTGCGAGAACTTTAAAAGATGGCGGTAATCTTCCGCAGGTTGATAATCTCGTTATCAAAAACTTTATTAAAAAGTTCAACCAGAAATATACTGGTATGTTAGGAGAAGGTCAAAGCCGCTTGCTGCAAAATTATATTTTATCATTTTCTGATAACGCCGTGGGATTGAAATCATTTTTAAATGAAGAACTTGGACGCTTGAAAGATATTCTTACGGCGGGCTTGAAGATGGACGAGATTAAGAAAGACGAAGAAATGATTAAGAAAGCCAATAAAGTTTTGGAAATCCTCGAGGGCTTCAAGAAAAATAAAATCAGCAGAAAAGCTCTTATGCAAGTTTTAAAAATCCAAGACTTAGTTAGGGAGATTAAATCGTAATGCCGGAAATTAATATCACTGTCGATTCTCCCATTATTCGTAAGCAAAACGAGCCGACACCACACGCAACTGTGGAGATGACGGCGAGGCGAACCTTAGATAACAATATTTTAATTTTGGACCACGAAGAGATTGATATTGTGATATACCCTGAACAACAGAAAGTATTAGCACTAGCGAAAAATGAATTTAGTGACCGAGTATACGAGACACAGGATAGACTTTTTAGTTTTTTGAATAAAAAGGGTGTAATTGATTTCTCATCTGTCCACAGCGGAAACGTTTATGGTTCTATGCAGGCGAAGATTTTAGAATCTAAAATTGATGGCATCGATGCGTCACAAGCGACTGTCTTTTCAATCGAAAAGTTTCTTGAAGCCGAGCGTCCTTACTTTATGATTTCGAAAGCATACGCAAGAGCAGAAGAGGACCGACTGGTCGAGCCTGATCCCGAGGAGTCCACAGAGCTTGGTGAAGTTCCCCCTGGTCAACAGAAAGGGTCTATAGGGACGGCAAACTCATACGGGTTGGGACAGGTACCAGCTAAACGCCAGAGGCAATATGTATAAGAATACGGTGGTTTAGTGGAGCTTATATATTTTATCTTGATAGCCAATGGTCTGACACAGATTTTGGTATATGGCTCAATCTTTAATAAAGTTCGCCCGCCTAAGAAAACGTTGGCTGGCTTTTTTCATTGTCCGATGTGTATTGGGTTCTGGGTTGGAGTATTTCTGTTTGGAATAAACCCATATACAGAACTATTTACATTTGAATTAAACATCGTAAATGCTTTTTTATTGGGTGTCCTGAGTTCAGGTACATCTTATACGTTGAGCATACTTTTCGGTGATTGGGGATTACGTCATGAGTGTTTTGAGAGAAGAGAAAAGAGTGAAGCGTAGGTGGGAAATCCAACCCGTGCGCCATTGCTGTAAAGGCTCCCATACCACGCGGGTCGCGCCCGCAGTCTAAGGAAAAAATCGAATGTCAAACAAATTAATTTTAAGAGAATATTACGAGCTTTGTGAGGGTGGTGTGTGTAAAGACTATCTAACCGAAGCGGAGAAGCTTGAAGTTAAAGGCGGTGTTGTTTACTTGACCGGAGTGATGCAAAGAGCAAACACTCCCAACGGCAATGAGCGCACTTACCCGCGCAAGGTTCTTATGCGCGAGGTTGAAAATTATAAAAAGCTCGTGCGAGAGAGGAGAGCCTTGGGAGAACTAGACCACCCGGAGGATTCTGTTATTAATTTAAAAAATGCATCGCATATGGTCACTGATATTTGGTGGGATGGCGATAGTGTTATGGGAAAAGTAAAAGTTTTGAACACACCATCTGGAAGAATTTTGCAAGACTTGGTTGGTTCCGGCGTAACTCTTGGTATTTCTTCAAGAGGCTTAGGATCGGTTCACGAATCCAACAATGGACAGTCAGTTGTTGAGGATGACTTTCAATTAATCTGTTTCGATTTCGTATCAGAACCTTCAACCCCCGGAGCTTATATGGTGAAGGAACACAAAGAACCAAACGTTTTCACCAAGGCTGACCGTATCAATCGCGCTTTAAATAATATAATGGACTCATAATGAAGAACGAAGAGCTGAAACAAGTTTTAAAACCCTTGATCAAACAGTGTATCAAAGAAGTTATATTTGATGATGGAGTCCTTTCGGGAATCATTACCGAGATTGTAAAAGGATTGCACCCACAAACATTGGTTTCTGAAAACATTAGCGCGCCCACTAAAATAGAAGAACCAAGTAACCACGAGCACGAACGCTTGAAGGAAGAGAACCGCCAAATACATCGCAAGGAAATGGAACAACAACGTCACATCCTTGCCGAGTCTATGGGTGGGCGATTTAATGGAATCAATGTTTTTGAGAACATCAATCCAATCGGCAAAGCAGGTGCGCCATCGAGTGGGCCTACCGCTCCAGGCTCCCCGTTGGATGGAGTTGACCCAGGCGACCCAGGCGTTGATATCAGCAGACTTGGCGTTTTTGGAAAGGCAAGATAAATGAAAAGACCAATTAATATAGAGATTACTCCACGGAGAAACGAACAGCCTGAACGTATGATTCGGCGGTTCACGAAGAAAGTCAAGAAGGAAGAACTATTAGAAGAGGTGCGCGAGCGCAAGTATTATGTGAAGCCTTCGGAAGTACGAAGAAAGAAAAAACGAGAAAGAGACGCATTGATGCGAAAGTTGCAGGCTCAAAGAGAAGCGAAAGACTAATTAAAAAAGACGAGGAATAGAATACAATGGCAACAGGACGAACAACATGGGATAGTTATGGACGCACTAGGTGCCCAAAGAACCTTACAGGCACTCACGGTTCAGAGGTGGCGTCGGTCACGTCCGAGCCAACCCTTACCGATGCAACCGCTGGATATCCGACAGAAAACCAAAGGTACTTGCATATTCTACTGGACACAGACACGTCTGGGGATAACAGAACTATTACTGTATGGGGTTTCTCCCACGCCTTTGGGAGATGGGCACCCTTAACGGATGCAAGGGGCAATGCAGTTGCCACTGGGGCAGTCAATGATTCCCAAGTTTATAAGGTGTTTGAAATTGGCGGATGTGACCGCGTTTTGTTCTTGGCGAATAGCGCTGTTGATGCTGGTGATTTCCTATTCGCAGCTTGCACCACTTTCTAGGAGGTAACCCATGGGCAGTTTTGGAAAATTTAGAAAAGCCGGTGGGAGGGCAACTGTCGCAGGTTCAAGTGGGCAGATCCAATTTAATGATGATGGGTCATTAGCTGGTGACTCCGGTCTTACCTTTGTCTCTTCGACAGATGAACTAAATGTTGGGTTCGTTCAGCTTACAGCGGAACAGGGTTCTGCACCAGCAGACCCCGGCGCTGGTAATGGCGGCTATTTATACACCAAGGCTGACGGCAAAGTATACTGGCGCTCAAATGATGTTGGAGAGACAGACCTTACCGTGGGAACATCGGTAGCGGGCTCAGATACACAATTACAATATAATAATGGAGGAGCTGCCGGTGGCGCTGCCAATTTAGTATACAACGATAGTAATGGTTATTTTGGCGTAGGCGCATCAGGCGGTGACTTGACCCATCGTCTTACCCTCCCTAATGTAGATGGTGTAGGAGGAAGAGTGAAAGCCAATGCCTTTGTAACTTATTCTTCGAAGAGATATAAAGATACAATTCAAAAAATTAAAAACCCACTTGATATTATTGATAAAATTGATGGTGTAACCTATCAATGGAAAGACAGCGGGC
>Ga0302139_10002071_pt1 | contig 9774 bp, 8 predicted proteins | sample CBN3_331_MG_FD_203104 | JGI IMG/M metagenome (GOLD analysis project Ga0302139, IMG submission 203104) | Marine microbial communities from Western Arctic Ocean, Canada - CBN3_33.1 | ecosystem: Environmental > Aquatic > Marine > Oceanic | place: Canada: Western Arctic Ocean | collected 2017-09-15 | reverse complement strand
GGCATGCACCTCTCGCGTGTTGAACGGATTCGACTCGTCGACCAGCGAGATGGCGCCGTCCATGGTCAGCGCCCGGAACCCCATCGTGCCGGGGCCCATCACCGCCATCATCAGCTCGAGGGTCTCGGGATCGCTCGGCGGAGGGCTGTTCAGGATCGGAGCCACACGGTGCTCCTCCGACTCGGGGAGTCCGATATAGGACTCGGCGCCGAGCGGCCCGGCGACCTCCTCGGCGAGGAACCGGCCCAGGGTGCGACCGTCGATGCGACGGACGATCTCCCCCACGATCCAGCCGTAGGTGATGGCGTGGTAGCCGTTCGCCGTTCCGGGCTCCCAGAGCGGCACCTGGGCCTCGAGCGCCCGTAGCACGGGCTCGACGGCACAGATCTCGTCCATGGTGAGCGGTGTGTCGACGGCGGCAAGTCCCGCCGTGTGGCTCATGCACTGGGCGACCGTGACCGCTTCCTTGCCGCCGCCGGCGAACTCCGGCCAGTAGTCGGCAACCGGGGCCTCGTAGTCGAGTTGCCCGCGTTCGTAGAGCATCGCCGCACAGATGGCCGCCACGCCCTTGGTGGCCGAGAAGTGCAGTTGCAGGGTGTCGCGCTCGTATGGGCGGCCGGTCGCCGGATCAGCCACGCCGCCCCAGAGGTCGGCGACCGACTCGCCGCCCACGTACACACAGCACGAGGCACCAACCTCGTCTGCCTCGTCGAAGTTCAGCGCAAACGCATCGGCGATCGCACCGAACCCCTCCGCAGTTTCACCGTGGACCTGGGCCATCTTCTCCCCACTTTCTGGCGAGGGCTCTTCACCGTCCCTCCCGGCAGGAACATAAACGGTCTCAGGCGTCGAGGACCGCTCGGGCGGCCGCCAGACGGGCCACCGGCAGGCGGGCCGGCGAACAAGACAGGTAGTCGACGCCTGCGGCGAGGAGGCGCCGGATGGACGCCGGATGGCCGGCGTGCTCGCCGCATACCCCCACCTTGAGGCCGGGAGCCGCAGCCCGCCCGCGCTCCACCGCAAGGTCGATCAACTCCCCGACCGCGACCTCGTCGAGGTGGTCGAAGGGGTCGTGGTCGAGCAGGCCGAGCTCCAGATAGCGACCGAGGAACCGGCCGGCCACATCGTCCCGCGAGAATCCGAAGGTGAGTTGGGTCAGGTCATTACTCCCGATCGAGAAGAAGTCGGCGTGGGCCGCAAGGGATCCGGCCACGAGGGCTGCCCTCGGCGTCTCGATCATCGTGCCGACGACCGGCTTCTCGCCGAGGGCCACCTCGACGGCCACTTCCTCCACCCACCGCCGGACCTCCGCGAGTTCGGGACCCGACACCGTCAGCGGGATCATGATCTCGACCTGGGGGTTGCCACCGGCCTTCCGACGGTCGATCACCGCTTCGAACAGGGCTCGGGCCTGCACCCGGTACAGATTCGGACGGACGTGGGCGAGCCGCACCCCCCTGGTACCGATCATCGGATTGGCCTCAGCCCAGTGACGGGCCGCTTTGAGCAGGCGGAGACCCTCGTCGTCGAGCTCGCCCAGCGCCTCGGCGACGACCAGGTCCTCCACGTCGGGCAGGAACTCGTGCAGCGGGGGGTCGAGAAGGCGCACCGTGACCGGCAGCCCGTCCATGGCCTCGAGGATCCCGACGAAGTCCTCCCGCTGAGCCTCCGCCAACTGCTCGAGGGCCTCGGCCTCGGCCGCCTCGGTCTCGGCCAGGATCATCGCCCGTACGATCGGCAGGCGATCCGGTGCCAGGAACATGTGCTCGGTGCGACACAGCCCGATCCCCACCGCTCCGGCCTCGCGTGCGATTCGTGCGTCCCTGGCGGTGTCGGCATTCGCACGCACGCCCAGGGTGTCGGCGGCAACCTCGTCGGCCCACTCGAGCAGTTGCCACAACTCGGACGGCACCTCTACCTCGATGATCCGTGCACCACCGAGCGTCACGGCACCCGTCGAGCCGTCAATGGAAATCGTGTCCCCCTCGGCGACCGCCACCTCACCGACCGAGAAGTGGTCGTCGCCGATCCGGATCTCGTCGGCACCCACCACACATGGCAGTCCCCAACCTCGGGCCACCAGGGCAGCGTGGCTGGCGAGGCCGCCCCGTGCCGTGAGGACACCCTCGGCCACCGACATGCCGGCCACATCGTCGGGCGAGGTCTCGAGTCGGACGAGGATGACCGGCTCTCCCCGATCGGAGGTATCGAGCGCAACCTCCGCCGTGAGGCACACCCGCCCGACGGCCGCTCCCGGCGAGGCCCCCATCCCCCTGGTCAACTCGACATCCTCGGCACCGGCGGCTAGAGAGGCATGGAGCAGGCCTTCGACGTCATCCGGTTCGACCTGTCGAAGCGCGTCCTCGGAGGTGAGCTCACCCCCCAGGGCCTGCGCGACCACCGTGCGCACGCGCACTGCAGCCTCGGATGGACTGTTCACGACAACGATCATGGCACTCCCACGCCCACCGTCGCGAGTGCGCTCACCCCGGTCGGTCGACCTCGACGAAGACCTCGTCGAGTGACTTCCGGCGGAGGTCGGGAACTCGTGCGCCGTGCAACGGGAATCCGATCGGAAACATCACAAAGGGCCGCTCGTTGTCGGGTCGGCCCAGGAGCCTCCGGAGGAACGCCATCGGCGTCGGGGTGTGGGTGAGGGTGGCGAGTCCCATCCGATGGATGGCGGCGATGAACATGCCGGCGGCGATCCCGGTGCTCTCCTTGACGTAGTAGTTCTTGCGCGTCGTCCCGTCGGGACGCTGCTCAAAACGCTGTTCGAACAACACGACGATCCACGGAGCGACCTCGAGGAACTCCTTGTGGTGGTCGGTGCCGAGCGGTGCCAGGGCCTCGAGCCACTCGTCGTTCATCCGGTTCTCGAGGTAGTTGATCCGCTCCTCCTCCTCGGCGGCTGCCCGGATGGCGGCCTTGACCGCCGGGTCCCGGGTCCCGACGAAGGTCCAGGGCTGCTTGTGGGCGCCCGAAGGGGCCGTGGAGGCCGCCAGAACCGCCTCTTCGACGAGCTCGCGGGGCACCGGTTCGGGACTGAACAGACGGATGCTCCGGCGTCGCTCGGACTCATTCCGAAAGGCCCGTGCCCGCTCCACCATCTCCTCGTCGGAGTGCCGCTCGAAGGCGTATTCCACGAACGGGTGCGCAGCAGCCAGTTCGGGGGAGGGATAGGGGTACTCGTACGGACCGTCCACGGCGACCGTTGTAGCAGGCGGCCCGACCTCGAGCGGAGCCGACGAGGCTGACGAACCGTGCCCGGGGTGAGAATCGAACTCACACGCCGCCGGAGCGGCCGCGGGTTTTAAGCCCACTGCGTCTACCAGTTCCGCCACCCGGGCGTGCCCTCAACCGTAGCCAGCGGTGGACAGCGTCATGCCGCGACGGCGGGATCGTCGACGACCAGCCAGAGGGCGCGCCGGACGGTGTCGGCCCGACTGCTGGAGAGTTGGTTCGCCACGATGATGCCCTCGATCATGTCGGCCAGCACCGCCTGCCACGGTCGACCACGCAGGACAACGGAGATGGTGGCGGCACGGCCCCGCCGTCGGATGCTGCGCTGGATGCCGGCCAAACCCGGCGGGCTCCTGAACGTGGGCACCTCGAGGTCCCGGAGCCTTGCGGCCCGCCCCAGTGAGCGCGCCGCCTCGGCGAAGCGCATCGTGAGCGTCGGTGGTGTGGTCATCTTCAATCCCATCGGCAATTCCCTTCCATCGACCGCGATTCTGCCCAAGGGGTGTGACAATGGCCGGGTGGACGACGACGCCAGACCGACCGCGCACCTGAATCCCGCCCAGCAGGCGGTCCTCGACGAACTGGGTGCACCAGCCACCGAGCGCCCCGAGTTCCCCGACGACCTGCGCCACCACCTGCGAGCAGCCGTCGAAACGGCCGTCGAGCCGTACCTCGACGCCCTCCCCGCCAGCGACGACCTCTTCGTCAGCAAGCACCGCCTCGGTCGGGTCCACGGCTGCGAGGCCCGATTCGTCGCCGAGGAGGCCGAGGACTTCGCATGGAGCGTTCCGATCGCCCGTGGCACCATCACCCACAAGGCCGTCGAGTTGGCGATCAACTGGCGCCGCGAGATCGAACCCCCGGTGCTCGTCGACGAGGCGCTTGCCCGCTACGAGGAGGACTCGGGCGACTTCGGCCGGTGGCTTCGTGGCTGCACCGAGGTCGAGAGGGCCGAACTGCGCTCCGACTCACTCGACGCATTCACCAAGTTCGTCGAGTGCTTCCCTCCGCTCAAGCCCGGCTGGCGACCAGTGACCGAGTCCCGCCTCCGGGCCGAGCTGTGCGACGGCCGGCTGGTCCTCGCCGGAAAGTCCGACCTCACCCTCGGCGCCGCCGACGGCCTCCGGGCCGGCAAGGTCATCATCGACTTCAAGACCGGCGGCTTCGCCCCCGTCCACCTCGACGACCTCCGCTTCTACGCCCTCATCGAGACGCTCCGCATGGGCGTGCCGCCCCGGCTCCTCGCCTCCTACTACCTCGACCAGGCACACCTCGTCCCCGAGGCCGTCACGGAGGACCTCCTCCGGGCGACCGTGGCACGCCTCGTCGACGGCGTCCGGATCCTCATGGAACTGCTCCACGGTGGACGACCGCCCGGCAAGCTGCCGAGCTCCGCCTGCCGTTGGTGCCCGCTGCTCGACGACTGCGACGACGGCCTGGCACACCTGGCAGACGACGACCTCTAGGCCGACCGCTGACTCAGCCGGCGTCCAGGTGGCGGAGCCGGCCGGTGCCCACCAGGAACAAGCCCACGAGTAGCAGCAGGCCGCCCCCCGACACCACCACCGGTCGTGCACCGAACACCGAGATCAGCCATCCCATCAACAGGTTGGCGAACGGCGTGGTTCCGAGGACGCCCATCAGGTAGATGGCCATCACCCGGCCCCGCACCTCGTCATCGACCTGGAGCTGAACCACCGAGTTGAGGTTCGACGCCGACACGAGGTGGACCGCACCGAGGAACGCCAGGGCGACGAACCCCACCCAGAAGACCGGTGCCAGGCCCAGTCCGGCGACTCCGACGGCATAGCCCAGCACCGCATAGGACTGCAACCGGGAGGGGCGGACCCGACTCAACTCACCGGCCACGAACGGTGCCACCAGGACCGCCCCGATGCCCTGCGCCGAGGCGAGGACCCCGAACCAGAAGGGCGAGACCTCGAAGACGTCCTCGGCGAACACGACCACCTGCTGGACCAACGGGATCGTGATCGTCGTGATGAGGGCGATGGTGAGTATCGCCGTGCGGATGCCCGGTGAGTCGAGCACATAGCGGATCGACTCGCGGTACCCCGTGTACACCGCACGTACCCCCCTGGCTCCTGTCTCATCCGGGCCTCCGACACCAGCGCTATGGAGCGCCGCAGGATCCATCGCCGCCAGGCAGGCCAGCACCGGCCCGTTGAAGGCGGCAGCAACGAGAATCGCCCAGCCGGGGCCGAGCGTGCCGATCAGCACACCGCCGATCGCCGGGCCCAGGGTCCTGGCGGCGTTGAACTGGGTGGAGTTGAGGGTGATGGCGTTCCGGAGCAGGTCCCGGGGCACGCATTCGGCCACGAACGCCTGCCAAGTCGGCAATTGGATGCCGGCGACACAGCCCCTGATGAAGAAGAGGAGCACCCAGCCCCAGGGAGACCGCACTCCGGCCGACCACGCCAATGCCATGAGGAGGGTTGCGAACGCTGCGCAGACGTTCGTGACCAGGAGCAGCCGACGCCGATCCCGGGTGTCGGAGAGGTATCCGGACACCGGATTGAGGAGCAGCATCGGCACGAAGTTGGCGAATCCAGTGATCCCCACCCAGGCCGCCGACCCGGTGATCCGGAAGATCAGGTAGGCGCTGGTGATGTGCAGGATCCAACGTCCGGCGTTGGCGACCAGGCCCCCGATCCAGAACAGCCGATAGTTCCGGACCCCGAGGGCGGGGAACCTGGCCTGACCGGGGGTGAACACCCGTCGACAGTACGGGCGGATCTCGGCCGGACGCCCATCGGCCGGGATGCCGGTCGGCCCCACGCCGTGGCAGGCTCAGGGCATGAGCCTGCTCCTGACCGAACGACGGGGCCGCGTGGCGGTCCTCACCTTCAACGACCCCGACCGGCGCAACGCCATCTCCGACGAGATGAACGTGGCACTCGACGAGGCCTTCGACGACCTCGAGGCCGACGAGGACATCGGGGCAGTCGTGCTCATCGGTGCCGGACGGGCCTTCTGTGCCGGGGCTGTGCTGGACGACCTGCTCGGCGCCGGCGAGAGCGAGGAGCGCAGCAGCGGCGACCTTCCCAGCATCTACCGGGGCTTCCTGCGGGTGGCCCACTCCCCCCTCGCCACGGTCGCCGCCGTCAACGGTGCGGCGGTGGGCGCTGGCATGAACATGCTGCTCGCCTGCGACCTCGTCGTCGCCGGCCGCTCGGCGAAGTTCGACACCCGCTTCCTCTCGATCGGGCTCCACCCCGGCGGTGGCCACATCTGGCGGCTCCGGCACCTCACCGACCTCGGCACCACCAGGGCCATGGTGCTGTTCCAGCAAGTGCTCGACGGCGAGGAGGCGGTCCGCCGCGGCCTCGCCTGGGAGTGCGTCGACGACGAGACGCTCCTCGACGCCGCCGTCGCCTACGCCGAGTTGGCGGCCGCACACCCCCGGGACCTGGTGGCCAGCACCAAGGCGACCATCTCCGCAGGCCTGGCGATCACCGGATCGGACGAAGCGGTCCAGCTCGAGATCGCCCCGCAGATCCACTCGATGCACCAGCCGGCCTTCCTGGAGATGATCCGCGCCCTCAAGGAGCGCATCAGCAGAAAGGACTGAGGCGTCGCGTCCGGCGTCAGTCCAGCCACTCGCGACACAGGACGTCGGCCCGGTCCGCCCACTCCTCGGCCGTGAGGGCGAACCGGAGGTGGTCCTCCCAGACGCCGTCGATCTCGAGGTAGCGCTCGGCAAGTCCCTCGCAGCGCAGGTCCAACTTCTCGACCACACGGCGGGATCGGCCGTTGAAGGGCACGATCGACACCTGGAGGCGGTGCAGGCCGATGTCCTCGAATGCGAACCGGGCGACGACCACGAGAGCCTCGGGCACATAGCCGTTGCCCGCCCGGGCCTCGTCGATCCAGTAGCCGACGTGGGCGTTCTGGAACGCACCACGGATCACGTTCGAAAGGTTGATCTCGCCCACCAACCGGTCGTCGACGATGATCGCGAATCCGTAGCCGGTTCCGAGTTGGCGCTCACGCCGCCTGGAGGCGCAGCGGGCGGCGAATGCCTTGCGGTCCCGGGCGGGATCGGCCTGGCTCGGCGGCCGGCGGGGCTCCCAGGCGTTCAGCCAGCCACTGTTGCGGTGCCGGACCTCCTGCCAGGCCGCGAAGTCGTCCACCGCGAGGGAACGCAGGGTCACCCGGCGACCATGCAGGATCGGCGAATCGTCCATGATGCAATGATCCCCGCCGGAACGGGCGCCCGACCAGCCCGGGAGGGCCCCGGAACGGCGGATCAGTCCAGGATCTCGCCGAGGACGCCGAGAAGGAGGGCGACGTTGCGCAGTCGTGCTGTGTGGCCCATGCAGCCGATGCGCCACACCTGGCCGGCGACCGGGCCGAGTCCTCCCCCGATTTCGATGCTGTAACGGTCGAGCAGGAGGCGACGAACTCCGGCCTCGTCCAGGCCTTTGGGAAGGCGGTCCTCGGGGACCCGCACCGACGTGAGTTCGGGGAGGCGGTGGCCCTCCTGGGCGAACAACTCGAGTCCCATCTTCTGGAGTCCCTCCTGGAGTCGGTCACCACAGGCCTGGTGCCGGGCCTGGGCGTTCTCGAGGCCCTCGTCCAGGATCACTCCGAGGCCGGCGTGTAGCCCGTAGATCATCGATATGGGCGCCGTGTGGTGGTAGGAGCGGGCACCGCCACCGGTCACGTACCTGGCGATCATGGTCAGGTCCAGGTACCAGGACTGGTTGCGCTCGACGAAGCCGTCGATGGCCCGCTGGGACACGGTGACCGGCGAGAGGCCCGGCGGCACGCCGATGCACTTCTGGGTGCCGCTGTAGGCGAGGTCCACGCCCCATTCGTCGACCTCGAGCGGGATGCCGGCCAGCGAGGTGACGCAGTCGACCAGGAACAGGGAGTCGCCCTTGCCGGCGCCGATCTCGACGAGGTCGTTGCGCACGCCGGTCGAGGTCTCGGCGTGGACGATGGCGATGACCTTCGGGCTCGGGTGGGCGTCGAGCATGCGCTGTGGCTCGATGGCCTGTCCCCACTCGGCGTCGACGCGCACTACCTCGGCGCCGAGGCGGCTTGCGACGTCGCACATGCGCTCGCCGAACACGCCGTTCACGCCGACCACGACGACGTCGCCGGGGGCGAGCACGTTGCAGAAGGTGGCCTCCATGCCGGCCGATCCGGTTGCCGACAGGGGGAAGGTCAGGGGGTTGTCGGTCCTGAAGACGGCCCGGAGGCGCTCGTTGGTCTCGTCGAGGAGTGCGATGAACTCGGGGTCGAGGTGGCCGAGCACGGGTCGTCCGAAGGCCTCGATGACCTCGGGGTACGGGTTGCCAGGGCCGGGGCCCATCAACAGGCGGTCACTGTGTCCCATGTGGGCGCATCGTAGCAGAATCTTTCCCCACAGTAGAGAATCTTTCCGGTGACGAAAATCCCGTCGAGCCATGCCCGCCCCGGGATCGACCCGCCGTCAGCTCGCCAGTTGCGAAGCGACCAGCCCGTCGAGGATGTCGGCCTCCGAGACGAGGCACTCGTCGAACCCCAACTGGCGCATCACCTTGACCAGCACGCACAGGCCACCCACGATCACGTCGGTGCGGGCCTCCTCCATTCCGGGATTCTCCAGACGCTGCTCCCGGGTCTCGGTGGCCAGCGTCCGGAACACGTCCTCGACCGCCTCCCTGGTGAGCCGGAAGTGGTGGATCCGGTCCCGGTCGTACTCGGCCAGCCCCTGCTCCACCGCAGCCACACACGACACGGTGCCGGCCAGGCCGACGAGCGTCCGCGCCTCCGCCACCGACGGGACCTCACGGCGCACGTCGTCGACGTGCCCCTCGACGATCGAGAGGCAGGCAAGCAGCTCCTCGGGGAGCGGAGGGTCGGTCTCGATCCACTGCTCGGTCAACCGCACGCAGCCGATGTCGCACGACAGGACCCCCTCTACCTCGGTCGTCCCCACGACGAACTCGGTCGAACCTCCCCCGATGTCGAGGACCAGGAACGGCCCGTCCTCCGGGTCGAGGTCGGCGGTGGCCCCGGCGAACGAAAGCCGCCCCTCCTCGACGCCCCCAAGCATCTCGGGTCGAACCCCGAGGGCCGCCTCTGCGGCGTCGAAGAACTCGTTCCGGTTGGCCGCATCCCGGGCTGCGGACGTGGCCGTTACACGCACCCGGGTGACGCCGTGCCTGTCCAGCACCTCGCGGAACTCGACCAGGACGGCGACCACCCGGTCGATGGCCTCCGAGGAGAGTCGGCCGGTGGCGTCGACACCCTCCCCCAACCGGGTGATCCGCATCAGCCGCTCGACCGTCCTCTCACCGTCGCCGACGAGGAGCCTCGTCGAGTTGGTCCCGCAATCGACGGCGGCCACGAGTTCAGGCTCGTCGGGTTCCCCTCGCACCCCGCCCTCCGCGAGCTGCTCCCCCACCCAGCGCCCTACCGGATCGTCACCACCGGCCAGGTGCCACGCATAGTGGGCGTGGAGACACTTGACACCCTGGCGTGTGCCACCCACCCCGCCGCTCGGTCGGGGGCCCTCGTGGC
>Ga0302139_10002064_pt1 | contig 9803 bp, 7 predicted proteins | sample CBN3_331_MG_FD_203104 | JGI IMG/M metagenome (GOLD analysis project Ga0302139, IMG submission 203104) | Marine microbial communities from Western Arctic Ocean, Canada - CBN3_33.1 | ecosystem: Environmental > Aquatic > Marine > Oceanic | place: Canada: Western Arctic Ocean | collected 2017-09-15 | reverse complement strand
AAAGATACTCGTCGTAATGCGATTCGATTGAAGCAGGGCCAAATTCAGGGCTGACGGTGACAATCTGTGTCCCTTCCCGAGCAACCCCACGTCCTGCCCGATCGATGGTTTGAGTCATCTCAAGAGTGGTATTGGGGTTAATTATTTTAATGCGCATGCCGGTTCCTTCCATGTTGTTGCTGCGTATTGAGCATCGTCTCAAACCAGCTTAAGGTTTTGATGCGGGTTGAGACTTCGCTCCGTCGTATCATTCTACAAGCCGTTCCTGGCAGACGATAGGTTTCCTGTCTGTTCAACATCGCGCTACGTTGGCGCATTGAAGTATTGGATAAGGTCGCTATCTTGAAATACTCACTGTTCTAAAACAACTGTTGTTTGTCCAATATCGTGCTTCTCGAACTTTCTAGGAGAAGCCTATAAAACTCGACCCAATAGTAGATTTAAATTAGATAACTCACGTCCGAGAGGAATTACCATAGAAAGGTACGCGAGCCGGCTTTTCATCGAGATAATTCTGATAGAAATTTTGCACCTCGTGAAATACTTTATCACGCAACCAACGACGATCAATTTCATCCTGTGTTCGTGGTTTAGAAAGAGCTGTGGCAATAGTGTCAAGGATTTCATTTCGATCTACATTAACAAACCGTCCCTTCTCATAAACCATCTCCCCCCCAATAATGACACTATCAACATGTTTGGTTTTCGCGCGTTGGATAACCGCATCTAGTGGTGCAATGTCATTGTCTTGAAATGGGTGCATGGCTTTATCGAAATCGATCAGAACCGCATCAAAGAATCGTCCCTGGTCAAGTTTCCCAATTTCAGTCCCGAATGCGGTGGTCAGTCCACCATGTTCTGTCGCCATGCGAAGCACCTGCGTACAACTTGGAACGTCCTTCTCGTCCATACCTGGGATGCGATGAACGTTTAATGCCATACGCATTTCCTGAAGCATGTCCCGATCTTCGTTGATTCCAGCCTCATCAAGACCCATTCCAACAGTGACACCTCGCCGGTGATATTCCATCAAGGGTAGAAGTCCGCTTCTGAGTCTAAAATTACTGCTACAGTTGTGGCACACACAAGTGCCGGTTGCTGCAGTTATTTCGATATCCTCTTCGGTCAACCAAACGCCATGTCCAATGGTCATTTGTGGCCCAAGAAGGCCGAGTTTCTCCAAGTGCTTTATTGCAGTTGTACCAGTCCTGCGTCTTGCATATTCCTTTTGGTAGGCTGTTTCTAAAAGATGCATATGCATAGGTACGTTGGCTTCGTGCGCCTTTTCTTGCATGGCCTGCAACCCTTCGTCGGTCATCCAATGTAAATTTGCCGGAGCAAGTTGTATTTTTACCAGGGGGTTATCGTTTGCTTCCTTTAATTCGTCAAACAATGTCATGTACTCATTGAATGGCATTTCCTGCGCCTTTAGATGAGCGGCCATTAGAGGGCCGACATCAGGAGGGAGACGCTTGCAGAATTCTTCGTTGTCCTCGTAAACAAAGTGATTTTGTTCCCTTACGGCAAAACAATAGGAAGTACGCATGCCCATGTCTTTGTAAGCACTTAATACTGCAGAAGCCGCATTATGGACATTTGCGTAGGGTCCTTTCATCCAACCGTGGATGTGTTGGACTGTTGTAATACCACTTTCGATCATTTCAAATGCTGAGTAAAGCGTGTCCAAATATGGATCAATGTCGCGCGCTGAGAGGCGCCCAGCGAACCAAAGCTCTAAGGCGTAGTCAGGTGATCCAAGTTGAAGAGGCGTCAAACCCACATGATGATGACTGTTTACAAAGCCCGGAAGCATCATATGGGCACCATACGAGGTTTCTGTCGCATCTGGATATGTTGTGCGAATTTGATCCGCAGGACCGACTGCTATAACTCTCCCGTTATCATGCGCCAAAGCCGCATCCGAAATTATCAACGGTTTGCCATTATCTTCTATGCCTGTAACTATCCAACGCGCGCTTACAATGGATGTGGTCATAATATTTCCTGTGTCGTAAGTTAGCTACTCAGTTTTTAAGTAGATCACTGATAGGTTAACTCCATTCGCTCACCAAAAACGCATCAGTATTTAACGAGTCGACTTCTTAAAGCAATTGTCGTCTCAGCTACAGCCGATCGAAGTTGGTTAGCGTTGATCATTCCTCGCTTTACAATTTCTTTTAATGCGCAGATTGGTAGAAATTTTCCATAAATTGTTATTGCTTCCATTAATCACCCAATTCATTTTCACAAACGCGGATAGAGACCCTGATGCAATCGCAACCTAAACGCGATTTTGTCATACGCCGCTTTACTAGAGAGGTACACGTTGGATGTTGCAACATAGGGTATAGCTTTAACTGCTTGTTAAGCCATTCTAATAGTGCGGTTAATCCCCCAAAGGTTTTGCGTCTGCTTGATCAGAATATTTGAGGGTGCTAATGTTTCGGCCCAGAGGAGAATATACGGATATCATCAGTCTTTGCAAACAGTCGATGGCAACCGTTCCTAATAATGATTTATTTATTTTAAATTGAATTCAAATTACTCACCAAAGGCGTTTCATTTGGTGTGTTGGTGGGTAGGTTGGAAAGCGCGAGCTTTAAGAGCCCGAAAGTCCTAACAAATCAAGGGAGGAGATTTTGTGATGAAGACTAAAAAGGATGTGGTTGTGCATGATCACTCGAACACGCCGGCAATGGGTCGCCGGGAGTTTTTGTGTCATTGTGGTGCTGGTGGCGTTGCTACGGCAGCCATGTTAGCGGGGATGAATGTCCCAGCAGTGGCTGGCAATTTGACTATCAAAGCGACACACGGTTCTGGTCTATGCAACATGGCCATATTTTTGGCCCACGCACGTAAGATGACTGAGCAGTACGGTATTAACCTTGAGTTTGTCAACGCGCCTGCTAGTGCTGATATCGCTGCGATCTTCGGTTCTGGCCAGGTCGATCTGACGTCGGTTCCTTATTCGAATTACTTTACGCTGATCGATAAGGGTGCACCCGTAAAGATCGTAGCGGGGACAGGGGTTGAGGGGTGTGTAATTGTGGCTCAGCCGGGTATCGATAGTGCAGAAAAACTTGCAGGGAAAAGTCTTGGAACCTTCCAGGCAGATACCCTCGAGGTGTTGCCCTACGATTGGACCAAGAAACATGGTATTGACTGGAAGACGATGGATGTGAAGTTCATGGGATCGTCGCCTGAGATTGTTCAGGCCTTTGTGAACGGTGCCGTTGACTCAATCTGTCATATCGAGCCCTATGCAAGTCAGGCGCTCAAGAGTGTACCTGGGGCTCATGTGTTGTCAGATGGAACTGATATCTACGGTCCGTACTACACTGACTGCGTAATTGCTGTTAGCGATCGCTTAATCGATGCAGATCGGGATGCTGTTAAGAACATCATTCGTACTTTCATGATGGCACAGCATGAGTCTGAGAAGGATCGTATGCAGGCGTGTAGAGACACCGTTGGTACGTATTACAAAACCGACTTTGAGACGCTTATCGACGCATCGACCAAGCAATTTCTGATGATTGATCAACGACGTCATCAAGATTTCATGATTGAACGATCTGTTTCGATGATGGAACTGGGCTACACGCGTAAACCAATCGACGAAAGCGCTTTTGATTGGTCAATGCTTGAGGAGGTAATAGCTGAGGAGCCGGAACTTTATCGCTCACTTATTGTTATATAACCACCAGCAGTCCTAGATGCGGCAAGCAGCCTTTCCTGTTGCTTGCCGCATTTTGTTTCTGCTGTAGTTTTGCTATCAACGGCAGCAATGTCCTTGAGGAGGTTGTGTCTGTGAGTTCGCAGTCGATAAAGCATCGCATCACCGACTTCGTTTGGTGGTGCATCTCGATAGGCCTGTTTGTCGGCATATGGGAACTGACTTTCTCAATGGGGCTATACAGCGCGCAATTTTTGCCGCCGCCGCATATTTTTTTAGGTGATCTTCCTAATCAGCTCCAGCATTTCGATTTTAGTAAGGCAAATGCAGGTGAAAAGGCTGCATCCAGCCATTATCATGCGGTTGCCAAGACGATCTCTGCGACTGTTATCCGGGTCATCACTGGATTAAGCCTCGGTTTTATTCTCGGGGTTATAACAGGCAGTGTGATTCGTTATTTTCGGTGGTTTGGCAAGTTACTATTGCCGACTGTGACCTTGTTGGCCCCGATTTCACCATTTGCATGGCTACCGGTCGCAGTTTTTCTCTTTGGGATCGGTAATAAGCCAGCGATTTTTATGGTCTTTCTGGCGGTTTATTTCATTATCACTTTGGCTGCAATCGCAGAAATTGACGCTGTCCAGAAGAATTACTTAAATGTTGCAAAAATTATGGGCGCAACACGATTGCAGACTTATGTGCAGGTCATTTTGCCCGCGATTCTGCCCGGACTATTTACTATTCTTAGGTTGAATCTTTTCGCAGCCTGGATGGTAGTGCTCATCGCCGAGTCGGCTGGTTCTGATAGTGGTCTCGGGGCGCTTGTAATGCTAGCGAAAATGACGGGCGCACCTAATCTGGTGATGATTGGTATGGTGGTCATTGGCATTGTCGGTTTCATCTTCGACTCTATGCTGCGTTACGTTCAAAAGCGTGTGCTCTACTGGATACCTGAAGTCCAGGGTTCATTACCGAAATGAGTAGCATGTCAAATGCATACAAGGTACCAGGTCGACTGGCCAAGTTCGCAAGTGCAGCTATTTGGTGGATTGCTTCTGTCAGCTTATTTATTAGTATTTGGGAGTTGTGTTGGTATATGAAATGGGCCAATCCTATGCTCTTCCCGCCGCCTCATTTATTTTTGCAGGACTTATATTTCGTCGGCAAGTTATTTGATAAATCGACACGGCTGGGTAACCCGACGGCTGGTTTGATCGTGTGGACAATTGCCAAGACCATTGGCGCGTCCACATTACGAGTGCTTATTGGCCTTTGTTTGGCCTTCGTAGGCAGTTTGTTGATCGGTATCGCGATACGGTTTTCACCGCTTTTCGGTCGACTTGTCCTGCCGGTAATTAACCTGTTGGCACCCGTCTCGCCGATTGCTTGGTTACCGGTCGCCATGTTGATTTTTGGTTTAGGAAACGCGCCAGCCATCTTCTTGGTTTACATCGCGCTGTTTTTTATCATGACGTTAGCGACGCTGAGTCTCATTGATAGTCTGCCGATTGCCTATGCCCAAGTCGCGCGAATCATGGGAGGAACACGCCTTCAAATCTTTGTACAAGTTGTCCTGCCGGCCATTCTGCCGGGGCTGTTCGTCGTTCTTCGGCTCAATCTTTTCGCAGCTTGGATGATTGTATTGATAGCCGAAGCCGTGGGCGTCGGCGGAGGCTTAGGACTAGTAGTGATGATAGCAAGAAATACCTTCGACTCTCAGTTAGCATTCTTTACGATGTTCTTAATTGGTGCCGTTGGGTTTGTCATGGACATGGGATTACGCGAAATCCAACGGCGTGTCCTTTATTGGGCAACGTAGGTTGATACAGGAGTTGACTTGATGAGTAGTGAAACTAATGGCCAAGCACTAGAAACACCCGCGATTTCTTGCATAAATGTCGGTAAAACGTGGGGTGCCGACACGGACCGAGCGGTTGAAGCCGTGAAGGGATTTAACCTTGATGTGGGAAAGAATGAATTTATTGTTTTACTCGGACCCAGTGGGTGCGGAAAATCAACGCTCTTGTACCTTATTGCGGGTCTGCAGGAACTCACTGAGGGACAAATTAAGAGTCATGGTAGACCAGTAGTGGCACCAGACAGTGATCGTAGCCTGATCTTTCAGGAATCATCACTATATCCTTGGCTTTCCGTAATTGAAAACGTAGCGTTTGGCCTGAAACTTCGCGGAATGGCCAAGCATAAACGACGCAGTATCGCAATACAGTTGCTGAATAAGGTGGGTCTCGGTGGTTTTGAGGAAAAACGTCCGGATGAGTTGTCCGGCGGGATGCGGCAGCGTGCCGCGGTGGCTCGGGCTCTTGCTATGGAGCCAAGTGTGTTGTTGATGGATGAACCTTTTGCCGCTCTTGACGTGCAAACACGATCCAAACTACAAGATTTCTTAATACAAATATGGCGAGACTCAGGAGCCTCTGTTTTGTTTGTAACTCATCATATTGATGAGGCGATCGCGCTGGCCGACCGGGTGGTGGTGTTCACCGCGCGGCCCGGGACTATTAAAAGCATTGTGCCGGTCGAACTACCTCGGCCACGGGATCACAGGGATCCGGTACTTCGGGAGCTACGCGATCAACTCATTGAACTATTGGCTGATGAGGTCGATCGCGCTTTTGCTGAGCAGGAACAGATTAATGACGAGGATAAGATCCGCGCGTAAATGCAAGCCGATCTGGAGATTCAGACAATTTAAAAAGTCACTGTCGGCGACACGGTGAATCAACATGACAGTGGTTGAGGTATGTGGATTAGCACCTTATCCCAACAGCTCTTTAATCGTCCTGCACCTTGCAAAAGAACAGCTAGTCCTCACTCACAAGACACATTGTCCTATTGGATCGCAATCACTCTTAAAACTTGCAAGCATAAGTTTCTGGTGCAAAATAAGAAAGTTCGAAATAACGCCCTTCCTAGAGTAGTGCCCTTTCCTTCAACCCGACTCGAAGTCGGACGGGTAGCCTGATCTATCCATCCGATTTGCGTATCACGGCACAAAGAATCAATTACGATCCGTGCGTGTTGCCATGATGCTTCCTTTTGGCATCCTAAACAATCCGCGTGAATCAATAAACTACCAGAGAATAAACGGTTCGCAGAAAAGTCATTACGCAACCTTGTTGGCTCCCAAGATGATCTGCTAACAGCGTCAGAAAGATTAGGCCGCGCATCCCCTGATACCACCAAGAAGTTCTACAGAGACAACGTAACTAACGTTACTCGCCTATCCTCCCATTGAAGTTAGGTGTACCGCACCGTTACTAGGGTGTAACTAACCATAACTCCAATTTCATTGGGAGGGCGGGTAGTCAAGAACCCGCATACCTCTGCGGTAAACTAGGAAAACGAATATGTGGTTCGTAGCCACGCACCCTATCCAACTGAGCTACGGGCGCGTTGGCGCATAGTCTATACGCCACCTCGTTTTTTGGTAAGGCTCGCTGTCCGTACAACCATATCGCTATAGCCGAGCAGTTAAACTCGTAGAATACCCCTCCGCTTTGGTCGCGCCTATCTAACCTTCTCGCCACATGACGATCATGCCTAAACTCTCTTGGGGTCGTCCATTGCTCCACCAGCAGTGGTTTTTCGCTCACTAATTGTCAGCAATCTTTTTATGCTACTACGATTGATCCGCTGGCTGACTTTTGGACTTATTGTCCTAGTGACAATGCTTCGCCTATACGAGCACGTCTTTACCGGCGATCAAGCAACCACCTTGGAAAGCGCCCGCTTTGCCCTCTTTGACTCTTTCCAAGCGTTCAAACCCCGTGAATCACAAGACTATCCGGTGGTGGTGGTTGATATCGACGAGGAAAGTCTACGTCGCCTCGGTCCATGGCCGTGGCCACGGCAACATTTGACGAAACTGACCAACAATATCTCCGCAATGGGCGCATCAGCCATCGTCATTTATTTGTCTCTAGCTGACACCGACACGATGTCACCACAACGCATTGCGAAGTTGCTGCCGCCAGACGACGCGTTCAACAGTGCTCGTGAACGACTGTCTGCTTTGCCGGACACCGACACCGCCTTAGCAGCGGCAATCGGTGCTGCGCCTGTTGTCCTTGGCTTCGTTCCGTCAAACAACGCGACCGGAACAGAACCCTCACTCAAAGTCCCCGCCGCCGCGCTGAAAAACGCCAACACCGGAACCCTCTTATCATTCCCAGTGGCCACTAACGCGTTGCAAAAGTTACAGGATGCTGCCAGTGGCTATGGTTCATTTCCAGTAATTTCTCGGGGCACCACCACAGTACGTCAACTTCCATTATTTGTTTCTATCAACAAAAATGTCTATCCCTCGCTAACTGCTGAAGCGCTGCGCGTACACGCTGATAGTGACCATTACGCGCTTTCATTCCACGGACCGTTACCCTGGTTACCAGGTACAACATGGCTGAACACCACCAAAGTGGCCATCGGATCGCTAAACATTGCCACCGATGCGGCCACCCGTTTCTGGCCATATTTTCGGTGGGACAACCCGTTTCAACATATCAGCGCGTGGAAGATGCTGGCCGGTAAGATAAACAAGAAACGGATTAAAGATAAACTAATTCTGGTCGGCAGCAGCGCTTCTGGCCTTTCGTCTCGAGTGACGACGCCACTTGGACAGTCGGTTCCCAGTATCGCGATTCAAGTGCAAGCGATCGAGTCGATACTGGGGGAAACCTTTCTCACGCGAGAGGGCTGGGCAGACCTTGCGGAAATAATAATCTCGGTGATGCTTGCGCTACTTTTGATTCGATTGCTGCCTATTTGGGGGCTACCGGGTTGCGCTTTACTGACGCTCGGTTTAATCACCGTCCTGTACACGCTGTCGTGGCACGCCTTTAGCCACGCTCACGTATTGGTAGACCCGACCTTCCCGAGCCTACTACTCGTCGTGACTTTTCTTACACAATCTTTCGTTATCTATGTGACAACGCAAACAGCACTTGTCCGCACAACCTGGATTGCGGAGCACGACATGCTCACCGGCTGTTTTAATCGTCGCGCATGGTACGACCGCGTTACCCCACAGACGCTTCACGGTTCAACCACAACAGGCGAACTCGTTGCCATTCTAGACATTGATTTTTTTAAACGAGTTAACGACACCTACGGACACCTGGTGGGAGATGAGGCTCTCAAACACACGGTCAACGTTATTGAAAGTCACATTGATGAAAATTGGCTATTTGGACGCCTCGGGGGCGAAGAATTTGGCTTATTTGGAACCGATACAACGGGCACCGGTTCGCCACTGGAACCCGGGGCCAGCAGCAACGAAACGCTCGAAACGATACGTATCGCTATCGCCAACACTCCGTTGGTTCATGATGATGTGTCGATCGCTCTAACTACCAGCATTGGCGTTACTCGCCTTAAAGCGGGCGAATCGTTGGACTCCGCTCTGGGACGCGCGGACGAAGCACTCTACCGGGCAAAAGAAACCGGACGCAACCGAATAGAGTTCAGTTAATGAATGCATCAAGCAAATCGCAACACTGCACGGGATTTACATTAATTGAATTAATGATCGTTGTGGCCATTATTGGCATACTGGCCACCATTGCTATTCCTAGCTACCGCGATTACGTTATCAAAACCGAGGTGATGCTCGGTTACTCAGTGGCCATGAACCTGGCCAGGCAAGCCAGCATTGAATTTCAGACGAGTTCGGAGTGGCCATCATCGACCACCGCCTCGGGGAGGGGATTTCGCGTTTCCAGTACGGGCGGTGGAAGCACTAGGACCCGTTTGAATATTACCTACGAAGACCTTGGTTCGGGCGGCACTGTGATTGCTTCCAGCGGTTCTGGCTCGGGCGGTAGTCTAATCCGCACCTCTGGCTCGCCACCAATGCCAATGTTCGCTTCCTTTATGCTTAGGTCTGCAGACGCAGTTGGTGTCACTCGGGCAGACGGATTGACGCTGGAACCAACGCTCAGCTCGGGACTCGTGTCGTGGTCATGCACAGGTGATCTTGAAGATCGCTATCGACCAAAACCCTGTGCAAAAACAAAGACAATGCCTAGCATCATGGCGCCGATGATTAGGTTGGCACCCCTGGCAAAGAAACCATAGGATTGTTTGACCGCGTCTTTAGCTTTAACCAATA
>Ga0302139_10002054_pt1 | contig 9825 bp, 26 predicted proteins | sample CBN3_331_MG_FD_203104 | JGI IMG/M metagenome (GOLD analysis project Ga0302139, IMG submission 203104) | Marine microbial communities from Western Arctic Ocean, Canada - CBN3_33.1 | ecosystem: Environmental > Aquatic > Marine > Oceanic | place: Canada: Western Arctic Ocean | collected 2017-09-15 | reverse complement strand
TGGAGGATAAACAATGTCGCTAGCAGAAATGATATGTGTTGCAATTATTTCTATTAATATGCCGAATGCTGATTTTGCTTGCAAGCATATGGATGCAGTAGTAGAACACTCTGAAAAGTATAATATCGATCCTGTTATTTTAACAGCGCTGATATATGCCGAAAGCCGGTGGAATCCTAAAGTGGAAAGTAGAGCCGGTGCCTGTGGGTTAACTCAAGTCATTCCAAAGTGGTCCCGCAAGTTCGGTTATGTAAGTTGTCGACAACTTAAAAACAATCCTGTTTTATCTATTAAGAAGGGCGCTCAAATATTGAGCTACTGGATTAACAAACATAATAGAGGAAATGTCAGATTAGGGTTGTGCGGATATAATGCAGGATATCGTTGCCGTAAAATTTTAGATAAAAGAGGGCACACCAGATATACGAGACGAGTTATCAAAATGTATCGTATGATTAATATGGAAATGGAACCGGGGTGTATGCATCGTGAGTAGTATAAAATTCCTTCAAAGAGGAAGTCAATTGGAAGTTGGGGATATTGTACGGCATCCGACAACAGGGTATGTAGGACTTCTTATAAGCCAAGACGATAGTGGGAAATGGCTGATAGAATGGTTTGCTACCAAAGAGTGGGGAATATTAAAACGTTCGCTGCGCACAATTGAAATGGCGCGCGTTCTATTTTTGGTAATGAAATCGGAAGCTGCATAATGAAAGTTGGAGACTTAATAAGAGTTCCCCCTTGTACGAACGCTCGCGGTACCGCCCCCGGTCATCCGTGTGGTTGCATATTCTGCGCGAATAATAGCACCAGGGTTGGTATTGTAATCAGGAAAGTGTCGCGGGATTATATAAAATCTGGGCACCTTGACGTCAAATTTGATGTTGGGGTGTGGTCCCTTACCCCTGACGAAGTAGAAATAATCAGCGAAAGCCCATAAAATAAATACGTTTTTTAGTTGACAGCTCTTGCAAAATGTGACATGATCATAATGTGAGGTAAGAGTTTAAAAATGAAAATGAACGTCGGCGACTTAGTAAAATGCACAATACACTTAGACCGCAATGATTGTCCTGCTGTCGGTCTTGTGGTTGGTGACGGCGTGGGCGTGCGTCGGGTTCATTTTACGGACCCCGAACAAGGACGTACTAATCCCCGTTGGGTCAGCGTAGAATATTTGGAAGTTATAAATGAAAATCGGTGATATGGTAAAATGGAATCCAGATTCCCTTACTACTCCCCTTAGTAAAGACGAAAGCGCTGGTCTAGTTCTTGATTTCAAAGGTGGATATGGAGTGAAGGGTGAGGGTTCTTGGGTGTTGATTTGGTTTGCTGATGAAACAAAACCTCGCTGGCGAGCACATTCGAATCTGGAGGTCATCAGTGAAGCTGGGTGATTTGGTACAATATAAAGATCCGAAAGACGGACGAGGTGAGAACGACACTGAGATGACCAATGGCGTTGTAGTCGGGTTTGATAACGAGAATGACCCAATTGTTTATTTTACTTGTCGCAAAACTGCTAACGCATATCTCAAAGATGATATTGAGGTTCTAAATGAAAGTGGGTGATTTGGTAAAAAGGACGGCTGGACGTCGCACCCATTGGAGAGGTTTAATAATTGAAGAAGGAACCCTATCAGAAAATAATGCCCATGGTAAGTTTTTAGTTCATTGGTTTTATCCCTCTCGCCTTCCGTCTGCGACAAGAACAGGTAGAGGAACGTTCGAGGGTTGGGAGTGTGATTTCAGTTTGGAGGTTATAAGTGAAAGTCGGTGATTTAGTTAAAACAATCAAAGGTTGGTCTTATAAGACTTGGACCGGAGTGATTATTAAAATGGAAGCTTCGGAAGAGTGGGCTCAGGTTCTCTGGACCGAGGCAAACACCATCGATGGTCATGTGTTTTGGGCTCCCTTAAAAAAGCTGGAGTTGGTAAGTGAAAGTCGGTGATTTAGTTATGTATGGTGAACGCTCCGGTATCATCATAGAGGACCGCACGATGTGGGCTACTCAGCCTTATCTTGACAAACCATATCTATTCGGTCCTATGTATGTGCTCTTTGGAAACAAAGTCGAGCGCGTGGTATACGCAGATTTGAGGTTGGTAAGTGAAAGTCGGTGATTTGGTATGGGTCCAAGACGAGGGTTATTTTGCCGGTAATCCAGACGGGCACCTCGGAGTGCTTGTTAAAATCAATCCTCCGAGAGACGCTGGCTTCCAAGCACAGGTTGACGTGCTTATACAAAAGACTGGCAAGGTCACAATGTATTGGGACGGTCAAATAGGACTTTATAGCGAATGGTGTGATTATCAGAATGGGCGATAAACACAAAATAAAAGTTGGCGATATGGCGAAAGTGGTGTGGACCGATGATTGTGGTATACCGCCCGTTGTTGGACTTGTGATTAAGGTTGTACATAATGGCGGGATGGATTACGAACCCCCGCAATATGATAGACCCCGCGCATTAATGTTCTGTCAAGGATCGCCTACTTGGTTTGATGCTGGTGACTTGGAGCTTGTAAGCAAATCCTAGCATTAGCGCTGATAATTAAAATAACGACATAATTATATGCATGCCCCTCTCATATAAAATAGGGGATTTGTTGCACATACGTTACAATATCATTGACCCTTTTGTTGATGGTCCTCTGGGACCGCCAGAACAGGTGTGGGTTATCGGTTTGGTTACTGGACTTTGGAAGGAATATGGTAATCAGTATATCAAGATTAGCTTGCGAGATTGCAAAAATAATTCCAGCATTGATATTAATTTAGACTCTCCGCATTATGACCATAGCGCAATCCGGCTATTGGGCAAAGGCACGTCTATTTAAAATAAACAAATGACACATCACATAACGAATATATTTGCATTACTAATTTCTTTTCTTTTCGGTTTATATATTGTGTGGGTTATGAAAAAAGGACGCCAAAACTTACTGCGCTTGGATATAGAAGATCAGCGCGACGGGCGACGTTACAAGAGACGCAAAAGGTCTAGGATAAACAGCCGTAAAGACACTATTTATCATTAGCATAATAGTGTCATCTTTGTAATGACAAAGACTTTGTTCATAAACTACTTATAGAAACAGGAGCATAGATATGAAAATTAGCGCCGAACGCCTCAAAAAGATTATCAAAGAAGAGGTCCAACATGTGAGAACAATGCCCGTGCATGAAGCACTACCCGAAGTAGGCGCAGAGCCATCACCTGAAGGAATTCAATCCTTGATCTCGATTGTTAGGAGAGCCGCCTTTGAGATAAACGGGGCGGTAAATCCCGACGACCCGACCGACCAAGTAGGAGAAAAGTATTCGGAGCAATTGGACTGGGTTGTAGGGGAATTGGAAAAGATAAAAAAAGTTCTGGAGGGTCAACAATGAAAATCACTAAAACAGAACTTGCAAAAATTGTCAAGGAAGAAACAGAAACTTATTTGAGCGAGATGGGAGAGGACGGATACGATGGAGGATCCATTTATCAGAATGAGCGTTACGTCGATGACATTAAAAATCTTTTGGGCGACGCTCTACAAAACGACACTGAGAACGTTCTAAAAGCGCTAGCAGCGCTTCAATCCGAGATTGCACCATCGCAGCAAGGGGTCTGAACTAATGAAGCTCACCAAATCACAACTTAAAAAAATCATCCAAGAAGAGCTTGCTTCTGTTCGTGAAGCGGGAGAGGATATTCCTAGCGAATTGCTCAAGCAGTGGACTGGCGATATTAGTGAATTTGTTTCTTCTCAGTTCCAAGGCGGCAAAGGGCTGCCTCTTCGCCAACTCCCCCCTGAAGAAAGACCAACTATTATCGCAGCACTGGAAGATGTTATTGACCAACTTAAGACGGAGCCGTTCTCAGAGGCTTTCGACTCAAGCTCAGATTTCGCGCAGAAGCTTGAAGATGCTTTTTCTGACGTAGTTGTTGAGAATAAGCGACAGCTCGCACAAGCCTTAATGTTCAATATAGGTCCAGATAAAACCAAAAAGTTGTTAGAAACATTGAACACTATGCTTGAAGCGGCGAATTCGCGAACCAGAATTGCTGCGATTGAATTGGCGGAGAATAAATAAAATGAAACTCACAAAACAACAACTTGTGAAGATCATTAAAGAAGAGCTGAACGTTGCCGAAGCCTATGGCGACCCGGAGCAACCCCCATCAGCAGAAGCATCGTGGAGGCAGGTGATGGACAAACTTTTAAAATTTAAAAAGAAACTGTTTGACGCCGGTCAATATGATTTGGAAGAAGAACTGGACGATATCGTCGGAGAAATATCCCAAGCCTACGGAAGAAGTCGGGCATAACATATAGGAACATAAAATGAGAATCACCAAAAAAGAACTTAAAAAAATCATCCAAGAAGAATACCAGAAAGTCCTGGCAGATTATATTTCAGAAGAAGAGGGTGGTCCAGTTCAAGTACATCACACCACCGACGCAGAGCTTGATCAAGTAGCTGACATTGTTCGTGATGTAGTTGAAATAGACCGTGGTACGGGGCAATCACGCGGCGGTCTACATGACCTAAAGAAACCCTTAGAGGCTGAAGGCTTTGATGTGCAAGCCACCAGCAGTTTTGTGATGGTCAAGACGCCGGAAGGCACAATTGCAATTGCTAGTGCCAACAACGTCGAACTTTCTGGCGACGAACAGCTTATTGATACCAAACATGGTGAGGTAGAAGGTCAACTTGCGGTTGGAAGAATCAATCAAGACTAGGAAGAAGTCATAAAAAAGGAACAATAATAATGAAACGTTTTATACATAAATTAATAAATTTACTCAACTTCAACCACTGCTGTTGTTGTTGTGGGTGTTGCTCTTGCGAGCGATGCGAAGGAAGGTGCAATCCAAAATGAAAATTACAAAACGACAATTAGCAAAAATCATTAAAGAAGAATATGACGCCGTTAAACGCGAAGCACAATCCGGCATTTCAGTTGAGTTGTCCCAGGTAGAGGCGAATGAGATTTTAAAAGCCCTCGAGGGTCAGATGGCAGGAACCGCAGCGCATGATTCATCTGAGGACACCCCCGTAAGCACAGCTTATGCGAAGATACTTAAAGCAGGCGGTCCAAGCTTCGTTGCCCATGGACCCCAGGGCGGTCCTGGTTTTAGTGGCGGTCAAATGCCTGTCGACGAAGCTGACGAGGGTGGCGAAGGCGTGCACGACATTATGAATCTCCCAGAACCCGAATTCCCCGAGCCTAGTGGGAATCCCAAAGAAGATGCCCTTCGGCAAATCGTTGCTCAACACCAAGCTGCGAAGGTTGATGGTAAAAAGGTTGATGCCTACTCTGCTTCCGCCATTGTTCAAGTGCTTGATGCAATAAGCCCGGAGCAAAAAGAAAATTTTCTTACTAAGCCGGTTGGTGTCATGGCACAAATTGCTTTTAAACTGTTAGATAAAGCCCACATTTAAAAAATGAAAATCTCAAAAAAAAGATTAAAAGAGATCATCGAGGACGAGATGCGCGAAGGTCGCGTCATCACCCCCGGAGTAGCAAATGATTTAACTACCCAGATGAACAACCTCGCTGGCGCACTACAAAAGTTCGATCCTTCTGTGATCCAGGGACAGCCAGCTTCGGATTTACGCGCCGCGTGGATTGCTTTAGAATCTTCTATGGGCGACGTATTTGGCGATGGCTTAGAAAACGCCGCTGTCCCAACTCGGAAACCACTAGAAGAAGGATGTGGTATGGAAGCACCCGGCGCTTTAACAGACGAACCTATGCCTATGCCTGGACCTCCACCCGAGCCTAACAGGGCGTTAGAGCCCGTTTATGACGACGACGAGGGGCAAATGGCGATGGGTCAACTATCTAGTCTGGTTAACGATGCTGGTGAGCTTACCAACCTTCTCGGCGGTCAAACCCAACTGCCATCTTGGGTTCAGGCGAAAGTTACGAAAGCGACTGATTATATTAGTGCAGTCAAGAACTATTTACAATATCAACAACAAGCCCCCCAAGGATTACACGAAATGAAAATTACAAAACAACGATTGATAAAAATTATCAAAGAAGAATTGCAATTAGAAGCCGGCGGCGACCCAGTAGGTCCAGTCGAAGTTAAGAAGGTAGCAGAACTTCTTCAAAGCTTGGGATTCACCCTCACAAGGGGTGGGGAGAATAGCTTTATTGAATTCATGCAAGGTTTAGAAAGTCAAGGCGATTTGAACGCCACGCCAGATAGCCGCCGTGGTGCGCTAGCTGAAGAAGCTGGGTTTGTAGGGCATCACGCAGAAATCGACGGCAAAACATATGTTGATTCAAACTTTCTAAATTCAGTAAAAAAGATCCGTGACTCGTTTCCGCATGAGTTGAAGAGTATGGGATTTGGAGAGTTTTATTTGGAGACTCCGAAAGGTAAAGTTCAGTTTGACCGCTCAAGGGGGCAGTCTGTGCAGGGCACCATCCAAAGTTTTGTTGGTCGTGCCCACGAACTTTATGGAGAACCACCAGAACTCGCTGATGAACTAATGGCTGCGATGGAAGCCGCTGGTGCCTCCGAAGCAGTATCCATCGTTGGCGTGGGTGGCTCTGATTCCGAGGGATACAGCAAAGTGGCAGGCACTCGTCCAATGGAAGAAGGCGACAAAAAAGACAAAGAAATGGAAGAGGAGGGGGACGACCTCAAGAAGAAGTGGACCGATGTTAAAAAGAAGAAAGAAGAAACCAACGAATCCAAAATAAAAATCTCCAGAGATCGTTTGATGGAAATCATTAAAGAAGAATTGACAGAGGTTGGTTCAGGTTTTAGAATGCACAGGCGACCCGCCAAAATTACTCGGAGTCCCGCCGTACCTGTCGCTCAAGTACAAAAACAAGCGAAGCAATTTAAAGACAGACAAAGTGAAACGTTGTTCGATAAGGGATATCAAGATGGGTTGAAAGGCGAAGAAATGCAGTATTCAGGCATAAAAGCTTATGAAGCTGGTTATCAGGAAGGGGAAAACGAGAAAAAAGTCGAAGAAGCTGGACGTCCACATAGTATGCGCGGCGGGCGAACTATGGCTGATTTAGATAAAGATGCAAAAACGAGAGAAACAGATTTTTTGAAAAAGAAAGATGACGAAAAAGACGCGGAAAAGAAAAAAGACTTAAAATAGCAGCCCAACCTGCTATAATAAATATATGTTTGACCCATCCCAAGGCGCACCCGACCTAAGCCAAGCCGACGAGTATGTTTGCGCTCGGTGTGGTCATCCTTTTTTTACAACCGTTGTTATGGTTAAAAAACTATCCGCTCTGGTTTCACCAACCGGGCAAGAGATGGTTGTACCACAACCAGTTTTTAAATGTGATGAATGCGGCTACATCAATCGTAGCCAGTTTGGATTAGATGAAGAAGAGTAATTATTTTCTTGACACCACTCTCCAATTGTGACATGATCATAGTGTGACAAAGAGAGGAGTATATAATGCTGAACACGAAACTAATCAAGAAAGTAGAAAAGCGGTTAGGCGTCAAAGTCGAACAAACCGAAACCGGTCGATATTACGTTCACTATGACAAAAACGTTATATCTTGGCTGACACAAGGACCGGAGTGTGGTCAAGGTCTAGGATATGATGGACCAGACGCATATGCTATGAACTTTCATATTCGCCGGGTCAACGACCATAGCGATCCGCAAACTGATTACTTTGCCGGTTATCACGTCGACAATGCTTCACAAATGCTTAACTCGATTTGTCCGCCCAAGCCGAAGTATAAGGTAGGCGATTTGGTTCGGTTCAAGGATTGTAAGCGTCAGAAACGTTACGGCAACGCTGGTCTGACCGGACTCATCGTTGATACTTGTGGAGATGGGAAGCATTACGATGTTTCCGTGCCGGGTTCTATCACTCGCACTTATATTGCTGACCGCGACCTAGAGGTTCTTGCTGCGGCTTGAACCTTTTGGCACGTTTTTTGCTAATATAGATCAGGGAGGATAAAGCGCCCCCTCTGTGGGCGCACCAAAGGAGGTATATTAGCAAAAAATGGGCAAACTTCGGGTTGGAGATACGATAAGCCTGCATAAAACAAACCCAGACAAAATACGAAAGCCTGTTGGTATCATCATTGAAATTTTAGAACCGCAAATATACGACAGAGGCAAACGCATTTTGATAATGTGGCAAAGTGGCGGGTTCAGTTACGAAAAAGAATCTATGTTAAAAAAGTTGAATTGAATGATTACTCTTAAGAATAAAGACTGTTTAGAATTTCTGAAAGATATTGACGATGAAAGCGTGGACTTGGTAATCGTTGACCCACCGTATTTTGAGATTATCAAAGACGAGTGGGATAACCAATGGGGCAGCGAGCAAGAATATCTTGATTGGTGCCGAGATTGGACAGAAGAGTGTTTCAGAGTACTAAAACCAGGACGCTGTTTTTATGTATGGGGCACCACAAAAGCTGATACATTTCTGAAATATAAATTAGATGTTCTGAATAAGATTGAGAATTTCCATTACAACAACTGGATTGTTTGGTCTTACGATTGGGGTGGAAGAACCAAAAAGACATTCCCGCGCAAGCACGAAGATCTTCTAATGTATTCCAAAGGAAAAGAATACCTGTTCAACGGGGATGCTGTGCGCGTCCCATATAAAGTGAAAACTAACATTCGAGCAAGCGCAATCAATAATCCCCTCGGCAAAGTTCCAACTGATGTGTGGGAGAAAAACAATCACACTACATCGAAGGAATATGCCGGATGGCATTCGGCGCAAAAGCCTCTGGCGCTCTTGGAAAGAATTATTAAAGCAAACTCAAACGAGGGTGATGTGGTTTTAGACTGTTTTAATGGGGCTGGATCCACAATGATTGCTGCCAAGAGAACAGGACGGAAGTTTAAAGGGTGTGAGTTGAACAAAGAATATTATCAGAAATCTTTGGACCGTCTTGAGTGTTTGGGATAATGTCAAGTGTAATTACCACTATGAAAATTGGGACATATGTAAAACAGTTGATATTTGATAACGTCTATCGTTATGGTATTATTATTGATAATGGACATCCCTGGTTTGACGATATGCCTAGTAACACCACAAATTGGACGCAAGTGGCGTTTACTCCGCGTGCAGACCATCCAGTGGCGGTGTTGCCATATCAAGAATATGTGAAAACCTCAGAGCTGGAGGTCATCAGTAGCTAATGGATGTGGGCGATCTAGTGCGATGTTGGTCTATCAACGAATATAGCAGGGTGGGAATCTTGTTAGAAAACAATAAAGTATTAAAAACGGTCAAAGTTTTCTTTCAGGACACTGGAGAGATTATAGAACTTTATAGCCGAGATGTGGAACTTATGAAGAGAGCGCCAGATAACGCGCGGAAATTAAAAGAAAAAGTTCTTGACAAGAGCTGACATAACTGCTATAGTTATAATGTGAGTAGGAGTTCTAATGAAAGTTGGTGATTTAGTCCGTCTCAAGAATCCAGCAGCGTCCGAAAAGGATTTAGTTGGAATATTAGCGCATCTAGATGGTTGGCGTCCAGTGGGCACAGTTTATTGGAGTTCCACCTACGGACCTAAAATCGCGGTACCGCCTCACGACGGGGGCAACGTATATTTGCGAGATATCGAACTTATAAAACAAGCAAAAGTGAAAGCGATTTGAAGTGCCCTCCTCTAGTTACTAAAGAGAACAGAAAAATGAAAAAGTTATATTGTGATATGGATGGTGTTTTAGTTGATTTCGTAGCAGGTGCTATGAATCTTATCAACACCGCGCTAGAAAACCCGAAAAAATACGGCGCTCTTCCAGAATATAAAGCGCTTAAAAAGAGACTCAAGAAAGAGGGACGA
>Ga0302139_10002051_pt1 | contig 9829 bp, 10 predicted proteins | sample CBN3_331_MG_FD_203104 | JGI IMG/M metagenome (GOLD analysis project Ga0302139, IMG submission 203104) | Marine microbial communities from Western Arctic Ocean, Canada - CBN3_33.1 | ecosystem: Environmental > Aquatic > Marine > Oceanic | place: Canada: Western Arctic Ocean | collected 2017-09-15 | reverse complement strand
GCCTTGCAGACCGACGGGTTCCTGGTCGAGTTGTTCGACGAGGCGTCCGACGAGGCCGGCCAGGGGGTTGGCCAGGGGGTTGGCGGTTCGGGCGAGTTGTCGCGATCTGGTGCGATCCTGGCGGTGGGCGGATCGGGCCGAGCCGAGTTGTCGCCCGGTTCAGACATCGACCTGTTGTTCCTTGTCGGCGGCGGCGGCGGCGACGGGTTTACCGAGTTCACGTCTCGGGCGGTCAGGGATTGTTGGGACGTGGGCCTGAGGCTGGGCCACAGTGTGCACACGGTGTCGGGAGCGATATCGCTGGCGAGTTCGGAAATCGAATTTGCGACGGCTGCGGTTGAGGCGAGGTGGTTGTGGGGTGATCGTGCGTTGGCCGAGGAGTTCCGGCTGGGTTTTCGTCGTCGGGTGGTCAGCCGTTGGATGTCGCGGTTTTATCGAGACTGTCTTGAGGCTCGTCGTACCGAGTGGGCACGACATGGGCTTTCGGCCAGCGAGCTGGTCCCCGACGTGAAGCGATCTCCGGGCGGACTGCGCGACGTGCACTTGATCCGCTGGCTGGGTTTTTGTCGCCACGGCACGACCGACATCGACGAGTTGGTGCGATGTGGAGCGTTGCTGGCTCGAGAACGCGACGTGCTGGTCGACGGCCATCGGATGTTGACGGGAGTGCGAATCGATCTGCACATTGAGGCCGGGCGCGGCCAGGACGTGTTGACTCGGGACGAGCAACTGAGGATTGCCGAGAGTCGAGGTGTCGGAGGCGATGCGGGGCAGCGGCCGGTTGAGAGGTTCATGCAGGAGTACTTTCGGCACACGACCGGTGTGGCTCGAGTTGCCGAACGGTTTGCCGAGCGCAACCGGCCGCCTCGGCTGATCGAGACTCTGGCCGACTGGTGGTGCATTCCGCGTCGGGTTGGTCCGTTTCGGATCAACCGTCGAACGATCGACTTGCCCGAGGCGAAGCGAGGCGAGGTGGACTGGACTCTGGAGACGAGTCTTGAGTTGTTCGAATCGGCTGCGAGGCATGGTGTCGATCCGGCTCCACGCGTGTTCGACGCAATCATCGACGCTGTCCCCGGTTGGGATTCGCAGATCACGGCTCGGGCCAGCCAGCGTTTTCTGGCGATTCTGTCACAGACCGGCCACGTGGGCCGCACCTTGCGGCAGATGTTTCACACCGGTGTACTCGATCAACTGGTGCCCGCCGTCAGTCACGCTCGCTGTCTGATGCAGTTTAACCAGTACCACAGTTTTACTGTCGACGAGCACACGTTTCGTGCTGTTGAAGCGGCCGAGGCTCTGGTTACTGAGCGGGGACCTGTCGGAGCGGCTTACCGGGCGATCGGTCGCAAGGACCTGCTTCATCTGGCGTTGCTGCTGCACGACCTGGGAAAGGGCTTTGACGAGGATCACAGCGAGGTGGGGCGTCGGATCGCCGTCGAAACGGCCGCCGGCCTGGGCCTCGACGAGCCCGACTCGGATCGTCTGGTCTTCCTGGTCCACCGTCATTTGGCAATGGAGCAATTGGCGACACGGCGAGACATTTCGGAGCAGGGGCTGGTGGTGGACTTCAGCCACGAGGTGGGTAGTCCCGAGACGTTGAGGATGCTGTATGCACTGACGGCTGCCGACATCATTGCTGTGGGGCCGGGCAAGTGGACCGAGTGGAAATCCGAGTTGTTGACCGAGTTGTTCGAGCGGGCGTTGGTGGTGCTGGGTGGCGAACGGCCACGGTTTCGGCTCGAAGAACGACTCGATTCGATCCGCGACCAGGTGCTGGTCTGTTCGAGCGGCATGGCTGATGAACCGGGCACCGACGAATTGTCGGACTGGCTTGGCAGGCAGTTGCAGGCCATTTCGTCGCACTATCTGGTCTCGACCAGCCCTCAGACGATCGCCGACGATCTGGCAGCGGTCCGGGGCCTGGAGACTGACGACGTGCGAGTGGACGGGTCGTTTCAGTCCGAGACTGGGACGTTGCAGTTGAGAGTGCTGGTGGGTGGCGATCATTCGAAGGGGTGTTTTCACCGGATTGCCGGGACGCTGAGTGCATTGCGGTTGGAAGTGCTTGGCGCCGAGATTTCCACCGGACTCGAGAACGTGGCGATTGATCGTTTTCATGTGATCGATCACGACTTCGACGGTCCGCCTTCGAAATCTCGGATTCATGAAATCGCCGAGGCCATTTGTGAGGGTGTGCGGCGTCAGGTGACCGTGCGCGAGTTTTCGAAGCGGCACCGACTGTTTGGGCACGAGGGGCGAGAAGGGACGGTTTCGGATCATCCCACGCGTGTTGTCGTCGACATCGAGACGTCACCGACTCGGACGATTGTCGACGTCTTTGCTCATGACCGAATCGGGCTGCTCTACATCATTTCACGCACGCTATTTCAACTCGGGCATTCGGTCGAGTTGGCTCGGATTGCGACACATGTCGACCAGGTGGTCGACGTGTTCTACGTGGTCGATCGCGACGGCAAGAAGATTGTGGACACGGCACGGCGAGACGAAATTGCGAGCCGATTGGCCGAGTCGATTGCTCAGTTGGAGCGTCACGGTCTCTCGAAGATCGCAGTGGCAGCGACCGAGGAACCGGGTTCCAGCGACAACCCGGGGCTGCCACCTGGTTGACAGCCCCGGAGACTGGCTCTCCGCCGGCGATCAGTCGGCGGGTGCCGTCCCGTGTTTCTCAACCGTTGCCCAGAACGCTGCCAGGCCTGCCACGGGCAATCTAAGGCAAATGCGAATCGAGCAGCGACAAGCTGTCCGAAGTGTCCAGCCACACCGACCTGACTTCGGCGGGCAGCATCACTGTGCGGCCGGCGGACAATTCGATGCGTGTCCCATCGTATTCCAGCGACCCGTTGCCGGCGATCGTGGTCAGGATCAGGCAGCGGTTGTCGTTGACGAGTTCGAAGGGGCTGGTGACATGGTGATGGAGAACGCGGAATTCCGGGCGTTGGAACAGGGTGACCGATTCTGTGTTTGTGGTGTTCGGCATCTCGGCAACAACAACTCGATTGGCGTCAAAGTTGACGGCTTCGAGGCCGTGTTCGAGATCGATGCGGCGTGGTGAACCGTCGCGGTCGAATCGTCCCCAGTCGAAGAGTCGATAGGTCAGGTCGCTGGGTTGTTGGATTTCCGCCAGTACGACCCCTGCGCCGATGGCGTGGACGGTGCCGGCGGGGACGACCAGGCACTGGCCGGTGCGAGCCGGAAAACTGTTGACGCACGAGTCGACGTTGTCGTCGGCGATGGCGGTTTCGAGTTGGCTGGCGGTGGTGCCTGATTTCAGTCCGACCCACAGTCGGCTGTCGGGTTCGGCAGCCAGGATCACCCATGCTTCGGTCTTGCCTTGCTGACCCGGGTGCAGTCGGCTGGCGGTGGTGTTGTCTGGGTGGACCTGTAGTGACAGGCGATCGGTGGCGTCGAGGAACTTGATCAGCAGCGGGAAGGCGTCGAGGTGTGCGTGACGTCCCAGCAGTGGCTCGGAGTGGTTCTCGACGAGTCGGTTCAGCGTTGTGCCGGTGTGCGGTCCGGACTCGACTATGCTTTGGTCGTCGCCCAGGTCGACCACTTCCCAACTCTCGCTGCAGTCGTCGAGGTGAGCTGACGGTTTGTGGAGCAGCGAGGCCAGGCGAGTGCCGCCCCAGATGGCTTGTCGGATCAGCGGCCTGAAGGAGAGTGGGCCGAGAGTCGAGTCGTCCGGAGTGCGACTGCTCATTCGCTGGCCGTTTGCTTGATCGCTTCGGATCGTGTTGTGTGGATGGGCCAAAGTTGATCGAGGTGAGTGATCTGGAGGACTTCGAGGCAGTATTCGGAGAGCCCGCAGATGGCGAAGCGAGATTGGGGGCTGGTGTTGAGTTGATTGGAGATACGGAAGATGAGTTCGATGAAGGTTGAGCCAAAGAGGGTGACGTTTGTGAGGTCGAGCACGAGTCGTGGTGGTGAGGCATCTCGAGCGGTGGCCAGCAGCAGGTCCTGGTGCTGGATGACGGCGTGATCGTTGAGGTGTTCGAGCAGTTTACCGAAGGTGACGACGGTGACGTCGTCTTCGGAGTCGATCTGGATGGCGGTCTCGGTGTTCATTGCCTGATCTTCGTCGGTCGTGTTGGGTGATTGGTTCATCGTAGCCTGAGTGATCGAGGTGTCAATCAGCGGCGGGGGGTCCCCTGCCCTGTTGTCGGGTTGGGCCGAGATGTGCCGCTCTTGACGGTGTGAAAAGTCACTCGTAGGATCGACGGCGATCGGAAAAGTTGGCCTTGGGTGGCGGCGTTTTCGGTCGCATCAGGCGCCGTAGCCAAGTGGACTAAGGCAGCGGATTGCAAATCCGCCATCCCGGGTTCGAATCCCGGCGGCGCCTCTCGCGGAAGTCGCTTCCAGACAGTGACTTCCGTGTTTTCGTGCGCGGGCCGTGACGCCGGGAAATGCGAAGTGTTACCTGAAGTGTTACTCCAAGAGACCGATCTGGCGGGTTGCACGCCGGGGCTGGGGTGTCCACAACGTCGCTGGGTCATCCACTAACATGGAATCGCGTCACATCACAATTGACGCGCCGTGCGGTCGCCGTAGATGACGTGTCCGAGCCATCGCCCACATTTGATGTGGAAGCGGTTCTGAGCGGAGCGGGTGCCACCAGTCTTGGTGATGACACCAGCTTCACTTTTGGTCCTGGTCGCGACGAGACATGTCCCACAACTTGATGGAGTGATCGTCGCTCCCGCTCGCCAAGAATGTGCCGTCGGGCGACCAGGTCACACCGCGAACTGGCTTCTTGTGACCGGTCAGTGTGTGGAGCGTTTTTGCGGTGGCCACGTCCCACACTTTTACCGTTCCGTCCTGGCTCCCAGTCGCCAACTGCAAGCCGTCCCGCCTCCACGACACGCTTTCGATTCGACGCTTGTGGCCTTTGAGGACGCGGAGTTGCTTCCCCGCAGGCATGGCCCACACAATCACCGTGAGGTCGCGGCCGCCGCTTGCCAGTCTTGTTCCGTCGCGACTCCAGCTCACCATTTCAATGGCACCCGTATGCCCCGTCAGAGTCCGAGTCTCTTTGCCGATGCTCGGGTCCCACAGCTTGACCGTGTTGTCAAATCCACCACTGGCCAGCCGTTTTCCGTCAGGGCTCCAGTCGACGCTGATCACGTAATGCGTGTGCCCCTTGAGCACACGGAGATTACGACCATTGGCGGTGTCCCAAACACGGACCGACTTGTCCAAGCTTCCGCTGGCCAATTTTGATCCATCGGGACTCCACACGACGCCCAGCACCGGAGCGGTGTGTCCGGTGAACTTGTGGATTTCGCGACCGGTTTTCGTGTCCCACACTCTCACGGTTCGGTCATAACTGGCACTGGCGAGTTTTGTGCCATCCCGGTTCCACGCAACGCAATAGACATAATGTGTATGCCCGGAGAGTGTTCGCTGTCGCTTTCCGGTTTTTACATCCCAAATCCCGATCGTTTTGTCGAAGCACCCACAGGCCAACGATCCACCGCCGGGGTGCCAGTCCAGTCCGGTTGTCGAACCTGTGTGGCCACTCAATGTTTGATCGACAGCGTAAACAACATCAGCTCCAGCGACACAATGGACGGTGACAACCATCAGGCAGCACAGACTTCGCAATCGATGATTCGTCTTCATCGCCCCATTTCCTGTGTCGTCATTATTTGCCGAGCAGCCAAGGTCAATTATTGCTCCCGAAGGCGGCCTGGTTCAAACCGTTGTGCGACCCGTCGTCCGCCGCCGTCTCCATGCCGCGATGTCATAAGCGGCAACGGCTGACGAAACCGAGAAGGCACTGAACGCTGCAACCAGTACGAAGCCATGGCGAGCGTCACTCGATGCACGGTGAAGAACTCCGCATGGCCCCAGGGGATCAGTAACGCAACCGGTCCAGCGTATCAGCGCGGCGATGGGATGGCAAAACGGTGTGCCGCCGACCACGCGATAACGCTGACGCCCCACCGCCCGACCGCCCGACCGCCCGACCGCCCGACCGCCCGACCGCCCGACCGCCCGACGCCGGGGGCCGTGGTTCGGATCTGGCGGAAAGATCGTCGAAACAAACGGTGAACAGAATTGGCATTCAAAACTGACGGCAATCCTAGTGCACATCAGTTTTCATCCTCGCTCTTTCGGAACACCTCGTCACGGACCCGCTTGAAAATCTCTAAAAGTTCCGTGGTGCTCTCTCGCAGGATGTCGTAGTCGTCAGCTCCGACTTTCCCTGTATGCACTGCCGTACTTCGTACTTGGTAATAGAATTTCATTGCTTTTTCTGGGAAGGCAGGATCGAGTGTGACATTCTTGTGCTTACGATCTCGCACGGTTCTTTTTGACTTTACCTCTGCTTCAAAAGCTTCAACAAACTCAGAAGTTGCCTTTCGTGAGTTCCTCGGGACTTGGGGCATTTAATCATTGGACGGTACCAATTCCAAGATATGCGAAGAGTCCCGAGTTGGCCAACAGCTGAAAAAAGGCCTGCGGTCCCCAACGGGAAGGCAGACCTTTGGCTTTTGCCACTCTCCCCGCCACGCAACGCACTGACTGCGGTAGCCACAACCAGGACACTGCATCGGGAATGGAGACGGATATGGGTGTCGAAGCGAGACTGCTCCCTGCGGCACAACATCCAGTCTCCGTGCGGGGTGTGTCGGGTGTGAGGGGTTCACTTCGGGACAAAAGAAAATGCGTGCGGTCCGCTACGCACCCGGCCACCGGAACTTCGGCCAGGACTTTCGTGTGCTCCGCAGTTCCATCAAGTAAAGTCGCCGGAGGCGGAATCAGGCCAGCGGAGCGGAGTCCGAAACGCAGGCCCGTAGCGAGGGACGAGCGGAGATGCCGAAGTGCAGGACGCATCCAGCGGATCCACCGCAGCCAGCCCGCGTTTGGACTTCGGTGTCGTTCGAGTGTTTGACCAGAATTGTGTCGTCGATGAGCTGATCATGATCGTGTAAGTTGTATTTTCTCTCGGCCGGTACGCCGGGAAATCGACGGCAGAACTGCAGACAATCCGAAGGTCAGCGAACGGAAGTTCCACCGACGCCGAAGATCGCCTTTCGTTACAAGTGAAGAATTCACGGAGTCCCCTCAATGGCTAACCAGGAGTTTTCAGGCAGGACCGCTCTGGTCACCGGTGGTTCGCGAGGCATCGGTCGAGCGTGTGTCGAGATGCTGGCCCGACACGGAGCGAGTGTCGCTGTCAATTTTCGAACGAACGTCGACGCTGCTCAGGATGTTGTTCGAGCTGTGATCTCAGCGGGGCAGCGGGCAATCGCCGTGCAGGCCGACGTGAGCGATGAAACTCAGGTCCAAGCCATGATTGAGACTGTCGAACAGAAACTCGGGCCGGTCGACCTGCTCGTCAACAATGCAGGCGTGTTTCATTTTGTGGATCACGAAGCGACTGACCTCGACATCTGGAATCAAACGATGGCCTGCAACCTGACAGGCGTTTTTCTCGTGACGTGGGCGGTCAAGCAGAAGATGATCGAACGAGGATTCGGGCGGATCATCAATATGTCGTCGATCTCTGCCCTGCGTGCCCGGCCGAATTCAATCGCATACGCCGCCAGCAAGGCCGGAGTCACTGGATTCACGAAGAGCGTGGCCCAGGCATTGGCCGGTGACAACATTCGGATCAACGCGATCGCCCCGGGTTTGATTGAGACCGACATTCTCGACGGCGTTGAACAATCAACGCTCGACGGCATCGTCGAGGGGACACCGTTGGGACGCATCGGAACTCCGGAAGACGTCGCCGATCTCGCACGATTTCTTCTGTCTGAGGAGTCGCGATTCATCACTGGTCAAACACTCGTCGTCAGCGGCGGCCGTGTGATGTTGCCTTAGCACAGTGACTTCCCCTCGGGCACAGCCTAACCCGAGCCGTCCCAATGTAGATTTACGTTATGCAGGATTCAGATCGATTCAAACTTCGATACGGCACATACAAGACGCCAAAGTTTGAGTACGGCGACATTGTCTCCGATGAAATCCACGGTGAGGTTCGAATCGTCGGCCTGACTGATGCACTGATCCCGTGGCCGATCGGGCAGCCGCTCAACGACAGGAGCCGTCGAGTCATCGTGCTGTTTGACGATCTGGCTGAGGCCGTTAAGCAGGAAGCAAATCAGGCTAAGGGAATTCTCCGAGCCAGCAACGTCGGCCGGAAAGCCTCAGACGAAACAAGAAAGAAGCTTAGCGAGGCAAGCAAGCGTCGAGGAGCAAGACCACCCAAGGCCGGGAAAGCATGGTCGGAACACGAAGAGGAACTGGCACGGACGCTACCGATACCTGAAGTCGTGAAACTGACTGGAAGAACGTACTCGGCAGTTCTGCCTCGACGTGCGAAGCTGGGCGTACCAGACGGGAGACGGCGGAAGGAGTAGTTGCTTCCCCGCTCGGAACTTCATGATTGTGAAAGGAGAACCTCATGGCGAAGACTTCATCTGAAGAACGTAAGCCAGCCAGGAAGAAGATTCCTTCGACGAAGTTTCCCAAGGCGAAGCGTAAGATTGCGTTAGCCCACCACTGGTGGACTAACGCAGACTGATTCTCTGCTCATTGTGCAAGCACGTGAAAACGCGTGACGCTCAGAAGTCGCACCGCACACCACCACCCCGTTCGAGGTCGAGTCTCTCGCTTTGAGCGGGGAGTGAGGTGCCGATCACCATGCGTCTCCTCCTCGCCTTTCTTTGTCCCAGTCCCGGCGTGCAACTCAGGGGCGGTAACCGCCAGACCCGGACCGCGCTGCACGAAAGTACTCACAGACGAAGAGCGCTGAAGCAACAACCAAAATACCGATTCCGACGGTGACGCGGCACTCGAAGTATGTGTTTTTGCAACTGGCGGAGGTGGCGGTGACGCGGAACTTGTTCGCCTTGATCCTCAATCGGATCGCACGGTTGTCAATCCCGCCGCCACTGGTCGCGATGCGTCCCGCTTAAGCGGCACCGGTGGCCAGAAATGCGACAAGTCGAAGGGACAGTCTGCGCCGACCCTGCGTCAGGCATTGGGAAACAGTCTCAACGGCCCGTTTCCTCGGCTAAAAAACCACTCGCGCCGGGCAGCGCCGAAAAAATGTCAAATTTCCACCACGCGGTAGTCGAGGGGAGGGGGCGAGTTGTTAGAATGGCTGGCATTGCGAATCTGGATCAGTTCCAGAGGCTCAATCCATCTGGGAAATGTCGGATCAAATCAGCCGATCACACGGGCGGTCGGAACTCGATTTTCTGGAAAATGTCGGTTGATTACGAAACCGAAATCGGTCGGAGAGTGTGTTCATGAGTCTTCGGATTGTTTTGTTACTACAAATTACTGTCGCTCTAATTGTCCAAACAGTTAGCGCGGCAGAGCCTGAAACTTCGAAGCCTGATGCTGCAGCGCTTGATTTCTTCGAAAAGAGGATTCGGCCCGTTTTGGTCGCCAGTTGCTACGAATGTCACTCGGCTCAAGCCAAAAAAGATGGCAAGCTCAAGGGCGGGTTGCTGCTGGATAGTCGGCAGGCTTCTCGGACCGGCGGCGAATCGGGGCCTTCCGTTGTCCCCAATAAACTCGACGAAAGTCTGCTAATCGAATCAATTCAGTACGGCGAAGACTCTTACCAGATGCCACCCGCCGGGAAACTTCCGGACAAGGTAATCGCGGACTTCGAAAAATGGATTGCAATGGGGGCGCCTGACCCAAGGGATGCACCGTCTGCAGTAACTTCACGAAAAGAGATTGACTGGAAACTTGCCAGGCAGCACTGGTCATTCCAGAAACCGAAGCAGTCTCCTGCACCACCTGTCCAGAATGCTGACTGGATTGAAAAACCGATTGACGC
>Ga0302139_10002045_pt1 | contig 9842 bp, 8 predicted proteins | sample CBN3_331_MG_FD_203104 | JGI IMG/M metagenome (GOLD analysis project Ga0302139, IMG submission 203104) | Marine microbial communities from Western Arctic Ocean, Canada - CBN3_33.1 | ecosystem: Environmental > Aquatic > Marine > Oceanic | place: Canada: Western Arctic Ocean | collected 2017-09-15 | reverse complement strand
AGCATGGCAACGCGATTCACCCTGTTGTGATTCACCCTGTTGCGATCCAACATATGACGACTCTCCGATTCATGTTTCAGGACGGGGCTACGTTCACAAAATTGCTATTCCCACCCGCTTTGGGGGCGACCTGATGAACACAGTTATCCTACGCAATCGGCTGCGTCACTGCAAACTGTTTCGTGTCAGTAAGATACGTCCGTCAGTGTGGTATCCTCGAAAGTCATCTTGGGGGATCGGCCGCGTGCCGGTTATTATCCCGGCCCTTCGTAGTCCCGCTTCACTGTTCACTCGCCGAGATTTCCGCATCACATGTCAGCCCCGATTACCGAATATCGTGTGGACCTCGACGATTTATTCGCCGGTCCGTTGGATTTATTGCTGTATTTGGTGCGGCGAAACGAAGTCGACATTCTCGATATTCCGCTGACTCGAGTGATCAAGCAGTTTGTTGAGTACCTCGACATTTTGGAATTCATCGACTTGGAACGGGTCGGCGAATTCTTGGTGCTGGCGGGTACGCTCATCGAGATCAAAAGTCGTCTGGCGTTGCCGCGTCTCGAAGAAGAGGAACCAGAGTCGAAAATCGAAGGTGACCCGCGTAGTGAACTCGTTCAGCAATTGCTGGAATACAAGAAATTCAAAGACGCCGCCCAGTCATTGGAAGAACGCGCGGCCGACTGGCAGGAACGCTACCCGCGGTTGGCCGACGACCGACCGACGTCAGGGCGCGACGCCTCGGCGGATCGGATCAAGGAAGTCGAATTGTGGGATTTAGTGAGTGCGTTGTCGCGCATCATCCGGACTAAGACGGTCGAAAAAGAAGGCCACATCCGCTATGAGGAGACGCCGATTTCGGTGTATATCGAACGCGTCTCTGCACAGGTGCGGAAGGAAGGCCGTGTTTCGTTTGCTTCGTTTTTCGAGGGCGAGAAGCGACGGGCCCGAATCGTGGGCGTGTTCCTGGCCATCCTGGAATTGTTACGACACCACGGGTTTCGCGCCGAACAGCCCGTCGACTTTGAGGACATCTGGGTGCTGCCGCCGGTTGACGAGGTTTCATCTGAGTAGCACAGCACTTGGTTCAGATTATTTCCCGATGCAGAACTTGCTGAAGACACGATCCAGGATGTCATCGGTGTAGACGGCTCCGACGACCCGACCAACATGGTCGAGCGCCTCGCGCAGTTCCAACGCGACGAGTTCTTCTCCGAGTGAAACCGCCTCGGTGGCACGCAATAGAGCGGCGGCGGCTGACGTTAAGCTGTCTCGGCAGCGGGCGGCTGTGGTACCCAGAAGTTCGCTCGACATGCCCTCGGAGGTGGCAAGCCGGGCGGCAACCTGCGTTCGTAGTTCGTCGATTCCCTGGTCGTCTTGCACACTGACGCCGTGACGGTTTCTTACCACCTCGCCGAGATCGGATTTCGTGGAGATGGTGAGCAGCGGAACGTCGAGCGTTTGCAGATCGGCTTGCCGCTGCTCGTCGATCAACCGATATTCGGGTTCGAGATCGGCCGGCGTACACCAGATGACAAGGTCGGCTTGCTGAAATTGTTCGGAGCGCAAACGCTGTGCGGATTCCTCGGGGATTCCAGTCGCTATTACGGAGTCGGAAGATTCGTAGCCAGCCGTGTCGATCAGTTCGATGGCCACGCCCTCGAGGTTCAATTCCACGGTGAGGTAGTCGCGGGTGGTGCCTGCGGTCGGCGAGACCAGGGCGGCCTCGTCACCCGCCAGTTTGTTAAACAGCGTACTCTTGCCCGCGTTCGGCAGCCCCCCCAGCACAACGTGTCGTCGTCCTGTCGAACGCATGCGCGACGACGATTGCTCGGCCAGTGCGGCGATGAAGACGCGGGCTTCGTTCAGTTTTGAAAGCACCTCCATGCGAGAGACGAACTCGATGTCGTCTTCAACGAAATCCAGGCCCGCTTCCAGATCGGCCAGCAAGGCGAGCAAATCGTGTCTCAACTCGACGATTCGGCCGGAGATGCCGCCGGCCAGTTGCGTGAGGGCCGTTTTCAAATCGTGACGGCCTGCCGCGTCGATCGTGCCGAGCACCGCTTCGGCTTGCACCAAATCGATTCTGCCTGAGAGAAAGGCCCGTAGCGTGAATTCACCCGGTTCCGCCAGACGCGCACCACTTTCACAGACCGTCGACAAAACGGCTTCCAACAAGGGCGGTGAGCCGACGGTGTGCAATTCGGCCAACGGCTCGCCCGTGTAACTGCGAGACGTAGGCCACAAGTACAACTCGGCCAGCAGCGGCTCGCTCGTTGTAGAAAAACGGAATAATCCGGGATGCCTCTCCGCAAAGCGAGTTCGCGCAAGGCGTGTTGCATCATCGGGAACGAACGGTTCTTCCAGGACTTCCCGAATCGCTTTGCCGGACAGGCGGATGATTCCGTGTGCCGAGGGTCCGGGGGCAGTGGCGATCGCTGCGATGGTGTCGTCGAACCGGAACGGCATGGTCATCGGACACGCCTTGGAAGTCGACCGGGGTCAAAACGGATGACCGACGCTAACGTCGTGAGCGCTTTTTCTTGCGCTTCGACTTGCCGGATTTGTCGCGTTTGCCGTCCTCTTTCTTTTCGAGGCCGGCGGTTTGCGTTCCGGCCGAATCGGCTTGGGCGAGCAATTTCGCGAAGAAGCCACCGCCACCTTCTCCGTTGCCGTCGCCATTTCCGGGTGGGTTGTCGCTAGGCGGTTTACGACGTGAGGAACCTCCATCGGACGAATCGTCTTCGGTTGTTTCGTCGCTGGGTGCATCGCCTTTCTTCTTCGCCAGCACGTCGAGCAGCTTGCGTTCTCCCATGCCCCAGGCACTGGAGGCGATGAAGTACACACACAGCCCGGCGGGCACGTTGTAGAACATGAACCCCATGAAGATCATCATGTAGCCCATCATCTTCTGCTGCATCGCCGATTGCTCGTCAGTCGGCGGCGGCATGAACATCTTCTGTTGCCCGATGAACAGGGCAATCGTAATCAGCGGCAGCAGGTTGAAGCTCTTCCCCAGAAACGGCAACTTGAAGCCGATGTCGTGGATGAGCTGGTCGGGAGCCGCGAGGTTTTCGACCCACATGAACGGGGCCATGCGCAGATCGATCGAACTTCCCAAGGCGGTGTACAGGCCGATGAAGATCGGCAATTGAACGAACACGGGCAGGCAGCCAGCGAACGGGTTGTAGTTGTTCTTGCTGAACAGCTCCATCTGCGCCCGGGCGAACTTCTCTTTGTCGTTGGCGTACTTCTTCTTCAGCTCGGCAATTTTCGGTTGCAGCTCCTTCATCTTCTGCGCCCCGACCGCCTGCTTGCGAGACAGGGGGAACATGCCGCCGCGAACCATCATTGTCAACATGATGATGCAAAGGCCGTAAGGAGCGCCGAGTGTTTCGTGCAGAAACGTCAGCACGACCAACATGCCGCGAGCGACCCAACCGAAATACGTTCCCAGGTCGAGAACTTCATCGGCTTTCAACGGCTCTAACAGCGTTTGACGTTTCGGCCCCGCATAGAGCGAATAGGAATGTGTGACTTTCCCACCAGCCGGCAACTCGGTAACGACCGACGACAATTGCACACTGACTTCGCTGTGCGTGTCCGGTTTCGCCCCTTTGAGCAGTTGCGGCTTAGCTGACGCGACGTACTTTCCGCTTTTCTTTAATTGATCGTCGGTGGGCAGAATCAACGCGACGAAATACTGCACATCGACGCCGATGTATTGCAGCGGACTTCTCCACCCTTTCTTATCGAGTTCGTTGTCCGCGACCGCTTCCTTGATCTTTGCGGCCGTCATCGAATCGGTCTCAATCGACCGTTCCTTGATCGGCACGTCAGCTTGGTCGGCCTCGAAGTATCCGAGCTTGATATCCCGAAACTTGCGGGCATGGTCCTTGTCTTCCAGCGGCACACCGATCGGGCCTTGCAGCATGTAGCTGACGGAACTCTTCGCGTCGGAGAGGTTGCGCAGGGTGATGTCGAGCTTGAGTTGATAACCCGCCGGGTCGTTGTTGCGGGTCTCGGCCAACGCCTCACCTGTTTTTGGAGACCGTTCCAGACGATACGTTTTCAGGGCTTCCAGTTTGCCGTCGGGGGAGACCAGGCGGAACGTGGCCGCCGCGTTGACGCCCTTCACCTTCTTGTCGGCTTCGGTGTTGACAAGTTCCCAATCAAGCGATCTGCTGCTACTGCTCTGTTTCTTGAGTTGGTCGTCGATCTGGTGAATGGACGTTGCCAGCGTGCGGTACCGCGACTTGGCACTGTCGACAACCGAGAGCAGTTGCGTAGGGTCTTCGATGCGATAGTAGTCGTTGAGACGAATCCGCTGAACCGCCGCGCCCCGCGACGTCAGTTCGACATGCAGGAAGTACCCAGATTCAGGTTCCATCGAACCGAGCACCACCGTTTTTCGCGGCTGCTTTTTCGATGCCCCGTCCGGCTTGGGCTTCTTGTCCGGTTTCACTGCCGGTTGTTCGACGACCTTAGACGGCTCGTCCGTCTTCGACGTTTCGTCAGCCGGGGGCTTCTTGTCGGCCGGTTTCTTGGCCGCATCTTTCTTGCCTGCGTCCTCCTTGTCGACGACATCGGCGACTTCCGCAGGCTGTGGCAGAAAATGCGGTACGACGAACCGTGACCATCCAATCAGGAGGACCATTGCCAACGCAAGAAAAACGATAAAGCGGCGTTGTTCCATGATCACCGACCGTCGCGAAGACGGTCACCTAAGAAATTGTCGAGGTCGGGAATGTCGTAAATTTTTCCGGCGGTTGTATCGAAGTCGTATTCGACGCGTTTGAAGTGCACCGTGTTGCCGTCGAGCACAACATAGGACGAACGATTATCACCGTTTCGTGGCTGGCCGACCGAACCGACGTTGACCAATGCCTTCTGGTCGCCCAACTGATGTGTGAAGTCGATTTCTTCGGGGGCGAGAAAATTGAGATCTTCGGTGAACACGCCGGGAATGTGCGTATGGCCTTGGAAGCAGTACTTGTCGACCAGGCCGAAAATTCGTTCCATCTTCCGCTGGTTGTAGATGTCTTCCGGGAACACGTATTCGTTGAGCGGGTTGCGAGCCGAGCCGTGGACGAACATGAAATCACCCTCGCGTGTCATGCGAGGCAACTCTCCCAAGAACTCCCACCGTTCCTCACTACCGTTGGTGTTGCCTTCCAGCGTCTTCCGTGTCCAGAAGATGGCCCGTTCGGCACCCGCATTGAACCCTTCGGGATCAAATAACGCTGCCTGGTCATGATTGCCGAGCAAACACATCTTCGTCTTGCGGACGGCATCGATGCACTCACAGGGATTCGGCCCGTAGCCGATTATGTCCCCCAGACAGTAAATCTCTTCGATTCCCTGGCTCTTAATGTCGGCAAGCACCTTTTGCAAGGCTTCAAAATTGCCGTGAATATCGCTGATGATCGCCTTCAATGAAGACTCTCCCTAGGCTCACCAAATTCGCTGAGCAGTCACAACGTGGTCTGTATTTGACCGGTTTCACCGGAACGGTTCGATTCCGAAGTTTACTTGAGGGTCGTCGGCAGGGTCAAGTACGTTGTCTAAGCTGTTGTTCAAGAGGTCCTGGGGGGCGTTTTGTGGCCAAATCTCGGGAACGATCTGGCGGCACGTGCGTCGAATTCGTAGGCTGAAACAGTGGTCCGCCTTCAATTGACTGTTCGCGGTGGGCCGTTCCTTCGGAATTCGGCTCGTTTGTCGAAAGCTTGCATGAAATCCGTCGCTCCACTGCTGTTTTTCGCGATTGCTGTCGCCGCACCGATCAGCGGGCGTGCGCAGACCGGTCGTATTGATGCGTTTGGAGACCCTCTCCCGGCTGGTGCGCTCGCTCGTATTGGGACCATTCGCACGGGCAACGCAACGCCGCCAAATTTCGAGCCACTTTCCGGGGTGCGTTCGCTCGTGTTCTCTCCCGACGGCAAACAGATTGCCACCTACGGGGAACCGGGCAACCCGAACACGCCCCGTTCGATTCGTCTCTGGAACGCCGAAACCGGTAAGTCCGCAGGCCGGTTCACAGCGTATGACGGGCTGATCAACACGCTGGCCTTCTCTCCCGATGGCCGTTTACTGTTGGCCTGCACACCGGGCCATCCGCGCGGGACGCAACTTTGGGACGTGACCACCGGCAAGCTGCAACACACCTTCGATGGCGGAAAAGGTAAGGCGAGTTTCACGCCCGATGGAAACCGCGTGGCGGTCGTCGCGAGATTTCAATCAGCCGACGTCATTCGCGTTCACGATGTGCGAACAGGTAACGAAGTGCAGCGGTTCGTTGTCGAGTTGAGCGATCGGCAGGAATTCTCTCGCGACGGCACACGGCTACTCGTTGTGCGCAGCGATCGCGATACACAACTTCGCGTGTACGATGTCCGCACAGGCAACGAACAGCTCAAGCTGACTGGCAGCCAGAGTTCGCCTCGTGCGCTCACGTTTGCTCCCGATGGTCACACCGTGGCTGTCGGTGATGGCAACGAGGTGCTGCTGTGGGAACTGGCGACCGGCCAAACTGTTCATCGCCTCACGGGACATACAGGCCGGGTACTGCGAATTGCCTTTTCCGACGACGGGCGACGCATCGTTTCAGCCGGCACCGACAAAACCATTCGCGTATGGGAACTGGCAACCGGTAAAGAGCTGCATCGCTTCGAGGGGCATCGGAGCTTGGTGACCGCGCTCGCGTTTTCTCGCGACGGGTCGCGATTGGCAAGTGGCAGCTTCGACCGCACCGCGATCGTGTGGGATCTCGCCGCCACGAAGCAATCACTCCTGCCGAGCGAACCACCCAACGACGAATCGCTATTGGCCATCTGGCACGCCCTCGCCAGCGGTCAGCCAGCCGATGCTTACCAAGCCATCGGTCGTGTCGAACGTGCCGACGCCGTGGCCGTTTCGTTTCTGAAGAAGCAGATCGAGGAAATTCTCGTACCGGTTCAGGCCGAGCGTATCAAAGATCTCATCGCTCAACTCGATCATGCCGATTTCGTCATCCGACACCGCGCCATGATCGCGCTGCGCAAACTGCGCGAAGTCGCCCGGCCAGCCTTGCTAAAAACGCTTGAGAAATCGATCACCGCCGAAGCCCGTGCTCGCATCCGTCGGATTCTTTCCGGAGCCGACGAAGCCCCCCGCTTTTCCGAGGCCGATGTCCGCCGTATGCTGCGCGTCATTCACGTCGCCGGACACGTCGGCAGCAAAGACGCCCGGTCGATCCTGGAAACCATCATCCGCGACTTCCCCAACCGGACGGTTGTGGGCGAAGCTGAGAAGACGCTTGTCCGATTGAAGAACCCAGCGGCAAGTTGAGAAGGTGGGACAGACATTCCTGTCTGTCGGCATGGGCCTGAACGCGACCAATTTCCCGGAAGCGACGTCCGCAGACAGGAATGTCTGCTCTCCCCTTATTATTGACGGCTAACCCTCGGCGTCCGACTTCACCGTCTCCAACCGGGCGATGAACTCCTCACTCATCCCCGCCGCCGCCCTCGGTTCCGGGTAGAACCGGTCGCCGCGTGATTTGCTCGGCTGCAACGGCCAATGCAAGTGGGCCGCGAAGGTGTCCCATTCGGATTGATCGGGCGGCTTCAGCTTGCGCAGCCATTCCATGCCGAAGCGGACATGCTCGATTTCGTCACGATGAATGGCCCGCATCAAGGCGGCGCTCTTCTCGTCATCAACCGCCAGAAAATGCTCCTCAAAGTCGATCGTATGGTCGAGATTCCGGCCTTCAAAGACCAACGGCAAACCGCAGATATAATCGAGCACGTTGCGGAATTCCTGGGCCTTCTTCCAGATGTACCCGTTAATCGGCAGCGAACCAAATTCCAATCCCAATGCGCCAGCCCGTTCGACGTGCATGCGGGTGTGACGTTGCTCGTCGCGCATGACATCAACCATCCCCAGACGAAACGCGGCCGGTGCCTCGGGGAACGCCCGCAGCACAAACGCCATCACTTCCAACGCCTGCAATTCATGGTTCGCCATGATGTGATGCGCAATCGCCCGGCGTGCCGGGTCGCGAAATCCACCCGGCTTGGGCATCGGCGGCGTTTCACCACGCCCAGCGATCAGCAGGTTCGCCGGCCGCGCGGGAACCTCGATCCGCACCGCTTCACCGGGGGCATCATCAGCCAACGGACTCTCCGGCGGCTTTAGCTTCTCGGGAAGCGATTCCGAGAGTAGAATGCGATCAGCGAACTCACGTATCTGCATGAAGTCGTCCCGGCATTGGTTCACGGCTATGGAGAATCTATCATGGAAACTCGCTTCGGTCACCTGTACCCATCGACGACACCATGCCCATGCCCCCTGTTCTCGAACAAATCCGTGACCTGCTCACCACGGCAAACATCACATTCCGCGAGGTGCATCACGAACCGACGTTCACCTCGGAAGAGTCGGCTCGCGCGCGGGGTGAAGAATTACGAGTCGGGGGGAAAGCTTTGCTGATGAAAGTCGACGGCGACTTTCGCCTGTTCGTACTCCCCGCCGATCGCCGCGTCGATTCCGGTACCGTTCGTAAAGAACTGGGCGTCCGCAAACTCCGTTTCGCGTCTCGTGAAGAACTGGCCGAACTGACCAGCCTCGTCCCGGGATCAGTTCCTCCGTTTGGTCGCCCGATCCTACCGTTTGATCTCTACATCGACAGTGCGATCACTGAAAACCCGCGCATCGCCTTCAATGCCGGATCGTTGACCGACTCGATCATCCTGACCCTCGATGACTACCTCGCCCTCGCCTCACCGCAACGCGTGTTCGCGTTTTCTGAACAACCCGGTTGAACGGGGCAACTCACGACGCGAACTGCTCATCTCTCCACGAGGTGACCGGTTCCCAGCCGATGATGTCTTTGACATATTGAATGGAGATCGGTGCTTCAAAGCCGTTGAACTCCCGCTTCAAAGGCACGTCGGGATAAACCGTTTGGATGGCTTCCATCGTCGGCAAATCCAGCATCGTGTCTTTCGCATTCAGGAAGAACCGGTGGTGGCCATTCCAATCTTCGTTGACGATCGCCTGCACGCAGGCCTTGGCCGCGTCGCGAAGATGCAGGTAGGTCCAGAACCCTTGGCAGCGCGTCCACGGGTCGGAAATTGGATGGGCTTGCAGGTAGGTGAAATAGTCATCGTCCCACATGCCGTTGAAACGCATACTGGCAATCGCCATCCAGGGTGACCGCCGCGAAAACCCCTCGCCGATCTCTTCACCCAGCCATTTGGAGATCGAATACGGATCTTCCGAGCGAGTGTAGACGTTTTGATCGAGCGGAAAATACTCCGGCGGCTTCACTTCATTCGGCTTCCAGAGCGCCGCCGTCCCCATTGCCCCGACTGCGTTGTAAGACGAACCCAGCACAACGCGTTTCACCTTCAACTGCTCGGCTGCCCGACAGACGTTCCACATCGACATCGTGTTCACGCGAACGACGTCTTCTTCAACGTAATGCGACGCGCTCGGCCGGGAAGCCAGCGAGATGACCGCGTCGCAGCCGTCCATGGCCGAGATGACTTGGCCGTAATCCGAGATTTCCACTTCAAAAAACGTCGGAATCTCGGGCCAATTCTCGCGCAACCTGGCGGCCGCCTCGGCGTTGGCAAGCTGCCCTGTCGATCCACTATGGGCCAGGGTTCCCGCGATGCGGAACTTGTCCGCGTTAATGACTTCATGCCCAAGTTTGTAAAGCTCATCGATCACATAATGACCAACAATCCCCGACCCACCCGTAACAAGCACTTTCAATTTCGACATCCTGAAATATTTCCAATCCACCAGCCGTAGGGCAGGCTCCCGCCTGCCGCAACGAAGTATTCACGCCGTTTGGCCGA
>Ga0302139_10002034_pt1 | contig 9875 bp, 7 predicted proteins | sample CBN3_331_MG_FD_203104 | JGI IMG/M metagenome (GOLD analysis project Ga0302139, IMG submission 203104) | Marine microbial communities from Western Arctic Ocean, Canada - CBN3_33.1 | ecosystem: Environmental > Aquatic > Marine > Oceanic | place: Canada: Western Arctic Ocean | collected 2017-09-15 | reverse complement strand
GTTCATCACACCATTCGCGCAGCCGCTCTCGACGTTCTCGATCGATGTCGATACGGCTTCCTACTCGAACATGCGACGGTTTCTGACGCACGGCCAACTGCCGCCGCCGAATTCGGTGCGGATCGATGAACTGGTCAACTACTTCACCTACGCCTACCTCGACCCGGCGGGCAGCCATCCGTTTTCGACGGTGCTCGAAGTCGGCCCTTGCCCGTGGACGCCCAAGCATCGGTTGGTGCGGATTGGTTTGAAGGGTCGTGAGATCGACCATGACAGTCGTCCGCCGACGAGCGTGGTGTTCCTGCTGGACGTCTCCGGTTCGATGCGGGATGCCAACAAGTTGCCGCTGGTGAAAAAGGCGATGCAACTGCTGGTCGGTCAGATGACCGAAGACGATCGCATCGCGATCGTGACGTATGCGGGCAACGCGGGGTTGGTGCTCGATTCGACATCGGGTGACAGAAAGGGTGATATTCTCTCGGCGATCCACAACCTGAACGCGTCCGGTTCCACCAACGGCGAAGCGGGCATTCAACTGGCCTATACGCAAGCCGTCAAGCATTTCATTGAAGACGGTGCCAACCGTGTCATCCTTTGCACTGACGGTGATTTCAACGTCGGCAACTTCGAGAACAATGAACTGGTCACGCTCATCACGGAGAAGGCGAAAAGCGATGTTTTCCTGAGCATCTACGGCTTCGGCATGGGCAACCTCAAGGACGACAAACTCGAACTGCTGGCCGACAAGGGCAACGGACAATACGCCTACATCGATAACGAACGCGAAGCGAAGAAAGTGTTCGTCGACGAGTTGACCGGCGCGCTGTACACGATTGCCAAAGACGTGAAAATTCAGGTCGAATTCAACCCGGCTCATGTCGGGGCGTATCGATTGTTGGGTTACGAAAACCGGATTCTGGCCGCCAAGGACTTCAACGACGACACCAAAGACGCTGGTGAGATCGGGGCAGGGCATACGGTGACCGCGCTTTACGAAATCGTACCGCCGGAAGTCTGGCAGAAGTGGGAAGGCGTCGACAAGTTGAAGTGTCAACGCCAAGGCAAGCCGCGAAAGAAGAACGGCGGCAAGGAAATGCTGACGTTGAAGCTGCGGTACAAACTGCCCAAGGCGGATACCAGTACGAAGATCGAGTTTCCGCTGCTCGATAACGCGAAGCAGCGAGCGGCCATGCCGTCGCGAGACTTTGAATGGGCATCGTCGGTTGTCGCGTTCGGGATGCTGCTACGGAACTCGCAGCATAAAGGTCAGGCCGATTTCGACCTGGTTCGCGAGTTGGCGATCGGCAGCAAAGGGGACGACCAGGGCGGACTGCGTGAGGAATTTGTGAAGCTGATCGAGACGGCCAAGTCACTGAGTTCCAAGTAGATCGCCGTTCGTGAAATCTGTACGAAAAACGAACCCTTCGTCCGGCGCCTGAAGACAGACGCCGGACGTTTTTGCGCGATTAAATGCGCTGCCGGAGTGCGTGTCGTCTTGCCGATCTGCTCGGCGAACCGATCCGACCGACACGATCGTTCGTGTCGGAACAAGCTGTGGAATCCGGCTCACAGGGCCGAGTCGTTGTAGACGCGCGGTGTTGTTCTCGCATTGTTCGGCAGACGCGTCACAACCGGATGTTGCCTGGCTGCAACGTTGTTGAAAACGGGCAACATTTCCGCCGCGATGTGATTCATGGTTTAGACTTTGGATGTTACCGACTACCGCAATGGCGGACGTCGGCTCTCCCATCGACCTCCCCAAAGCATTGCAGGGATTGGCCATGCTCGTACTCAGCCGCAAGAAGGACGAAAAAATCATCATCGGTGATTCGATCACCCTGATGGTCATTGAGATTCGAGGTGACAAGGTGCGACTCGGCATCGAGGCACCGAAAGAAGTCGCCGTACATCGACAGGAAGTCTACGATGCGATCGTTCGCGAGAACGAGATGCAACAGCAGGCCGATGCCGAAGGGGTGAAACCCGAAGAGTCGAAACCGGTCGAGCCATAGGCCGCGACAGGTTTTACTACCCAGCGGTAATGGCGCGATAGGGTTCGCCCTCGTTGAGCGTCAGCCGCTCGGGACGGCCCTTGTTCAGGTAGACGAGTTGTTTCGCGTCTAGCCCGAGCAGATAGAGAATCGTCGCGTGCAAAGCGTGGACGTGGAGACGATCTTCGACGGCGTGCAAGCCGAAGTCGTCGGTTGCCCCGATGGTTCGTCCGCCAGTCACTCCGCCGCCCGCCATCCACATGGTGAAGCCGGTCGGGTTGTGATCGCGACCGTCTCCCTTTTCGCTCATTGGTGTGCGACCAAATTCGCCGCCCCAAACAACGAGCGTTTCATCGAGCAGTCCGCGCTGCTTGAGGTCGGCGAGTAAACCAGCCACTGGCTTGTCGCTTTGGCGGCATTGACGCGCGTGGTTGGTCTCGATGGCCGAGTGGGAATCCCACTTGCTGCCGGCTCCGTGATACAACTGCACGAACCGCACGCCCCGCTCGACGAGCCTTCGCGCGAGCAGACAATTCCGCGCGAAGGACGCGGTTTCCTTGTCGTGCATGCCGTAGCGTTCTTGCGTGGCCTGGGTTTCTTCAGATAGGTCGATCGCTTCGGGAGCGGCCGCCTGCATGCGGAAGGCGAGTTCATAGCTGCGAATGCGAGCATCGAGGTCGCTTTGATCGGAGCGACTGTCGAGATGTTTACGATTGACTCGATCCAGAAAGGCGAGCTTCGCTTTTTGTCGCGCGTTGCTGATGCCCTTGGGGTTGTTGAGGTTGCGAATCGGCTCGGCCCCGCTGTGCAATCGGGTGCCCTGGTACAAGGCGGGCATGAACGCGGTGCCCCAGTTTCGCGGGCCGTTGGTCACGCCGGCGTCGGTGTCTTGGAGAACGACAAATGCCGGCAGACTTTGATTTTCGCTGCCCAAGCCGTACGTAACCCAGCTTCCCAGCGACGGTCGGCCGGCGGTCGGCACGCCGGTGTTCATCTGGCAAACACCGCCCGCGTGGTTGATGCCATTGGTCCAGCAGGAACGAATCACGGCCATGTCGTCGGCACAGGTGGCAATGTGCGGCAGCCAGTCAGAAACCCACAATCCGCTTTCGCCATGTTGTGACCACTTCCGTTTTGAGGCCAGCAGGGGCGATTCCGTTTCGCCCATGGCGGTCACCGGACGCTTGAAACTTTTCGGCAATGTTTGCCCGGCGAATTCGTTGAGCTGCGGTTTGGGGTCGAACAAATCCATATGACTAGGACCACCTTCCATGAACAGGAAGATGATATTCTTCGCCCGGGTTTTTAAATGCGGACGTTTGGCTGCCAGCGGAGAATCGGATCGACTTTCGGCGGCCGATATCGACTTTGCCGCATCATCATCCAAGAGGGCCGCCAGCGCCAATCCGCCAAATCCTCCGCCACCGCGAACGAGCGCTTCGCGACGCGTGAGTTGGTCAAGGCGTGGTGTGTCGTGTTGTAACGATGATGTCATATTTTGGTTTCGTCGACTTACTCGACGTAGAGAAATTCATTGGAATTCAGCAGCACGTGGCAGAAGTCGACGAGCGCGGCCGTTCGTGGATCGGTTGCTTTCTTCGTGCCGGAGACGAGTTGCAAGCCGTTTCCGGAAGTATCGCGACCAATCTCAACAGTGTTATCGAACATCCAGAAGCCGACAATCTTGGCCGTCGGCTTCTCTCTCGTGACAAGCAATTCATCTTGTGGTATTGCCCGACCAGTGAGCCGAACGTTGTCGAGCAAGCCATGCCAACGGTGCCTTGGCTGCCCATGTCGTCCTCCGAGCAGAAGCGGAAGCTTGGGTCGGTAGCCCTTGACCACCCGATGTGCCACGGCAGCCGTTCGTAAGGGGGCTTCGTTTTTGGAGAGGTCTTTCAAGTAGAACGTGATGCCCGCTTTGCCCGTTTCGGCGATCTTGACCGATGCGGCCACGTAATACGGCGTGTTCAATTCGGGTCGCAAATTCGATGCGACGACTTCGTAAGACGTCTTGCCGGCCGAGTCGGCACCGACCAACTGCAAAATGAGATTCCGTGGCTGGTAGCCCGATTTCGTGCTGGTCACTCCGAAGCTCCAACCGGGCTGTTTGGAATTGTTGTTCCAATGCGAGGCGATCGTGCGCACCGTGGCGTCGGGGTAGAGCGATTTCAGGAAGATGACCGCTTCGATAGTGAAGTCACCGGCAGGTAGCGATGCGTGAAAAGGAACGGTCGGAAGGGTGGACTTTGCGTCGCCGGTTAATGCCAGCGCGTCGCTGTTTCGTTTGGGAATACGACCGACGGCCAGCTTGGTTTTCGACTCCGTCGGGACGATCGAAGTTTGAATTTGGTCGCGTTGTGAGTCGAGAAATGCGCGGGCCAGTATACGTTCCCGATCGGAAGGCGAACGACCGAACGCCAAGCGGTAGGCCAGATCGATTTGAGAAGCAGACTCTGAGGCGGACTTCTCGATGCGTCGGGCGAAGGCTTCGGCACGTTTCAGCATCCAGGGGCCGTTGATCATCAGTAGGGATTGTGTTGCGGTGGTTGTGCTATTCCGTTCGGGTGTACTGCTAAGGGCATCGGGAGCGTCGAAGGCGTCGAGCAGCGGATCACGCGAGTTGCGGAGCACGCGGCTGTAAATTGTGCGTCGCAAACTGGATGCAGGCTGGTCGCTGGATCCACCCTGTTTAGGGTTCAACTCACCGGAAACGGCCAACGCAGCGTCGCGAATTTGCTCGGCTGCCAAGCGATGCGAGTTCATCTTCCACAAGAGCGTGTTCCCCTGATCGGTTTTCGCCGCGATGGCGGGCATGTCACGCAAGGCGGATTGTCGATAGGTGGCCGAAGTGACGATTAAGCGGTGCAGCGTCTTGATACTCCACCCGCCCTCGACGAACCGGCGCATCAGCCAGTCGAGCAATTCGGGGTGACTGGGCGGAGTGCCGAGCCTGCCGAAATCGCTGGCTGTCGTCACGAGGCCGCGGCCGAAATGGTACTGCCACACGCGATTCACAATCACGCGCGTCGTGAGAGGATTCTTGGGGTCGGTGATCCAGCGTGCCAAGGCGGTTCGGCGTCCGGTGGAATTCGGAGCGGTCGGCACGGGAACGATCGATGCAGGTCCAGGGGCCATTACCGTTGGGAATCCCGGGGGAATGCTCCGTTGTTCGGAATCGCCGGGGACAGTCGTCGGAGAGGATGTCGAACCGACGTCACTCACGAGAAACGATCGACGTGGCAGTGACTTCGGCTTTTGAGAATCGAATTCGGCTAGCTGTTTTCGCAACGTCTGCCAGCGTTCTTTCTTCTCGCCGGTGAGCTTCTTCTCGAGATCGACTTTGTCGATCGCTATTCTTACCTGTCGCCACGACAGCTCGGCGAGCTGATGTTCAAACGGCGTTCGCTTACCTTTCGGTTTGCGAATCATCGCCTCGACGTCGGGCGGGAACATGATGATGGCCGCCTCGGCAGCCGGTTTTAGTAGAGGTTGCTCGATGGCATCGATCGCGGAACGAATGGCGGCCGTTTTTTTGCGCCATGCGGCAAGCTTTCGCGAATGCTCGCCCAACTGTTCCTGCGAAGCGACGACAAATTCATTGCCCGGATACCGGGGCAGCAACGGTGTGAAGAAGGCTTGCAGGCGGAAGTAATCGTCTTGCAGCAGCGGGTCGAATTTGTGATCGTGACATCGTGCGCAGCTTAGGCCCAGTCCGAGAAACACGTCGGCCGTGACGTCGGTGATCTCGTTGAGGATATCACTCCATTGCGTGCGTGCGTCGCGCTGATTCCATTCGTAGATGCCGTGACGCAGGAACATCGTCGCGTCGAGCACAGCCGGGTCGTTCGGAGCGATTTCGTCGCCGGCGAGTTGTTCGAGCACGAAACGATCGTACGGCTTGTCGTCGTTGAACGATTTGATGACGTAGTCGCGGTAACGCCAAGCATCGGAGCGAAAACCGTCGGCTCGGAATCCGTCGGATTCCGCATAACGGACCAAGTCCAGCCAATGCCGTGCCCAGCGTTCGCCGTACCGGGGACTCTTTAGTAGCCGGTCGACCAGTTTGTCGTAGGCTCTCGGAGAATTGTCAGCCAGGAATTCATCCAGCGCGGCTGGCGAAGGGGGCAGGCCAGTCAAATCAAAAGACAGACGGCGAATCAACGCGCGCTTGTTCGCTTCGTCTGCGGGAGTCAGGCCGTTCTTTTGCAAACGGCGAAAGACAAACTTATCGATGGCGTTTCGCGACCAACCGGCGTCATTAACACGTGGTACGACCGTCGACTTGACCGGCTGAAATGACCAGAAGGCGCGGTCTTCGTCGGTAATCGAAATTCGCTTTTCGACAGCGCGTACGATTTGATTCTTAGGCCAAGGGACTCCCAGCTTCACCCAACGCACCAGCGCGGCGATTTCTTTTTCGCTCAGCTTGTTCTCAGGCGGCATCTCCAGCGATTCATGCCGAATGGCTTCCACCAACAGGCTTTCGTCAGGCTTGCCGGGAACAACGGCAGGCCCGGAATCGCCTCCGCGCAACAGATTGGCGACTGAATCCAACCGCAATCCGCCGCTGCGTTTCTTCTCGTCATGACATTTCACGCAGCGTGTTGCCAGCAGCGGGCGCACTTGCGACTCGAAGAACTTCACCTGCTCGGCCGAAGGGTTTGATTGACCGGCTGCTTTCTTCGGAGCGGCAAAGATCGGCTTCGGCGATGGCGACCAAGCCAGTACGCCGAGGAACAGGCAGAGGATTTTCAAGCGGTGAGACATGTGGCCGACGTGCGTGAGGAGGGACAATCGGGCGGGTCAGAGACGCAGGTCGCGTACCCCCAATTTAACCTGCCGTTGAGGATGAATCAACGTGGCATCGGGCAGGTCGACTTGCCGAAAGTAGCCAGCCGTCGCCCAGTTTTCGAACCAGCCTCGCAATTCCTCGGCGAATTGTTCGAGGCTGCCGTCTATCGTTGCTGCGACCGTGGCAATCGCGTCGCCGATAGTTGCCCCTTCGACTAACTGTTGGAGCAATGCAAACTGTGTACTGGGAACGGCTTTTCGGCGGACGATGAAGTCGCGGCGGGTGATGACCAGATGTGTGGGTTCGGCAGGGGGCGGGGTGGGGTCAGTCTCCTGTCGCACGGCTGAGGCGTATTCGTGTACGGGAAAGCGATACGTTTTGAGTTGCAGGCAGGGGACCGGCTGCAACTTCACCAGCGGCCATTGATTGGGGGGAATCGCTTGCAAGTCGCCCGGCGAGAGCAATGGCTCGCCTTCGACACCGGGGCCATCGAAAACTTCGCTATAAGTCCGTTCCAGCTTCGCCAAGTCGATCAGGAAATCGGCCCAGTCAGGTTCTTCGCTGCTTTTGCGATCTGGGCGAATCTCTTCCAGGTATTGCGGAAACCGTCTTCCCAAATCGGCCAGCGTGTAACTCGTCGAAGGGTAGGTCTGCAGGAAACCGAAGGCGAAACCGGTAAACACTTCTTCGTCGACGGCGTGTCCGACGGCCTGAAACTCGTCAGCCAGACATTCCAGCAGCCGAGCGAAGTAGGCGTTGCCGTAGACTTCGAGCCGTTCGATACTCGTCAAGGCTTGTGATCGAGAAACGACTTGTTCGATGTCGCTGGCTGCGACGTCGATTTCACCACGAGCCGCGCCGGAGTCGATCCCCGCGCGGACGCCGTCGGGATGGGTGATCACCGATTGCATCCACTGTTGAATGCGGCCCAGTTCGCGGGGTTGGAAGGTCATTCCACCTCCGCAGTGATGAACGTCGCCGGTTGCGGGACGGTCTTGTTCGATGATGTCTGTGTTTCGTCGACCGATGCAGCTGACTCCACGCTCGTGTGGCCGTCGATGAATCGTTGAGCCTTGAGAACTTCGGCGTGCAGCACGGGGAACTCGGGGATTTTTGCATCCCACTCCAACAACGTGGAGGCTCCGCCGGTTAACTCGTGGGCTTGTCGATACAGTTCCCAGACTGGGTCAATCACCTGTCCGTCGTGCGTGTCGATCAAATGCGTGCCTAAGTTCGTGTGGCCTGCCAAGTGAAACTGTACGACGCGTTCTGTAGGAATCGATCGCAAATACTCGGCCGGGTCGAAGTCGTGATTCACGCTGGACACGTAAACATTGTTCACGTCCAACAATAAACCGCAATCGGCTTCCTCGGCCATCTGGGTGATGAAGTCCCACTCGGTCATCGTCGAGTCGGCAAACGTGATGTAGCTGCTGGGGTTCTCCAAAACGAGCGGGCGTTCGAGCACCTCTTGCACAGTGCGAATCCGCGAAACAAGATGCGCGAGTGTCTCCTCGTTATAGGGGATGGGCAGCAGGTCGTGCGCGTTGAGGCCGGCCACTCCGGTCCAACAGACATGGTCGGAAATCCAGGCGGCGTCGACTTCACCTGCCAGCTTTTTTAACTTCGCCAGATACTCGAAATCGAGCGGGTCCGTGCTGCCGATGGAAAGCGACACGCCGTGCATTACGATGGGATACCGCTCTGCGATCTGGTCGAGCACATAACGCGGTCGGCCGTGCGAGTCCATGTAGTTTTCGGAGATGATCTCGAACCAGTCGACGTCGGGTTCGTTCCGCAAGATGTACGGAAAGTGAGCACCGCGCAGACCGACTCCCAAACCAACGTTCGGATGTCCGAGTCGCGGTACGGTCATGAGCAAACCCCGGCAGCAACATTTACTTGTGTGGTGTGAAAACGAACCCCTGCGGCCGCGTTGCGACCACCGGGGAGATCGGTTCAAATCAACAGACAGCGACGATTAGCTATCGGCGCTGTCGTCTGCAGCGTCATCGTCTTTTTTCTTCGCTTTGACCGGAGCGTCGCCGAACTTCTGCTCGGCTTTCGCCATCGCCGCTTCAAACGAGGCCCGGGCTTTCTTCCAGGTTCCACTGCTCAACGGCACGCCGCACTCGCCTTTTTCTTTGCAGGCGTTGTTGCCGACGCTTTCACCGCAGCCACCCTGGTATTTGCAGTCGTTCTTGTAATGACAGGTGTGTGGCGTATTCGGAGTCGTCGAGCACGTTCCCTGACCAGCGCATGCGTTGTCTTTGCCGACTCCTTTGCCTTTGCAAGCATTCAAGCCATGGCAGACGTGAATGTCATCCTTCCAGTCGTTGGCTGCGACCTGTTCGCCCGCGTCGTCGCCGCTGTCATCAGCAGGTTGCGCGTCGTCGCCACCCGCCGCATCGTCGCCATCGACTGGGGCATCATCGGCGGTTTCCGTATCGGAGTCACCACAGCCGACCATGCTGCCGGCCACCATGCCGCCGAAGGCCGCCATTGTCAGTGAGGTGAAATCACGGCGGTTCAGTTCGTCCTTCTTCATCCTACGATTCCTTCCAATTTCCTTGATTCAATAAATGTCGTTCGGAGCGAGAGACGTCTCGTCCAAAGATTCAGAGCCAGACGACAGCCAGTCTGCTTTCTCATGCACAGGGTGTCTGTACGGTATCTCACAGTCTTTTCCAATGTTCGTCAAGCGTCCCCGTTCGATTCCTGCCGGATGTGTGACGCATTACAGACCGCGAAGCTCTCGATCCCGATAATCCACGTATCAAACGCGAGCCTTCAACCGAAAGGAATCGATCATGCCTGGCCTGGTGTCGTTCACGGAAATGCGGACTTCTCTCTTGAATATCACCTCTCTTGAATATCACCTCTCTTGCGGTCATCGCGACGTCTATTTGTCTGGGGCCAGCCTCGCAGACTGCCAACGCGAAATCTCCGCTCGGTCGTCGTTGGTCTGTGTCGCAACGGATCTCGATGGATCGCATCGACCATGCGGCCTTCGATCGGCTACTAAAACAGTACGTGGACCGCGATGGCTATGTGAACTACTCGGGCTGGCAGCGTTCCTCACCCGACCGCTC
>Ga0302139_10002031_pt1 | contig 9885 bp, 13 predicted proteins | sample CBN3_331_MG_FD_203104 | JGI IMG/M metagenome (GOLD analysis project Ga0302139, IMG submission 203104) | Marine microbial communities from Western Arctic Ocean, Canada - CBN3_33.1 | ecosystem: Environmental > Aquatic > Marine > Oceanic | place: Canada: Western Arctic Ocean | collected 2017-09-15 | reverse complement strand
ATATTTTATGCCTCATTATGCCTGCGTCTCATCCGGGGTTGCTTCGGCTGGAGTACTGTCGGCTGGAGTATCGTCAGTGGAGTCTTCGGCGGCGGCACCCTCTTCTCCTTCAGCAGCTTCATCAGATGACTCTTCGCTCTTGAGGAAGCCTTCTTCGCCAAGCTTGTCGTAAAGCTCATCAAGTGATTTCTGACCGAAGTTACGAATCTTCAGAAGATCACGCTTCGGCATCTGCAGGACTTCGCCAATCCTGTTGATTCCGGCGCGCTTGAGGCAATTCAGTGTTCGTGCTGAGAGGCCAAGCTCCTCCACCGGGGTGTTGAACGGGCCAGCGTCCAGCTCATCGTGGTCGATGAACTCTTGTTCCGTGCCACCCTTCTCCAGGTAGGAGAAGAGGTAGAACCGCTCCATTAGGCCTGCTGCGGCCGATCGAACGGCATCCAGAGGAGATACGGTTTGGTCTGTCCAAACTTCCAGCACCAGTCGCTCTAGCTCCGTCATCTGGCCCACACGTGTGGCCTCAATGCGGTAGTTGGCTTTCCTGATTGGGCTATAGATGGCGTCCACGGGAAGCACGCCAATTGGCAGACCTGCATCGTGGGTTGCTGGCGCGTAGCCAACACCCTGCTCAACGTTCAACTCAATGGACAGTTTTGCCTCATTGGAGTCCAGCGTTGCCAGGTGCAGTTCCGGGTTGACAATTTCAAAGTCAGATGACGTCATGATGTCACCGGCTCGGACTTCGCCCTCACCTTCTACTTCAAGACGCAGTCTGCCGGGTCGGTCCGCAAGAGAGCGGAGTCGAACCTGCTTTACGTTCATGAGCAACTCTCCCACTTCCTCTTTTACGTGAGGCAGGGTTGAGTACTCGTGAAGAGCATTGTCAATTCGCACCCATGTGATGGCGGTACCACCAAGGGAGCTGAGGAGGCTTCGGCGCAGGGCGTTCCCAAGCGTCGTGCCAAGGCCGCGCTCCAGCGGCTCGGCCACAAAACGGCCGTAGGACTCAGTTGATTCTGCAACTGAGATAGAGAGCTTTGGAATCACCGGGGCTTCAGGAGGGAGTTCCTCCATGGTTGGTGCCCCGTAAAGGTTTTCCAGGTTATTTTCCAGCATGAGACGGGCTCGCTTATCTCGCTATCTGCGTGAGTAGAACTCCACGATCATTCGTGTGTCTATTGCAGAGTCGATTTCGGTTGGTTCTGGCAATGTAGTTACGGTGCCTGCAACGGTGCCGCCATCTACGGTCAACCACGTTGGGGTTGGCCGCTTGCCGAGGGAGTCTGAGACGATCTTAAAGATTTCGGTCTTGCGAGATTGCTCTCTCCAGGCGACCACATCTCCCTGCTTGATCTGGATGGATGGGATGCTCGCCTTGCGACCGTTCACTGTGATGTGACCGTGGTTGACCAGCTGACGTGCCTGGTTTCGTGAGTCTGCAAAACCCATGCGGTAGACAGCGTTGTCTAGCCTGCGCTCCAGGATCTGAAGCAGACTGTCACCAGTCACACCGCTCATGCGGTTTGCGCGCTCAATGTAATTTTTGAACTGACGTTCCAGAACGCCGTACATCTGGCGAGCTTTCTGTTTTTCAGCCAACTGAGTTCCGTACTCAGTGATTCGGCGGCGCATCATCTGCGTTGCCTGCTGGCCGGGGGGGCCTCGGTGCTTTTCAATTGCGCAACGAGGTGTGTAGCAACGCTCTCCCTTAAGAAAGAGTTTGTTGCCGTTGCGTCGGCATTGCCGACATACGGGTCCGGTGTAACGAGCCATGCTTGCTATCTAATTCCTCTGTGGGTACCCCTGAGCGCTCAAATAATGAGTCGAACAACTCAGGTCCGCCGCACCCCAATTCGTGGGCGTGTGACGAGAACTTGCTATGAATGGAGACCGGCGCTAGGTGCGCTTCTCCTTTGGGGGTCGACAACCGTTGTGCGGAGTCGGGGTGGTGTCTCGAATCACCGTGACGCGAAGACCTGCTCCCTGGAGCGCTCTAACAGCTGCTTCACGACCCGCGCCGGGACCCTTGACGAAGACCTCTACGGTCTTCATTCCTTGATCCATTGCTGATCTTGCTGCCTGTTCACTTGCGCGCTGGGCGGCGTATGCAGTTCCTTTTCGGGAACCCTTGAACCCAACCGTTCCGCCGCTGCCCCATGAGATCACATCGCCGTTAGGGTCTGTGAGGGTAACCACGGTGTTGTTGAATGTCGCGTGAACGTACACCCGTCCCTGTGGAACGAATTTGCGTTCTCGTCTTCTCGTCCTGGCTCTTCTTGCCATCCATCTCCTCTAGGTCGTCTTGTGCCCCGCAAGCAAGGAATGGGGGGTGCTCTGAGGCGACAGTTCTGCCAGCCGCAGCATCACTGTCTCCAAACACAAAAGACTGACTTTACTTAGTAACTTTCTTCTTGTTTGCGATAGCCCTGCGGCCACCACGCTTTGTGCGGGCATTGGTCTTGGTCCGCTGGCCCCTTACGGGCAGGCCACGGCGATGCCGCATGCCACGGTAGGTACCAATGTCCACCAGTCGGCGAATGTTCATCTGAGTCTCTCGCCGGAGATCACCTTCAATTACGTATTCGCCGCGCTCAACAACAGCACGGATTCTTGCGATCTCATCTTCGTTCAGATCCCGAACCTTGGGGTCGCCTTCGATTCCCGCGGACTCCACAACCTTGGTTGCTCTGCTCTCGCCCACTCCGTAGATGGAGCGAAGAGCGACGTGAAGCCGCTTGTTGTCCGGAACGTTTACGCCGGCGATAAGTGCCATATTCGCGTCCTAACCCTGTCGCTGCTTGTGCTTTTTGACTTCGCAGATAACGCGCAATACGCCACGACGGCGAATGATCTTGCACTTGGCACAGCGAGGTCCTATTGATGTACGAACTTTCATAGTGTTATCCGATGCCCGCTACTTGAACCGATAGGTGATGCGACCTCTTGAGAGGTCGTAAGGAGATAGCTCCACCAAGACTTTGTCGCCCGGCAGAATTCGGATGAAGTTCATTCTAATTTTGCCCGATGCATGGGCCAGGACTTCATGTCCTGTAGGTAGCTCCACCCGGAACGTCACGTTAGGCAGCGCCTCTGTGACGGTCCCTTCCAGTTCAATCGCTTCTTTCTTCGGCAAACCCTCTGTTATTCCTTCCGGTTCTAAGCCAGCCCTTTAACTCAGGCCAACTGGCTCAAAAGCCCAGTGTCGTCAATATTTCTGGACCTGACTCTGTGATAGCGATTGTGTGCTCAAAGTGAGCAGACAACTCGCCGTCTTCAGTGACAACAGTCCATTCATCATCCAGTACCACCGTGTCATATCCACCAATGTTCACCATTGGCTCAATTGCGATGGTCATTCCAGGCTTGAGGACTATGCCCCTTCCTCCCTGACGGAAGTTTGGTACCTGAGGTGGCTCATGGAGTCTGCGACCAATTCCGTGGCCGGTGTACTCACGAACTAACTCAAAACCAAGTGGTAGAACGTAATCCTCAATGGCGGCGCCAATGTCACCTATTCGGTTCCCCGGTTGTGCCGCCTCAATTCCTATTTCCAAAGATCGCCTGGTCACATCGACCAGCGCCTTTGTTATTTCATTCCCTTCCCCGGCTATCAGCGATACCGCTGCGTCACCGTGAAAGCCGTCGACTATAGCACCGACATCCAACTTAACCAGATCCCCATCTTCGATCACCCGTTTGCCAGGAATGCCATGCACAATCTCCTCATTGAGAGAAGTACAAATCACTCCCGGATACGGCGTCATGCCCGGCACCGGCTGATAGTAGAGAAAGGACGGCTGAGCGCCGCAATCTTTCAATACTCCACGCGCGACCCGATCAAGATCACCTGTGGTGATGCCGGGGCAAGTTGCTTCACGCAACGCCTCATGCATCTTTGCAACCACCAATCCGGCCTTGCGCATAGCGTCAAGCTCGCGCGCCGATTTGATAGTTGCGCCTGGAGAACGTGCTGCTTGAAACATCAAAACCCGCGATAAGTCGGTCCCAAGACGGGACAGCTATTGATTATAGACGAACGTACGCGCATCTTGCACTAGTCTCAGGAGGAAATAGCGCTAACCAGCGCTGTGAAGACGTCATCGGGACTGCCCGCACCGTCAATTGGAAGCAGCTTTTGTCTACCACGATAGTAGTCAAGCACAGGAGCTGTTTGCTTATCGAAGACCTGGAGTCGGTTCTTCACCGCTTCTGGCTGGTCATCATCGCGCTGATCCAGGCCGCCGCCGCATTTGTCGCAAACACCTAGGGTAGCCGGAGGAGAGAACGTCAAGTGATATGGAGTCTTACAATCTTTGCAAGTAGCCCTGCCAGCAAGGCGTTCGATAAGGGCATCCCGGTCAACGTCGATGGAGATCGCAAGATCGATTGAGCCGCCGGAGTTGTACAACGCTTCGTCCAATGCAACCGCCTGTGCGACAGTGCGCGGGAAGCCGTCAAGAATGATGCCTTCGCTCGCGTCGTCAGCCTGAAGCCTTGAAACGATCATGCCGATCATTACATCGTCCGGCACAAGGTCACCTGCATCCATGAACGTCTTGGCCTTGAGGCCAAGGTCGGATGATACTGCCACTTCAGCACGCAGCATGTCTCCCGTTGAGACGTGCGGTGCTGAGAGATGCTCTGACAGGCGTGGTGCCTGGGTCCCTTTACCCGCGCCGGGCGGACCCATAAGTACGATCCTCAAACTGTAGCTCCGTTATCCGTGCAGAACCTGGATCAGGCTCTAACGGAGGAATCCTTCGTAGTTTCGTGCCATCAATTGGGATTCCAACTGACGCATTGTGTCCAGAGCTACACCAACCATGATCAACAAGCTTGTGCTGCTGAGAATTGACGTGGTGCTGGGCAGATCAGTAACGAGCCCGGTGAACCATGGCACAACAGCTATGAATCCCAGGAAGAGTGCGCCACCCCAGGTGATCCGGAGCATGACGCGCATAAGGTAATCATGAGTAGGGCGGCCCGGTCTGATGCCGGGAATAAATCCACCGTTCTTCTGCAGGTTCTCAGCAAGGTTTTGCTGGTTGAAGACCACAAGCGTGTAACCGAACGTGAATATGAACACCAGGAAGAAGACAAAGATCCAGTAGAACCCGGATGCCGGGTTGAAATTATTGACGAAGAAAGCAGCAGCACGCGGTATGAATGATGTACTCGCGGGATCTACAAAGTAGCTGGCCATAGTAGGCGGAAGTATTAACAGCGAGAACGCAAAGATTAACGGAATCATTCCGGCTGAGTTCACTCGCAACGGGATGTGGGTCGCCCCTGCTTGTTTATACATTCGACCGCCACGGAACACACTTCGCCCATATTGAACCGGGATTCTACGTTGAGCCTCATTGAAGTAGACGATCAAGTAGACGATCGTCAGTCCCAGGATGACCAGCGTCAGCAGTTCAAAGGTCTGATCACGTAACAGCCAACCCTGACCAACTACACTTGGCAGTGTGGATACGATTCCACCAAAGATTATGAGAGAGAGGCCGTTACCAATGCCTTTTTCCGTGATCAACTCGCCCAGCCAGACCAGGAACATCGTTCCCGCGGTGAATGAGACCAAGATCGCCAGAGTGGGCAGGATTGAACTGGAGCCGAAGCCGATTCCTTGAATTACTCCGCCCTGAGCGCCGCCAATCCCACTCTGCAGGAAGGTGAGCTGTCCCCAGCCCTGCAAGAACGCAATAGGCACCGTGAGATAGTGGGTGTACTGGTTGATCTTTTGTCGGCCAAACTCACCCTCTTGTGAGAGCTCCTTGAGCGAAGGGATCACCGTCGTCATGATCTGCATGATGATTGACGATGTGATGTACGGATATACACCCAGTGCGGCAATGCTCATGTTTCTGAGCGCACCACCTGAAAAGAGGTCGAAGAACCCTAGGAGCGCGTTGTTCTCAAACGCGGCTGCCAATGCATCACGGTTGACTCCGGGAACGGGGACATTGGCCGCGAACCGGTAGATAACCAGCATTGAGAGGGTAAACAAAATGCGGAACCGGAGGTCCGGAACCCGCATTGCGTCGAAAACGGCCTGTAATAGTGCTGGCCGTCCTGTTTCACCTGCTGAAGCTTGAGCGCCTTGTACCATTATTCCTCGGTGCCGTTTTCAGTTTCCGCAGCGATGGCTCCAAGAACCGTTACCGTGCCACCTGCGGCCTCGATTTTTTCTCGAGCCGACTTACTGAATCCGTGCGCTGAGACCTTCAGTGGTCTGCTCAAATCACCATCGCCAAGAACTTTGATCATTGTTCTAGCTTTCTTGACTATACCCGCTTCCCGGAGGGAATTGGGAGTCACTTCCGTGTCAGATTCAAACGCGTTTAGGCGATCCACGTTCACGGGGGAGTACTGCTTCTTGAAGATATTTGTGAAGCCACGCATGTACGGCAGGCGCTTGATCAGTGGCAGTTGACCACCTTCAAATAGCGGGTGGACCTGGCCTCTGGCCTTCTGGCCTTTGAGACCACGACCGGCGGTCGATCCCCGGCGACCTGAGTCACCGCGTCCTACGCGTCGCTTTGCTGATCTTGATCCGCGTGCTGGCTTTAGTTCGTGGAGTCCCATGGGTTCTTACTTACTCAGACTTCTTTGCCCGGCTGCGAGTTGAGGTCGCCTTGGCCCGGGTGGTTGTTTTCTTTGCTGTTAATGACGTTGCTTTGGTCGCGGCCTTTTTGGTGGTCGTCGACTTTGCAGCGGTCGTTTTTGCCTTTGCTTTTGGCTTGTCGTCTGAGGCAGCAGCTTTCTTGGCCGGCTTTGCGGCCTTTGCTGGAGCAGCATCTGCTACTTCTTCGAACGAAACTAAGTGGGCTACGGATCTCAGCATTCCGCGAACGGACCCCGAATCGGCCTTTTCTACGGACTGTCCAATCTTTCGCAGCCCCAAGGTTCGCAAGGTTTCGCGGTGCTGCCGTCGAGTGCCAATTTGGCTACGTGTCTGTTTGATTCGCAACATGGTTTTCTAACTAAGCCTCTGTAGCTGCCGTTTCAACGTTTCGACGCTTGGCGCGCTCAACCTTGGGGTCGCGCATGCTGCGAAGGCCTTCAACCGTTGCCTTGAGAATATTGATCTTGTTGTTTGAGCCGAACGTCTTGGACAGTACGTCCTTGACTCCGACTGCTTCCATTGCTGCACGCACACCACCACCAGCAATCACGCCAGTACCGGGAGCTGCAGGCTTAAGAAGCACTTTTGCCGCACCGTACTTGGAGACCACCTCATGTGGAATAGTCGTATCAGAAAGGATTACAGGAGAGATATCTTTGCGAGCGTTGCTTGTACCCTTGCGGACGGCGTCCGGAACGGCCTTGGCTCGGCCTAGGCCAACGCCAACGTTACCCTTGCCATCGCCAACAACAACCAGTGCGGTGAAGGTCAGATTTCCTCCGCCTTTCGTCACTTTGGTGACACGACGAATCTGAACTACGCGCTCAATGAGCCCGGAGTCTTCCTGTTCCTGGCGACGCCCTCGGCGTCCGCCTCCACCTCTGTTGTTTTCGCTTCCACGGTTCATTTAGAAATCAAGTCCTTCTTCTCGGGCAGCATCGGCGAGCGCTTTCACTCGTCCGTGATACCGGTAGCCACCTCGATCGAAAACAACGGTCTTGATGCCGGCTGACATTGCGCGTTTTGCAACTGCTGTGCCAACTGCCTCAGCACCATCAATCTTTCCATCTACATTCACATCAGCGTCCAAGGTTGATGCTGATACCAGCGTGTTACCAGCTGTGTCATCAATCACCTGAGCGTAGATATTGTTGGCGCTGCGGTATACGGCAAGACGTGGCCTCTCAGGCACACCACTCACCTTTTTCCGCACCCGGCGATGCCGGACCATGCGGGGCCTTGAGTCATATTTTCGTGACGGCACTTAGCCTGCTCCCATTGCGCGCTTACCAGGCTTGGTTCGCACATCTTCGCCCGTGTACCGGACACCCTTGCCCGTGTACGCGTTTGGCTTTCTGATGGATCGGATCTGGGCAGCCTGCTCGCCAACTACCTGCTTATCAACGCCAGTTACAATCACGCGGTTCTGACCTTCAACGGAGAGAGTGATGCCTTCAAGAGCCGCCACTTCTACCGGGTGAGAGTAGCCAACGTTGATCGTGACGCCTTTACCAGATTGCTGAGCACGGTAACCCGTGCCAACCAGGTCTAGACTTTTTGAGAATCCTTCGTGCACGCCTGTGACCATATTGGCCAGCAGGCTACGCGTCAGACCATGGAACGCGCGAACGCGGTCCTCTTCACTTGAGCGGCTAACTTTCAGAACAGCGTCATCAAGCGCAACGCTGATGGCTGAGTTGAAGTCAGCTGAGAGTTCACCTTTAGGACCCTTAACCGTGACCGCTGAGCCGTTGATTTTTACATCAACACCAGAGGGTACTGCGATGGGTGCATTTCCAATTCTTGACACGTTTACTTATTCCTGAGGTCTACCAGAGGTAAAGAAGAAGCTCACCACCAAGGCCCTGACGCCATGCGTCTCGGCCTGTAATGATGCCTTTGGATGAGGAGATAAACGCCACACCCAGTCCGCCGTAGTAACGAGGGATCTCGTGGTGACCCACGTAAACCCGAAGTCCAGGGCGGCTTACTCGCTTTAATCCAGTTATGACCGGTGTTCGATTCTCGTAATATCGGATGTCGATTTTGAGATCGTTCTGCGGTTTTTTATCAATTACTTCGTATCCGGAGATGAAGCCTTCTTTTTCCATGATTTTGGCAATAGAAGTCTTCAACTTTGAGGATGGCATTGTTACTGACGTGTGTCGTGCCTGAATGGCATTTCGCACACGGGTCAGCATGTCTGCTACGGGGTCGGTCGGCGGCACTTATTTCTACTCCGTCTGTTCTACAGGCTTGCTTTGCGGATTCCAGGGAGTTCTCCCCGGAGCGCAAGCTCTCGGAAGCAAATCCGGCACATACCCACAAAGCGGATGTATCCGCGGGGTCTGCCGCATCTGTGACATCGATTGTGAAAGCGAACCGCGTACTTCGGTGGTTTCTTCCACTTCTCGATCATGCATTTTTTTGCCAACGAAAATACCTCTAATGCTCTAAACCGTTGCAGGAACCGCATCCTCGACGCGCGTAAATGGCATGCCGAGAAGTTCAAGGAGGCGGCGGGCCTCTTCATCGTTACGCGCAGTGGTGATTATGTTCACCTGGAGGCCGCGCATTCGGTCTACCCGATTATAGTCGATCTCAGGAAAAATGATCTGCTCTCTCAAGCCCAGGGCATAGTTGCCTCGGCCGTCAAAACTGTTCCGTGAGACACCGTGGAAGTCTCTGACTCTTGGCAAAGCAGTGTTTACCAGTCGGTCCAAGAACTGCCACATCTTCAAGCCACGGAGAGTCACGGTCACACCAACCGGCATGCCGTCTCGCAATTTGAAGTTTGCGATTGATTTCCGGGCCTTGGTCAGAACAGCGTGCTGACCCGCGATCTGAGTCAGATCTTCTTGAGCCTTATGGACAATGTCCAAGTTCTGCCGGCCCATACCCGTGATTGATTCCCCTCCCACACCAATATTCAGAACAATCTTGGTGGGTTTTGGGATCTCCATTGGGTTCTTGTAGCCAAAGTCACGCCCAAGCGTGGCCTTGATCTCATCAAGGTACAACTGCTCCAGCCGCGATTTTGTCGAGACCTCAATCACAGGGTCTGCCTTCTTGGCTGGCGCTTTCTTTGCCGGGGCCTTTTTGGCATCAGCGTCAGCCTTCTTCGCTTTGACTGCTGCCGGTTTTTTGGCTCCAGCTTTTGCCCGCGAAGTAGTAGCGGCAGAAGTCTTTCGACTTGCTCGCTTCTTGGGAGCCGCCTTCGCGGTCTCTTCCTTGCCGTCCACTTCGGCGCCGTTAGA
>Ga0302139_10002029_pt1 | contig 9886 bp, 5 predicted proteins | sample CBN3_331_MG_FD_203104 | JGI IMG/M metagenome (GOLD analysis project Ga0302139, IMG submission 203104) | Marine microbial communities from Western Arctic Ocean, Canada - CBN3_33.1 | ecosystem: Environmental > Aquatic > Marine > Oceanic | place: Canada: Western Arctic Ocean | collected 2017-09-15 | reverse complement strand
AGTGTAGGTGTACCAACCGTCGGCGGCATTGCCACCGTAAGAGTTGGTGCATCCAGTCGGAGCGGTGCCGGTTCCGGGGTAGCCGGTGGTGTCAAAAGCGTTGGCACCATCGACCATCGCCACGGCTCCCTCACAACTAGCAGGAGTCACGAGTGAGATATCGAGGGTTCCGGTTCCACCGGGTCCTTGCCAGCCGCCGAGCTGCACCATGTAGGTGGTGCCGCCGGTAACTGCAATGGTGACCTCGGACATGTAGGTAGAAGCTCCACAACCATCGTCAGCACTGCCGAGACAGGCTCCATTGGCATTGGCGCAGCTGTCGTAAACGATCAGCACGCTGTCGGAGTCGCTTCCGGTCTGTCCGCAGGTGGAGAAGGTGGCACTACCGGTTCCTGAAGCGGTGTAGGCGAACCAGGTGTCATTCCCCATGTCGCCATCACAAGAGGCCGCGCCACTGGTGGTACCGCCGCTGGTGTCGTAGGCGTGAGCACCTTCACCGACTGCCGCTGCTCCGCAGCAGGCGTCGGTAGTGCAAGGCACCAGTCCGATGGTGAGATCACCAGTTCCACCGGGTCCTTGCCAGCCACCGACCTGGATCAGGTAGGTGTTACCGGCCTCGACGCCGATGGAGACGCTGGACATGAAGTTAGAAGCTCCACAGCCATCGTCAGCACTGGCGAGACAGCCAGCTCCAGTCGGGCAGCCGGCGGCGCCGTCATAGACGATCAGCACGCTGTCGCTGTCGGTTCCGGTCTGTGCGCAGGTGTCAATGGTGGCGACACCATTGGCACTGGGCGTGTAGAGGAACCAGTGATCGTTCGACATATCGGCATCACAGTCGGTCGGGCCGTCGGTGGTTCCAGCGCTGGTGTCGTAGGCGTGAACGCCTTCGCCGACCGGGTAGGCTCCGCTGCAATCGTCGTTGCTGCAGTCGATGCTTCCCGCACAGTCGCTGTCATCACAGTCGGTCAGGCCATCGCAGTCATCGTCGATACCGTCGCCGCAGTTGGTTTCCGCAGGTGAGACCAGCGAGATATCGAGGGTTCCGGTTCCTCCGGGTCCTTGCCAGCCGCCGAGTTGCACCATGTAGGTGGTTCCGGCGGTAACGGCGATGGTGACCCCGGACATGAAGTTAGAAGCTCCACAACTATCGTCATCACTGGCGATACAGGTTCCATTGGCATTGGCGCAACTGTCGTAAACGATCAGCACGCTGTCGGAGTCGGTTCCGGTCTGTCCGCAAGTGGAGATGGTGGCATCTCCGTTGCAGCTGGCGGTGTAGGCGAACCAGGTGTCATTCCCCATGTCGCCATCACAAGCGGCTGCGCCGCTGGTGGTACCGGCGCTGGTGTCGTAGGCGTGGGCGCCTTCACCAACAGCAACGGCTCCACAACAGACGTCGGGATCGCCGACCAGCGAGATATCGAGGGTTCCGGTTCCACCGGGTCCTTGCCAGCCGCCGAGTTGCACCATGTAGGTGGTTCCGGCGGTAACGGCGATGGTGACGCTGGACATGAAGTTAGAAGCTCCACAACTATCGTCATCACTGGCGATACAGGCTCCATTGGCATCGGCGCAGCTGCCGTAAACGATCAGCACGCTGTCGGAGTCGGTTCCGGTCTGTCCGCAAGTGGAGATGGTGGCATCTCCGTTGCAGCTGGCGGTGTAGGCGAACCAGGTGTCATTCCCCATGTCGCCATCACAAGCGGCTGCGCCACTGGTGGTACCGGCGCTGGTGTCGTAGGCGTGGGCGCCTTCACCGACGGCCACGGCTCCACAACAGACGTCGGGATCGCCGACCAGCGAGATATCGAGGGTTCCGGTTCCTCCGGGTCCTTGCCAGCCGCCGAGTTGCACCATGTAGGTGGTTCCGGCGGTAACGGCGATGGTGACCCCGGACATGAAGTTAGAAGCTCCACAACTATCGTCATCACTGGCGATACAGGTTCCATTGGCATTGGCGCAACTGTCGTAAACGATCAGCACGCTGTCGGAGTCGGTTCCGGTCTGTCCGCAAGTGGAGATGGTGGCATCTCCGTTGCAGCTGGCGGTGTAGGCGAACCAGGTGTCATTCCCCATGTCGCCATCACAAGCGGCTGCGCCGCTGGTGGTACCGGCGCTGGTGTCGTAGGCGTGGGCGCCTTCACCAACAGCAGCAGCGGTAGAACAGTCGTCCTGTGCATACATGGTGGGACCGACGAGTACGACCGCAAGGATCGTAGCGACGGCCAGGTAGAAACGAGAAGCAATCATGGGAAGGCCTTCCTTCTTACGCTTAGCAGTATCTCGGCCGCCAAAGGGCGGCCGATAACCAAGAATTTTGGTGAACAAAATTTGTGACAAAAATTAATGCGCGAATTTTAATGCGCGAGTGCCGCAGGAAAGACTGGCCTGTAGCCTCCGATAGATCCGGAGGTTCAGGGAAGTTTTCTTGAACAACACCTCGCTCAGCCCAAGCAGATCTGAGAGTAGAGTTTCCCAGACCGTATCTACAACTTTATTGGACGATGGCCACATCCGCAACCGGGTCATTAAAGAGAGTCTTGGGAGGTTCCATTCCCTGAGGATGAATAGTCTGAATGACAGGAGTCGTTGCTGTAAACTCGGTAATAAGTTCTTGGTTCACAAAGACTAAGAGCCACCAGTCGAGAGTAAGTAATGATTTACACTATGAGTCGGCTTTCCGATCAGGGTCGGCTGCGCTCCTGTTCTCGCCCAAAAAAACCGGGGCGATGCTTCTCCAACTGGTTTTTTCTCCACACTTTGCCGGTTTCCCACAGCGGATCGATCAACTGCTGTTCCCAACGAGCCAGCCGTTTCGACAGATCGGCGACCACCTGAGGCTGTTCGGCGGCGAGATCGCAGCGTTCACCGGGGTCGTCGACCAGCTGGAACAGTTGAGTGGGCAAGCCTTCGACCCGGATCAGTTTCCACGGACCACTGCGCACCGCCGCCGCGATCGATCTGCGCCAGAATAGATCGGGGTGATCGGAGCCATCGGTGACCCCGGTCAGGGCAGCGGTCAGATCGATCCCGTCCAGATCAGCGACCGATCTGGGGTCGGCTCCGGCGGCAGCGAGCAACGTGGTGGAGATGTCGAGGGTACTGATCGGCTGACAAAGACGGCTTCCCGCAGCGATTCTCGAGGGCCATCGAACTGACCAGGGGACCCGGATCCCGCCCTCGAACTTGGATCCCTTCATCCCTCGCAAGGGGCCATTGTCACTGGCGTTATTGGTCGCGCCGCCGTTGTCGTTGAGGAACATGACGATGGTGTCATCGCTCAGCCCCTCCTGTTCGAGGGTCTGAAGCACCTCGCCGACCGCTCGGTCGAGAGCGATGGTCATCGCCAGCAGTTCTCGCCGCTTCCTTTCGAGTTGTGGGGGCACTTCCTGCAGATCCTGATCGAGCGCATGCATCGGAGTGTGAACCGCATTGAAGGCGACATAGAGGAAGAAGGGTTGATCTCGGTGTTGGCGAATGAAGTTCGCTGCGCTGTGCCCGATGGCATCGGTGACATAGGGCTTCGGCAGTGGTGCGGGAACTTCGCCGTCGAGCCAGACGGTCCTGCGCGGCAGCGCAGGGCGATCGTGGTAACTACGGGAGCCGCCGAGAAATCCATCGAACTGGTCGAAGCCGCGTTGTAGCGGTCGGTAGGGGGGATCCTCACCCAGGTGCCACTTTCCGACGGCACCCGTGGCGTACCCGAGTGCTTTCAGTCGGTCGGCGATGGTCTGCTGATCGAGTGGAAGTCCCAGGCCCGATCCCGCGGGCAGATTCATCTCATGGCCGAATCGTTGCGGATACCTTCCGGTCAGCAATCCGGCCCGGGATGGGCTACAGACCGAGGCGCAGACGTAGCCCTGCTCGCAGACCACCCCCTGGGCGGCGAGCTGGTCGATGTTGGGAGTCTGGATCGAGGTCAATCCGGTGAAACCGAAGTCGCTGTAGCCGGCATCGTCGGCGAGCAGGATCACCATCGAAGGGGGACGCTTGGCCGAGTCGCCGAGCGGTTGGCCGATCCCCTGACAGCCACAGCACAGCATGGTGAGGAGGGTCAGCCACCCACTGGGCGGGCGGGGGGAAGTCGTTTTCGTACTCCACCCTGGCCAGCCCCATCCTGGCCAGCTCCAACCTGGCCAGCTCCACGGACCCCGCACCGCTACTACTGTCTCTCGAGGGCGAATGCCTGGACCCGCTCGCGGATCGAATCCGCATCGAGTCCCGCCAGGCGGTAGACCTCCGAGGAGGGACCGCTGGGCGAGTAATTGTCGACCCCGATCCTCAACTGAGGAATCGCCGTGCCGGCTCCGAACAGTTGCTCTGCCACACAGTTGCCGAGGCCGGTGCGAACCGAATGATCCTCAACAGTGACGACAAAGGGCTGGTTGGCCAGTTGTTGGATCGAAGCTTCATCCAGATCGGTCGGGGTTGCCGCATGAGCCAGACCGATGTCGAGTCCTTCAGTTCGCAGAGCATCGACCGCTTCCAGTGCTTGACCGGTCGGTGTCCCCATCGCCACCACCATGCCGGCGGTGCCGCTGCGGATGATGTCGAGGTGGCCCGGAGTGAACTGGTAGTCTCCGCCGAAGTAGGGCGCTCCCGCCTCGTCGGTGATGGTCTTCAACTTCGATCGCCCCATGCCGATGAAAGCCATTCCAGAACTGGTCAGTGCATGGCGCACGATCCGGTCGGTCTGATTTGGATCTGCCGGAATGTAGATACTGATGCCGAAGATGTTTCGTAGTACCCCGACGTAATCGATGCACTGGTGAGTCTTCCCATCTTCGCCGACATCGAGACCGAGGTGAGTGCAGGCGATCTTCAGGTGGGCATGATTGATGTCGCTCAGTCGGTGCTGGTTGTAAGTCTCGCAGACTCCAAAGACTCCGAAATCAGCAAAGACGGTGGTGACGCCGCAGGTCGAGAGCGCTCCGGCACAGGTGGCAGTGTGATGCTCCTGGATTCCCGCTTGAAAGAAGCGATCGGGATACTTCTTGTGAAAGGCACCCAGTTTGACCGAGCCTTCCAGGTCACAGTCGAATGCGGCGATGGGGGGAGATCCCTGACCATCCGCAGAAGCGCATGCGACATCGAAGATCGCCTGACCAAAGGCACTCCTGCAGTCGGTCTTCTGGTCGACCGTGTAGGTGATCGGTTCGCCGGAGTGGAGGGAGGGCAGTGGATCTGGCAGGGTCGGGACGGTGCTGACCGGGCGCCGGGCTCGACGCTGCTGGAGTGGCTGCAGATCCCACAGGGCGGCATCTTCACCCAGTTCGGTGACCGCTGCGGCGAGTTCCTCCGTGTTCAGGGCACGGCCGTGGAAATCGGACTTGTTCTCCATGAAGGAAATTCCCTTGCCCATCACGGTGTGAGCGATGATGCACCAGGGGCGTTGCTCATCCTTGCGGGCTTGCTGCAGTGCCGAGAAGATCTGTTGGGGGTCGTGTCCATCGACCTCGACCACTCGCCAACCGTCCGCTTCCCATCCAGCAGCGATTTCTTGCGGCATGATCTCATCGGTATCGCCACCGATCTGCAACTGGTTGCGATCGACGATGGCGGTGATCTCGTGGAGGCCAAACTTGACCGCAAATCGACGTGCCTCGGCGATCTGGCCCTTCTGCTGCTCGCCATCTCCCATCGGGACAAAGGCGTTGCAGCGGCGGCCATGGATTCGATCTCCCAGGACCATTCCACAGGCGGCGGAGAGTCCCTGACCGAGATTCCCGGTGGTCCACTCGACGCCAGGAATCTCTCGCTCGATATGACCCTCAAACAAATTTTGGGTGCTGCGGAAGGATGAGACTGCCTCGTCATTATCGATGAAACCCATCTCCGCGAGGACCGAATAAACCCCAGGCGATGTATGACCGTGACTGACCACGATTCGATCCCGACCATCCATCCAGGGGTTTTCGGCTTCAACTCTCGCGCAGGACCACAGCACCAGGTACAGGTCGAGGGATGAGAGGGATCCTCCTGGGTGACCGGAAGCGGCCAGGCTGGTCATCTGGATGATGGCCCTGCGGCAGCGTTGGACCGCTTCCTGATGCCATTGAAGATGTTCGGCGGAAAGGGTCGGGGCATCCAGAGAACTGCGGACCATGACGGTTCCTTCCGGGCTATGGTGGCTCAAGGGTTTCACTGTCAAGGGTTACACTGTCAAGGGTGTGTAGATGGAGCAGTCACCGTGGTTCCACTGGCGGGAGGTGGGTGATTCTGCTGCTTCCCCTGCACAACGCTGCGTAAGATAGGCAGCGAATCGCGCACCATCAAGGTTGCCTGTCCGGATCGTTTGATCTGCACCCCGAGGTGATCCTGTGACCTGGAAGGAATCGACCGGTGAAGACGGACCCCCGATTGAAGTCGATCGCCCAGTTGGCTGGCGAGGCGAGGGAGTGGATCGAACCTCGCGTGGTTCCCACCGCGCTGCAGCCAGTGCCCCGGGAACTGGTGGCTGCGGGCCCCGATCGACTGCTGTTGAAACTGGAGAACCAGCAGGTCTCCGGTTCCTTCAAGGCGAGGGGGGCGGCTCACTTCATGGCTCGTCTGGTCGCCGAGCACGATCCTGCGGGGGTGTTGACCTATTCCAGCGGCAATCATGGTCGGGCAGTTTCCGAGGTGGCGTCTGCGATGGGGATCGCGGCTCTGGTGGTGGCTCCCGACAGCATCGACCCGGTCAAGGCGGGCGCCATCATCGAAGCGGGGGCGGAACTGGTGCGGGTGGGCCCGACCACCGATGAGCGCAAGCTACGCGCCGAACAGATCGCAGCGGAGCGCGGCTGGGTGATCGTGCCTCCCTTTGATCACGAGTGGATCATCTCGGGGCAGGGTACCTTGGTACTGGAACTGATCGAGCAACTGGGAGGCGCTCCCGACCATCTGTGGGTTCCCGTGGGTGGGGGAGGATTGTCGGCGGGCTGTGCCGCCACGGCAGCGATCGAGATGCCGGAATGCACCGTTCACACCGTCGAACCGGAGGGTTCGGCGGCGCTGGCGAGATCGCTCGCTAGCGAACAAAGGCTCCATCTGGAAGAAACTCGATCGGAGGCGGACGGCCTACTGCCGTTGACGGTGGGGGCTCTCAACTGGCAGCTGTTACGCGCCGCAGGAGTGGAGCCGCACCAGATCTGCGAGGAGCAGCTGATCTCCACCCTGAGGATCTTGCAGCATGACTGTGGGATCGGGGCGGAACCGAGTGGCGCCTGCTCGTCGGCACCGTTGCTGGCCGCCAGGGCCGGAACCGTATTACCAGGGGGGACCCACGTGGCTGTGGTGAGTGGTGGTAATGTCTCGCCACAGCGGCTGAAGCGACTGCTTTCGGAGTGACCTGCCGAGGAGAGCTCTTCTCGACCCTTGTATCGAGGCCGCTGATTGCCTAGGGTCCGGCTTCGGTTGGAGCTCGATCCCGCCGTTGAACACTTCCCGGGAAGGAACCGCACCTTGGACCAGTTCTGGAAATTCATCACCTATATTGGCGAGTTGATCTGGAGTCCCCCGACCTTCATCGGATTGCTGGGGGCGGGAGTGCTCTTCACCGTGTGGAGCCGTTTCACCCAGTATCGAGTGATGACCCATGGCATCGCGGTGATCCGCGGCCTCTACGACGATCCCGATGACCCAGGAGCGATCAACCACTTCCAGGCGCTGTCGGCGGCTCTGTCGGCGACGGTCGGTCTCGGCAACATCGGTGGCGTGGCGCTGGCGATCTCGCTCGGCGGTCCGGGAGCTCTCTTCTGGATGTGGGTGGTCGGTTTCTTCGGCATGGCGCTCAAGACCATCGAGATCACCCTGGCGATGATGTTTCGAGACACCTCCGATCCCGACAATCCGAGCGGTGGAGCGATGCACGTGGTGCGTGCGGTGCTGGGCAAGAAGGGGGGTGCGTGGGCGACGCTGGGAAGCATCATCGGAGGCATCTTCTGTGTCACCTTGATCATCTCCACCATCACCGGTGGCAACATGTTCCAGGCGTGGAATGTCGCCGGTTTGACCCAGAGTTACTTCGGTGTGCCGAAGATCGCCACCGGCATCATCCTGGCCCTGGTCGTGGGGATGGTGATCATCGGTGGCATTCGACGCATCGGTACGGTGGCCGGGAAACTGGTTCCGCTGATGTGCCTGCTGTACCTGATCAGTGGCATTGCGGTGCTGGTGGTGAAGGCCGGGGAGATTCCGGCGACCTTTGCGTTGATCTTCCAGAGCGCCTTCGCGCCGCTCGAATCGCAGGGGGCTTTTGTCGGGGGTACCATCGGATTTGCCTTCATGGTTGGCATGAAGCGGGCTCTCTTCTCCAACGAGGCGGGCCAGGGATCGGCCCCCATCGCCCACGCAGCAGCGAAGACGGGAGAGCCTGCCAGGGAGGGGATCGTCGGCGGCATCGGCCCCTTCATCGACACCATCTGTATCTGCACTCTCACCGCACTGGTGATCCTCACCACCGGAACCTGGAATCGAGAGGCGATCGGTCCGCTCGGCGCCGAGGTGCAACTCATCGAAGCGCCCGAGAGTGAAGACGCATTTCACTACAATGTGGCGACCACCGCATCGATCAGTGATCTCCCCGAGCAGCGCCATGGTCCTTGGGCCAACGGAGACAAGGTCTTCCTGCTCGCCGACGCGACCGGGCTCAGGAGTGACAACACGGGAGGATCGACGCTCAAGATCACGGGCAAGATCGTTGCGATACCCGCCAAACCGGATGCTGCAGAAGCGCTGGCCATCGAGTGGGCTGCCGTGGAACTGACCAAGAGCATCTGGAAAGGAATTCCCGGAGAGATCAATATTCAGCAGGTCGAAGGTGGGGGTGCGGGGGTCTTCAAGGAACACGAGGGAGCGCAGTTGACGGCGATGGCCTTTGACCGTGTCTTCGATGGTCTCGGCAAGTACCTGGTGACACTCGCCGCGTGGCTCTTTGCCATCTCGACGATGATCTCCTGGTCCTACTACGGCGAGAAGGGAGTCACTTACCTGTTTGGGAATGCAGGTGTACTTCCCTACAAGATCGCATTCCTGATCCTCGCCATCGTCGGAGCCACCAGCATCGATGACACCACGCAGATGCTACTGCTGGCGGATCTTGGAACCGGCACGATGCTGGTGGTCAACATCCCCATCGTGATCCTGCTCGGCGGCCTGGCGGTGGCTTCACTGCGAGAGTACGACCGCAAGCTGAAGGCGGGAGAGTTCCCCCGAAACGATCAGAAAGAGTGAGGGACAAGTGAAGGATAGAGGGAGCGTGAGGAGCGTGCGGTCCCGCAAGCGTGAAACCGAGTGGGAAACTGGGGTATGAACAGGGTGCGCTCGCGATGAACTGCGGAGCCAGGAGGCGTGTGAAGCCAGGAGGCAGGCTCAGGAGGCCGATTCTTCCCCGGGGATCGGACGATCGAGCCGGTCGGTCTGGCAGATCTGCCAGATCGGGCACAAAAAAAAGCACCGCCCAAAAGCGATGCCGTACATCTCATGCCCTCGGAACAAGGTTTCTCGAGGATTCTTTTCTGAAAATAGCCAAAAATCGTTGAATTGGGCCCTCATCCGCCCGGTTCTGGTGGTTTTCCGCGCTTCCAGCGAGGCCACCCCGTCTGGCAGCGGTCTCTTCCACCGTGGCGGAGCGTCCGCTTTCTTTCCAAGGAGCCGGATCGACGCCAGCGGTCGCAATGACGCCACATCCCGGTTCCGGACGGACCCCTGAAAACCCCCTGGATTTGCCCTAAGTACAGTGAAGGAATAGGGATACGAAAAAAGGCACCGCCCCCTGGGGAACTGTGCCGTATACTCATAGCCTTCTGAACAAGGGGTTGGCCCCAAAAAAATCGGAAAATTCCTGATTTCAGGGTTTCTGCACCACAGGTTTCTGCGGCACAGGTTTCTGAACCACAGGTTT
>Ga0302139_10002026_pt1 | contig 9895 bp, 5 predicted proteins | sample CBN3_331_MG_FD_203104 | JGI IMG/M metagenome (GOLD analysis project Ga0302139, IMG submission 203104) | Marine microbial communities from Western Arctic Ocean, Canada - CBN3_33.1 | ecosystem: Environmental > Aquatic > Marine > Oceanic | place: Canada: Western Arctic Ocean | collected 2017-09-15 | reverse complement strand
TGTACTTCCCTTGAAAAAGTGTACACGGGGTTAGGTGAGGTGTAGCTGTTCGAAGTTATCCGGACACGTTTGTCCCAGAGTAGAGTGTCTTCGGCGATGGTTGTAGAATTTGATGTAGTGATCGATCCTTCGTTCCGCTTGTTGCTGAGTGACGTATGTTTCTCGATTTACGCGTTCTCTTTTCAGTGTTGAGAAGAAAGATTCTGCTACAGCATTGTCGAAGCAGTCTCCTTTGCGTCCCATACTCGATATCATGCCGTTTTCAGCGAGAGTCTTTCGAAAGTGTTCACTGGTGTATTGTGATCCCCGGTCGGAGTGGAAGATGAGTGGCTTCGTTGGTTTGCGTCCATCGCGTGCCTTCTTCAGCGCTTCGATGACCAGCCGGGTTGTTATAGACGATCTCAGTGACCAGCCGACGATCTTACGCGAGAAGAGATCCATCACGACGGCGAGATAAACGTAGGTGCTGCCTGCCGGTATGTAGGTGATGTCCGAGACCCATTTCTGGTTTGGTTTCTCAGCTTCAAAGTCCCTCCGAATTAGATCTGGTGAGACAACAGCGTCAGAGGCGGCCTTTGTTGTGCATCGAAACTTTTGGGATGCTGCGATGGCCCTGAGACCCATCTCCTGTTTAATTCTGGCGATTCTGGTCTCGCTGCAGGAGATGCCGGCCTCGTTTAGCTCTTTGGTGATACGTGGCGAGCCATAGGTGGCGTCTGTTTCATTGTGGATAGCCCTGATGTGGAACGCCAACAGCTTGTTCTGTTGCTCTCGATCGCACACAGGCCTGGTTTTCCAGGCGTAATATCCACTGCGCGAAACGCCTAATGTCCGACACATCCGATCAACTGCATACCGATCACGACACTCGTGAACGAGCTCGAAGTTCATCTCTGGTGTCTGCTGAAAACGGCTATGGCTTTTTTTAAAATGTCACGCTCTTCCCGGATACCATCGAGTTCGCGCTTGAGCTCGAAGATCTCCTGGTCCTTGGATTTACGAACACCTTTTCCGGGAAATGACTCTTGCTCATCGTCAGAGAACTCCCTGACCCATCGGCCCAGCACGCTCTCACATACACCGACCTCTTTGCCGACGTCTTTGTATGTGCGATCGTCTACAATGACCTTACGGACAGCCTCTAACTTGAACTCTCGAGTGAACTTCCTGCGATTCTTGCGAGCCATAGATATGCCTCCTGGTGGTGGAGAAGACACTCTACAGATACAAAACACTTAACTCATTGTCCACTAAATCGGGAAGACCAAGTTGCCTACCCTCGCCACTGCAGTAGCTTGCCCTCGCCTCTCCTAAGGCATCACCCGAAACACAGTAGAACTCATAGCCTCCTGGCCATTTCTCAAGTCCTTGGCCACTACGCGGAATGCCCACGGCCCGGGAGTGAGGCCCTGCATATCCAGCGTCAGGTAATTCGGCTCCCACGGTCGCGACTCCTGGAAGGTATTGGAAACAGCCGTTGTCCAGGTTGGATCAGGCGCTCCCTCTCCGCGGGATTCGGGCAGCAGTCTCGTCTGGTAGGTCACCTGGTAATTCGTAGAACCGAACTCGTCGCGACTCAAATTATAAATCTCGAAATAGAACGAAATGTGTCCATCCCGTTGGCATTGTTTTAGCGGATTGGGCAGCACCATAAACCGGTCTCTTCCAAACGGTCGGCTCTCCTGCTCTACGATGCGCTGCGCGACCAATAGACCGCTCATCTCCAGATCCTCGTTCCCGAATCGCCGGATTTGCAGCGAATCCCTGAAACTTCCCAGCGTCTTCGCCACGCGGTCTTCCGCCTCTACCGCAAGGTGATAGGTGCCGGGATCCAGACTCAGCCGCTCCCCCCAGAACAGATACCCTTCCAGGATGATATTCCCTTCGATCCACGGCATCTTCTTGAGCGACTGGATCGTCTCCTGGACCTCGTTCCAATGAGAATCGAAAAGAAACAGGCCCTGCTTCAGGTCCACTGCCTGCACCCCGGAACCGACCTTCGTGTGTGTCACCTCTTCACCCGGCAAAGCATAATAGAGTTCGAGGCGCGTCTTGCCGTCTTCATCTCTGAATTGGGCCATCTGAAAGGGCGCGTCGTACTGTCTTAACCAGTACGGATCTTCGTAATGTTCCGGAATTCGCTCCAGCAAATCCTTGTATCGGCTTCGAACCGTCCCTTGCATCCATACCTCGAGGACATTCCAGCGGTCCTCGTTGATACGCTCGAACGTAATGCTGAACCCCGGATAGCTCCAAGTCTCCCGCAGCAGTACGAAATTTGCACGGTCGAGATATATATTTCTCGATCCGGGATGCCCGTATCGAATATAGGCCTGGCCGCGATCGGTTGCCCACCCTTCAGCACCTGAATCAGGATCACCATATCTTAGATTCGCATAAGCGACCCGCCTGCAGTGCTCTAGAAGTCGTTCGTTGCTTGGTGTGAGAAACAGAGGATCTCGGCCCTTCCAGTATCGTCTCAAAGCCTCGTCGTCAGGAAGATCGTCGGTCTGTTGGAGCTCCTTGCGATCAACAAGCATCACAATCGACTTCATGAACTGCCGCTCGGTCTCGGACATCCGGTCTAATCCGGCGGAATAGGAACTGAACGCGGAATCCAGATCCTGCTTCTCCTGAAGCCCGAGACCCATAAAGAAATAGGCGTGCCAATCTTCGGGATGTTTTGCAATGTAGGACTGAAAAAGATCGGCAAGTTCCTCGGGCATGTGGCCTTCGTAGTAAACCTGGCCAAGCAGAATGCGGGCGCGCCTGTGTTCCGGGTCCAGGGAGAGCACCTCGGTCAAATAGCCGATGGCCTGATCCCTCATGCTCTGCCCGTATGCACCATAGTTGAATCGTTTTTTGCGAGCCGGCCCCGTCTTGAGGGTTTCCCTTTCCAGATTATACATCATCTCCCGTGCCGCGTGCCGGCCTGCCCAGTAGAGGGCCTTCACACTCGCTGGATTTTCTGAGATGACTTTTCGAACCTGCTTGTAGAATCTGTCCCTTTGGGCCGCTTGCCAGTAGATTTCGGCAAAGGTCATCTGGTAGTCTACATTGTCGGGCTCACGCTTGATCGCCCGCCTGAGCCACTGCTTCGAAAACTGGCGCGAGAGAACGCTGTTCTGGGTGAGATAGTATCTGGAAAGCGCGTGCATAGCCCTGCCGGTTTCATCCTCGCGAACGGCCTTTTCCATCAGACCTACGCGCTTCGAATGGGAAAGGGATGTGTCGGCAGCGGACGCAAGCAGGCTGTCGACCTGCTTCTCATCCCCTCCATACACAGGGACCACGCTGCCAACTACGAGTACGGCAAGAATAAACGCGCGAACCATTCATCTATCTCCTGAATCTGTTCAACACATCGCAAAAAACGAATTGAATGCTTCTGTTCGCCTGCTGAAAACGAATGGTGCCCATCGTTAGGGAACGATTCTGAAAACGGAGGAAGCCACCGCCAGTTGTCCGCTGCTGATGTCCTCTACCACAACCCTGAAGGCACGCAATCCGGGAACCGACCGTTTCAGATCCAGCCGCATGTAGTGCGGCTCCCAGGACCTGGACTGATTGAACACATGTGACACGGCCGTGGTCCATTTTCCGAGATCTCCCTCGAAAAACCGGCCCTCCTGTAGCACCCGCGTCTGATAGGTGACCCTGTAATTTGATTGGCCGAACGCGTCGCGCCTCAGATTGTAAACCTCGAAATAGAAGGACATGCTCCCGTTTGAGTGGCACTTTCCCACAGGATCAGGGAGAATCATGAAACGGTCCCTGTCCAGTGGTCCATCCTCCTTCTCCACAATGCGGCGAGCGGCAAGCAAACTGCTCACCTCCAGTTTTTTCCGACCGAATCGGCGCACGTTCAATGAGTCGCGGAACGTCCCGATCGTGTTGGAAGACCGGTCCTCTACTTCAGCAGCAAGGAAATAGCTCCCGGGATCGAGGGTCAATCTTTCATTGGCGAACAGATACCCTTCGCGCGACATCTGGTTGTACTCGACCCAGGGCATTCGGGTAACTTTTTCGATGTCATATCGGAGGGTGTCACCCGAAGCACCGAACAGGAAGAACCCTTGCCGCAGATCCACTTCGCCCACACCGGCTTCGGCCGTGCTGTGATTCACCTCACTGCCCGGGAGCGCGTAATAGATTTCAACACGGGTTCGCCCATCCGGTTCCCGGAACTGGGCGATCTGGTTGGGGGCTTCGTATCGTTCCCATTTGTACGGATCCATGTAAAAATCCGGCACTCGGCTTACCAGCTCTGAAAACCCCATTTGCTGGCCGCGTGCCCATACCGATCCGAAACGAAACAGGTCTCTTATCCCGCCATACTTGAAATGGATTCGGAAGCGATCGTATATCCAGGTTTCCCCAGAATAGAGCTGGGCGACCCGTGAAAGCGGCTGCCCATATCGAATATATGCCTGTCCCCGGTCACTCCTCCAACCCTGCATCTTTGTCCGGGGATCCCTGAATCGCAGATTGGAGTAGGCCACTCGCCTGCAATGCTCCATTAGCCGCTCATTGACAGGTGTGAGAAAAAGGGGATCCTTGCCTGTCCAGAATCTTCTGATGTCCGAGGCCTCTGGAAGGTTCCTGCGTTTTTCCAGATCCTTCTTTTTGCTCAGGAGAAACATGGACTGCATAAATGCCTTTTCTTCCGAATTCATCAAGTCAACAGCGCGTGAGTAGGACCGGAAGGCAGATTTCAGGTTATCCTGTACCTGATAACCCAGACCCAGAAAGAAGTGCCCATCCTGGTCCGCAGGATACTGTTCGGTGTACTCCTTGAAAAGAGACACCAGGTTTCCGGGCTGACCGCCGTCATAGTAAACAAGAGCCAGCAGCACCCTGCTCTCCCGGTTTCCCGGACTGTTCTCGAGAATCCGCTGGAGATACCCGGTCGCCTCCTCCCGATCCTTGTGGGCGAACTCATCGAGATGTATACGACCCCGTTCTCGCTCGCCATCCATATAGAACTGTATCTGCCACATCAGAAACTGGCTCGCCGTGTAGAGCCCCCGTTTGTGATTCGAGTCCAGTTCTATCGCTCGTTTGGCCTGTGTATAAGCATCCTCCCTGCGATCCCAGATCCACAGAAGCTCTGCATAGGTTGCCCTGTAATCGGGATTATTCGGTTCGCGTGTGACGGCCCGCAGTGCCCAGTGTTCCGCATCCTGGGCAGACGTCTTCTTCCCACCCACCATCAACACCCGGGCCATCACGTCCATCGTTCGCGGAGACCACTCCAGCTTCGTCGCACGGCTGGCCGCACGTTTCCGGGACTTGTAGCGTAACTCCTCGTCCATTGCCATCACAAGCAAGGAGTCGACAGTTGGACTGTGTTTTACCGCCGCCTCGAGCTTTCCAATCCCCAAAGCCAACGCAACAGCCATCCAGACTACCATCTCAATTTCGCCTCATACATTGATGTCCATCGGTGTTCCACGTCTCTCGCCCACCGTGTTCGCGAACATCTATCCTCTACACTCACCCACAGCTGGTTCGCTTCCACGATCCCCCCCGTACGTTCGAGCCTGCCTGCCCTGAGTAGCAGCTTGCTGCGTATCGAAGGGTCGAGAACCGGCGATCACCCAAATCCATCTCCTACTCACCTCTCAACCCTCGCCTCTCTACCATTTCACCCTGAACGCCGTTATACCCTCCACATCCTGATTCCCTTCCAGATCCTTCACCGACACCCGGAACGCTCTCACCCCAGGTTCAGACTCATTCATCTTCAGGGTCAGTCGATAGGTCTCCCAGTCTCTCGACCCGCGGTAGTCATAAGATACCGCCGTTGTCCAGTCGGGTTCGGAAGAATTGACCTGTTCCTCCGGAAGCATCTGCATCTGATAACTCACCTGATAATGGGTGGCACCGAAGGTGTCTTGTGTCAGATTATAAATCTCGAAATAGAAAGACGCCTGACCATCGCGGGTGCACTGCTTCAACGGGTTTGGCAAAATCAGAAACCGTCCCCTTCCATAGTCTCCTTCCTCCTTTTCAACAATCCGCCTGGCCATCAGCAGGCTGCTGATCTGTAAGGAATCGGAACCGAAGTCCCTAACATGGAGCGAATCCCGGAAGGTCCCCACCTTTTCGGATTTCTGATCCTGAGCCTCTGCAGCCAGGAAATACGATCCCGGTTGAAGCGTCAACTGCTCCGCAGCGAACAGGTATCCTGCTTCGTTCGACGTGTAGTTGACCCACGGCATTCGGCTCAACCTGCCGACCTCCTGTTTCAGCGTATCCCAGTCCGAATCGAAAAGGAACAGGGCCTGTTTGATATCCACTTCCCGCACCCCGGGAGCCAGTTCCCGGTTGACCACCTGCTCCTCCTGCAGCGCATAATACACCTCAACGCGGGTCCCGCCTTCCTCACTTCTGAATTGCGCGTACTGGTAGGGGACATCGTACTGATACAGATACTTGTAATGATCCGGTTTCATCTTCACCAGATCCGAGAAGGACAACTCGAGGTAACCCAGGTTTGCTTTACCGAAACGCCAGGAATCCCACGTATTGGTTTGCTCGAATTTCACATCGAATCCATCGTAGGACCACTTCTCGGTTCGTGGCGTGAATTTGTACAGCACCCCGGAAGTGCCTGCGTTCCGCTGCATTTCTCTCTGTTCCTCCATCGTCTTGTCCAGACCCAGATCGATATCCGCAGCCACCATCCCTCTGGCAATCGGATCGCCGTATCTGATATAGGCCTGACCCCGGTCGCTCCGCCATCCCTCTAGACTATTTCTGGGATCCCCGAAACGCAGATTTACATAGGCGACCCTTCGGCACTGCTCCATAAGGCGCTCATTCAAATCTGTAAGGAATAACGGATCGCGCCCGAACCAGAAGCGCTTGATCTCCGCCTCGTCCGGTAGTGGAACGCCATCCTTTTCGGCCTTCTCGTCTCTCATCATGAATACAGACTGCATGAATCGGCGCTCCGGTCCATTCATCCTGGCCAGTCCCTCTACATAGGACTGGTATGCGCGCTCCAACTCGCCGTCCATCTGGTATCCCAGACCCCTGAAAAAATAACTGTCGCGATTGTCCGGAGCGATCTTCAGATACCCATCGAATAGTGAGACCAGTTCCGCCGACTTTTGAGCCATGTGGTAAACCAGACCCAGATGCACGCGCGATGGCCAGTGATGGGGGTCGACCTCGAGCGCACGCGTGAAGAAGTCAATCGCGACATCCACATCCATGTCGGCATATCCACGCTGCACGTACGTTCTTCCCGCCATCACCGTATCGTCTCGGTAATCAGGCTTATCGTAGTCGTCCGACTCGGTAAAAAAGGTCATCTCCCACGACCATGCCACAAACCGCCCGGCCCAGTACAGCGCCTCCACGCAGTTTGGGTCCAGTTCCAGCGCCTCCCTTGCCTTCTTGTACGAACTCTTTCTGGGGGCCAGTGATCCTCCAGATTGCCACACCAAACCGGCATAGGTTCCGAGATACTTTGCGTTCTCCGGTTCCCGCTTCATCGCCTTCTTCACCCAATGCTTGCTGGCCTGCCTGGAAGACCCCGGCCCCTTTTCGAAGTACAGTTGCGAAAGGGCGAACATAACCTGCCCTGAGATGTCAAGATCCAGGGCCGTTTTTAAAACAGATTCGCGATCTTCGAAGGAAAGGGCCGTGTCGGCCGCCGCCGTTATCAGGGAGTCCACTTTCGCAGCCTCACTCCGTATGGCCCCCACGGAGGATGTACCCACCAGCACGAGAAGTGAAAACAGTGCGAGGAATTTGATCATATGCAATTACGATCTCCAGTCCACAAGCGAATAAGAACCCTTCAAAGATAGCAGATAACCGAATCGGAGTAAATCCCCGTCGAGCGCAAGCAGGAAGTTCATGGAAATAGAAAAGGCCCGGCAAAAACGATTTCCCGGACCGTTCTGATTGAGGATTTCTGTAAGGAATCCCTGCTACATTTGTGTATCCCGTCTGACCCTGATTTGCAGGCCTACTCCACATTCATCAAGATAACGAATCGGTATCGGACATTCAAGCCCATCTCGCGTAGATCACGGCAGTCTATCACCGGTTCGCATCGATTCCCTTCCTTTTCGGTAGCCCGGTGCAGTCCACCTGGGAGTGTGTCCTCCTTCGTATCGGTCCTTCCTAATGCAGCGTCAGTTCTACCGAGGCCTCTTTTTCCGTTCCTGCATGTTTGTCACTTACCTTGATATCCAACCTGAAATCGCCTTTCCCCGCACGGCTGAGATCCAGTGACAGATATTCGATCGAGTCCGGTGTCTCTCCAATCCGGTCGACTGAAACCGCGGTCGCAGCCTGCTTGCCAGTTCCGAATATGGCCAGCAGTTTCCTGATCCCCTTATGCTTCAACCGGGTAAGGGTATACTCCACCTCGAAAGCAGTCGTGCCGCCGGCAGATGGCGTGAGATTGTAGAGTTCGAAGTAGACATTCACCGGATCCTTCCGGGGGAAACGTCTGGATGGATTGGGGATGATATGAATCCCGCGGGACGAAAAGGCCGGATCGGCCTCCTTGTCTGGATCCACCACATATGCCGGCACGATCGTACTCACGTCCAGTTCTGTCGAAGAGATCTCCGGAACCCTTATCCCACCCTTCCAGCCACCCATGAGCGAACCCTTACTCGGTCGGATAAAGAATGCCGCCTGGAACGAATCCGGTTCCGCCCGCGCACGAAGCGAACCAATCCCCCATTCCTCATACTTCAGCGCATCCCACTCTGCCGTTGTAACCACGCCGTGCTGGTTCTCCAATCGATTCCACTGCAAATCGTGCAGCGAGAAGCCGTACTCCAATGCAGGTTCGGCGGACCCCAGACCTTCCGTGGCATCCTTCAGGTCTTTCAGGTCCATAGAATAATACAATTCTACGAAATTCTGCCCCTCATCCCCTTTGAAGTAAGCCAGATACGAATCATAGTCCAGCGGACTCACCTTTTCTTCCCAGGTGTGACGGTCCAGTTCCAGCCCTTCTGAAATGGACCTCTGGGTCTTTCGAATGTGCTTTTCCACTTCCCATCGAACCCGGGCCGCATTTCGGTCGCCAAAAACAGACTCCACGAGCCGCCAGTTGCTACCCACCGAGGTGGGCGACGCCGCGAAGTTGAACACCATTTCCGGTAACTCCTCGGTTTTCCAATACCACCAGACCTCTCGAAGATCCGCCGGCTTCTGGGTATCCGACGGTTGGCCATGCCGAACATAGACCAGCCCCATGTCGTTGAATCGGTCATTCAACATGGTCGTTTCTGGAAATTCGAGATGATCGAATTTGTCAGGATCGTTAAACCAGCTTCTGACTCCATCGAACAGGTAATTCTGCTCCACATACAGAAGTCTGCGGTAATGTTCAGCCAGTCTCGCATTGATCTGCACCGAAGGCGTGGGGTCACGACTTACCCACATTTTTCTGAAAAATGCCACCCACTCCGCTCGCGTCTGAATCTTTCTGAAGGCCGCCATCTCATCCGCGTTTACAACATACTTGACGTCTTGGAACAGCAACTGCGCATCCAGCGAATCCTGGATGCTCTCAACGGCCCGCCAGAACCTGGCTTGACCCTTGTCGCGATCGGCCTGCGCGTATGAAAGCCTCGCCATTGACAGATACGCAGGGACCACACTGACGGGTGGGTCCATCGCGATCCAGGCACTCAAAACGGAATCCGCCCTCGCCAGTTCTCCTTTGCATCTGAAGGCTTCACCTTTGAACAATTCAACCAGGTGAAACTCCTGCTCATCCAGCCATTCCAACACACCATCCGGCCCGGAATTATCCAGAAAGTGGATATACAAACGAAACAGACCGAAATGGGCCGATGCCAGATCCGGTTTTAACCGAACCTGTTGTTCACCCAGGAGAATGGCCTTTTTGTAC
>Ga0302139_10002023_pt1 | contig 9906 bp, 9 predicted proteins | sample CBN3_331_MG_FD_203104 | JGI IMG/M metagenome (GOLD analysis project Ga0302139, IMG submission 203104) | Marine microbial communities from Western Arctic Ocean, Canada - CBN3_33.1 | ecosystem: Environmental > Aquatic > Marine > Oceanic | place: Canada: Western Arctic Ocean | collected 2017-09-15 | reverse complement strand
GGCCGCCTGGAGCGGATCAGCCTTCGGGGAGTTCCTCGAGGACGAGGCAGGCCGAGTTGATGCAGTAGCGCTCGCCTGACGGTCCGGGGCCATCATCGAAGACGTGGCCCAGGTGGGCGCCACAGGAACCACAGGTTGTCTCCGTGCGGGCCATCCCGAGGCTGATGTCGGTCCGGCGGTCCACCGGCGCATCGTCGATCGGTGTGGTGAAGCTGGGCCAGCCACACCCGGAGTCGTACTTGTCCTCGCTGGTGAACAGGGCCTCGCCGCAGACGACGCAGGCGTAGGTGCCCGACCGCTTCTCGTCGTAGTACCCGCCGGTGAAGGGCCGCTCGGTGGCCGCCTCCTGGGTGCACTGCCACGACATCGGCTCGAGGCGATCCCGGAGGTCGGGGTGCTGCCCGGCGTGGGCGGCCCGCTTCTCTTCCGGGCTGCGGGCGTCGATCTGGTCCTGGTCCATGTGGCATGACGGTAGTCCCCGAAGCCATGCATGACCGTCGAAATGTCGAGGGTCCTTGCACCGAACGCCTGTTCGCAATTACGCTGCTGTCATTCGATACGGACCCGTTGTCACAGGCCCTACCTAAGGTCACCTCCGACAACCCCGACAGATACAAAAGTCAGACGACCGGAACCACGAGGGTCCGGAGAACATGGAGCACACAATGGCGAAGCACGGCAGGACAATGAGCGGCGGCGACCTCGAGGCAGGTGTGGAACGCACCAAGGCGTTGGACATGGCGCTCGGCCAGATCGAGAAGCAGTTCGGCACCGGTGCCGTCATGAAGATGGGCGACAAGGGTTCCCTGTCGATCGAGACGGTGCCCACCGGCGCCCTGGCGCTCGACCTGGCGCTCGGCATAGGTGGCATCCCCCGTGGCCGTGTCATCGAGATCTTCGGGCCGGAGGGCTCGGGCAAGACCACGCTGGCCACCCACATCGTGGCTGAAGCCCAGCGCAACGGTGGCATCTGCGCCTACATAGACGCAGAGCACGCCATGGACCCGATCTACGCCCGCGCCATCGGCGTGGACGTCGACGAGCTGCTCATCTCCCAGCCGGACACCGGCGAGCAGGCACTCGAGATCGCCGACATGCTCATCCGCTCGGGGGCGCTTGACGTGGTCGTCATCGATTCGGTGGCGGCACTCACCCCACGGGCCGAGATCGAGGGTGAGATGGGAGACACCCATGTCGGCCTGCAGGCACGGCTCATGTCACAGGCCCTGCGCAAGCTCACCTCGAACCTCAACAAGTCCAAGACGATCCTCATCTTCATCAACCAGTTGCGGGAGAAGATCGGCGTGATGTTCGGTTCGCCGGAGACCACGCCGGGCGGTCGGGCGCTTAAGTTCTACTCCTCGGTTCGCCTCGACATCCGCCGGATCGAAGCCATCAAGGACGGGCTCGAGGTCGTTGGCAACCGCACCCGGGTGAAGGTGGTCAAGAACAAGTGCGCACCGCCCTTCCGTCAGGCCGAGTTCGACATCATGTACGGGCGTGGCATCAGCCGTGAAGGCTCGGTGGTGGACCTCGGTGTGGACCTCGGCATCGTCAAGAAGGCGGGTGCCTGGTACACGTACGAGGGCGAGCAGCTGGGTCAGGGCCGGGAGAACGCCAAGAAGTTCCTGGTCGACAACCCCGAGATCATGGTTGAGATCACCGACCGGGTCTGGCGTGAGGTTCAGCCGCCCGTGGTGGCTGAGGAGCCCGAGTCCGAGACCGAGGTGGCTGAGGACGAGACGGCTGTCGACGGGTTCACCGAGGCCGACGACCTGCCCATTTCGCTGGACGGCTGACGCCCGCCCATAGTGGGCCAACCGACGGCCCTGTCACCGGTCCCCTCGCCGGTGGCGGGGCCGTAGCCTTCCCCGTGTGAAGCGGTTCTACGCGGTGCGCACCTACGGGTGCCAGATGAACGAGCACGACAGCGAACGAATCGCCGGCCTGCTCGAGGCCGACGGGATGGTGCTGGCCGCCTCCGAAGCCGAGGCCGATGTGATCGTCCTCAACACCTGCTGCATACGCGAGAACGCCGACAACAAGCTCTACGGGGCCCTGGGCAACCTGAAGGGCCTGAAGGAGGCTCGACCGGAGCTGCAGGTGGCGGTTGCCGGTTGCCTCGCACAGAAGGACCGGGAACGGATCCAGGAACGGGCCGGGCACGTGGACGTGGTCTTCGGGACCCACAACGTGCATCGGGCAGCCGAACTCCTGGCCGAAGCCAGGGAAAACGGCCCTGTCATGGAGATCTTGGAGGAGACGGTGCGCAGCGACGCCGACGCCTTCCCCTCGGTCCTGCCCGCCCAGAGAAACTCCGATCACAAGGCGTGGGTGACCATCCAGATCGGCTGCGACAACAGCTGCGCATTCTGCATCGTGCCGGCGGTCCGCGGCCCGGAGATGAGCCGGCCGTTCGGCCAGATGGTGGCCGAGGTGGAGTCCCTCGCCGCAGCGGGCGTCACCGAGGTGACCCTCCTGGGCCAGAACGTCAACTCGTATGGTCGTGACCTGACATTGCGCCTCCGGTCGGAGTCGGAACTTCCTACGGATGCCTACGAGGTGGGTGTCGACTGGGTCGCCCAGGCCGGTCGCCGTGTTCGCCCCCTGTTCGCCGACCTGCTGGTAGCGACAGGTGCGGTCGAAGGGATCCGGCGGGTCCGCTTCACCAGCCCGCACCCCAAGGACCTGCGGCCCGAGACCATCTCGGCGATGTCAGACACCCCGGAGGTGTGCGAGCACCTCCACCTCCCACTCCAGTCGGGTAGCGACCGGGTGCTCGCAGCCATGCACCGCGGCTACACCGCAGAGCGCTATCTGGAACGCCTGGCGGCGGCACGTGCCGGCATCGACGACCTCGCCGTCACCACCGACCTGATCGTCGGCTTTCCGGGGGAGACCGAGGCCGATTTCGACGAGACGCTCGAGGTGGTGGCCGAGGCGGCCTACGACTCGGCCTACTGCTTCGTGTTCTCACCACGCGAAGGCACCGAGGCGGCCGCCATGGCCGACCAGTTCGTTGACCACGCCGTGTGCGTTGACCGCTACGAGCGGCTCCAGCAGGTCCTGAAGCGCTCGGCGCGCATGACGCATGAGGCGAGGGTGGGCCGGATCGAGGAGATAATCATCGAGGGGCCGGCCAAACGGGAACCCGACCAGGTGACCGGGCGGACCCGCCAGTACAAGTTGGTGCACCTCGCAGCCGCAGAGGACCTGCGGGTCGGCGCCTACGCCGAGGTCAAGATCGTGGACGCTGCAAACCACTACCTCCTCGGTGAGCTTGTCGAGGTCACGGCGGCGGCTCGGCACAAACGTCGCATACCCGTCGCGTCGGCCTGAACCAGATGGGCTCCAACGGGCACCTGGTGATCATCGGTGCGACTGCATCGGGCAAATCGGCGCTGGCCATGGAGGTCGCACGGTCAAGGCCCGGAGTCGAGTTGGTCTCCATGGACTCCATGGCCCTCTACCGCGGCATGGACATCGGTACTGCCGCTCCGACTGCCGCCGAGCGCGCCGAGATCCCGCACCACCTTCTGGACCTCGTCGATCCGACCGAGGAGTTCACCGTGTCCGCCTTCCAGACGGCCGCCCGTGAGGCACTAGCCGACATGGAGGATCGGGGGGTCAGGGCTGTTCTCGTCGGGGGCACCGGCCTTCACGTCCGAGCGGTGATCGACGACCTGGAGATCCCCGGGCAGTACGACGAGATCCGCGCTGGGCTCGACGCCGACGCCGACACCCACGGGCTCTATGCCCGCCTGGCTGAGCTGGATCCTGTCGCCGCCGGCCGGATGGAAGCGACGAATCGCCGCCGGGTGGTCCGCGCTCTGGAGGTGACCCTGGGTTCCGGACGGCCCTTCTCATCCTTCGGACCCGGTCTGGATGCCTACCCGGCGACGCCTTTCACCCAGGTTGGCCTCCGGGTGGATCGCGATGTCATGGATCGTCGAATTGAGGAGCGCTACCAACGCCAGCTCGACGACGGGTTCCTCGACGAGATCAGGACCCTGGCGGACCTCGACGGTGGGCTCTCACGCACTGCGGCCCAGGCGCTCGGCTACAAGGAGCTGCTGGCGCACCACCGGGGCGAGCGCACCCTCGTCGACGCCGTGGCCGACGCCGTGGTGGCTACCCGTCGTTTCGCCCGGCGCCAGGAACGCTGGTTCCGTCGGGATCCCAGGATCGAGTGGTTCGATGTGGCCGACGATCCGCTCGAGGTCCTCGACGAGGTGCTCGAGAGGTTTGACAACTGCGGCGTACCCGGATGACCCGGCGCGCCCGGTGTGAATGGATAGCGACTGGAACCCGGTGGTGGGTGAGACTGTCGCCGTGGAGCTGACAAGACACCACGGCCTCGGCAACGACTTCCTGATCACGTTCGCCGATGACGTTCCGGCCAATGGTGCCGACCTCGCGCGTCGCCTCTGCGATCGGGTGGACGGGATCGGTGCTGATGGCCTCGTGTTCGGTACGCCGGTGGGCGGGCTCCGAGACGCAATCTGGCGGTTCACCCTTTTCAACAGCGACGGCAGTTCGGCAGAGGTGAGCGGCAATGGCCTGCGCTGCTTCGGCCAGGCGCTGCTGCGTAGGCAGCCAGCTGGAACCACGGGCCTTGACGTGGTGGTCGAGACGCCGGCGGGAGATCGCCGGATCATGGTGGCGGGCTCGACATCGGACCTGGAGGTTGAGGCCGAGGTCGAGATGGGGACCGCAGAGCGGGGCCCATCCATCGAGGGCATCCGGATCGATCTGGGTGGCGTGCAGGTTCGGGCGGCCCACAGCATCGACTTCGGCAACCCGCACCTTGTGCTCAATGTCGACGACCCTGACGAGGTGGATCTGGCTGTCAGCGGTCCTGCGACCGAGTCCTTCTTCGCCCCGACGGGCTGCAACGTGCACCTGGTGGCCGTGGTGGATCGGTCCACGGTCCGGATGCGCACATGGGAACGCGGTGCCGGCCTGACAACGGCATGCGGTTCCGGTGCCTGCGCTGCGGCATATGTCCTCTATGCCGGCGGCCTTGTGGATGACGTGGTGGAGGTTCGGATGCCCGGCGGGACGGCGACGGTCACGGTCGGCGACACGGTGCGCCTGGCCGGAACCGCCACCTTCGTGGACGTCCACTCGGTGGACCTGCCTGCCGATCACGTCGGAGTCCTGGGCAACGGTGGGCCTGACAATGGGTGAGCCGACCGATCTGGACGAAGCGGGGGACCTGGGCGATGACCTGAGCGGGGCCTCGGACCAGGAGTCGGGTTACGACCTGGATCAGGAATCGCACCGTGGCGCCTTCGGCGAGTTCGGTGGCGAGTCGGGCGGCCTCATCGACCGGACCTTCCGGGAGCGCATAGTCCTTGCTGGCGTGAGCCTCGGCCGCGCCGACCCGGAGGCCACCGACGCCTCCATGGACGAGCTGGCCCGTCTGGTCGAGACCGCTGGTGCTGATCCGGTGGCACGCGTACTGCAGCACAGGGACTCTCCGGACCGTGCGACCTACGTGGGCAAGGGCAAGGTCATGGAGATCAAGACGGTGTCGGAGGCACTGGACGCCGACACCGTCGTGTTCGACAACGATCTCACCCCGGCGCAGCAGGGCAACCTCGAGGAGATCCTGAAGCGCTCAGCGCTGGACCGCACCGCGGTGATCCTGGACATTTTCGCGCAGAACGCCAGCAGTCCAGAGGGAAGGGCGCAGGTGGAGCTGGCCCAGCTCCGCTACCGGCTTCCCCGTCTGAGGCGTTCCGGTCGCACCTTCAGCCAGCAGGCCGGCGGAATCGGCACCCGTGGCCCCGGCGAGACCCAGCTGGAGGTGGACAGGCGGCGCCTCATGCGACGCATCACGCGCCTCGAGTCGGACCTGCGTCGGATCCGTGGGAACCGTTCCACCCAGTCCAAGGCCCGCAAGCGCACCAGCAACAGGGCGGTGGCGATCGTGGGCTACACCAACGCCGGCAAGTCCACCCTCCTGAACCACCTGACCGACGCCGGCGTCCTCGTCGAGGACCGGCTCTTCGCAACCCTGGATGCCACCACCCGGCGCCTCCAGTTGCCCGGTGGCGAGGCGGTGTTCCTGAGCGACACAGTGGGTTTCATCCGCAAGCTGCCGCACCAGCTGGTCGAGGCCTTCAAGTCCACCCTCGACGTGGCTGTGGACGCCGACCTGCTCGTCCACGTGGTGGACGCCTCGGATCCCGACCCGGAGGGTTGCATAGCGGCCGTCAGGATCGTGCTGGATGAGATCGGTGCCGACCGGGTGCCCGAGCTGTTCGTATTCAACAAGGCCGATCTGGCGCCGGCGGCGGCTGCGCGACTGGTTGACCGCGAGCCCGGCTCCGTGGCCATCTCGGCTGAGACCGGGGAGGGGATGGACGACCTGCTGGCCATGGTCGGGCGTCGGCTCCGGCGCCAGACGATCGTGGTGAGGCTGCTGGTGCCGTACGCCCGGGGTGACGTGCTGGCCATGGCGCATCGCGAAGGTGAGGTGCTCGAGGTTGAGGAGGCCGTCGACGGGTGGGTCGTGCAGGTCCGCGTGGACGAGGGGTCCGCAGGCCGACTGGCCGAATTCCGTGTCGACGAGGAGTCCCGTGCAGGGGCGGAAGCGGATGATCGTTCATGAGATCTGAGACCGAATCCTCGGGGTTCGTGCCGCCGCCGTACCCGTTCGAGGTCCCCGTCGAGGTACGTGACCTGGCCGATGCCATGGAGGGTGGGGCAGTGGACCTGTCACGCGGCGTGCCGTGCGATCCGGTGCCCGACGTGGTGGCCACGGCCCTCGCCGAGCCTGACCCGGCCCGGCCGTACCCGCCGACTATCGGCACGCCGGAGCTACTCGATGCGGTGGTCGGCTGGTGCGCGCTACGTATCGGTGTGGAGATCGAACCCGACCAGGTGGGTGCCTGCGTGGGGACCAAGGAGCTGGTCACGGGCCTACCGCACCTGCTGAAGCTGCGGAACCCCGAGCGCGACACCGTCCTCTATCCGGCAGTGTCGTATCCGTCATACGAGATGGGAGCGGTGCTGGCCGGTTGCCGTGCCGTGCCGGTGCCCCTGGATGCCTCCTGGCGGATCGACCTGTCGGCAATCCACGAGGACGATGCCGAGCGCGCCCTCTGCCTGTGGGTGAACACCCCCGGCAACCCGGCGGGCGCCCTCGACGACCTGGGAGCGGCGGCCGCATGGGGGAGGGCGCGGGGAATCCCGGTGCTGTCCGACGAGTGCTATGTGGAGTTCACCTGGAACGGCCCGTCGCGCTCGATCCTCCAGCACGGAACCGAAGGGGTGCTGGCTGTCCACTCCCTCTCGAAGCGATCCAACCTGGCCGGGCTGCGGGTCGGCTTCTACGCCGGTGATCCGGACCTGACCTGGTACCTGCGCGAGACCCGTCGGCATCAGGGCTTCATGATCCCCGGCCCCGCCCAGGCGGCAGGTGCGGCGGCACTACGGGACCAGGACCATGTCGACGTCCAGGCCGCCCGGTACCTCAGGCGCCTGGAGGTCCTCGTCGAGGTCCTGGGTTCGATAGGTATCCGTGCCGCCCTGCCGGAGGGCGGCTTCTACCTGTGGGTGGAGGCCCCCGGGGGCGATGAGATTGCCCTGGTGCGCCGGTTGGCCGGTGACCTGGGGGTGATTACCAGCCCCGGCACCGTTTTCGGTCCCGAGGGCGCCGGCTGGGTGCGGGTGGCGGCCGTGGTGACCGACGATGACCTGGAGGTCGTGTGTCGTCGGGCTGCTGCGTTGGCCGGTTGACCCTCCCGGAGCGGAGCGGAACTGGTTCCGGTCGGCGACGGGCGCGGCGGTAGCCTCGGCGCCATGTCAGACCTCAAGGCACAGATCGAAGAGCTCTGGTCGGGCCGCGACGACCTGGACGTGGACGACACCGAGGCGAACGCCGTCATCCACGCCGCCATCGACCTGCTCGATACCGGCCAGGCCCGGGTGGCCGAGCCGGACGGCTCAGGCGGGGTGATCGTGAACGAGTGGCTGAAGCTGGCCATCCTGCTGTTGTTCCGCCAGTCGAAGATGGAGACGATCGAGCTGGGCCCGTTCGAGTTCGCCGACAAGATCCCGCTCAAACGCGACTGGATCGAACGCAGGGTGAGGGTGGTTCCGGGGGCACAGGCCCGCTGGGGGAGCTACCAGGGGCCCGGCGTCGTCATGATGCCGAGCTACACGAACATCGGCGCCTACGTGGGCGACAACACGATGGTCGACACGTGGGCGACGGTGGGATCGTGCGCCCAGATCGGCCGCAACGTCCACCTGTCCGGTGGCGTGGGCATCGGCGGCGTCCTGGAGCCACCCAACGCCGTGCCGGTAATGATCGGCGACGACTGCCTGATCGGCAGCCGCTGCATCGTGGCCGAGGGTGCCCGGGTGGGTGACGGTGTGGTGCTGGGTGCAGGAGCGGTGCTGACCGGCTCCATCCCGGTTATCGACGCTGCGACCGGCGAGGAGCTGGGTCGTGGCGTGGTGCCGGCGTGGTGCGTGGCCGTCCAGGCAATCCGGACGAAGGTCTTCGATGGCGGGGAGTTCGGCTTGCCGTGCGTCCTGGTCCTGAAGTACCTGGAACCCGGTGAACGCCACGACAAGTCCGCCCTGAACGACGTCCTGCGTACGCACGGCGTCTCCACCTGACGCCAGCAGTCGACAGTCCCGTGACCGACCTGCTGGCCCTCACCGCTGAACTGGTTGATATCCCATCCGTCAGCTTCGACGAGGCCGCCATCGTGGCGCACCTGGAGGCCGAGCTGCGTGCCATCCCGGGCCTGGCCGTGGATCGCATCGGCGACAATCTGGTGGCTCGCACGAATCTGGGCCGTACCCACCGGGTGATCCTGGCGGGCCATACGGACACGGTTCCCGGCGACACCTCCGGTTCACGCCTTGACGGGGACGTCCTCTGGGGACTGGGCACGACGGACATGAAGGGTGGCCTGGCGGTGATGCTGGAGCTGGCCCGCGTGGTCAGCGAACCAGCGGTCGACGTGACCTGGGTCTTCTACGCCCGCGAGGAGGTGGCCATTGCCCACAACGGCCTGCGCGAGCTGTTTGCCGAGGCGCCGGAGCTGCTGGCCGGCGACGTCGCCATCCTTGGCGAGCCGACCGCCGGCGCCATCGAGGCCGGATGCCAGGGAACGATGCGTTTCGAGGTGACCCTCGCCGGGGCCAGGGCCCACACGGCACGGCCATGGATGGGGCGCAATGCGGTCCACCGGCTGGGCGCCCTGCTGACCGCTCTTGAGGCTTACGCGCACCGTGAACCGGTGGTGGATGGCTGCCGTTACCGCGAGGCGCTCCAGGCGGTGCACGTTGAGGGTGGCGTGGCCGGCAACGTGGTTCCGGACAGCGCCATGGTGAGGATCAACCACCGTTATGCCCCGGATCGCTCCGGCGCCCAGGCCGAGGCCCACGTCCGCGAGTTCCTGGCGCCCTTCCTCGATGAGGGCGACGGCGACGACGGTGGTGACCGTGTCGAGCTGGTTGACCACTCGCCGGCTGCCCTGCCCGGGCTGTCGCATCCCCTGCTTCGTGCCGTCACCGATCGCCACCAACTGGAGGTGCGGGCCAAGTTGGGCTGGACCGACGTGGCGTTCTTCTCCGAGCACGGGGTTCCGGCCGTCAACCTTGGCCCCGGGGAGCCGACGTTGGCCCACACGGCGGGGGAGTGCCTGGAGCGGGCGCCCCTGGAGTCGTGCTTCATGGTCCTACGGGACCTGCTCGAACACGGCACCTGACCGGCCTTGGGTCGCGGCCCTGATTGCGGGCCGGGATGGGTCGTGGAGCTAGAACCCCGGTTGCGTGTCGAGGGGGATGGTCGGGTCAGGGCCTGGCAGGTCTGTCAGATTCGTCGTAGGACGGTCACGACCACGCCGAAGATGGTCACCTCGTCCGCTGGGTGACGTA
>Ga0302139_10002018_pt1 | contig 9930 bp, 5 predicted proteins | sample CBN3_331_MG_FD_203104 | JGI IMG/M metagenome (GOLD analysis project Ga0302139, IMG submission 203104) | Marine microbial communities from Western Arctic Ocean, Canada - CBN3_33.1 | ecosystem: Environmental > Aquatic > Marine > Oceanic | place: Canada: Western Arctic Ocean | collected 2017-09-15 | reverse complement strand
AGTGTTTTCTCGTAGAAGTCGGCGTCGTGTGCGCCTTGGCAACCGGGGGGGAGTTCCATCAACGTGACGCAGACCTGGTGCTTCAGGCCGGCCTCGACGATGCATTGCCCGCTGTAGATCAGGTTTTCGACATCGTTGAGGGCGTCGAAATTTCGGATCGTGGTGATGCCGTGCTTTTTGAATAATTGCGCGTGCAGTTTGACGACGTCGCTGGATTGCGATTCCAATCCGACGACGTTTACGCCACGTGCGAGCGTTTGCAAGTTTGCATCCGGCCCGGCGGTTTCGCGGAACGCATCCATCATGTCGAAGGCGTCTTCGTTGCAGTAGAAGTACAACGATTGAAACCGCGCCCCGCCACCGGCTTCAAAATAGTTCATGCCCGCATCGCGCGCGGCTTCAAGCGCGGGCAAGAAATCCTTCGTGAAAACACGTGCTCCGTAAACGGATTGGAACCCGTCGCGGAAAGCGGTACACATGAAGTTAACGCGTTTGACGCTCACAATTTTCGTCCGATCGAATGAATGGCCTGTCGTGTCAGCATGCGGGGCTGTCTTACCCTAGAACCGACCAAAGGACTCCGGCGGCGATGGCCGAACCAATCACGCCGGCGACATTGGGGGCCATGGCGTGCATGAGTAAAAAGTTGTGCGGGTCTTCCTGTTGGCCGACCATCTGCACGACGCGAGCGGAATCCGGGACCGCCGAAACGCCCGCTGCGCCGATCAGCGGATTGATTTTCTCGGTGAGAAAGAGATTCATAAACTTGGCAAATAGCACTCCGCCGGCCGTGGCGATGGCGAAAGAGAACGCGCCCAGCCCGAAGATCAGTAGCGATTCGCGTTTGAGGAATTGATCAGCCTGTGTACTGGCCCCGACGGCAAAGCCGAGGAGGATGGTGACAATGTCGATGAGCGCCGTGCGTGCCGTCTGGGCGAGCCGATCGGTTACCAGGCTTTCCTTCAGCAAGTTTCCGAAGAACAGCATGCCCAACAACGTCATTGCACCGGGAGCCAGCAGCGCGCAAATGAGAAACGCTGCGACGGGAAAAATCATCCGTTCCCGCTTCGAGACATGGCGCGGTTGTGCCATGTGAATGAGCCGTTCTTTGCGAGTGGTCAGCAGCCTCATGATGGGAGGTTGAATGACGGGGACAAGCGCCATGTAGGAGTACGCGGCGATCGCGATGGCCCCGAGCAGATGCGGCGCGAGCTTCGATGCCAGGAAGATCGACGTCGGCCCGTCGGCTCCGCCGATGATGCCGATCGCGCCGGCTTGTTCAGGGCTGAATCCAAGAAATAATGCGCCCAGGAATGTCAGGAAGACACCAACTTGTGCAGCGGCTCCTAGCAGGACGAGTTTGGGATTGGAAAGCATCGTCGAGAAGTCGGTCATCGCACCGATGCCGAGAAAGATCAACGGTGGAAACAGACCGTACTTTACACCGAAGTAGATGAAGCTGAGAACGCTGGAACCTTGCAATCCGGATGGCCCAGACCAATCGTCGTACACGCCCAGCGACATCGAATCAACGTAGGGGATGTTGCCGACGATGACACCGAAACCGATCGGCACCAACAGCAACGGTTCGTAGTCTTTGCAAATGGCGAGCGTGATGAAGACGATTCCGATCAGAATCATCAGCACATGGCCAAGCGTCAGATTGGCGTAGCCGGTTGTAGATAGAAATTCCGTCAGCATCCGCCTTCAATCCTCGCTTTGTTCAGAAGCTTGTGTTGTTCGTAAAACCGCTTTGAAGTTGTTCAAGTTTTCGGTTTGCCTCGATGCGAAGTATGCAACGCATAACCGATCGCGGCCACGACAGAGGAGTCGAGTTCACGGACAGTTGTCGGTGCAGAAGCAGCTGCGTGAGGCAACGCTTCGGATTCGGGGGCCAGCTTCTCGAAAATCGTCATGGCGTGAGGCAACAGGCTGATGAACAGACTGATGAACGCCAAGGCGACGAAGACGATTCCCAAGCCGGTGATGGCCAGCTCGAAACCGTTGGCATCCCAGATGTGATGGAAGCCGTATTCCGACGCCGTTGACTCGCCGTGGAATTGGTCATCAGATGCAAAAACAGTGGACATAAGGTCTCAACCTGCGGTTACCAGGCCGTTTCGGAGCCGCCCCGTGGACGAAGAGGTAGCGCAAAAATGCACTGGGTGAGACTCTAATTTACCGGCTGGCCCGCCAGACACAAGCGAAGGGGCCAACTTCACGCTTGATCGTTCCTGAAGTTGGAGCAATCACCATCGAACAGGGTGGGGATCGGGGCGGAATCGAGCGTGTTTGCGGATTCTTGTTGGATCCTGGGATCAGTCGCTGGTGTCTTTCGGGTCATTGCGTCTCGTGCATCAAACCGGGCGGAGGGCGCATGCGAAAGCACGCCCCGGCGCGGATGGGATTGCGCGGGACGCGCTTTCGCGATCGTGGTTCGGAATTGTCAGATACCCTGTGTCAACCGAAGAGTTGGTTGACGACTTTTCCACCGTCGACGATTTTCATCGGACGACCCAGTGGGCTGATGGTTTCGGCGCGGGGGTCGATCTCCAGCGCCTTACAGATTGAGCAGAACAAGTCGGGGACGGTGACCGGATTTTCCTTGACCGTTGATCCGTCCGCCGTCGATGAGCCGATCACTTGTCCGCCTTTCACACCTCCGCCGGCGATCGCGCCGTTGAAGACACGCGGGTAATGGTCGCGACCCGTGCGTGGGTTGATGCGGGGCGTGCGACCGAACTCGCCCATCCAGACGACGAGTGTCTTGTCGAGCAGACCGCGCTGTTTCAAGTCGGTGATCAGGGCCGCGAAGGCCGGGTCGGCCTGGCCGCTGAGCGTGGTGGTTCGTTCAAAGTTGTCCTGGTGGGTGTCCCAATTGCCGAGTCGGACTTCGGTGAACGTCACTCCCGATTCCACCAAGCGTCGTGCAAGCAAGCAGCCGCGTCCGAAATTCGTATCGCCGTAGCGGGCTTTCGTTTCGGCAGATTCCTCCGAGATATCGAAGGCTTTCACCGCCGTGCTTTGCACGAGTTTCGAAGTCTTGCCGTACAGCTTGCGATGATTCTCGACGGTCACCTTCCCTCCGCGCGCAGCGAAGTCGGCTTCGAGTCGGTTTAACAAACCGAGTCGCCGATTGAATCGCGGCGTGCTGACGACGCTCGCAACGTTTTGCGGCAGTTGCCCTGGGTTGGCGACGACGAACGGTTCGTAGTCGACTCCCAGAAATCCCGCGCCGACGGTTTGCCCGACGGAGACGACATGCGGCAACTCGGCCGCGCGGTCACCGATTTCCTTCGCGATGTTGGCCGCCAACGAGGGGTGCTTCACGCTGCCGGAGGGAATGTAGCCGGTGTGCATTTGGTAGGTGGCCCGCTGATGATTCCCTTCGCGGTTGGTCATCGAGCGGATCAGCGCAATGTCGTCCATCACCTGAGCCGTTTTCTCCCAACCTTGGGCAATGCGAATTCCCGAGACCGATGTATCGATCGCCTGCGTCGGACCGCCGTTTTCGGTTCCCGGTTTGGGGTCGAATGTCTCGAACTGGCTGGGGGCTCCCTGCATCCAGAGCAGAATCATCGACCGGCCGCGCTTCTGCAACTCGGCTGCCTGAAGGTGCATCAGGTCGCGAAACCCGAGCGTTCCAATCGCGGCTCCCGCGCCGGACACATTGCGTAGAAAGCCACGTCGGGACACGTTGGTATGTTCTTCGTGGATCAAAGGCATGTTGGTTCTCCTCGTTGAACGGCAAGTCGCAGGCGACTGTGCTTTCGATGGGCGGGGCATCAGCGTTTCGATAGAAACTCGCTCGAATTCAGCAGGCTCCAGGTGACATCCTCGAAAGCCTCGCCGCGATTACCGACTTCCTTGATGTAATTGAGGCAGGTTGCCAACTCTTTTTTGGAAGGCTCGCGAGTCAGCACGAGGAGATAGATTTCCTTGACCGCGTCGTCGTTGGCGTCGAACTCACGGAGAATGCCCGCTAATCGTGTGCGGCCCTGAGCGCGGATCAGGTTGTTCAGCAGCGGCGAGTTCATCAGGAACAACGCCTGCGGCACGGTGCCGGTGATGTCGTCTTGAGGTGTGGAAGGATCGAAGCCGAACAAGTTCTCGAATTGGAACTTCACTCCGCGATTTCGAGCGTAGGGTCCGTTGCCTGCGTTCGGCTGATTGGGGCGACGTCGTTGCCCCAATCCGCCTTGTTGAGCTTGCTCGACACCCAACACTCGATCTAACGCGTTGTAGAGCTGGTCGGCTCGCAGCCGAGTGGCTGTCGTCGAGGCAAACGGCAGGGATTCATTTCCGGGTTCGACATCGCGAATCTCACGTTGATAGGCGTCGGTGAGTGCAATTGTGCGGAACAACCAGCGAATGTCGTAATCGTTGGCTGCGAACGCTTGTGAAAGCAGTTCGAGGACTTCCGGGAAACGGGCTGCCCGCTCCGGTCCCAAGTCGTCGATCGGCATGTAAAACCCTTCGCCCAGCATTTCGGACCAGGCACGGTTCACGAAGGCTCGTGCGAACCAGGGGTTGTCCGTCGAGGTGATCATGTCCGCCAATTCCCCACGGCGGTCGAGATCCTTCAATCCCGCATCCGCAGCCGAACCGCTGACGAAAAAGACCGGGTCGATTTGCACGCCGGGGGAGGCTGGGTCTTTCAGGTCGGGCATGAAATATTCGGACGACCCCCGTCCGGGCTGTTGCGGCGGCTGAAAACTGTTGATTTCAGCAGCGGTCAGGGCTTTGTCGCCGTTCTTGTCGGCCCCTCGGAGAATCCGATCGAACGCGCGGGCGATCGGAGCGTTCGCCATTTCCTGCTTTGTCAGTTTTCCGTCGCGGTTGCGATCGAAGCGCGCCATGAGGAAGCGGGCGTTGGGTTGGAACCGGCGACCGCCTCCGTTATCGAACGAAACGATTTCAAATGTACGGATACGGTTTTCCTCGCGGATGGGGCGGACACTAATGCGAGGGAAGTAGGCTGCCAGGGTGTGGAAGTCGTCGCGCTTCCATTTGTCGGTGGGGTGATCGTGACAGTTGGCACATTGCAACTGGATGCCGAGAAAAAGACGCGAGGTCTCGGCGGCCAACTCGGCTGGCTGTCCATCGTGCGCGAAGATCAATCCGGTGGCTCCCGATTTCTGTACGTCACCGGATGCGGTGAGGATATCGGTGGTGATGTCGTCCCAGCCTTGGTCTTCCTGTAGTTGCTCGGTCAGCCAGTCGGCGAAACCGTTCCGCATTCGCAGCACGCGGGCATTCGTTGCCCGCTTGAAGACGACGTCCTGCCAGTACGAAGCCCATGATCTCGCAAACGCGTCGGACTTCACTAGCCGTTCGACGATGCGAGCCCGCTTCTGTCGACTGGGTTCCAGCCCGAATAGCGTCAGGTCGCGGGGCGTGGGAATCGTTCCGGCCAGGTCGAAGGAAACGCGTCGCAGGAAGTCTTCATCACGAGTTGGAGGGGCGACTTTCACACCCGCTTGCTTTAATTCGGCGAGAATCATGCGGTCGACGTCCGCCGCGACGTCCGCAGATTCCGTGGGGACATTTCTCACTGATTTTTGAGCATCAGCCGCCCTGGTGACGTCTCCCCCAAGAGGCATCGCCCCCAGCATCGCCCAAAAAACGAGGTGCCGACTTACCCGATTGTGTGAAAGTAGGGCCATTTCAACCTCTTTTTCCGTACTAACTAGGATCGCGGTCCGTAGGGTAGACTGCCAGCTGCCGCCCTCGAACTCTCGGCTACGACAACAATCTAACCACGTTCGTTCGCCAAAGTATCGCGAATTTTCGGAGAACATGGAATTGGGAATTTGTGGTGGCGACCTTACGGAAAAATGTTCCCGAACTCTTTCACGTGTTTTCCCGTATCCGCAATGATAGGATGCCTTCTCGATTTCTACCCCCCGCCAGCGATTCTGGTTTCATTCTTTGACGAGGAGACTTCGCATGGACAGCACTTGGATGACGATCAGCATTCTGGCCGTCGGCATCGTGACGGTTGTCGGTGGGGTGCTCGTGCTGAAACTGCATGCGTTTCTGGCCTTGGTGCTCGGTGCCTTCTTCGTGGCCGCGCTGACACCCAATGCGTCGGTGGAACGTTACGCGATCGAAAAGGGGAGTTTTTCCGTCGCCCAAGTCGAGGGCGATGTCGTTACCCTGCAGATCGATGCCAAGAAACCATTCCTGCAACCGGGCATGGTTTGTCTCGTGCAGCAGCAAAACGTCGCAGGTGACTATGAGGATGTCGCCACGTTGGAAGTGATGGAAGTCATAAAGGGCGAGTCGAGCGCAGTGACTGCCGTTCGCTTAATAGGTGACGGCGTCGAGATCCAACAGGGTGACTTGGCAATCACGCCCACTGTAGCCAACGCAGCGACCGGGTTGTCGAAACAGACAGCCGCCGTCCGCGTCGCCAACGGGTTCGGTAGCACGTGCACGAAAATCGGCATCCTGATTGCGATGGCCTCGATCACCGGTAAGTGTCTGCTGGACAGCGGGGCGGCTGACAGAATCGTGCGTTCGGCCTTGGCAAGGGTGGGCGAACGAGGGGCACCGTTCGCGTTCCTCTCCAGTGGTTTCGCGTTGGGTGTGCCGGTCTTCTTCGACACCGTTTTCTACCTGATGATCCCACTCGGCAAGGCGATGCGGATGCGGACCGGGCGGAATTATCTGCTGTATGTGCTAACGATTGTGGCCGGGGCGACGATGGCGCATTCACTCGTGCCGCCTACACCGGGTCCGCTATTCGTGGCGGAGCAGTTGGGGGTCGACATCGGCGTGATGATTCTCGCCGGTTGCGTCGTCGGTTTCTTCACGGCCGGGTTTGGGTATCTCTATGCCCATTTCGCGTCCCGCATGTGGGAATTGCCGCTACGGGAATCGGCGGATCTGTCGCTGGATGATCTAGAGAAGATCTCAAAACGCGAAGACAAGGACCTCCCCCCGCTCTGGTTGGCGCTGTTGCCCATCGTGCTACCGGTGATCCTGATTGCCGGGAACACCGTACTTAAACGGGTGATGGAGAACCCGCCGCTGATCGCCGCCACGCTGGGTGATAAGAACGTTGCCCTAATCCTCTCGGCAGCCGTCGCGATGGGGATGCTGGTCTGGCAGAAACGAACCAAGCTGAGCGAGCTGGTCGAGGCGACGCAATCTGCATTGGCCGGCGGTGGCGTGATCATTCTCATTACGGCCGCCGGCGGTGCCTTCGGCAGCGTGTTGCAACAAACCGGCGTGGCGAGCTTGATCGGTGACCTGCCCGAGTCGTCTCCGCTCGTCATCGTGGCGATGGCCTTCCTGATCACCGCCGCCATCCGCACCGCACAAGGCTCGGCGACCGTCGCAATGATCACGTCCGTCGGCATCCTTTCCGGTATCGCAACCGCCGAACAGTTGGGATTCCACCCCGTCTACCTCGCGTTGGCCATCGGTTGCGGTTCCAAACCGATCGGCTGGATGAACGACAGCGGCTTCTGGGTCATCACGAAAATGAGCGGCATGACCGAAGGCGAAGGCCTGAAATACGTCACTCCCATGACCAGTCTGATGGGCGTCGTGGGTCTGATCGTAGTGATGATCGGCGTGACGCTGTTCCCAATGGTGTGACGGTGGAACACGGACCGCAGGCGTCCCGCCTGCCTCGCTTTTCCGTGGCAACACTCCGGGGGCTTCCGTTCGCGCGGTGCGTCCCCGCCACCCGAGAAATAGTAGAAGTCTTTGTGCGCACCCAGCCTATGCGGCTCAGTAGGAACTTCGCCCTCCCACCCGTATTCCTACCCCTTCGCCAACTGTCGCAACACCGTGTGCAGAATCCCGCCGTTGCGGTAGTAGTCGACTTCCACCGGGGTATCGATGCGGCAGGTGGTGACGAAGTGGACTTCGCTGCCGTCGGTTTTGCGGGCGGTCACTTCGACGGCTTGACGTGGTTTCAGGTCGTCGGAGAGTGCGATGTCGAATGTTTCCGTGCCGTCGAGGCCGAGGGCTTCGCGGCTTTCGCCTTCGCGGAATTCCAAAGGCAACACACCCATGCCGACCAGGTTCGAGCGGTGAATGCGTTCGTAGGATGTGGCAATGACGGCTCGCACGCCGAGCAGGTAGGTACCTTTGGCGGCCCAGTCACGTGAGGAACCCATGCCGTAGTCGTCGCCGGTGAGAATCACCAACGGGATGCCGGCCGCCTTGTAGTTCTGGGCGGCTTCGTAAACCGAGGTCTGCTCGCCGGTCGTGAAGTCGGTCGTCACGCCCCCTTCAGTGCCGGGGCAGAGCAGGTTGCGGAAGCGGATGTTGGCGAACGTTCCCCGCGTCATGATGCGATCATTCCCGCGTCGGCTGCCATAGCTGTTGAATTCCAGCGGGGCCACACCGGCTGCCTGCAGGAATTGGCCGGCTGGCGCGTTGGGGTCGATGGCACCCGCCGGGCTGATGTGGTCGGTCGTGACGGAATCACCGGCGGAAATCAGCACACGGGCATTGTTAATGGATGCAATCGGCGGCGGATCGACCGGCATGTCGACGAAGAAGGGCGGTTCCTGCACGTAGGTGCTGTTCTCATCCCATTCAAAAATATCACCTTCGCTGCCGGTGATTTTCTGCCATTCTTCGGGGCCGTCGGCCGCCTTTTCGTATTCGGTTGTGAACAACTCGGGCGACATGGCTGAAGCGATTGTTTGCGAGATTTCAGCGGGCGTCGGCCAGATGTCTTTCAGGAAGACGTCATTGCCGTCGGTGTCTTGGCCGAGCGGTTCGGTGGCCAGGTCGATGTCGGTCGTTCCGACAATACTGTAGGCGACAACCAACGGCGGGCTGGCAAGGTAGTTCGCTTTGACTTCCTGTGAGATGCGGCCTTCGAAGTTACGATTGCCGGAAAGCACCGACGTGGCCACCAGGTTGCCTTCGGTGATGGCGTTGGACACCGGTTTTGGTAGCGGGCCGCTGTTGCCGATGCAGGTTGTGCAGCCGTATCCGACGGTCTGGAACCCGAGTGCGTCCAGCGGTTCGTTCAGCCCGGCGTTCTCAAGGTAATCGGTGACAACACGGCTCCCCGGTGCGAGACTCGTTTTGACCCACGACTTGCGGGTCAGCCCTTTCGCGACCGCGTTCCGAGCAACCAACCCGGCGGCCACCATGACGGACGGGTTACTCGTATTCGTGCAACTGGTGATCGCCGCGATGACCACGGCTCCATCGGTGATCTGCGACTCTTCGCCACTTGTCTCCACGCTGACCGGTGCGGCCGGTGCGTCTTTACCGAAGACGTTCTTCAGGTCGGTTGCGAATTGCGATTTCATATTCGAGAGCAGGATGCGGTCTTGCGGTCGCTTCGGACCGGCGAGCGATGCCTGGACGGTCGACATGTCCAACCCGGCTTCGCTGGAAAATCGCGGCGTGGGTGAATCGGCCGTGCGGAACAGGCCTTGTTCTTTGTAATACCGATCGACGAGATCGATTTCGTCAGCGGTGCGACCGGTGCGTGCGAGGAATGCCAAGGTCTCGTCGTCGACGGGAAAGAAGCCCATTGTGGCACCGTATTCTGGAGCCATGTTCGCCAGCGTGGCCCGATCGGGCAGGCTGAGCCGATCGACGCCCGGCCCGAAGAACTCGACGAACTTGCTCACCACGCCATGTTCGCGAAGAATCTGTGTGACGGTCAGCACCAAGTCGGTCGCCGTGGCCGCTTCGGGAAGTTCGCCGTCCAAGCGGAAGCCGACGACTTCCGGGGTGAGCATGTAGATCGGTTGCCCGAGCATGACGGCTTCGGCTTCGATGCCTCCCACGCCCCAACCGACGACACCCAGTCCGTTGATCATCGTGGTATGGCTGTCGGTGCCGACCAGGCTGTCGGGAAACGCGACGCCATCGCGCGTGAGCACGACCTTGGCCAGGTATTCCAGATTCACCTGATGCACGATGCCGGTCGCTGGCGGAATC
>Ga0302139_10002016_pt1 | contig 9935 bp, 9 predicted proteins | sample CBN3_331_MG_FD_203104 | JGI IMG/M metagenome (GOLD analysis project Ga0302139, IMG submission 203104) | Marine microbial communities from Western Arctic Ocean, Canada - CBN3_33.1 | ecosystem: Environmental > Aquatic > Marine > Oceanic | place: Canada: Western Arctic Ocean | collected 2017-09-15 | reverse complement strand
TTGAAGCATGAGGAGGCTACCCATGGGAGTTATCCCAGGCATAGAGTTCAATACTTTTTCCATCACCGGCCGATGCGCAAGAACCGGCATGTTGGGCATCGCCATCACGACCAGCGACATCTCAGTCGGCGCACGTTGTCCCTACGTTAAATCCTTGGTCGGCGCAATCGCGACCCAGGCTTCAACCGACCCCAACCTGGGGATATTCGCCCTGAAGCTAATGGAACAAGGCTTTTCTGCCAGCGGCGCTTTAAAACAACTGGAGATCAGCGACCCTCATATCGAGCGTCGCCAATTGGGCCTGGTTGACCGCAACGGGAACTCGGCCGCCAGAAGCGGTTCCATGAACAATGATTGGTCCGGTCACATAGCCAAGCCAAACCACGTTGCCATGGGCAACGGCCTGGTTGGGGAAGGGGTGGCTCAGGCCATGTCCGAACTTTTCTCGTACAACCCGGAACTGGACTTGGAGGAGCGATTGCTCCGGGCTTTAGAAGCTGGTCAAGAAGCCGGGGGCGAAGCTAAAGATGCCACGCCGCACCACTCGGCCGCGTTGCTGGTCCACGGTTCTGACCCGTTCTCCAGGGTCGACCTGCGAGTTGATGAGCACCCAACCCCGGTTGCAGAACTGCGGCGAATCCTGGACGTATTAACGCCCAGGATCGAGTATTTTGCCCTAAGGGCCGGCGACCCGGTGGCGGCCCAAGCCGCAAAGGACGCGGATGGGACTTAACCCGACAGCCCACCATCAATCCTTTTTAATTTATTCGCATCCAATACTCAGGTAAGCCCAGATGCTAACGGAGTTTTATCATTCGCCTCGACTCAAGAATCAAACGCGATTCACATAGTCCAGGTGATCTTATTGACGAGACAGAAGGAGAACAAAATGCCGGGAGACGCAGTACAGGTAGCACCCCACGTTTACACAGTGGTCTTAGAGAATGACAAGGTCAGGGTATTGGACACCAAGACCGATGCCGGAGCATCGTCTGACATGCACAGCCACCCCAACATGGTCGGCTACGCAATCTCGGATTGTAGTTGGGAACTAACAGGCCCAGACGGCACCACAGCACGAGTGGAAGTACCGGCTGGTGCCACTTTTTATTTGGACGCGGTTGAGCACGCTGCATTTGACTTTGGTTCCAATGGAGCCCACGCGATTCTGATTGAACTGAAGTAAATCCCGCTGGCGTTAAGCCAAGAAAATGGCACAAAAAGACCCCAATTCTAGTTACAGAGTTGGGGCCTTTTTTATCTACTTAAATTAGCTTGTTACTACCCAGAACTACCCCACGACAACGTCGTGGCTCAACAGCACACCGCCGTTCTTGTAGGTGATTGACATGGGGTCGCGTAGCAGCGCTGCCTGGATGGTGCCCAAGGGTATTTCGCTCGGAGTGCCGGGCACGGTGATCCGGCGCTTAACCTGTCGGTAGCCAATGATGCCCTCTGCGGCGTTAGACTGAGAGGCGGCCGGCCCTCCGGGACTAGTAGGCATGAACAATTCAACCATCAGACCTTCTGCGCCCGCAGCGCCAAAAGGCAGCAGCCTGCTTAGAGTTGAAACCGTGGACGAAAGCCAACCACTATGCGCCAGCGGGAAGGGACCGGGCACCATTCCATCCGAACTATGCCCACCCACTACGACCGATCGGCTGGGCCGGGTCAAGTTCCCGTACCTGATGGAGACCTTTGCCTCGCCCTCGTGGATCATCGCTCCGGATTCGTCACGCTCTTTGGTATCCAAAAGATACATGCCGGATACCGTTCCTTCCGGAATTGCCGGGATATTCCCCGTGAGTGGCTGATGGTCGTCGGGCACGGGAAATGCTAATGCCGTCTCTCCTGAACTCCACCTAATTTCGTCCTCAAACTCTATGGACCCTTTAGACATCGATTGCCCCACCGGGCAGAAATTTGAAGCTCGTTCAAGTCGGACTCGCTCAGATTCCGAGATCTGACCCTTGAGCGTGACAACTTCTCGCACGCCAAAGCCCATGCCATTTGAGGTATCAAGCGGCTCAACTTTGAATTCAACTGTTATGTCATCCAGGGCGATCTTTCCTCGGTAGGCCACGCCCACCAATGTGACCACCGTTCAAGCGGCCCAACCCGCCACCGACAGGTATGCGGGCGGCGGCGCGACCACATCCAGGTCAGAATTTGGGACACCGGTGATGTATGACCAAGGCCCGGTTGGCCCCGGAGCCACTCCAATCGTCGCGTTTATCGTCTCATTGCCCACATACCGGGCAACAATGTTCGGCGGAGCCTGCCCGATATTAGTTCCTTCAACCATTGGCTATCTCCATCAAATACTCAAATGCAAATACGTCTAGTATTGTAAGCAGGCTTGCCCAATCATAAGATGATTCTCGCCCCATTCTTTGACTAGATTAGATGCAGAGCAATCAGCGCGGCAGCCTGATTGACCACGATTGGAATGGACTCCGTTAGATTGCACCCCGGTTGGATAGGAGATTTAAATGAAAGTAGGCGTGAACTTAATTAACTTTGGCCCCGGCGTAACCACAGCGTCGCTGCGAAGCTGGGCCCAGCTATCAGAGTCTTTGGGCTATCACTTGATTATGACGTCTGACCACATTGCCATCACTCCGGATGTGCAGTCTCGCTATCCCGCCCCATTCTTTGAGCCAATCTCCCTGCTTGGTTGGCTGGCCGGGATTACCAGCACCATCGAGATTGGTACCACTGTAATCATCATGCCCTATCGTAATCCCCTGGAGTTGGCCAAGGCCACTGCTAATGTGGACCAGCTTAGCGGTGGCAGGTTCATCCTCGGCGTTGGTATCGGCTGGGCCCAAGAAGAGTTCAAAGTGCTGAACGTCCCTTACCGGTCACGTGGTGCCATCACCAACGAATACCTAGAGGCGGTCAAGCTCCTATGGACCCAAGATGTGGCTTCCTATGACGGCAAGTTCGTCTCGTTCAACGAAGTGCACACCGCGCCGCGTCCGGTTCAAGCTCCCCATCCACCCATCTGGGTTGGCGGCCCCAGCGATGCCGCCATGCGTCGCACTGTCCGCTACGGCGACGCTTGGCATCCCATTCGTATCCAGATGGACTGGTTCAAGAACACCGGCATTCCCCGCCTAAAAGAAATAGCTGACGAAGAAGGTCGACCCATGCCCAAGCTGTGCCCTCGCATCAGGCTCCGGCTGACTCATTCACCCCTACCCGACAGCGAACGTGTCGTGGGCGAAGGCAGTCTCAGTCAGGTACACAAAGACCTGGCAGAACTTGAATCTCTGGGTTGTTCCTACGTTGTACTTGATACCTATGCCGATGACTTGGAAGCCATCAAGAACAACGAGGCATCATGGCGCATGCTCAGCGTCTTGGCTGACAGCGTCTTAGACTTAGGGAATGAGACCGTCCGTTAGCGCTGGTTTCCAAGCACACTGAATGCCATTGCAGAGATTGACGTTCCGGCACACCGTGGGTATATTCGTGCCCAAGAACACTGCGCCAACCATCAGACAGTAGAGAGGAATCAATGCCCCTAACTCCGGAACAGATCGCGGCGAGCCCCAAGGCCCTGGAGGGTATCCGGGTGGTGGACTTCACTTGGGTCAGGGCCGGGCCCTGGGCAACCCGCTGGTTGGGTGCTATGGGGGCTGAGATCATCAAGGTGGAATGGCCGCTATCGGAGCGGGGCCGGACAACTGGCGGAGTGCCACCTGGCATGACGCCCAACCTGAACACGGCCACCAACTTCAACGACACCAATGCCAATAAAAAGGGCATCACCGTCAATCTGCGCTCTGAAAAGGGTCTCGGGCTGGTCAAGCAACTTATCGCCGAATCAGACTTGGTGGTCGAGAATTTCAGCGCCAAGACGCTGACGAGTTGGGGCTTGGGCTACGATGAACTACGCAAACTTAAACCGGACATCGTCTACGTTTCTCAGGCTGGTTTTGGGCACACCGGACGGCACAAGGAATACCTCACAATGGGTCCCATCGCCCAGGCTTTCTCCGGCCTGACTTTTCTCTCCGGCCTGCCCGGAGCGCCCCCGGCTGGGTGGGGTTGGTCTTACCTGGACGACACCGGCGGAATGTATATCGCGTTCTCCGCCCTAACCTCTCTCTACCGCCGCAACATCACCGGCCAAGGACAGCACGTGGACCTGTCGCAGATGATCATGGGCGCAACTCTAAACGGTTCTGCGATGCTGGACGCAACGGTAAATGGCCGCGCTTCCCGAAGGGAAGGCTACCCGCCAGGCAACCGTGCCCACTGGCCGGGCACCCCCATGCTAAACAACTATCGGGGGCCAACCACCGCGCCCCACAACGCCTACCGCACCAAGGGCGCTGGCTACAACGACTGGTGCACCATCGCCTGCTTCTCTGAAGAAGAATGGCAGCGTCTGGTCGGCGTCATGGGTTCGCCCAAGTGGGCCACCGATGCCAAGTTCGCCACCCTAGGCGGCCGACTCCTACACCAAGAAGAGTTGGACCAAGGCATCCAATCATGGGCTCAGACCTTGGAGAAATACCAACTCATGGAACTGTGCCAAGGTGCAGGCGTCCGTGCCATGCCGGTGCAGAGTACCGGCAACCGGGTGGACGACGACCCACAACTTCGCCACCGCGAGATATACCAGGAGTTGGATCACCCGGTCATCGGACAGTGGAAGTTCCAAAACGCACCCTTCAAGCTGTCTGAGACACCGGCCATCAACTACCACGCTGCCCCCATGATCGGCCAGCACAACCAAGAAGTCTTTGAGGGCATGCTCGGCCTAACCCACGAGGAGTTTGTGGCCGGTTATGAAGACGGTACCTTCTGGCCCAAGACCCTCGACAGATATCCCTACATGGACGACATGCTCAAGGCAGCACCGACGCCGTTCGTCGGCCTGAGCGGGCCAGCCAAGAAAAAGGCTACTCAGAATGACGACCCTCAGGCAGCGCCACTAACGGGCCTGCGGGTGCTGGAGTTAGCCGACGAGAAGGGCCAATTCTGCGGGAAGTTGATGGCCGACCTGGGAGCCGAGGTTATCAAGATTGAACCAACCGGCGGCGAAGGCGCAAGAAGCGTCGGGCCGTTCCTGGACGACGTTCCCCACCGAGACCGTAGTGTGTCCTTCTGGCACTACAACACATCAAAACGGGGCATAACATTAAATCTGGAAACTGCAGATGGGCGTGAACTATTTAAGAAACTGGCTGACACGTCAGATGTGATTCTGGAGACGTTTAACGCAGGTTATCTGCCGTCGCTGGGCTTGGGATACGAAGACCTGGTCAAAACCAATCCCCGCTTGATCATGTGCTCGCTCACAGACTTTGGACAAACCGGCCCGTGGCGCGACTTCCTCAGCAGCGACCTGCTGCACTTGGCAGCGGGCGGGCAGATGGGCTGCAGCGGTTATGATCCAGTGGATGACCCGGAGCAGATTCCCATCGCCCCCGGCGGCGGCAATGCTTGGCACACCGGCAGCCATTACGCCTACATGGCTATCATGGCCGCTCTGATGTACCGCACCAATTCCGGTCAGGGCCAATATATCGACGCCTCTGTTCACGACGCCTGCGCCCTCACCACGGAGATGCACGTGAATACCTATATCTACCAAAACCAGGTGGTGCTGCGCCAGACCGGACGACACGCGGCGGCAACTCCCAACGCCATTGCCCAACTTCGCTGCAAAGACGGCAAGTACGTGAACGCCTCGGCCTCCAGGGTCACCTTCCGGCAGTTCCCCACATTGGTGAAATGGATGGACAGCCACGGCCTGGCCGACGACTTAACCGATGAACGCTACCAAGACCATGCTGTTTTCAACTCCGATGTTGCGCACATAGAGAAGGTTGTAGAAAATTTCGTTGCCAACCTAACTCGGGATGAGATCGCCCACGGCGGCCAGGAACGCGGCTTCAACTGGGGCGCTGTCAGAACTCCGGACGAATTGGTCGATGAAGGCCATTTGAACGACCGTGGCTTTTGGGTTGACGTTCCCCATTCCGAGCTGGGTAAGACCTTTAAATACCCCGGCGCCGCTGCTATCTATAACGGGTCTCCCTGGCGCATATCGACTCGTGCCCCTTTGGTCGGGGAGCACAATGAAGAGATTCTTTGCGGAGAACTTGGACTGCTAAAAACCGAACTGGCTTACCTGGCCGAAGCGGGCGTGGTCTAGTAATAAGACCCGCCCAATAGCCATGGCTCAACAAACAAGCAGCACAAAATATATCCTGGCGATTGACCAGAGCACCACCAGTTCGTCGGCGTTCATCTTTGACCGCGAAGGGCGGGTCGTCGCCTCCGCCACCCGCGAGATCACCCAGTACCATCCGGAACCGGGCTGGGTGGATCACGACCCTGTGGAAATTTTCCAATCAACGCTGGCGGTCTCCCGTGAAGCCATCACTGCGGCGGGAATCCAGCCACAGCAGTTGGCGGCCATCGGCGTAACCAACCAACGGGAGACCACGGTCATCTGGGACCGCCTCACCGGCGAACCAGTGGCTCCGGCGATCGTCTGGCAATGCCGTCGCACCGCCCAACTCTGCGAAGAGCTCAAGCAACAGGGCATGGAGCAGATTGTCCGAGAACGCACCGGACTGGTCATCGACGCCTACTTCTCAGCCACCAAGATACGTTGGCTATTGGACAACATCGCAAACGGGCAACTCCGGGCTGCAGCGGGCGAGCTTTGCGCCGGGACCATCGACAGTTGGCTGTTGTACCAGTTGACTGGACAGCAGGTTCACGCCACGGATGTCACCAACGCATCGCGGACAATGCTGTTCAACATCCACACTCTGGAATGGGACGCAGACCTCCTTGCCAGCCTAAACATCCCGCGTTGTTTGTTGCCAGAAGTGCGCCCCTCCAGCGGTCTGTTCGGTGAAACTGATGGTGCGTTCTTTGGCGATGAGATTCCAATCACCTGCTTGATTGGAGACCAGAGCGCCGCATTATTTGGCCAAGCATGTTTCCAGCCAGGGATGGTCAAGAACACCTACGGCACCGGGTCGTTTCTACTCATGCAGACCGGAGACCAGCCAATACCCCCTCCACCTGGCCTGCTGACAACTGTTGGTTGGCAACGACACGGCCAGCAGACCCAATACGCGCTGGAAGGCAGCATCTTCATCACTGGCGCTGCCATCCAATGGTTGCGTGACGGTCTGGGCATCATCAAGAACGCTGCCGAGACAGCAGAGATTGCCCAGTCAATCGCGGACACTGGCGGCATGTATTTCGTCCCGGCTTTTGCCGGCCTGGGTGCGCCCCACTGGGATATGTATGCCCGCGGGACCATGGTCGGCCTAACCGGTGGCACCAGCCGAGCCCACATAGTCAGGGCCACCCTGGAGGCCATCGCCTACCAAGTGCGTGACGTCTTGGAAGTAATCGGGTCGTCGTCGCAATTGGAGATAACCCTGCTGCAAGCAGACGGAGGTGGGTCGGCCAACTCGTTCTTGATGCAGTTTCAAGCAGACCTGATTGGCCTGCCCGTAGAAGTGCCGGAGATTTCAGAGACGACAGCCCAAGGCGCGGCGCACCTGGCAGGGCTGGCCGTGGGGTTTTGGGACAACCAGCAAAAGCTATCAGGGCAGCGTAGATTAGCTGCCCGCTACGAACCCAAAATACCAAGGTCAGAGGCCAACAAACTGTACGCCGGATGGCAAAGATCAATGGAACGGGCCCAAGATTGGGAGACATCTATTTAGTAGGCTACGGATTGATCTTAAAACCGATTAGGCGAACGGGCAAATTTGGCGTATTCTAGCCTGCAAAGACAACCAAATATTTAAATATAGAGGAGAATAATCATGGAAATAGAGAACAAGATAAAAGCTATGGGACTAGAGTTGCCCGCTGCTGGAACACCGCCCGCAGGCCGGGCCGGGGCTGTCCAGGTGGGGAACATTCTGTACGTCGGCGGGCATACCGCCGGAGCAGAATTCAAGGGCAAACTTGGCGCTGACATCACCGTTGAGAAGGCTTACGAGTCGGCCAAGAATGCGGCTCTAGCCTGCCTGGCCGATGCTAAAGCAGCGATTGGTGACCTGGACAGGGTAAAACGAGTTGCCAAGCTGCTTTGCATGGTCAACTCCACTCCGGATTTTGGCCAGCAACCGGCCGTGGCCAACGGCGCAACCGACCTACTCTTCGAGCTATACGGAGAGTCCGGAGCACATGCCAGGTCCGCAGTCGGCATGGCCGCGCTGCCCAATGGAGCGTCGATCGAGATTGAGATGATCCTCGAGATCGCAGACTAACTTCTCCTACCCCGGCAACCAAAAACTACAAATGCCAGAGGGTCCGACTTATGGATTAAAGTCGCCTGACTTCTGGCATTTTTCTTTTACAGTCGTCTTAATTTTGGAGCGAAAACGGCCAGTAACAGAACCAGCACAATGCCCATAACCCCAACAATGTTGGCTGCCACCGGCGCGCTCCACAGACCGGCCATCAACCCCGAGGACATGCTGCCCAACGCAAATGCGTAAATCGCCAACGACCGCAGGCTTATGACTCGGCCCCTAAATTCAGGCCGTGAGTTTCCGAGCAGCGAAGAGAGCAGGAAAACCTGGGTTGAGGCAAAGCCCGCCCCGGTCAGCGTAAGTATCGCCATGGACAGGTAGAACGACTCCGACGTGGCAAAAAGCAGGATGCTGGCGTGCCAGAAGACCACCGACGCTATCATCAGTTTTCCGACGTGGCGCAGGTTGCTGACCATGGCCCAGCCCAAAGACGCAGCCACCGCTCCAACCCCAAAGGCGAACAGCAACAGCCCCAGCCCGGTTGAGTCCACATCCAATATGTCCCTGGCGAAAATCGGCATCAGAGTGGTATGAAAGGTCCAACCCGACGACTCGATCACCAGCGCCAAGACCAATGTGCCCCAGAGTACCTGCTGTCCTTTAACGTACTTCAGGCCACTAATAATGGTGCGGAACACCGATTCTGTTTGGCCGTCTTTTTTATCGGGTATCTTCTGGCCGGATGACCTGATGTAGAGCGCCACCCACCCGCTCATGATGTACAGCACAGCGATGGCGATATATGCGCCCTTGGCCCCAAAGCTATTGAACAGCACACCACCAATTAATGGCCCCAGCAGCATTGCGATGTTTCTTCCCAGGTTGTTGAACGCCGCGCCGTTGGCGATCCGGTCTGGCGGTAGCGTGTCAGCAACAAGAGACTGAGCCGCAGGCATCTGAAATACGCGAACCATTCCGGCCACGACAGCCACCGCAAAGATGTGCCAGGTTTCCAGTTGACCGCTAAGGATCAAGACCAGCATTAACGCCGCAAAACCGGCCATCATGAATTCGACTACCGCCAGCAGGCGATGTCGGGGAACTCGGTCAGCAATCGCTCCAGCAAAAAGGGCCATGATGTTCATGGCCATCCGGGCGGCGGAGATTGCGCCCACCAGGAACGGGGAATCAGTCAGCGTCAGGATGAACCAACCCAGCACCACCGCTTCCATCTGTGTGCCCATGGTCACCAGGGAGGTGGAACCCCAGGCAAAGGTGAAATCACGGTATCGGAAGACCGAGAGTGGAGCGCCGGGCCCAATTAGATTGGCAATGAATTTCGGCAATAAACTTCAGCCAGGGATTTTAGCCAGATGCATTAATCCAAGAAGTGGTGGGCAAGAAATATTGGGCGAACGCTACCACCCACTCACGTTGTGGTCATACAAGGCTATCACCAAATTGGCGGGCAGTGCCTGCTAAAGTCGGCGTAACTTGGGGGCTAAAACCGCCAGCATCACCGCCAAAACGATCCCCATCGTCCCCACCAGTTGCGGCCACTGGGGCGCTCCAAATACCAGCCGTAGCGCCAGAGGTCATACTGCCCAGGGCAAACGCGTAGATTGCCAAGGACCGCAGACTCATAACCAGGCCCCTAAACTCAAACCGGGAATTACCCAACAA
>Ga0302139_10002005_pt1 | contig 9965 bp, 10 predicted proteins | sample CBN3_331_MG_FD_203104 | JGI IMG/M metagenome (GOLD analysis project Ga0302139, IMG submission 203104) | Marine microbial communities from Western Arctic Ocean, Canada - CBN3_33.1 | ecosystem: Environmental > Aquatic > Marine > Oceanic | place: Canada: Western Arctic Ocean | collected 2017-09-15 | reverse complement strand
CATGGTGGATGGCGTCACTGATTATCGGGTCCGGATTCAGATCCGCAGCCGAGAGCGTACCTAGGGTCGTCAGCGGCTTGTTGTATGTGGCGCCAACGTGGACAGCGCCCCCGTGCTCACTCACCAGGCGTCTAACCGCAAGCACCTCCGGAAAGTATCGCCGGTTGAACGAGACGATCGCCTTGCCGCTAGCGTCCCGAGCGGCCTCTGCCATCATCTCGGTGTCCTCAGAGGTCATGCCGGGGGACTTCTCCACCGACACGTTCAGACCCTCCTCCAGACAAGTGATCACAATGGGCATCAGGTGGCCGGGAAGCGTGACTACGTACACCACATCGAGGTCGACGGCCTCGATCATCTCCTGGTAGTCATCAAAAGCATGGTCCGGTCGGTACTTGGCCTTGGCATTCTCGAGCCGGTCCTCGTCCATTTCGGCGATGGCTGCAAGGTGAAGCCGAGGCTCGTCCGCTATCATGCGCAAATGGCTTTGGGCATGCCCTCCGCAACCTATCACCGCAGCTTTGAGCTGGTCCATGCGCCCCCCTCGTTATCCAGAGCGCCCACTGTCGGGCTGCCCCATCTTATACCTGCATTCCCAGGCCGTCTATCCAACCGTCTCGCCAGATACAAATTAACCTTGACGCCCTATTTGACGCCATGCTAACATCAAAGTTGACGTTGGTTTTGTTGCAGAGATTGCAAAGAATGTAGTCTGCCCCCTCTGCGGTAGGTCGGGCGAACAGTGCGGAAAGTCGAATAACTCCACGGAGGTACCCGTTGACCACAACCCAGATCATCGAGGTTACAGATCTCGCGGCGGAAAAGCTCGAAGAGGTCCTGAACGAACAGGGCGAAGACGGTGCCCTTCTCAGGGTAATGGTAATGCCGGGCGAACAAGGCGGCTTTCAGTACATGCTAGGCGTCGAGAAGGACGCCAAGGATGACGACATCATGATAGACGCGGGCAACATCCGCATCCTCGTCGACCCGGAGAGCGCCCCGATGGTTGAGGGTGCGAAGATCGACTACATCGACAGCCTTATGCGTAGTGGCTTCGTGATCAGCAACCCGAACCTTCAGGGCGAGGGCGGCGGTGGTTGCGGCGGCGGCGGTGGTGGTTGCGGCTGCGGCGGCGGCGGTGGTGGCTGCGGCGGCGGCGGTGGTGGTTGCGGCGGTGGTGGTGGTGGTGGTGGTGGTTGCGCCTGCGGGGGCCACTAGCCCTTATTCGAACGAACTCCAAAAGGACGGGGCGGAGCAATCCGCCCCGTCCTTTGCTATTCTATGGACACGCCTCTCGGCGCACCTCGCGCATCTATCAGGCAACCTCTACACCGGACTGAACGCTAGTTGCTGTTTAACCTCTTCGATCAGATCATGGCCAATCCCTTCGAGGGGTTGGTGTCGTTCGGCGGCTTCACCGCAGCCCTGCTGGTCGCCTTCACAATTCACGAATTCAGCCACGCCCTGGCCGCCACCCGACTGGGAGATCCGACGCCCAAGTCCCTGGGGCGGCTGTCCCTGTCCCCCCTCGCACACCTTGACCCGTTGGGTGTGGGGTTGATTCTTCTGGCCGGATTCGGGTGGGCCAAACCAGTCCCCGTGAATCCAGCAAATATGCGAATCGGGCCTCGGAACGGAATGGCCGTCGTCGCGCTGGCCGGCCCTATATCGAACATTGCTACCGCCGCCATATTCGCAATCCCCATCAACGCCGGTATCGGTGATGCGGGCGACTTCGGCAGGGTTTTCGTCGGAGGCTCTGTAGTAGGTTATTTTCTGGTATCGGGCGTGTTCTGGAACCTGCTCCTCGCGTCGTTCAACCTCGTTCCGCTGGTGCCTCTGGATGGGTTCAGCGTCGCACTTGGCGTGCTTCCGAGAGAGGCCGCCATAGAGTATGCAAAACTGGAAAAATTCGGCTTTGGCCCATTGCTGATAGTCGTCATGATAGGATTCGCCGTTCCAGGGATGGGGCTCTTCTCCCTGGTCCTGGACCCCCTCATCAGGATCCTCGGCAGCCTGGTACTCTGGTAGACACCTCTGGGATAATCTGCTATCAATTAGGTTTGCGGGGAAGCAGGGAGAAAGACAGATATGGACCGAATTACAATCATCACAGCAGGGCCAGTCGGCCTTTCGATCGGCCTCGCCCTCAAGCGGGCCAATCTCCAAAACACGGAGATCCTCGGCACCTCCGGATACAGCGGTCTGCTTACCAAAGGCTCCAAGATGGACGCCTTTGACCGCACGAGCAGAAATCTCAAAAGTGCCCTAGAAGGCGCACAGCTTGTGATTCTGGACGCGCCCGCAGGCGAGACACGCGAACTCATGGAGGCGATCGGCCCGATCCTGGAAAAGGGATGCGTGATCACAGACACCGGGACCAACAAGGTCGAGGTGCTGGAATGGGCCAAGGAGTACTACTCCGACGACATAAATTTCGTAGCGGGCCGACCGCTACCCAAAGTGCCCATGTCAGAAATTGAAGACGCTAGCGTAGACGTCTTTGAGGGCACCAACTACTGCATTATTCCGTCTGCAAAGGCCACACCTGAAGCAGTTAAGACCGTGACCGGATTGGTAGAGATATTGGGCGCCCAGCCACTGTTCATAGATGCTCTTGAGCACGATTCCTACTCCTCCGCAGCCGTTTTGCTTCCTCGCATTCTCTCTTCGGCCCTAGCGGGATCCGTGTCGTCCGGATCCTCTTGGCGCGAGATCGCCCGCGTTGCGGGAGCCGAATTCAGGACCGTGTCCCATTTCGCAAGGGAAGACCCTGAACACAGCGCTGCATCATTCGTCGCAAACGCCGAACCGGTCCGCCACTGGATCAACCAGGCGATCACTGAGCTCATCAAATATCGCGACCTACTGGATCAGGAAGATGGCGATCTGAAGAAGGAGTTGGAGCGAGCTCGCGAAGAGAGGATCAAGTGGGAGGTCGACGCCATAGTCCCGGATGTAGGTCCCGAAATTCCCACAATAGGACAATCTTTCGGGAGCATGTTCTTCGGCAGACGCCTGTCGGGCAAAGTCAAGAAGATCAACGATGCCGCCAAACGATACGATAACAATGACCCCACGTAGTATCCCCCCGCTCACTTCTCTTCTCACCTTCCCGCAAGGGGCACACGATGGAACGCCCTGCGGCTCGACCGCACGATGATCAGAACCGTTCGTAGCGCCGCGCGGCTTGAAGGGACTGTTACCCTCCCGGGAGACAAGTCAATATCCCAGCGAGCTATCCTGCTCAACTCTATCGCATCCGGAAGTGCCCACGTATCCAATCTCTGTCATGGCGACGACCGCGCATCCATACTGAGCTGCATGGGCGGACTCGGAATCTCAATATCGGCCCACTCAAACTGTGCGCAGACGGGAGCCGAAGAGTGCTTTCTGGTGGAGGGTCAGGGTCCCGACGGTCTCACCGAGCCTGACTCGGTACTCGACGCTAGCAACAGCGGCACCGCCACACGACTAGTCGCAGGCCTCCTGGCCGCGCAGCCGTTCTTCAGCGTCCTGACCGGCGACGAATCGCTGCGCTCGCGGCCCATGGACCGTATTATCACCCCTCTCAGCGAGATGGGTGCTCACATCATGGGCCGGGACGACAACTCTTTAGCCCCTCTCGCGATTCGCGGCGGCAACCTGTCGGGAATCTCATTCGAACAACCCGTCGCCAGCGCCCAGGTCAAGTCGAGCATACTAATCGCCGGAATTCACGCCTCCGGCGAGACCACCGTGGTCCAGCCAGCGGAGTCCCGTGACCACACCGAGCGCATGATGCACGCGATGGGCGCGGACATCACCATAGACGGCCCGCGGATCTCGGTCCGCCGCTCGACCCTTAGCGCCATGGACGTGGCCGTCCCCGGCGACATCAGCGGCGCCGCCTTTTGGTTGGTGGCCGCCTGCATCCACCCCAACGCTCGCCTGACGATACGTAACGTAGGAATCAACCCCACTCGCGCCGGTGTACTGGACGCGTTACAATCGATGGGCGCCAACATCAAGATAAAAAACGTGCGTGAAATCGGCGACGAACCCGTCGCTGACATCATCGCGGAGAGCAGCCAGCTCCACGGGACAGAGATCGCTGGCGATGCTGTACCAAGGGCAATCGATGAGCTGCCCGCCCTCGCGCTGGCTGCCAGCCTCGCGTCCGGCACAACAACAATCCGCGACGCCGACGAGCTTCGCTTCAAGGAATCCGACCGCATCGTAGCCACGGTAGCTGGGCTATCGAGCCTTGGAGCGGACATCGAGGAGCGGCCCGACGGCATGACCATACGTGGAGTCGACAGCCTCCAGGGCGCACCCTGCGACAGCGCCGGTGACCACCGAATAGCAATGACGCTGGCCGTCGCCGGGCTAACCGCCACCGGCGAAACAACGATTGCAGGAGCCGAAGCCGCCGACGTCTCCTACCCGGGCTTCTGGCACACCCTCAACTCTCTCACCCCCGATTAGGGCTGATAGAACCACGGGACCGATGCTAATTCACTCAAGATACCCAGATGAATCAACCCCTCCGGTGAGGCGAAATGGCACCTAGCGAAAAACCCCTTGTAGTAGTTCTCTCCGGACCATCCGGTGTTGGCAAGGACGCAGTCCTATCCCGGATGAAGCAACTCGAAGCTCCCTATCATTTCACCGTGACGGCCACCACCCGGACGATCCGCCCGGGCGAGACGGATGGTGTCGACTACATTTTCGTCTCAAAAGAGACGTTCAGCCGAATGGCCGACGCCGAGGGGCTCCTTGAGAGCGCCAACGTCTATGGGAACATGTACGGGATACCGCGCCACCAGGTCACCAAGGCGCTGGAGGCTGGCCAGGACGTCGTCGTTAAGATTGACGTCCAGGGTGCGGCCACCATCCGCGAAATCCTCCCAGACGCGCTGTTTATCTTCCTGGCGGCCCCAGAAATGAGCGACGTAGCCTCCCGGCTCAAGCGGCGCATGACCGAATCGCCAGACGCCCTTCAGAGGCGACTAGACACAGCCTTAAAGGAGATGGAGGAGGCCCCAAGGTTCGACTTCATAGTCCTTAACCGGGAGGGGCGCATCGACGACGCGGCCCGTGAGATAGGCTCCATCATCGACCGTGAGCGTATTAGCCGAGGCGAGAACCTACGCAGTTAGGCCAACGTTGGTCTGCACGGCATATACAACTTGCTCAGCCCACCTACGGCCAGCTAAGCTCTCCCTTATCGTAAACCCGGCGCAAGAAGTTGTCGGTGAAGGCTTCCTTGTAATCGAAGGGGTTGGGCAAGGCGTCGAAGTCGAGCAGGTAATCATAAAGGGCCATCCACTGCCCGTCCGTCATCCAACCAATCCCATTCTGGCCGGTAAGGTCGCTCCGAGCGTCGGCCAGCTCCGTCTCCAGCATGAACCGTTGGTGGTCGCGGTCAGCCCCTGGGGCATATTCGAGTACGATGTCCAGCGTCTCCTCGACATTGGCGACGGCGAATTCCACCCCCTTGAGCGTGGCCTTTAGAAACCTCTGCACTAGATCGCCCCGTTCACCAGCCGTCTGCTCGGTCGCAATGTACGTCAGACCCAGGTTGGGCACACCAAAGTCTTCGGGCTCCCAGGTCGTCACCTCGAAACCGAGCCTGCGGATCGTGTCGGGCTCATTGGAGTTGAACACAGCCAACACGTCCACCCTGCCCTCGGTCAAGATTCGCGGGTCAAAACCTGCATTGACCTCTGTGATCAGAGATCGATCGACGCCACTAGACTTCAAAACGGCGAGGTAGTCCGGCGGAACCGATATCTTGTAGCCAAAAGTCTTGCCCTCCCAATCATCAGGCGTACTCATTCCCGAGTCACTCAAGGATACGTAGGCCTGTTGCCCTCGCTGGCCAAACAGGACAAACGCCACGACCGGTATCTCCGGGTCCGATCGCCGTTTGAGGACAGAAGTGGCAGCGGCTGTCGTGATATCCACATCCCCCGAGAGCAGCAACTTCAAGTGCTCCCCACTGCTCGCGTGTCGTATCTCAACATCCAGCCCCTGCGTCTCGAAATATCCCTTCTCCTGGGCAACATAGGCCGCCACGAAAGGCAGGTTCGCCTGGGCCTTGAAGCCGGCCATGAACACGACATGATCCAGCGCAGGGTCCGGCTCCTCGCCACCACACGCCACTGCAGCCATCGCCACTAGCGCCGTCAGAACGACCGCCGCCCTTGTCATGCCAGGAAAGAATTGTGCCAAAACAGCGTCCTTTTCTCCACATAGAATGTAGCCAGTGTGAGGCTGACCCCTATGATGGCCAGCGAAAAAATAGCCGCGAAGAGCGTAGGTGTGTCCAGATCATTGTGGGCAACGATTATCACGCTACCCAGGCCCTGGTCGCCCGTGAACCACTCCCCCACCACTGCTCCAATCACAGACAGCGGCACCGCTATCCGAAACGCGGCGAACAAATATGGAAGGGAGCTGGGTGCCCTCAACTTCAAGAGTATCTCGGTCTTGCTCGCGTGAAGCGACTTGAAGAGATCAAGTGACCCTGGATCGACCGCCCTCAAGCCCACATTGGCGTTGACCATCACGGGGAAGAAGGTGATTATCGCCGCAATCAGGATCTTCGGCGCAGAGCCGAACCCGAACCATATGACGAACAGCGGTGCGATAGCCACGATGGGCGTTACCTTCACCACGACCGCCAGCGGAAGCAGTATCCGCTCCAACAGGCGAGAGTGGGCCATCAGCGTCGCTGCGATCACCGCTACGAGCGAACCCAGAAGGAAACCCGCCCCGGCCTCCATCAGGGTCGTGGCCCCATGGCCCGCGAAAAAGCCCACATCCCCAAACAGGCGTCGCAACACCTTCAAGGGTCCCGGGACAATGTAGACTGGCACGTCGGCGAGCCGAACCCACAGCTCCCATCCCACCATCAGCACAAGGGCTGCCATCGCAGCCGGTACCAGGTAGCCCAGGGCAGCTAACCGAATGCTCAGCCGGAGCCGACCGGAGGCAGCCCGAGTTACCCCTGGCTCATGACCCGGCAAGTGCTCCGCCCGCTGTTGTCGTGCGCTTCGCTCCAAGGGCCAACAACTCCTTTACACGGTCTACTAGCTCCAAAAATTCAGGCGCCCGCTCCAGAGCCTCCTCACGAGGCCTCGGCAGGCCGATGGAAATCTCTCCTACTACCCGTCCGGGTCTGGAGGACAGGACCACGACCCTATCCGACATCATGACCGCCTCGGTAATGCTGTGGGTCACCAGGACAATGGTTTTTGGCAACGCCTCCCACACCTTGAGAAGTTCATACCTCATCGACGTGCGGGTGATCTCGTCCAAGGAACCAAGAGGCTCGTCCATCAACAACACTTCCGGGTCCGTAACAAGGGCCCGTGCGAATGCGACGCGCTGTCTCATACCGCCGGATAGCTGATGGGGATAGTAGTCCCCAAACTGATCGAGCCCAACCGTCTCGATCAGACGACCTGTGGCTCCCATGTCCAGTGGAGTCTTCCCATGGTTTATCTCCATGGACAGCCTCACGTTTTGAGTCACGGTCTTCCAGGGCAGCAACGCGGGTTCCTGGAATACAAACCCGATGCGCTTGAGCAACTGGGCATCCTCAGGCCTTGATCCATCGATTGCCACGTTTCCCGATGTCGGCTGTAGGAGCCCGCCGATGACCTTGAGCAGCGTGGTCTTACCACCACCGCTGGGCCCTATCACCGATACGAACTCCCCGCGCCGAGCTGCAAAATCCACCTCGGCCAGAGCGGTCAGCGCCGTGCCATCCACACCATAAACGTGCGTAAGTCCACGAACCGTTATGTGTGAATGCTGCTCCACGAGACCGGCCCATGATAGCAGGCCACCTACGATTCGGTACAGTATTCGCGGGCAGCGGAGCTACTCTCTATCACCAGACCAATTGCCCGTTGGTAGACCTCCATCGCTGCCCCACACAGGTGTAACATGCTGTCGAGCGAAAACGATGAAGGAGAAAGCGATGGACGTGTCGATTGGCCAGAAAACACAACGAACGACTGCCGTTACAGAAGAGATGGTAACGGACTACGCCAAAATCACCGGCGACTACAACCCTCTCCACTTCGACACCGAGTTCACCAGCCGCACACGTTTTGGACGGCTGATGTCCCAGGGCGGCATCACTACAGGCCTGCTTCACGCCCTCGTCGCGATGGACATGCCGGGGCCGGGGACGGTGTTCATATCGCAGGAATGGCGTTTTCCCCTACCCGTCTACATTGGGGACACGATCACGGCGGAGGCAACGGTCACATCGGTACGGGATGATCGCCCGATAGCGACCATGGAGTTTGTCGTCCGAAACCAGAACGACGAGGAGGTTCTGCGGGGAGAGGCGACGGTCTACCAGGCTTCGCCGACCGACTAACCTAGCTGGCGGTGGCGAGGCCCCTCCGGATTCCCATAACCAGGCGGCAGTCGATGATGACCTCTGGCGGAACCCTCTTGACGGCGATCATGATGAGGGTAGGCACGATTATTACGTCGTCCAGATAACCCACCACCGGAATTATGTCCGGCACGAGCCCTATCGGAGAAACGGCATACAGCACTGCGCTCCACAGGAGTATCTTGGGTGTGCGGGGAGTTCGCGCGTCGCGCGCAATCATTTTGTAGTACCTGAGGTGCCAGGCGACGTAGGCCTTCAGAGCCCTGAAGAGCCGCACCACCAGCCAGGGGCGGGGGCCATCCTCAAGACCGGTCGCCGAGGAACTCATGGCAATCGGCTCTGAAATGGCGACCATCTCTTGTGCTGCGGGCACCCGCAGCAAATCCTGAAGCATCTGGCTCCTCCTTGAGCACGACTCGACTCGAAACTCCGCACGCTAAGGGATACAGACTACCCTCGCTAGCAAACCCATGAGAAGGTGCTACAGGGCCAATATTTGGAAAGTTTTTAGACTTGTTCAGTTTTGCCAACCGAAGTTGACGCGTTTTCCAACGGCGTGAGAAGATAGCGCAGCTTCGCCAAATTGGCCGTTGTAAACGGTTTGAGAAGAGAGAGAAATCGCACGTTTATCTGGTGCGTGAGGGAGTCCCTCACGGGCCACGTAGTCAACAGCAGTGTCAGTAACCTGTTCTAGAGTCCCAACCAAGCTCCAGGAGGCCCAGATGCCCAGCGACAATGCAGTCAGTGCCACCATCGACCCGAAGTTGTTCGGCTCCCTTGAATGGCGATCCATAGGACCCCACCGGGGCGGGCGCGTTGTTGCCGCAGCGGGTGACCCAAATGACGCGATGGTCTTCTATTTCGGCGCATCTGGAGGCGGCGTCTGGAAGACGGACGACGGCGGAACCTACTGGCGCAACATCTCGGATGGCTTCTTCAACACAGCAGCTGTAGGTGCATTGGCCGTAGCAACCTCAGACGCCAATGTCATCTATGCAGGTACCGGCGAGGCGTGCGTTCGGGGCAATGTCACCCATGGGGATGGCGTCTACCGCTCCACCGACGCCGGCAAAACTTGGACCAACGTCGGTCTCGCTGATACGCGTCATATCTCCCGCGTGCGCATCCATCCGACCGACCCGAGCATTGTGTATGTCGCCGCCCTCGGCCACGCCTTCGGTCCCAATGAAGAACGCGGCGTGTTCCGATCAACAGACAGCGGCAATACCTGGGAGAATATCCTGTACGTCAGCGAGAATGCAGGGGCCGCTGACCTCTCCATAGACCCCAACAATCCACGAAACATGTTCGCAGCATTCTGGCACGCCCAACGCGAGCCACACACCTTCACGAGCGGGGGGCCAGACAGTGGAATATACCGATCGACCGACGGCGGCGATACCTGGACCGACATAACGGACAACCCCGGACTTCCGGGTGGCGTAAAAGGCCGCATAGGGGTCGCTGCGTCACCGGCCAAGACCGGTCGAGTGTTCGCCATAGTCGAGTCCGAGGATCGTGGACTATACCGCTCCGACGATAACGGCGACACCTGGGAGATGGT
>Ga0302139_10002001_pt1 | contig 9975 bp, 8 predicted proteins | sample CBN3_331_MG_FD_203104 | JGI IMG/M metagenome (GOLD analysis project Ga0302139, IMG submission 203104) | Marine microbial communities from Western Arctic Ocean, Canada - CBN3_33.1 | ecosystem: Environmental > Aquatic > Marine > Oceanic | place: Canada: Western Arctic Ocean | collected 2017-09-15 | reverse complement strand
GGGTTCGGCGGAGCCGACGACATGAGCGTTGGTGACGACGATCAGTCTGCCTGTCGCCGGGTGCCTGAGAATCACACCCGAACCGGTCTCTTCGACCGTGCCGCCCCGACTCGAAGCGTGTCGGCATCGGATCTTGACCACGCTGGGCATCAGCCGGGTGGTGACGGCCGAGAGTTGTCTGCCAGCGGCTTCGAGCACTTCGACATCGCCGGGTCGTGAGCTGTCGGTGGCCTGTCGAGCGGCGAAGGTCGGGTAGAAACCGGCGGCGATCAGAGCGAATGGGATCGATGCGGCCAGCAGAAATCCGCTGGTGGCGGTGAATCGGCGAGGGCCGGACATGCGAGAGTCCATCGAAACGTCAAGTGAAGGGGAAGCGAGGGGCTGGGGCTGGGTGTGTCAGTCGACTTCGACGTCACGCAGAGTGGCTTCGGCCGGGTTCATCCGGCCTTCGAGATCCATGGCATTTCCCCAGTCGGCTTCGCCGTCGCCGGCCAAGCCGCCGGTCAATTCCAGTTCACTCTGGCAGGCCACGCACATGATGGTCGTGGGCACGGCCCTGAGTCGTTCGATCGGGATCGAATGGTCGCATCGTTCGCAATTGCCATACCGTCCGTCGCGAATCAGCTGCAGGGCCCGTTCGATCTGGCACAACTCGCGGTTTTCGAGTGCTGCCAGCTGGGTGGTCAGTTCGCGCGACGATCCGTGGTTGGCGGCATCGCCCACGTCACCACCGGACTGAGGTGCGTTTTGCCAGCCGGGGTCGCTGGTGCCAAATCGCTTGCGCAGCGTGTTACGTTTTTCGATCAGCCGCTGATGCAGCCGCAGAATTGAGTCTTTGCGTGCCATCTGTCAGGTCCTTGGAATTCAGCCGGAAATCGACCTTGGGCAAGGATACGCCACGGTCGGGGATGTCGGAGCAACGAGATGCCTAAAGCTGGAGAACTTTGAGACGCTGGGCCGTCACAATTGGCAGAACCGATAAAGTTCGCCCAATCCGAAGTCCGATAGGTGTTCCAGAGCGAGGAAATTGTGCGCCGAGCGATTTGTCTGGGCCCGGTCATCCGAATGACTAGGGACCATGCAGCAAACAGCAGCGAAACTGGAGAGACACGTTGATGGCCAGGAAAGTGATCCAATCGAGTGCAGTGCTGGCGGCCCTGTTGGTCGTCGCAGGACTCGCAGGCTGTTCGTGCCACAAGTCGTCGTGTTACGACGGAGATTGCGGCCTGGTTTATGACAACGACTACTGGGAGGGTGATGGCGGTGGCGGCGGCTGCGGCGCCCCCTCGGGACACCACGATCACGGTTGCGGAGGCTGTGGTGGGCCGATTGGCCATTCGGCTCATGCCGGCTGTGCTCATCCGCACAGCCAACCGACTGGCTGCAGTGGCACCCAACACCACTCGGCACCAACGTGTGCCACATGTGGCGGCGTCCACACGGAACCGGCTCCGGTCAGTCAGCAACCCAGTTGTTCTCATTGCGGCAAAATCCACGGACCGGCCCGCGAAGGAGCCCCTGCATCCGAACCGGCTCCGCCCGCCGGCACCACCGCCTCACCTCCCCCCCCACCGCTGCCTCCGTCCATCCCAGCCACTCCGGCCGACAAGCCAGCCACCAGCCAGGTTCCGTTACCGCTGCAAACCCTTCCGGCGAGCAACAGTGGTGCTTTGGAGCCGGCTCCGCCAATGAATCCGATCCAGACACCGCTGCCGGTGCTCGAAAACCCCGCTCCGATCCCCCGCGATGCCGTTCAGCCGAAGTGGATTCCTCGTAGACTCTAAGTCGCCGAGGGGGTGGACTTGTGGAAGTAGACCGGGAACCAGACCGATTGGCTCCGATACGGCGACCGAATCGGAACCCGGTCGGTTACCAGAGTTGGCACGAGCTGGCGTTTCTGCATTGGCGAGTTCCGGCCGATCACTTGGCCACACTGTTGCCGGCCGGTCTCGAGGTCGACACGTTCGACGGTTCGGCCTGGGTCGGTCTTTTGCCGTTTCGCATGTCGGGAGTTCGACCGTGGTGGTTTCCGGCATTGCCGGGTGTGTCGGCGTTTGACGAGACGAACGTGCGGACCTACGTGCATCACAACGGAGTGCCCGGGGTCTGGTTCTTCAGCCTGGATGCGGCCAACCGCCTGGCCGTTCAGGTGGCTCGCTTGCGATGGCGGTTGAACTACCATCACGCGACGATGCGAGTCGAACGGTTGGTCGGCCCATGTGACGACGGGACCGAGCGTTTTCGCGGGATGGTGTACCAGAGCGAGCGGACGGGTCGGGGTGATGGCCGTCGGGTGTCAGCAGGGCCAGGCGTTCCCGGTGTCGGCGTGGACCTGGAAATTGCTCTCGATTGCGAGACGGATTCGGCCGGGATCGACGAAGCGGGCCACGCTCGGCCCGGGAGTCTCGAACACTTCCTCGTCGAACGCTACGTGCTGTTCACTCGCGATCCGACTGGAGCTTCGCCGATTCTTTACTCGGGCCAAGTACATCACCGGCCCTATCCGATCCAGATGGTTCGAGTCGTCGGTTGTCAGGAATCGTTGATTCGGGCGTCGGGGATCGAGGTCAGCGGCGAGCCGGTTCACGCGATGTACAGTGAGGGGGTGGAGGTTGAGATCTTTGGTTTGGAGCCGGTTGAGTAGCGGGTCTGCAGTCGAGAAAACACGGTTTGTCAAACCGCTCGAATCTCGATTGCCGCGTCAGCCGCCAGTCGCCGTAGCGTTTCGGCATCAGGCATCCCCGTGGTGGCACCGGTGACCTGCACGCAGCAGGCCCCAGCCGCGCTGCCCAGTTTCAGGCAATCTTCGGGCGTGGCGTTATCGAGCAGCCCGAGAATCAGGCCCGACGTGAACGCATCGCCACCACCGGTGCCGTCAACCAACTCGACACGGTGTGCTTGGGCGCAAAGGCCGATGTCATTACCGAGCATCACCGATCCGCGGTCTCCACAGGTGATCACCACGTTGGCGGCGCCACTATGAAGGAAGGCGTGAGCTTGCTTGATTGGATCGTCCAAACCGCACAGCAGTTTTGCCTCGTCATCGTTGGGGACGAAGTAGTCGGTCAGAGGCAGGACGTTTCGGAGACGGTCCGAATAATCCCCCGGTGCGGGAATCACGACATCCAGCACGGTGATCACTCCGCGTCGGCGGGCTCGATCGAATAATTCGGCCACGCGGTCGGCTGTCGGCTCGGCAGTCAGGCAATACCCGCCCAGGTACAGGACGCGGATCCGATCGAGCATCCCGTCGCTGATCGTTTCGGTGGTGAAATGAGCATTGGCGGCGGGTGCGTGGATGAAGCGGCGGTCCTGGCCGGTGACGTTGATGACCTGAGTCGCGCTGGTGGCGAGATTGTCTCGGATGTCCAGGATCGTACGATCGACCTGGGCCTCGTCGAACACCTCGCAGACGAACCGTCCGAGGATGTCGTTTCCGATCGTACCGGCCACAGCGGTCGTCAGTCCGAGTCGGGTCATGTTGACCGCGCAGTTGGCGGCACAGCCACCGATCGAGAGTCTCAGGGCCGAAGTTTCGACCAGCACGCCGGCGGCAGGCAAGTCGGCGATCGGTTCACAGACATGGTCGGCGACGACAATACCGGCACAAAGGCAATCGAGCGGATCGGCTGGAACTTCTGTCATGTCAGGGGATCCGAGTCCGAGGCTGTTTCCCGTTTGAGGTCCGCGGCCAGTTGCCGGCGGGAAAGGACGATTCGTTTGACGATCGGGTAGGTGGGCACGGCTGTCACGGTGGCGATCAGCAGCGAGCCGGCGAGCATGGGCCAGGCCACTTCGGTGAAGATGAATCGAAGCGGATCGAGCCAACTGCGATCGAGTGCCGCTTCGAACTGCAGTTGAAACTGGGCCGGTGTCATCGGTGCGTCGACCAGCATCGTGCCGACGTAATAGAAGCTGGCGTAAAGCGGCACGATGGTCAGTGGGTTGGAGATGTAGACGGTGATCAGGCCGGCGACACGGTTGAAGTGGAACAGCGGCCGAGTGGCTACGGCGATGCCGATGATCAGGAACATCTGGAGGCCGACGGTCGGCGTCATTCCAACGAACATCCCGATCGCCGTGCCGAGGGCTATGGCGTGCGGGGTGTCGTCCAGAGCCAGCAGGCTGCGGATCAGCCGCCGGGGACTCGTCCACCAGCGGGTGTCGGCGTTGGGTCCGTCCATGTCCTTCCAGGCAGTCAGCGCGAGGGCTTGGGCCGAGTCTCCAGGCTATCGGCCTCGAGCAGTCTCTCGATCAACGGGACGATGTGGTCTTCGTACGTGAACCCCTCGTCGCCGTATTCTCCCGAGTCGTTGTCGAAGCGTTTGGCCAACTTGCCCTTGGTGTCGTAGACATAAACGGCCGGAATCGCCGCCAGACCGATCGTCTCGTACACATCCAGATCGGCATCCGACAGCAGCACGTTGGTGCAGGTGGCTTTGGTCGATTCGAGAAACTTCATGACCGACAGTGTTTTCGATTCGGGCGGCTCGGACTCGAGTCCTTCATAGTCGCACGAGACCGAGATGCAGGTGATCTTGTCCGAGGGGTACTTGTTGTGCAGCGCGACCAACTGAGGGAACTCTCGCATGCACGGCACGCAACTGGTGGACCACAAGTCGACGACGACGACCTTGCCGGTCTGAGTTGCGATTAACGTCTCGGTCTCTTTCCAACTCTTGATCTCGAGCGACACGGCGGGTCGAGGCGACTGGTCGGGGTCCACGGCGGTCTTGAGACCCGGCTCCGGCGTGGCCGGATCGGAGGTGCCCTGCGAAGTTCCCGAGCCGTTGCAGCCGATGGCCAACAGGGTTGCGGTCAGGATGGCCAGCAGGTGATGCCGGCTCGTGGGATGACGGCTAGGCATGGGCGGCTCGTGCGAGAGTGTTGCGGGTAGCGTTTCGGGGAGTGCCGCGTGTTCAGCGGGCGACTTTTTTGAGGCCGGCTTTCGTGGCTGCGGCGGCAGGGTCTTCGTAGGGCAGTGCCTTGAGGAATTGGACGAGGTCGGCGAGTTGTTGTTTGTCGAGATGGCTGGTGGTGCCGTGTTTGTCGTCCAAGTTGAAGGTGGTCAGCACGTCGAGCAGTGTGTTGGCCTTGCCGTGATGCAAGTAGGGAGCCGATCGATACAGGCCCAGCAGCATGGGTGTGTCGTAGGCCGGTCCCATCTTTTCGCTGGGGTCCAGTTTGCCGGTCCCGACGTCGTGACGCAGCGGTTTGGGGCGAGGCTGTGAATCGGTAAAGAAGGGACCCGAGTGGCACGTGGCGCAGGCCAGTTTCTTGGAGAGGAACAAGCTGCGGCCTCGTTGGGCCGACGGCTCGAGTCCATTTCGGGCGAAGGGACTTTTTGTGAAGTGGTGCGAGTTGGTGTAGGCGGCCAGGGCGTCGAGGTCGACGGAGAGTCCCTTGTTGGGTTGTTCGAGTGACTTGTTGATCGGGCCACTGACCAGTCCCCTGCCCTGCATCAGCGGGCCGCGAATCGTGTGTTCGAAGTCCTGGGATTCGTCGCGATCGGCCGACCAGTGCAGCGGGTGCGTCCATGCCAGTCCGAACAGCGGCGGTGTGGCTCGCAGTCCCTCGGGGTTTTGCCACGTGCGTCCGTCGGAATCCCCGTCGGGGTGGCAGCTGGAACAGCTGATCCAGCGTCGACCGACCATCGGTTGCAGTGCGGTGTAGAACAGGATCTTGCCGCGGTGCAGTTCGGCAGACAGCGGGTTCTTGGTGACAGGGATCGTGGCCAGGGGTCGGGCGGTATTGGCGTCGTAGGCGACGACGTTGAAGTCGAGTGCGTTGTAGACGAAGAACCGGCGTCCGTCGGGTGAGACTCGGACGGCTCGAGGATTGTGTCCAACGGTCAACCGACGCCGGTAGGCGATCTCGGTGTAGTCGTCGTCGACCGTGTCACAGATGAACATGTCGTCGGTACCCGAGAAGACGACGAAGAAGCGTTTGCCGTCGGCCGAGACATCGATTTCCCAGGGGTTGGCTGTAACGAGGTTGCCGAGGAACGAATCCATTGGGATTCGTTTCCGGCGACGCCCCTCACCTTTCTTCGTATCGACGACACCGACGTAGGGGAAGATGGAGCCTTCGCCCTGGGCCGCAACGATTCTCGAGCGGATGTGGGGGATGTAAGCTTTGGGTCGAGTGGGATGCAGGACGATTTGGCGGCAAAGATTGTCGGTGCTGGAACCGGTCCACGAGTCGACGATCTTACCGCTGGCCACGTCGATCGCGTTGACCTGGGCCGTGTAGTATTCGGAGGTGTAAAGTGTTTTGCCGTCGGGAGTGAGGGCGAGTCCACGAGGGAACTTGCCGGCGGGGAACTGGCGAAGCACGTCGCCGGTGTCCGAGATTTCGGCGATCGTGCCGGGGAATTCGAGTGTGACGTAGTAGCGGGATCCGTCGCGGTTGGACACGATGCCGTAGGGTTCGTCGAAGACGTCGACACGATGGATCAGCTTGCCGGTGTCGGCATCGAGCACCGCGGTCTGGTCGTCGTTGTAGATGGCGACGGCCAGGCGGTGCGATTGGCCCAGAAAGGCGACCCCTTCGGGGTGAGTGCCGACGCGGGTTTCGTGGATTGTCTTGAGAGTCTTCAGGTCGACGATGGTGACAGTGCCGCTGTCGCGGTTCGAACAGGCCAGCAGTCGGCCGTCGGTCGAGATGTCCATCAAGCTGTTCGAGTCGCGAGCGGTGGCGGCTTGGGGGCAGACGCCCAGAAGCGAGATGGCGAGAATCAGCAGCGGGTGGATGTGGCGTGTCATCGTGAGGTGTTGTGCGAGGAATGGGGTGAGGCTTTCAAGTCGGTCACTCTATCAGAAGAAATGAATTCGCCGTAGCCTAGGGACCGGCGCCAGTCCCTATTGGTTCCACCTCCACTCCACTGCAAAACTTAACAGCATGTCCCGCCCCACCCTACTACTCGTATCGCTCGCGATCGCTCTGCCGCAGTCCGGCTGCGCCGATTCTGCCCCGACGCCTCCACCGACCCGGCCCAGCGGCCAGTCATCGGCCAACCTGCCACCGGTCGTCACCAAGGCGCCATCCCCGGCTCCAGAGAACATGGTCTGGATTTCCGGCGGTCGGTTTGAAATGGGCACGCGTGACGGGACGGGTGATCCCGACGAGTTTCCTCCGCACGAGGTCGAACTCGACGGGTTCTGGATGGACATTCACGAGGTGACCAACCGCGAGTTTGGGCGGTTTGTCGAGGCGACCGGTTACGTGACGGCGGCCGAGAAGAAGCCGGACTTCAGTTCGGTCCGCGAGGGATCGCAGCGGACCGAGGACAAGATTCTGCCCGAGTTGAATCGGCCGGGTTCGATTTGCATGAGGCAGGGTTTGAAGCCGGGGGATCTCGATCCTCAACTGGGGGCTTATGGTTGGTGGGAGTACGTGCCGGGAGCGAACTGGCGACATCCCGAGGGTCCGGAGAGTTCGATTGGCGAGCGATTGGATCACCCGGTGGTTCACGTGTCGTGGCACGATGCGAATGCGTATTGCGAGTGGGCTGGCAAGCGGTTGCCGACCGAGGCGGAATGGGAATACGCGGCCCGCGGCGGTTTGGACGGCAAGGTGTTTCCGTGGGGCGACGAGCGGAATCCTGAGGGGAAGTGGTTGCACAACATTTGGCAGGGAGCGTTCCCGGTCAAGAACACCAACGACGACGGGTTCGCGTCAGCCGCCCCTGTCGGTTCGTTTCCCGAGAATGGCTACGGCTTGTTCGACATGTCGGGCAATGTCTGGGAGTGGTGTCACGACAACTACACGGCCGATTATTACAGCGACAGTCCACGGCGGAATCCTCCGGGGCCGAAGGAGAGTCGCGACCCGGACGAGCCGGACATCTTGAAGCGAATCCAGCGAGGCGGCAGTTTCATGTGCAGCGACACGTACTGTACCGGTTACCGTGTGACGGCCAGGATGAAGGGCGAGCAGGGATCGGGCCTGTACCACACCGGCTTCCGCTGCGTGGTCTCGCACGACGGCGTGGAGTAGGTCAGGCTGTGCCTGACTTCATCGGTCAACCACTTCACAAACCACTCGAAACCCAATCGCCGCATCCCGAAACGATGCCGGTGCATAACCTCGCATCGCACTTCGGCAATCCGACTCTTCCAACTCGACAATCAATTGGTAGACGTTCGGAAACGTGAAGTGACTGGCCGGTGAGGACCGCAGCAGCTGAGCCTTATAGGTCGATTCGCCCTTTTCGACACGCATGCGGGCCTGCACGAAGATCCTGGTGGCACCGGACACAGCCTGGCTGATGTCGACTTGGCCTGTTTCCCAATCTTCGTGAAGACCCTCGATGGCCTCGACATAGGCTTCGGCGCCGCCGCCGATGGCTTCGGCGACTTCCAGGATGACGTTGGACTTGTCGCCCAGGGCCAGCATGTTGCCCCAAAGTCGGCCCGAGACGATGGGCGACGCGAAGTGGTACTGGTATCGAACAAACCCCTCGCGGCCGGCTTGTTGAGGCTGCCAGTAGCGGGTCAATCCGTCACTCTCGGTGTGCACGATGACATTGAAGGACGAGTGCAGATGTCGCTGATAATCGCCCCACATGTCGAACGACTCGACAAACCGCTGCGACCAGCCGCCGCCTCGGATGACCATGTTGGCAACAACACCCGACCCCGGCCCGGTCGGATCCACTTGTGCCGTGTCGGACAGGTATCGGTCGTCGTAGCGGTCGGCGACCCATTCGGCGACATTGCCATGCATGTCGTAGAATCCCCAGGCGTTGGCGGAGAAACTGCCGACCGTGACGGGGCCCTTGTGAGACCGGTCGGCATGGAATCGGTCGGCCTGGTTCGAGTCGCCAAAGTTGTAGGTGGATGTCGAACCGGCCCGGCAGGCGTATTCCCATTCGGCTTCGGTCGGCAGCCGATAGTGTCGGCCGGCCCGCTGCTCGGTCGGCAGCTTCGATAGCATCAGGCAAAACCGAGCGGCCTCCTCCCAGGTGATGTAGGCCACCGGCAGTGAGTCGCCGGTCGGGTCGCCCTGTGACGGAGGTTTCTTCGACCTGCCAGTGACAAAAATCGGCACGCGGCCCATCACTGTGGCGAACTCTTTTCGCGTCACCTCGTGGCGTCCCATCAATACGGTTTGGGTCAGAGTGACCTGGTGGGCGGGTGTTTCGTTTTGACGTTCTGGCCGCAACAGGTTGACGTCGCCTCCCATTCGGAACGTGCCGGCCGGGACAACAGCCAGTGACATGCCGATGCTGTTGACGAGGCCCTTGGGGATTGGCGATTGAGGCACACTGTGCTGGTCGCTCGAATCGAACGTTCCCGACGTGAACGCGATGCTCAGGCCCACGAGAAGCATGGCTGCCAGACTCAGTCCCACCAATGGCCACTGTCTGGTGGTCCGGTTGGCGGCCTCGCCGCGAACACCGGTTCTGGTCAGCGATTGTTCCAGGGCATCCGCAACCTCTGTCATGCTCTGGTACCGCTCGTCCGGGGCGACGGCCACCATGCGATCGAAGACGTCGACGAGTTCGGGAGAAATGTCTGCCCGCGAGCCAGCCAGATTGGGGCGTTCGGGTTGCTGATGCAGTGCTAGTGCGTGGGCTCGGGACGATGCTGAAAACGGAGGTCGGCCGGTGAGCAGAAAGAACAGAGTGCAGCCGAGGCTGTAGATGTCGGATCGAGCGGAGCTGTTTCGCGGATCGGTGGCCTGTTCGGGAGCGATGAAGTTGGGGGTGCCGATCACCATGTCGGTGTGGGTCAGGCGATGGTCGGTGTCGGCCAAGGCCGTGTCGTCGTAACCTGGCTCGGTCTCGGAAACGATCGTGTCGACATTGGCCAGTCCGAGGTCGAGTACCATCAAGGTTGTCTGGTCGGCGACCATCAGGTTGGCCGGTTTGACATCGCGGTGGACGATGTCCTGTTGGTGAGCGTACTCGAGTGTTCTGGCGGCTTGGAGAGTCAGGTCGATGGCGAGATCGACGTCGAGCGGCCCGTCTCG
>Ga0302139_10001996_pt1 | contig 9999 bp, 8 predicted proteins | sample CBN3_331_MG_FD_203104 | JGI IMG/M metagenome (GOLD analysis project Ga0302139, IMG submission 203104) | Marine microbial communities from Western Arctic Ocean, Canada - CBN3_33.1 | ecosystem: Environmental > Aquatic > Marine > Oceanic | place: Canada: Western Arctic Ocean | collected 2017-09-15 | reverse complement strand
GTAAGTAGGTACCACCTGTCGCGCTCGGATGATCGAGTGTGTGCCAGGAGGAGCCGTCCCAGAGGGTGCCGTGTTCGCCGCTACTATCCGTGTAAGACCCAACCATGTTGGCGCCGTCGATACCAGTTAAGGAGGTACCTGCTGTCGCGCTCGGATGATCGAGTGTGGTCCAGGTGTACGTCGCATGGGACGCAGTCGCGCCCAGTACGGTGAAAAGAAACAACGTGACCGCGGTTATCGAGCGCATGAGCTTCCCCTGTTAAAGACTGACATAAAGAGACTGGCCACGTGCCAGTCTAACAGAAATCGGGGGCATTACAAGGAATTTGCGGGACGGGAAAACACCAAAAACGCCCTACCGCCCTCTTCTTCGCGGTAGCAGCGCCAGACCTAAGAGAGCCAGCAGCAGGGCCGCCGGTTCGGGGACGGCCCGCGAGAAGAGCGTCACGTCGTTGCCGTTGCCGCCTGCGTAGGTGATGTAGAGGTTGGTGCCTGAGAACGATCCCACCTTAAGGCCCTCGTCCAGTCCACCATACTGACCGGTGAGCGTGCCGCCGACTTTTAAAATGTCAAACGACATCCCGGCCAGAAGCTCAAAGCTGTCGATCAGGTAGACTTCCAGCGTACCGGCCAACTCGACGTCGCCCGTTACATCCAGCCAGTCAAACTCAGTGAGCGAGTTATCGCCACCGCCGTGGAAATGGCCACCCAGTTCGATTTGGTGGCCACCATCGTAATGGGTAAGATGGCCGTCGATTGTAAGCACGCCGGACGAATTGCCGGGTGCGATAGTTCCACTGCCAGAAACGTGTCCGGTGATATGGCCCTCTCCGATGAGTAACCCATCATTGATGAACGATCCACTGGTTGTATCAATCGTGCCGTTGTGGGTCAGCCTGGCGCCGATGTGGTTGGTCAGCGTGCCGATGTTGGTCAGCGTGCCGCTGGTTTGGTTGAGCAGCGTGTGGTTGTTGTCCAGCGACCCGTTGTTGTTCAGCGTGCCGCCTAAGTTGTTGGTCAGCGTGCCGAAGTTGATCATCTCCTCATACGTGCCACCCGAGTAGTTTTTCAGCGTGCCGGAGTTGTTCAGCGTGCCTTGGTTGAACAGCGGGCTGGCGCGGTTATTGGTTAGCGTGCCGGCATCGTCCAGTTTGCCATTTTCGTAAGCGCGGATGTTCTCAGACACATCGTATTTCATTTGTCTGTCGCCTTAGACGAATTCATCTCCCCTCCATTCTTCGCGGTGTGAAGCCGCAAAGCAATGCGTGTCGATTTCCAGCTGGGTATGCACGCCGGCGTAGGGCAAGAGACTCAGCCGCAAACTACACATCGTCGTTCGGATAGGCTGGCGAACTCTGCAAGCGAGGATCGTCAACGTGGACGCCGACCGTGAAGTGGTAGAGATCCTGGAACTGGTTGTCCGCAAGGCCCAGAATCTCGTGGACCGGGTCATCGAAGTAGCAGCCGATTCCCGTGGAGCGGACGCCGGCGGCTTCGGCCTCGAGATAGAGCACCTGGCCCACCATACCCGCCTCCCAGAAGAGGTTGCGATAGAACCAGGCCCCGTATCGCCGAATCGGTTCGGCGAATTCGGCAATCATACCCAAGCTGAAGAAACCATCGGCGGCGATGTCCTGGTGGCAACTGACGGTGCGTGCGGCGTCTCGACAGTCCGCCTCCGTTAGCAAGTACAACGGAAAGCCTGCTGGCACTCCAGGTGGAGGTTCCCAGGCAAACGTGTCACGCGTCGCTTGCTTGAGCAGGTCCTTCTTGGCGGGATCGCGAACCAGTGTGTAGAGGCCCGGCGCAAGTCCGTCGACTCGGTGCACGAAAAGCACCATGTGAATCATGGGCGGCCACCACAACGCATCCCAGGGTGGATGCGGCCCAGGTAACGTGCGACCGAGCATGCGCAGAAATACGTCCAGCGTCGTCCTGCTCGATCCGTCGAGTGCCTGGCAACTCCGCCGCTGACGGATGATCTGACGGGCATCGACCTCCGTTGGCAAATCGGCTGCTGGCGGCCAATTATGGAAGGCAATAGGATTCATGTCTGGCGCGCCGGTTCGCAGCATCTTCGTGGCGGTCGTCACCTCGTCGATGACCGACCAGGGAACATGATCGTGACTGAGCTGGTTGGCGCGACCGTACCAGTCCGCCGATCGGATTGCGTCGACCATGGCCTTCGTTGGTGGCGAAACCGTCGCCGAATGCATGTCATCGGTGGGTTTGGGAATCACGACGGCGAGAACCTCCGGTTCCTCATGCTCCTCGTCAATGAAGTCTTGCCTGCGATCGAGTCCCAAAAGCGTTGTTACCTCGTCGGTCGACCAATTTGAGACAAGCTTGAGGTTCCAGCCACACAGCGCGGCAGAAATCCGCATTGCCGCGACAGCGTGCCCCAAGTCGTGCTGGCAATAGCGAAACGCCCGCTCACCATACTTCCAGGCTTCTCGCCACATGACGGAACTGAGGCCGACGAGAAAAGACCCCTTCGGCAGATGCCCCAGCAGCGATTGCCATACGTCATTAGAGAAGGAAGCACGACGCTCAATCGCGTGGGTTTCCGAGACGTAGTGATATAGATTCACAGTGGCTTCGTCGCCGGTAATCGATGTTGACAGCACGTATGCCTCGGTGGGATGCAAATTTCCGCTGGACGGATTCACCCGCAACGCCCAGCGACTTGATTCTGCCTGCTTCCATGCGGATAATGCGAAACTGTAATAGAAAAAGTCGGACAAGGTCTGAAGATTTACGAGTGACGGTTTGGTAGAGTTAGGTTGATAGATTCGGTCGTACTCGACCGGCGGCAATTCCCTGTTCAACTCCAAACGAGTTACCTCAACTCCTTCGTAGTACCGAAACGGATGAGGCTGGTTTGCCCAGTCCATGTACCCCGGGGACGCCGCGTAGCGGTTGAAGCGATGCTTGGTCCGCTGGTGGTATTCGTCAACGTATGCCAGAGTACTCATCGATTATGCGCCACCTGGTATTTGATTCGACGGGAAATAGCAGGCCCGGTTCAGGGGAATGTCCGTGACGCCTGGGGGATTACCGAGATCACTCACGTCGGTTGTCTATTCGATCATCGTACACAATAGTTGTAGCTAGTTCGCGAAACAGAGCCAGTGGCCCACGCTCGTCAGTAGCCGCTGTAAAAAACGTCACCCATCGCGCCCAGCGGTGTTCACGTAACGATCTGGCTTCAGACAAACAGGAGGACGATTCCATGGCTGAGGACCACGTGTTGACCGAATCCGAACTCAGCGAAACACTGGTCAGATTACCTGGCTGGGAAGTCCGCGACAATTGGCTGCGGCGGACCTTCACGACACCTGGCTGGCCCCACACGATGATGTTGGTTGCCACGATCGGTTATCTCGCGGAGGCCGCCTGGCACCATCCCGATCTGAGCGTCGGGTACGCCAAAGTGACGGTGAAGTTGCAAACCCACCGGGTACTGGCGGTCACCTACAGCGATGTCGAGCTGGCAGCTCGTATCCAAGAGGTGGTTCTATGGAAACCGTCCGAGGAAGCGGCGCTCGATGGATTTCCCAAACGCTGGGTGCTTTGATGGCCTAGTGCCGCAACTTACAATTAAGGGTACACAAAAGGCAACTCTTACCCAGTTTTGTTAATCCTTGGCCTACCCAATTCACCCAGTTGAAGTTGACAATTCGACTGAGAATTGGCGTGGCGTCGAATAACTGGCAAAACCTCGTTTACATGGCGTGAAGATAGACCTAAGCTAGCACAAGTTGGGTAAACAATCGCCTTCATGGGCCGTCAATTGCGGGTTGCGGTACTAGGCATGTAGCGTTGGTCCTACCAACGCTGCTTCGAGCATGCACCGATGAATCGGGGCACTACGAACCAAGTACAACAGTAGAACTACAAATCGAGCTGATCCAGTTCGTCGATGAGGCTGTCGAGTTCGTCTTCGGGCTCCTCTTGTTCATCGGCCGTCCGGACCCGCAGTTCGTCGAGTACGTTCGGCAACTGTTGCAACTTTGCGACGGGTACCCGCACGAGGACCAACAGCAGTATTTCAATGAAGTGTTACGACACGAACGAGATTTCTGGAAGATGACGTGGGAAGGATAATGCTTCGAGACTTGCTTTGGAGTGTTGCGCCGAAAGTTGCTGCGCCAACGCAGCAGGTTGAGCATGAGGCCGTCCTGGAATTCGTTTCAGCTCAACTTCGACCAAACAGAAAAAAACTAGAGACGAGTGGTGTCCACACGAACAGTCGCGACGAAAGATGAGGTGGCCAGTGCCGTTGAAAAGGCGCTGAAGCCCGGACGTTTCTTCCTCGCGCCGGGCTGCAGGCTCCGCGTTCGTCATGAGCCTCGCGAAGAGATTCCCTGGGAACTGTTCGCTGGGCATCTTCTGGACGAAACGAAGACGCGGCTGCGGAAAACGTTTGAATCCTGGAACATTCACTTTGATGACTCCGTCGCTCCGGTCATTTCCGTCAAGTATGACCAGCCGGAAGGGCGGATTCACGTCACTCGCAATATCTTGACGCACGTCTGGGCACCGCACGGAGAGCAGCGACAGGTCGTTCAAACCCGCGAAACTCGCCGCTGGCTGCCTGAATTGATTGGGACGATCGAATTATCCTTGATCGCCGACCGGTTCGACCTCCAACAGCAAATCTCTCGACTCGTGTTGTTGGCCGTCGTGGGAACAAGCCGCCTACCTACAATCTCGTTGCAGTCACCATTGCCTCAATTCTCATTGGGGCAACTCGGCTATTTCCCGGCTCTCGATGCTTCCAACCTCGGCGATATCCTCTCAGACCCGATGGAACTTCTCGGCCCCGCGACTGAAGCTTCCGTTTCGTCGCTTGAGCGAGCCAGACTTCTGGAGATGTCGTTGAGGGCCTGCGAAAAGGCTCAAGTCTCGCAACTCGCGACATCGTTTGTCGAGCGTTGGCGAGAAGCCGGGTTGGGAGTCGAACATGTACCATCGGTCGTAAAGACCCTCTTCAATCACATCTCGCTCTCGCCGTACACAGGTTTTGTGGACCGGCTGATACTCATGCTGCATCACTGGTCGAGGCTCGACCTGATCGGGCCCGTGCCGGTAATCGACACGTTGAGCTTTATGCTCCGCCATCTAGCCAGGCATCTCACGGCCTTTGATCTCGTCACCTTTCACAACTTAGGTGCAGAGTACGCGGACGCACTACTGCTTGACGCGATGCTCAAAGCATATCTTGCATTGATCGACGACCATCTGAGCGAGTTTGAGCTGTCCCCGGATGACAGCATCAAAGTAGCGTCCGCGAAACGACTGCGACGACGGGCCTTGCGCCAGGCATGGCTGATTCGCCGGAATTGCGAAGGCCAGCGCGTGCCCGACCTGCCGACATCTCTTGGCGAGAACCGCCGAGCGCTTCCTGAACCGTTCGGCCGCATCAGTGAGGAACAGATTCTCGATCCTGATCGACGCAGTAAATCGCTGTTTGCCGGCGACGCCTCGCAGTTGCTGACGGATAAGTCGCAAGGCATCCTGGAGCAAAGTCTCTCAGACCTGGAATACGACGCCGAGTTACATGAACTCGGCATGGCAACCTTTCTCGATCGTCCGCTTGGTATTTTCAAGCACCCCACCGAGGTCGACCGCACGCCGCTGCTGACGTACGAAGCATTCAGCCGGCAAATGGCCCGAAATCGCCTCGACGATCTGTGTCGCTGGGGGCTGATCTCCAGCGCTGGGCGACTTCCGACGCATGTTCGGCGATTGGAACATTGCAGCATCGACGGCATTCCCGTGGCCCGGCTCGGCAACGTCACGCCCGGCCGTGTTGTAGCACTCGAAGATGCACAAAAGTCGGCAGCCGATTTTCTATTCCTTCGCACAACCCGCTGCTCGTTGAACGAGTTCCTTGAGCAGTATGACTTCGAGCCGCTCAAGGCGCGCTTCCCCGACCTGCATCGGTGGCTGTTTTCATCGCCAGCGGTGTTGTTCATTCGGGAAGTCCCTACCGGCGCGATGAACCCCCACGACCCCGTACTGATCGCCTTCGACAAACAGATGAAGGCGACGATCGAAATCGGACTTGGACAAGAGAGCCTCTCACCGGTTCACTACCTGCATCACGCCGGCGTTGAATACGTTAAAGATGGCTTGCGACTGCTGTCCGTAGGCGGCGGGCGCCACGCTGCCACCCGCAAGGATCTCCGAGACCAATGCATTGTGATGCCGCCTGTGATAGATTCAGCTTCGAGGGAGTCAAGCACAGATGCTGCACGACACGTTGTGGAATGAGAATGCGGAACTTGTGAGGCGATGCCTCGAACATCCGTTCGTGCAAGGGCTGGCCGACGGGACGCTCGATCGCGAAGCCTTTCGGCGATACGTCGCCCAAGATGCGTTCTTCTTGCGCGCGTTTCTACGCGCGTATGCACTGGCCGCTGCCAAGTGCGATGACTTCGAGCGCGCACGGATCTTCCACGAGTTGATGACCGGTGTTCTGGACGAACTCAAGCTCCACGCGAGTTATTCTGCAAAGCTCGATATCGACCTTGATCATGTCAAACCCTATGGTGCAACATCGGCGTACACCGATTTCCTGCTTCGGGTAGCATGGCACGGCAGTCTCGCTGAAATCATGACCGCGATGGTTCCTTGCATGCGGCTGTACTCACATATCGGCAATGAACTAGCCACCTCGCTGCGCAAGGAGCATCCATACGAAGACTGGATCAAGACGTATTCCGGCGACAAGTTCTACAAGCTCTGTGCTCGCCTGGAGTCGCTTCTCGACGAAGTTGCATCGGACTGCCCAGCCGTTCGGGATACCTATCGCTACGCCATGCAATGTGAATTGGATTTCTTCTCAGCACCGTTGGAGACCTACAAATGACCGTTGCGATGACGATCGCCGGCTCCGACCCATCGGGCGGAGCCGGCTTGCAGGCCGACTTGAAGACGTTTCATCAGTACGGCGTTTACGGCACGAGCGTGGTCACGTTGCTGACGGTGCAGAACACGCATAAGGTCGAATCCGTCGAAGTACTTCAACCAGAGTTTATCGTTTCGCAACTGGATGCTGTTCTTGACGACATTCCACCGGCAGCAGCAAAAACTGGGGCCTTGGGCAACGCCGAAGTGATTGCAGTGATTGCGAAGTGGGCCGAGCGATTTTCGTTTCCGTTGGTAGTCGACCCGGTAATGGTCAGCAAACACGGCGCCTCGCTGATCGACGACGAGGCCGTGCAAGTCCTGCGGCGAAAGCTACTGCCTCACGCATTCCTGATCACGCCAAACGTTCCGGAAGCGGCAAGGTTGGCGGAGATGGAGGTCACCGACCTGATGACGATGGAGAAAGCGGCTGCCGTCATTTCTCGGTTGGGCGCGAAGAACGTCCTAGTCAAAGGCGGCCACCTACAGGGCGATCCCGTGGACGTACTCTGGTCTGGCGGCAAGATTCACTCGTTGCCAGCCGAACGTGTCGACACCACACACACGCACGGTACGGGCTGCGTATTCTCAGCCGCGATCACGGCGCGATTAGCCAAGGGCGAAGACCTCGTTACGGCCGTGAAGGCCGCCAAGCAATTCATCACTGCCGCCATTCAGACCAACCCAGGCCTGGGCCAAGGCTACGGGCCGGTCAACATGCATGCTAAGGTGGAGTCGTGAACTCTTCTATTCGTCAACTGACCTTCGGCTGCGATTATCGATCGGCGGTTGGTCGACGGGGTTCGAGAACGCGATCGAACGCGCTGTGGAGATTTGCAATGGAGTGCGGCATCACAGTGCAGAGGTTTGACGAACACCATCAACAGCCGCTAACTGCCCCAGCCGTTTCGAGGAACAAGTGATGCAAGAACCGACCGCTCAATTCCGTTTTGTCAACAGTTACGCTGAGCAATTGCCAGACTTCTACGTCGAATGTGATCCGATGGCTGTCGAGACGCCGGCATTGCTGCAATTCAACAGTCCGCTTGCCAACGAACTTGAGCTGGGTGTCGCTGGTCTGCCATCACAAGACTTGGCGCAGATCTTCTCTGGGCAGAAACTGCTGGCTGGCTCTCGCCCGCTGGCGCAAGCATACGCCGGGCATCAGTTTGGCGGATTCGTCCCGCAGTTGGGCGACGGACGCGCCTTGCTGTTGGGTGAGGTGACCGATCCTCACGGACGTCGCCGCGACATCGCGTTGAAAGGATCTGGACCAACGTCGTTTTCTCGCGGTGGCGACGGTAAAGCCGCGGTCGGACCCGTGCTGCGTGAATACCTGATCGGCGAAGCGATGCACTCTCTTGGCATTCCGACGACCCGTGCCTTGGCGGCCGTTGCCACAGGAGAATCGGTGTATCGCGAGCGTGCATTGCCTGGCGCCATCCTCACTCGCATCGCCGCCAGTCATATCCGCGTTGGAACTTTTCAGTTCTTTGCGGCGCGACAGCGGTGGGATCAAGTCCGTCAACTGGCCGACTATGTCATCGAGCGTCATGATCCGCACCTCAGCAGCGACGACGACCGCTATCTCTTGCTACTGAAGGCCGTGGCGCAGCGGCAAGCCGTTTTAGTCGCCAAGTGGATGCTGATCGGGTTCATCCACGGCGTCATGAATACGGACAACATGGCGATTTCTGGCGAGACGATCGATTATGGTCCGTGCGCCTACATGGAATCGTTCAGCCCTCACGCAGTGTTCAGCTCGATCGACCAATTGGGGCGTTACGCCTACGAGAATCAGCCGCAGATCGCACGGTGGAATTTGGCTCGCTTCGCCGAGACGTTGATTCCGCTGATCGACGAGGACGATCCTGAGGGGGCCATTCCGAAAGTGGAAGCGATCATCAACGGCTTCATTCCTCGCTATGAAGAGCTGTGGTTATCTGGGGCACAAGTGAAGCTGGGATTGGACGATCTCACAGCGGATATCGACGGTGACAAGTCGCTCGTGCAGGATTGGCTCGATCTACTGGAAGAGCATTCGGTTGACTACACGCTCGCGTGGCGACGACTGGCGGACGCCGCTGACGGCAATTCGGAATCTCTGGAAGCGTTGTTTCCTTCCACCGAGATACTCTCAGTTTGGCTTGAACGATGGTATCAACGGATCGCTCGGCAGTCAGCAGCCGCGACAGCCGCGAGGATGCGTTCCGTCAACCCGATCTATATCCCGCGAAACCACTTGGTGGAAGAAGCATTAGCCGCAGCAACGAACGACGCCGACATAGAACCGTTCGTGCGATTACTTGCTGTGATCGCACATCCCTACGATGAGCGTGCAGAGCTTGCGAGCTACACTCAACCCGCGTCGCAAGACTTCACGGCCTGCTACAAGACATTCTGCGGCACATAGCGTCTGTTTCCGCGCCGCGCAAGACCGGCACTTTAATGTTGGCCGATGTTGGCGTGCTCAAATGCACCTTACAACGATCACTGTTTTTTGCAAGTGCACGCGATCAATGTTAACCATCCGCGAGTGAAGGCAGTAAAGGCTAAGACGATCCGGTAGTGAGATTTAGTTGTCAACAACTAAATCTCCATTAACGGAAATGTCATCGGGTAAATCAATTTTGCTTACCTAGCTCTCATCCCAAACCTGGACCAGTAACCATTCGCCAATTTTGCAATCATTCGCTGCGGTGACATCGATCACCGTCTTTCCCTCCCACTTGTCGGTCACGATATCTTCCGGCCCCTTTACCCAGACTTCGTTAGCCTCCGGGGGCCCGGCACCTCATTTCCAGTCAAATAAAAAGACTTGAATAGGATTCGGATACCCTCACAACACCCTCAAAGCCAGTCTGCTGCAATTCACTTTGCAGTCACTGGGCGCAGGGGGATGCAGGGGGATGAAGGGGTTGGTGATACTTTTGGTGATACCGACCTACCGTCGCCTTCTTCGCGGTAGCAGCGCCAGACCGAAGAGGGCTAAAAGCATCGCTGCCGGTTCGGGAGTACGCACCACGATCCCGTGATCGGTGTGGATCATCCCGGTGGGCCAGTCGGGTTCTCCCTGATAATGGA
>Ga0302139_10001970_pt1 | contig 10069 bp, 7 predicted proteins | sample CBN3_331_MG_FD_203104 | JGI IMG/M metagenome (GOLD analysis project Ga0302139, IMG submission 203104) | Marine microbial communities from Western Arctic Ocean, Canada - CBN3_33.1 | ecosystem: Environmental > Aquatic > Marine > Oceanic | place: Canada: Western Arctic Ocean | collected 2017-09-15 | reverse complement strand
AGCTGGGTGGTCGGCATCGGCCCCGGGTGGTCGGCGTAAGTCTCTGAGGAGGGTCTATCACCCGGCCGACGGGCGGGGCACACCCACCGGTACGGCAACGGACCGGGGGTCACGGGTACCCTGCGCGCGCCCCTAACGGGCCAGACCCGCATGCTGAACCGACCCGCCACCTCCCTGCGCCGTACCACGGCCGTCGCCTGCCTACTGCTGGCCGCAATGGCCGTACCGGCCGGAGCGGTCAAGGACACCGAATCGATCCGGGAGGCACGCGACCGCCGTGAGTCCGCCAGGAACGAGGCTGCCTCGGCTGCAGAGGCCCTCGAGCTGGCGGCCGCCGAGGACGACCAGGTCTCCGACGCACTGCACGCCCTGGACGACGCAGTGTCCCTCCAGGAGGCCAGGATCACGGCGGCCCGCCAGGCCATCGAGGCTGCCGAGTCCGAGGCCACCCTGCGCTGGGTACAGGCCGACCAGGTGGCCGCCGAGGTGGTCATGCTCCGGAGCCGGATCCAGGAGCTGGCCATCGACGTCTACATCTCGCGCATGCGGCCTGGAATCCTGCTGGAGTCCGACGACCTGACCCTCGGAATCCGCCGCTCGGCGATCCTGAATGCGGTGACGGGCGACCGGGGCGACCTGGTCGACAGGCTCCGCTCCCTGGAGTCGGACCTGGAGGACATCGCACGCTCGGCTGACGACGCCATCGGTGACGCCCAGGTGCGGCAGCGGGAGCTGGAATCCTCGATCCTCGTACTGGATCGACGGATCGCTGCGAAGGAGAACGTGAGGAGCGAGCTGGACGAACGGATAAGGGCCTACGAGGCCGAGATCCGCCAGTTCGAACGCGACCAGTACGTGATGGCGATCCTCATCGACAACCTGATAGCCGAGGAACTCCGGAAGTCGGCGCCCGACCTCACGAAGGAATCCGGGCAGGGCTTCATCATGCCGATCGAGGGCAGGTTGGGGTCCGGCTTCGGGCCCCGGAAGCATCCGATCTTCGGGACCATGCGCCAGCACAACGGTGTGGACATCGGCTGCGTGAGGGGGCAACCGATCTGGGCGGCGAAGGCCGGCAAGGTCATCTTCGCCGGCTGGAAGAACGGCTACGGAAACGTTGTCCTGATCGAGCACGAGGGACCCGTGGTGACCGTGTACGCCCACCAGGAGGAGTCCAACGTGTCGAGTGGCTACATGATCGACAAGGGCGAGGTGCTGGGCAGGTGCGGCTCCACCGGCTGGTCCACCGGCCCCCACCTGCACTTCGAGCTCCGCTCCGGTGGCGAGGCCAAGGATCCCATGATCGTCCTTCCCAGCTGAGCAGCGGTCGAAAACGACCGAAGGGGCCCCGCAGGGCCCCTTCGGGAATCGACTTCGTCTTCGGTGGTCAGCCGACGAACGCCGAGGCGAACACCAACGACACGATGGTCATCACCTTGATGAGGATGTTCATGGCCGGACCGGAGGTGTCCTTGAAGGGATCGCCCACGGTGTCTCCGACCACTGCCGCCTTGTGGCAGTCGGAGCCCTTGCCGCCATGGTGCCCCGCCTCGATGTACTTCTTGGCGTTGTCCCAGGCGCCACCGGCATTGGCCATGAAGATGGCCAGGCAGAATCCGGTGACCAGGGCGCCGGCGAGGAAGCCCCCGAGTACGTCGACGCTGATGAAGCCGAGGACGAGGGGAACGACCACGGCCAGGGAACCCGGGATGATCATCTCCTTGAGCGATGCGGTGGTCGAGATGGCCACGCAGCGAGCAGAATCCGGGTGTACACCCTCCCGGCCCTCGCGCAGGCCCGGAATCTCCCGGAACTGCCTGCGAACCTCCTCGATCATCTCCTGGGCGGCACGGCCCACGGCGTCGATGGTCAGGGCTGCGAACAGGAACGGAAGCATGGCGCCGAGGAACAGGCCGATGAAGACGTCCACCTCGCCGACGTTCAGCGACAGGCTGCCGCCGGCATCGATCACCGCGAACTCGAAGCTCTTGAAGAGGGCGAGGGCCGTGAGGGCCGCTGAGCCGACGGCGAAGCCCTTGGCCACGGCGGCTGTGGTGTTGCCCAACGAGTCGAGCGCGTCGGTGACCTCGCGGACGCTGGGATCCAGCTTCGCCATCTCGGCGATGCCGCCGGCGTTGTCGGCGATCGGACCGTAGGCGTCCACGGAGACCACCATGCCGGTGGTGGCCAGCATGCCGATGGCAGCCACGGCGATGCCGTAGATGCCACCCTCCAGGGCTCCGATCTTGTCGAATGCCATCTCGCCGCCCCAGTAGGCGACGGCGACGCCGATGCCCAGGAGGACCACCGAGGCCGCCACCGAGACCATGCCGGTGGAGATGCCGCCGAGGATGGTCGTGGCGGGGCCGGTCTCGGTCTGCGAAGCGATCTTCCTGACCGGGGAGTAGTGGTCGGAGGTGTAGAACTCAGCTGTCTTGCCCAGCGCCCAGCCGATGACCAGGCCGCCGATCACGGCAATGGCCAGGCCCAGGGGGTTGTCGAAGTCATCGTTGTCTCCGAACAGCCAGTAGGCGATGCCCACGGTCGCCAGGGCGGCCAGCCCCATGGCGACGTTGGTGCCCATGTGCAGCGCCTTGGAGAGTGCCTTCGTGTCAGTGGAGTTGGACCCCTTGACGAAGAAGGAGCCGATGATCGAGGCCAGCATGCCCGCGAAGGCGATGGCCATCGGGAACGAGAGGAGGGAGATGTTGGTCACAGCCGAGGCCTGTTCGGCGCCCAGTCCGAGGGCGAACGCCACCAGCGAGATCGGCGCCAGGATCGAGCCGGCGTAACTCTCGAAGAGGTCGGCACCCATACCGGCGACGTCGCCGACGTTGTCGCCCACGTTGTCGGCGATGGTCGCCGGGTTGCGTGGGTCGTCCTCGGGGATGCCCGCCTCCACCTTGCCGACCAGGTCGGCGCCGACGTCGGCGGCCTTGGTGTAGATGCCGCCGCCCACCCTGGAGAAGAGGGCGATGGAGGATGCGCCCAGGCCGTAGGCCGTGACGACCTCGAAGGCGTCGTCCACCTCAAGTACGAGGACGAAGACGATGTAGACGGCCATCAGGCCCAGCAGGGCGAGGCCTGCCACCGAGAAGCCCATGACGGCACCACCACGAAACGCTATGGACAGGGCCTTGCCGGGCCCGTCCTTGGCTGCCTGGGTGGTGCGTGCGTTGGCCATGGTCGCAACGGTCATGCCGATGTAGCCGGCCAGCGCCGAGAGCGTCGCACCGATCACATAGGTCACCGCCGCAGCTGGCGCTATCAGGGCGGCGATGAGGATCGTCATGGCGGCCACGAAGACCGACACCCAGCTGTATTCCTTCTTGAGGAAGGCCGTGGCGCCCTTCTGGATCTCGGTCATCAGGAAGACCATGCGTTCGCTGCCGGGATCGGCTGCCTTGACGTCTGTGTAGAAGTACCCGGCGAGCAGGAGGCCGAGAACAGCCGAAACTCCCGCCAGGTAAGGGATCAACTCCACGAAAATGTCTCCTCGATGGTCGTGAATGGGGCCGCGCCTTGCCACCCAGCGGATGCGGGAGGATACAGGGCCACCCGGCGCCTCTGGATTTCCACCAGGACCGGGACTGGGAGGACGCTAGTGAGCCTGTGCACCAGGTCAAACATCGCGCGAGATTCCGATCCCCGACGTGACAAGCGTCTCAGATGCTGGAACTGGCGCTCCAGAAGGGGCAGCATCTGTGTATGGAACCCGACATCGCGCGAACCGAGATGCTGGAGCGACGCATGGCGCAGTCACCCGAGGCAGTTCGACGGGCCTCCGAGGTCGTCGTCCGGCGCCTGCTCGCCCTCCCAGAACTGGCCGGAAGCCTCCGGATCGGGGCGTACCTCGGCGTCCGTGGAGAGGTGGACCCGTCGGCGCTGCGCCACGTGGATCGCCTCGAGGTCGCCCTTCCCGTCACCACAGCCGGCGAACCCCTCCGCTTCGTCGTCCCCGCCGGCCCCCTGGAGGAGGGCCCGTACGGGATCCGACAGCCGGGGGAGGGGACCGAGGTCACTCCGTTGGAACTCGACGTTGTCGTGGTCCCCGCCGTTGCCGTCGACCGAAGGGGACACCGGGTGGGCCACGGGGCCGGCTTCTACGACCGGACCTTCGCCGACCGCCGGAAACACACTCCACCTCCCGTGCTGATCGGCGTCTGCCACTCCTTCCAGGTGGTCGAGCATCTCGACGCCAGGCCGTGGGACGTCCCCCTCGACCTCGTCGTAACCGAGGCCGGAGTCATCCGCCCGGGGATGGCCCATTCTGGGGCCCCGATGGGCGAGGATTAGCCGGTGCGCATCATCGTGGTGGGCGCCGGCGAAGTCGGCACCTACGTGGCCGACCGCCTCAGCAACCAGAAGCACGACGTCGCCCTGATCGAGCTCGATACCGCCCGCTGTCGGGCCGTCGGCCTCAAGCTCGACGTTCAGATGCTCGAGGGCAGCGGCACCGACCCCAAAATGCTCGCAATGGCCGGAATCGACGATGCCGACCTGCTCGTCGCCGTGACGAAGAGCGACGAGGTCAACCTGGTGTCGGCCCTGCTCGCCCGACTGGCAGGGGTCGACAAGACGATTGTCCGGATCGAATCGCGCCGCCTCCGGTCACCAGCGATCGACGCCCTCTTCAAGGGCGTCGAAGACCACCTGGTGATCGATCCCGACCGCGAGGTCGCCGAAGAGGTACTCCGCCTCATGGAGTACCCGGGAGCCGTGGACATTTCCCAGATGGCGGACGGTGAGGTCATCGTGCTGGGTGCCCGACTCCCTGCCGATGCCCCCCTCGTCGGTGTGTCCCTCCATGCGCTGGGCCGCGAACTCGAACCAGACTGGGACTTCATCGTGGCGAGCATCACCCGCACCGACGAGGACACGGACGAGGAGGAGACCATCATCCCCCGTGAGGATGTGATCCTGAAGGCTGGTGACCTGCTGCGGGTCGTGTGCAAGCGAAGGGCACTACGCGATGTCACGAATCGCCTCGGCCTCGCCCGCGACATGCCCACCCGGGCGCTCCTCCTCGGCGGGGGCCGCACCGCCGAGCTGTTGGCCGAGTCCCTCATCGCCCGCGGCCTCGACATCGGCGTGATCGAACGACGACCTGAGCGGGCCGGCGAGTTGAGCGCCCGATTCGGCCAGGCGATCGTCTACCAGGGCGACATCACCGACGCCGACCTCCTGGAGCAGGCCGACGTCTCAGGCCAGGACGTGGTCATCGCCCTCACCGGTGAGGACCATGCCAACGTCCTGGCCTGCCTCTACGCCAAGTCGGCCGGCGCCACCCGGGCCAGGCGCCGTGGAACCGACAAGGGGGGCCCGGAGACCATCGCGGTGATCCATCGCCTCGAACTCCTCGACCTGATCGAAGCCCATCAGGTGGACGCCGCCGTCAGCCCCCGGACGGCCTCGGCCAACAGCGTGCTCCGATTCATACGCGGCGGCGGCGAGACGGTCACTGCCGTAGCCACGTTCCTCCACGGCGACGTCGAGGTCCTCGAGTTCGCCGTATCGGGCGACAGCGTCTGTAACGGAGCGACCCTCGCCGACCTCGACGTCCCGAAGGGTGCGCTCGTCGGGGCCATCGTCCGGGATGGCAAGCCGCAGATCGCACGGGGGCGCAGCACCCTGCGGGACCGGGACCACGTCGTCGTGATCGCCCGACCGGACTCCGTGGACCGCGTCACCGCCCTCTTCGGGTGACCGGGCAGCGGCGGAAGCGCCGCGCCGCGATGCGCACCCTGCTCCGGCGTCCCCGCAGTGTGGACTGGGGATCACTCTCCTCGGCGGTGGCCACCGGGGGAGCGGTCGGAGGGTCCACCGCCTCGACCCTCGGTGCCGCCTCCGGCCTGCTCGACCTCACGGGCACCGGGGACGACGCCTGGGCCCTACTGGCCTGCAGTGCGACAGCCGGCCTCGCCTCGGCATGGCTGTTCTCACGTGTGCGGCGACCCCGGCGGCACAGGACGGCCGACATCCTCACCGGGATCACAGTCGCCTTCCTGAGCATGGTCCTGGTCGGCACGCTCCTCTACCTCGTGTCCGGCGTCTTCTCGCATCCGGGCGACGCACTGTTCGAATCTGCGGCCGGCTTCAGCACGACGGCACTGACCACACTCGACGCCGACTCACTGGGGCGGGGAATCCTCTTCTTCCGTGCCGGCAGCCAGTGGGTCGGTGGCCTGACCGCCCTACTCCTCGGAGTGGCGGTCCTACCCGCCCTGAGCGCCGATCGCGAACTCGCCGATCGGCGTCGTGGGAGTGGACGTCGACCCCTTGCCCCATCGGGTGGCAGGGCCGCCCGCAACGTGCTGCAGCTCTATGCCGGATTCACGCTGCTCCTCATCGCCGCCTACCTCTTTGCGGGGGCCGGGTTCGTCGGATCCTTGGTCCTCGCTGCTTCGACCGCTTCGACCGGAGGCTTCGTAGGACCCGGCCAGCCACTCGCCGACCCCGCCGTCCAGTGGGTCGCCATCTTCGGCATGCTCGCTGCCGGCGCCAGCCTGGTCATCCTCTGGCGCCTGGTGACCCTGCAGTGGAAAGGTGTCCGACGTTCGGCCGAACTCAGCGCCTACCTCTTCCTCCTCGTCGGCGGAACCCTGCTCCTCGGCTGGTGGTCCGAGGCCAGCGGCCTTGACGAGTGGCGGGAGACCCTGTTCACACTCCTCTCCGCCGCCACCACCACCGGATTCCCCATGGAGGCGGTCGGCTCGTGGGCGGCGGCAGCACCCGTCCTCCTCCTACTCGCCGCAGCCGTCGGACCGATGACCGGCTCGGCCGGCGGCGGGTTCCAGATCTTTCGGATGCTCGGCCTCGTCAAGTTGGCCCGGCGCGAGCTCTTGCGCCAACTCCATCCGAACCTGGTCGCCCGCATTCGGATCGGCGGCCTGGTCCTGAGCGAGGCCAGCCTCGGGCGGATCGTGCTCCAGCAGTTCCTGTTCGTGGCGGTGGTCATGGGGACGACCGGTGCCGTGGCCATCCTCGGACCCGACCTGGCGACGGCACTCGCCGCCGGTGTACACGCCACGGCGACCGCCGGTCCGATCCGAGCCCTCGACGGCACACTCCTCGACCCGACAGCCTGGTCGCGGCCTGTCCGCCTGGCACTGGTACCGGCCATGCTCATCGGCCGACTGGCGCTGTATCCGGCACTCGTGGCGCTCGGAACAGCGTCGACGGGCGTTCGGGACAGGTTGCGGCTGAAGCGCCGATGGGTTGGCAGGAATTCGGAGGGGGACCAATGAAGTCGGCCTCTCGTCGCTGGACGTCGACCACGGCCCACGTCGCCGCCAATGCGCTCCTGTTCGTGGCTGGAGCGATGGCCCTCTCCGCCGTCGTCGAACTCGTTGACGGCCAGGAGGCCCCGGCCATGTTCGCCGCCGCCGCGATCACGGCACTCCTCGGAAGCGGCATGCGACGCTGGACCCGGACCGGAGTCCTTGACCGCTCCATCGTCTTCACTGCCGTCGGAGTGACGTGGGTGCTGGTCTCGGTCATCGGCGCACTGCCCTACCTCCTCGCCGGGACCTTCGTCCGGGACGGTGCCGACACCCTGGTCGTCATCGCCGACGCCCTCTTCGAGTCGGTGTCGGGATTCTCGTGTACCGGATCGACCGTCTTCGGTGCCCACAACCCGATCGAGGCGCAGGGATCCGGCATCCTCCTGTACCGACAGATCACCCAGTGGCTGGGGGGCATGGGCATCGTGGTGCTGGTCGTGGCCGTCCTTCCCACCCTGCGTGCCAGCGGACTGGGCCTCATCGATGCCGAGGCACCGGGCGAGGGTGCCGACCGCCTTGCCCCGAAGGTCGTCGACACAGCCCGCCAGTTCTGGGGCGTCTACGGGATCCTCACCATCGCCGCCGCCATCCTCTTGCTCGGTGCCGGAATGAACCCCTACGACTCCATCGCCCACGCCCTGAGTGCCATCTCGACGGGCGGCTTCTCGACCCGGGACTCCTCGATCGGACACTGGGACAGCGTGGGGGTCGAGTTGGTGGTCATGGCCGTGATGATCTTCGGGGCGGCCAGCTTCACGCTCCACTACCGATCCTTCCGGAACCGCCGCTTCGTCCACCTCAACAACCCCGAGTTCCGGTGGTACCTGGGGCTACTCGGCGGCTGGACAGTGGCGGTCGCTGCGCTGTTGGCAAAGGACGGCATGCCCTGGGCGCGTGCACTGCGCATGTCCGCATTCAACGTGGTGACCCTGGGAACCAGCGGCGGCTTCGGCAACGCCACCGGCGCCGGATCCGACGGGGACTTCGCCGCCTGGGCGGCCGGACCCCAGATCCTGCTGCTGCTCCTACTGGTCGTGGGGGGGTGCACGGGATCAACCGCGGGCGGCATCAAGGTCATCCGCCTGCGAATCGGCGTGGCCCATGCCTACCGGGCGCTGCGTGTGATCCGCAGGCCACAGGCGGTCCTCCACGTCCGCTACGGGAAGGGCGTCGTACCGGAGTCCCTGGTCGAGCGCATCTCCGGATTCATGGTCGTCTTCGGGATGTTCGCCGTGCTCGGAACACTGGTCGTCAGCGCCCTCGGCACCGACCTGGTCACGGCCTTCACCGGCGTCATCGGGGCCCTGGGCAACATGGGGCCTGCGTTCGGTGAGGCGGGCCCGACGGCCTCCTTCGTGGACGGCTACAGCACCCCGGCCCGCCTGGTCCTGGCGGCGCTGATGCTCGTTGGTCGACTCGAGATATTCCCGATGCTCCTGATGCTGATCGTGCCGTACCGCAGCATTCGGCGCGTGGCCCCGCGGGGCCCGCTGCAGCAGTTACGGGATCGCCGCTCGGTCGGCACCTGAGCCTCAGGCCCGCAGGAGTTCTTCGAGCAGCGCCTGCAGCAGGCCTGGGTCGCTGGTGGCGCACAGTTCGCGAGCGCTGTGCATCGCCAACTGGGGGGCACCCAGGTCGACGGTGGGGAGGCCGGTGGCTGCGGCAGTGATCGGTCCGACCGTCGAGCCGCAGGGGAGGTCGGCCCGGTGGCTGTATGACTGCAGGGGTACTCCGCAGCGTTCCGCAGCCAGGCGTACCTGCGCCGCACCTGGGGCATCGGTGGCGTAACGCTGCGAGGCATTGAACTTGAGGACAGGCCCACCACCGAGGTGGACGACGTGCTGGGCGTCGTGACGGTCGGCGTAGTTCGGGTGGATCGCGTGGGCTCCGTCGACCGAGCAGGCGAGGGAGGCTCCGAAGTCCGGTGATGCACCGTCGAGGAGGCGTTCCAGGAGCGAACGCAGTAGTGGCGAGCCAGCGCCGGTTGCCGAGGTGCTGCCGACCTCCTCGTGGTCATAGAGGACGACGATCGGCGTCGGGCCCCCGGTGTCGTCACGGGCAGCGCAGAGGGCATCGACCGCAGCATGGCAGGACAGCAGGTTGTCGATCCGGGGAGCGCTCACGAACTCCCGACTCGTGCCCGCCAGCGTCGCCGGAGCGAGGTCGTGGAGCATGAGGTCGAATCCGAGCACATCGGCGGTGGAGACTCCAGCCGTGTCGGCAACCTCGGCGAGGAAGGCGCCCTGCTCCGCTTCGCCGAGACCTGTGATGGGGGAGAGGTGGATATGCGGATTGAGCACGAGCCCCTTCTCGTTGACCCCCCGGTCGAGGTGGATCGCCAACTGGGGCACCCGGGCGATCGGGCGGTCGATCCGGACCAGCACCTCGCCGACCCCGTCGCCGGCACGGACGGCCAGGCGACCGGAGCATCCGAGGTCCCGGTCCAGCCAGGAGTTGAGGAGGGCGCCGCCGTAGACCTCGATGCCGAGCTGTCGCATCCCGTGTGTGGATCGGTCCGGGTTCGGCGTGAGGCGGAGGTTGGGGCTGTCGGTGTGCGCCATCAGCACCCGGAACCCCGTGGAACGCCCGGGCCCGGAGATCCAGGCAAGGAGGCTTCCGGAAGCCCTCAGGTAACGGAGTCCCGGACCGTCATCGGTGGTTCCCTCAGTGAACCCGGCAGCCTCGAGTCGGGCGGCAGCCGTGGCCACGGCGTGGAAGGGGGAGGGGGAGGCGTCGATGAAGGCGCAGAGGTCCTCTGCACGGTGGGTTGAGTCGGTGTCCATGCT
>Ga0302139_10001948_pt1 | contig 10116 bp, 6 predicted proteins | sample CBN3_331_MG_FD_203104 | JGI IMG/M metagenome (GOLD analysis project Ga0302139, IMG submission 203104) | Marine microbial communities from Western Arctic Ocean, Canada - CBN3_33.1 | ecosystem: Environmental > Aquatic > Marine > Oceanic | place: Canada: Western Arctic Ocean | collected 2017-09-15 | reverse complement strand
GTCCTCCTCGTACAGCATAGCTGTCAGTAGCGGGGCGGTCAGTAATGCCTTAAATGCCAGCCCAATCAAGATAACGACGGCGGCATCTCACGGGCTGTCCACTGGAGCATCGGTGAAGATCAGTGGAGTGAGGGGGAACTACGGCGCAAATGGACGCTGGGCAATTACCGTGGTGGGCACAACGACATTTACACTGGATGAATCGGAGGGCACGGGAGACTACACCAGCGGCGGCGAGTGGTCAGGCGGGGCCTCGACGATCAACTACACGAATGTCGAAGTCCCCACGGACAGCCGTGTCACAACGAGACAGATCCTCAGATCAAAGGACGGATCAGTCAACGTCTTTTACATAGACGTCACTGACACAGACCTGACGGACACGAGCTTCAGTTCAACCAACACGGACGACGACCTGGGTGCTCTAGAGGAGGTGACCCTGATGGACGACAACGGAAATGACTTTTCCGTGTCTGTTCATGGCGAGCCGCCCGGACTGAAGCAGGTGTTGATCTCCCATTACAGCCGCCTGTGGGCAGCCGTGGACATGACGTACACGGAGGGCAGCGTCGTGTTGACGAACAGCTCGACGACCGTCACAGGGATTGGAACCGGGTGGACGTCAAACCTGGCCGGGAGAGTGTTGTATCCGAACGTGTCGGGAAACACCAAGAGCTACGCGATTGCATCAGTTGACACCACGAACCAGACGCTGACGTTGTCAGCAGAATACGACGGGACAACGTCACCCTTTGCGGACTACGCCATCGCTCCAGGCGGGCAGAGTGCACTGCGTGTCTTCTATAGCAAGGTGGATTTCCCTGATTCATGGAACAAGGAGGAGGCGGACGGTGACTACCTGACGATCACCGAGGACCCGCAGGCTGGAGAAATGACAGGCCTGATGCCGCTGTCCAGCTCCCTGTTCGTACTGTTCGAGCACCGGCTGTACCGACTGGAATACGTCACCAGCCCCAAGGACGACGGCAGGGTGTTCCTTGGCACATGGAGAGGCTGTGTCAACCAGAAATGCTGGGTCACTGTGGAAGGCAATGCCTACCTGCTTGACCGAAAGGGGATATACGCCTACGACGGCAGGCAGGCCCAGGAGCTGGCATCAGACCTGCAACCGATGTTCTCAGGCAGGGGTGAGCTGGCGATCAACTGGAAGAATGCAGACAACTTCCACGCTGCACACTACCCCAGTGAGCAGACCATCAAGTGGTTTGTCTGCCTGTCGGGGATGAGGTATCCGAGGCACGCTCTGTGTTACCACTACATCCACTCACGCTGGTGGGTAGAGGAATACAGCCGACCTGTCACGTCGTCCACGGTGGGTGAATTGCAGGGTGGCAGGCAGATGTACCTCGGAATGGACGGTCGTCAGGTCGTTGCGTCAAACACCGGCTCCCTGGACGGGTTAGGGACGACGGACGGAAAGATATCGGGAACATTGGGTACATCCACCCAGGTGACATCCAGTGACCCCTCGGCTTCGTTCAGCAGTGCCGTGGTTGGCACTCCCATCCAGATCACAGGTGGACGGGGAAAGGGGCAGCAGAGGCTTGTGGTAGCAGCGAGCGGAGAGAGGCTTACTATTGACCGGCCATGGCTGGTGAGGCCGGACAACACGAGCAAGTACCAGCTCGGTGGAATACGCTGGATCTGGAAAAGCGGAATGCTACGCTGGGTCTGGACGGACAGCAACGACGTGCGTGGATTTGAGCTGGTGTTCCAGCCCGATAAAGGCTCACGTCTATCCGTGAGGCGTTACCTGGATCATTCGACAGAGGCGGACCCGATGCAGTACGACCGTGCCCAGTCAGAGGGGGACGGGTCAGCTACTGAGAAGGGTTCATCTGATATCGTAGTAGACACAACAGAGACCACTGGTGTTGTAGAGCACTTCTTTGATGGGGTGCGTCAGGGACGGACAAAGTCACCAATGTATGTGCGTATCGAGGTGGAAGGCGTGCCCTCCACTGAGAGGCAGAAGGTGTTCGAGATATCCGTCCATGGAGTGCAGCAGTGAGCTTGAAGTCCTTGTTTGGTGGAGTAATCGCAAACCTGTCCCAGAGGGAGTGGTCTCCTGAGGTACAGGAGTTTTCCGAGGCGTTGGTGGCTGCGTTGTCATCTTCAGATGGGATCACTCTGGAGGAGCCTCTGGTCCTGAACAACAAGACGAACGGTCCCGCTATCCGCATCAACAACGTGGGGGACACGAACCACAGCGGACTGTCTGTCATCAACGACAAGGGTGAGCAATCAACACTAGGCGTGGGGATGGGGTCAGAGGGGATCGTGGCCAACGAAATCATCCCTCTGATAAACTACGCCCTGGACCCGGACTTGGTGCATCAGAAATACTCGTCGGTAGGTGGTCACGGGGGATACACGACACTTACCCCGGACAGCACAGACAACCCTAGCGGCTCGCCTGCTGGACCAGGAGTGAACAAGAAGACTCAGGGAGGGGCTGATCTCAAGAGCGGATACAACACCGGGAACAGCGGAACTGGCATACCCGGACTGGTGGGCATAGACCCACCGACGTTCGTGGTAATAGCCGGTTACGGCCAGATGCTGTCCAGCTTGCAGAAGTCGTCCCGTGTCAACTGCTCTGATTCTTCGACGCTGCAAGGTAGCCACCCGCCTGATACAGCACACCAGTTGACCCTCAACGGGAACCCCCTGTGGTGGATCAAGAACCTGCACGGGTGGGCTGTCAACCGTGGCGAAGTGACTGCCGTCTACGAGGAGTACCTGGAGGTGAAACGGGAGATCATCGGAGACACGGTCACCGTGGCCAAACCTCCAGTCTTGAGGACGAGTTATTACGATGGTGAGACCATTAGCGGCAACTCCTACACAGACGTAGAGGATGACAGTCAGGCTCGTACTGCTACAGCAGGAGGTGTCAGCGAGTCGCAGACGGTTGATCCCCCGTATGACGTGGAGACAGTGTATGTCGATGGGTCAGAAATCTATATCCGTTGGGTCAGTAACGGGACGGGCGTGACGGACACTGGTGGCAGTCCCGTGTGCTACATAGACCTGAACGTGGATGCCAGAGCATGGGTGGCATCATGAATCGCAAGAAAAGAAAGATGGGCGGCAAGATTCGCAGCATGCTTGCCAAGGGCACGCCGGGTGCGAACACGGTGTCGGTGGTCATCGTGTCTCACAACTACGGCAGATTCCTGGGGGAGTGCATCCGGAGCGTTGTGGATCAGACCAAGCGTCCACGGGAGATACTGGTTGTTGACGACTCCTCGTCAGACAACACGGCACAGGTGGCCAAAGACTACCAGAATGACGGGGTCAGGTACGAGAAAGTGGCATACCGGGACGTGTACCTGTCACGGGGGTTCGGGTTTAGGAACACCAAGAGCGACATAGTCTGTTTCGTTGACGCCGACGACATGATGGAGCGTGACTACCTGGCCGGGGGCATGCCCCTGTTCGCTGATTACAGGGTGGGGATTGTCACGTCAGACCTGCACACCATAGGCAACAGGTACGAGACAAAGCACTATCCGTCGTTCAACCGTGACATGATGGAGAGGGACAACTACATCCATTGCAGTGCTCTTGTCCGCAGGCACGCACTGAATCTGACCGAAGCCTTCGAGAAGGACGCCATCGGGTATGCACCCATGGCAGACTGGTACATCTGGAGGGCGGTTCTGCGTGCCGGTTGGACTGTGGGGAAGCAGGCGTCCATGCTGCTGTACCGGATGCACGGAAAAAACGAGCATCTGAACAACGGAAGCGTGCCCTACTACAAGTCTGCCAGCCTGGAGATGGAAGACCTGACCCTGTTCATCCCGCTGTCAGGCAGGGACTGGGCATGGCCACGCATGCGTGAGTTCCTTGAGGAGCAGACGTGGCCAAAGGATCAGATCAAACTGCTGATGTACGACGGCAGTGACGATGTCGCATTTGGCGAAGAAGTCAGGGAGTGGCTGCACCAGTCCGACTACCCGGATTTCCGCTACGTCAAGAGAAAGGCCAGCCGCGCCGGACTGGCTGACATGGACAGGCGAGAGAAGGACGTTCAAGACGAGGTGACGCTTGAGGTTGGCAAAATCTACAATCAGATGATGCGAGACGTCACAACCGAGTTCGTGTGGATACTTGAGGACGACGTAATCCCTCATTTGGACACGGGGTTACGACTGATGAAATCGTTTTCCTCTCGGGTTGCGTCTGTCGCTGCCCCATACAGGCAGAGGTATACCGACGCCTATTGCCATTGGGACAAAAACCGCGAGCTGTGTAGGCAACAGGGAGAGGGCGTTGTCCGCGTTGGTGGAAACGGCTTCGGCTGCACGATCTTCCGCCGGTCGTGCCTTGCGAATGAGGTTCTTTCAGCAGACACGTCGTACTGCAAAGGCTGGGTGGACTCAGCGATCTACAAGCGATTGAGCGATGACACTGGCTATAGGTTCCTAGTAGACTGGTCTTGTGAGGCCGATCACATCGAGGACATCTGGAACGAAGTGGATGCTTCTGGTAAGCTCCTCGAAATGAGGTGAACAATGGTGTATATCCCGCCCACGCAGCGTGCTAGACAGAACGGCATTACCAATCAGTCGATGAACGGTAACGCCCAGAACAGCGGTGCGCAGCAGATGTCCATGCAGCCTCCAGGATCCACATCACCAGGCATGGGTCAGGGTCAGGCCCCGCCACCATGGAACCCGATCCCGGCTGGGCCAGGCGTCACTGCGCCTTTACCCTCTAGTCCCGGAGGCCCGTGGAACTCTGGGCCGACCTCCCCGGGTGGATGGGACCCGGTCCTACCGGGCCAGGGTCAGCCACAGTGGCCACAGGTTCCGGTTGATCCGTCTCAGCCTGGAGGTGTCCCGGGTGGATGGGACCCGATCCCATCGGGTCCGGGCCAGGGTCAGCCACAGTGGCCACAGGTTCCGGTTGATCCGTCTCAGCCTGGAGGTGTCCCGGCAGACCCTGCAACAACTGGCGACCTTGGCCCGTATGATCCGTACACAAATCCTGGCGGGACCACGAACCCGGATTATCCCCAACTGCCACCTCCCGGCAGTGAGACACCCGGAGGCGTAGACCCCAACACTCCGGTACCGAACAGCCCCGGCCAACCCGGAGGTGGATACCAATACCCACCCCAATACCCACCGGGCTGGCCGCAGCTTCCGCAGCCACCAGTATTCATGCCGGGTGACACTAGTAACACAGGTGGTGGAATGCCCGTGTACCCCGTCCAGCCGGTATTTCCAGGCGGGACTCCGGGTGGCAACTTCCCGCCGCCTCAATCAGGTGGGTTCCCATCTGGAGGAGGACCTGGAAGTGGCGGACAGCCACCTATGCAGCCACCAATTGGGCTTCCCGGTGGTGGAATGCCCGGTGGTGGAATGCCCGGTGGTGGAATGCCCGGTGGCGGACAGCCCGGTGGCGGACCCGGTGGCGGACAGCCCGGTGGCGGACCCGGCGGTGGAATGCCCGGTGGCGGACCCGGCGGTGGAATGCCCGGTGGCGGACCCGGCGGTGGAATGCCCGGTGGCGGACCCGGTGGTGGAATGCCGGGTGGTGGACAGCCCGGTGGTGGAGTGCCCGGACAGCCCGGCGGACCCGGACAGCCCGGAGGACAGCCCGGAGGACAGCCCGGCGGACAGCCCGGCGGACAGCCCGGCGGTGTACCCGGACAGCCCGGTGGTGGAGTGCCCGGACAGCCCGGCGGACCCGGACAGCCCGGCGGACCCGGACAGCCCGGTGGTGTACCCGGACAGCCCGGTGGTGTACCCGGACAGCCCGGCGGACCCGGATTGCCAGACGGAGGTCTTCCACCGGATCAGCAGCCACCCGGACAGCCCGGAGGACCCGGACAGAAGCCACCTGATCAGAAGCCGACCGGGCCGAAGCCGCATCCAGACAGGCCGTCAAGGCCAGAACCGAAGCCTCCCCCGCCGCCTCGCCCCTTCGAGACTCCAACAGAGCGTCAGGACAGGGTGTTTCATGAGGGCCGAGAGAGGCTTGAGGCTGCCATATTGGGAGGTCCGTGGCGAGACACTCCCGAACAAAGGGATGCGGCAGCAAAATACCTGGAGGAGTTGCGCAAGGGAGTAACTAACGGGACCGTGGATGAGGATTGGATCAAGGATCGTTACGAGAAGGTGACAGGCTTCAAGTGGCCAACTGCCATGGATCCCGGCGGACTCCCGCCCGGACCCGGTGAGGTTCCGACGCCCCACCCGACACCCCCGAAGCCCGGACCCGGCGACCCTCCTGATCTAGTACCCATGCCCGGACCCGGCGTCCCGGGAGGAGAAGGCAACAAGCCTGATCTAGGACCCAAGCCTGGACCGACAACCCCCGAAGGTGGAGGTGGACAAGACTTCAAGGCTCCTCCATCCACGTCGGCGGGTGAGGGAAGGTCGTGGGTCTTTCACAAAGGTGACTACGGCGGTGGAGGGTGGCAGAGTGTTGATGACAGTTGGAAGCCTCCCGGCAATATTCCTGGCCAGTCATATACCACAGCGGATGGAAAGCCGTGGGAGCCTACGAAGGGAACCATCATATCGAAACGGAAGGTTCGGCCAGACCGGCCTGATCGCGACGACAAGAGTGAGTATGGCGGGATCAGGAAGATGGGTGCTGACAATCGCCCAACGCCTAAGAAGCCACGACATATCGTGTAGGGAGACAAGGGATGGCATTGCCACAGCAGCCGGGATTTCAAACACAGCAAGGGGTCTCGCGTCCCGGTGGTGCCGGGAGGCCTAGGGGTACGGGTAATCCAGGAATGGGGATGCAGTCATACGGCGGAAACCAGCTTGGTCAGCAGCCCGGCGGTGGCCAGAATGCCTTTCCGCCTCCTCCCGGACCCCCTCCGTTCAACCCCCAGGCCCCAGGCGCTCCAGGCGTTAACCCTCCGATGGACCCCGGCCTGGCCCCGAACCTGCCGGGGAACAATCCCGGTGGTTTTCCGATGATTCCCGGATACAATCCGTTACCGGGACCACTAGACATCTCCATGCCCGGACGTCCTCCCGGCTCAGATGCCGTGACGCCAGGCGCTGGGATGGGGAATCAGCCTCTCCCCGGATCCGGTGGGTTCGATCCGGAATGGGCGAGGAGTCCTCCCCCCGGCACGGGGCTGGGACTAGATTTCCTGCCTGGAATAGGCCAGCAACCCGGTGGTCAGCCGCAACCGCCTAGCGGGCCTACTCATTGGCCGGGAGCACCTGGACCGAATGGTCAGCCGCCGCCACCAGGCTTCTTTCCGCCGTCTCCTTCCTTGCCTACCCAGCCCGGCGGCCAGCAGCAGGCCTATGACAGGCAAAGGTGGTGGGACAACCAACAAAATTTTGCTCCTGGTGGCCAGTATCCTCCCGGCGGCGGGGTTGTAGGCCCTAAACCGGGAGGCATGATAGACCCCAACCAAACTTATCAGGGTGGTGGACAGCCCCTCTCTCAGCTACCCCCCGGCTACAACCCAGGTGGCGGACAGCAGCAGCCCGGTGGTGGTGCACAGCCCCGGCCGTGGCAAGGACCCAATCAGCAGCAGCAGCCCGGTGGTGGTGCACAGCCTCCGCCGTGGCAAGGACCCAATCAGCAGCAGCAGCCCGGTGGTGGTGCACAGCCTCCGCCGTGGCAAGGACCTGCTCCGGTTCAGTATCCACAGTCGCCGGGTGTCTACAAGAATCAAATGGGGCAACAGCAGAGGGTTGACGGCAGAGGTGGACCGATGCCTAGTGGCGTAAACAGGTGACCAATGCCCTACTTTGGCGAACAACAGCATCAGCCTGAGCAGCAGCAATGGGGACAGCCCCAGCAGCAGCAATGGGGCCAGCCTGATCAGCAGAAGTGGGGCCAACCACAGCAGCAGTGGGAGCAGCCTCAGCCTCAGACTCAGCAGTGGCAGCCCCAGCAGCAGACGGCTCAGGGTGGCCCGCAGGTAGGTGGCCCGCAGCAATCGTTCAGCCCCGTCCAGCCTTCGGGCATAGCGGGTGAGTGGTCGCAGCAGATGCCGCCTGCACCTAGCCCGTCACCCCAGCCTGCCCCAGCACCCCTCCCAATTGCCCCAGACTCCAGTGGGTTTCCGGGGGCAGGTGGTGGCCCACCGGGGATGCCGGGAATCTCCCCTGAGTTGCAGAACTTTCTGGACGGCTTGTCCAACAGGTATCAGCCGAAGCCTGACACAGGCGGCAACAACCCTCTGATGCAGATGCTGATGATGATGCTGATGGGTGGCGGTGGAATGGGTGGCGGTGGAATGCAGCCCGGACCCGGAATGCCTGGTCCAGGCTTCCCGAAGCCGGGAGATGGTCCCGACCAAGGCGAGCCGCCAAAGCCCAAGACCAGAGGGGTTCCTGAATCATGGTCCCCGGCCCCACCAGTGCCTGATGGAGACTACCCCGTATCTGCGGACATTCCAGGGTTCGGAATGTTCAATGGGCCGGTGACGATCTTCAACTGGATCAGGCAGAACATTGCGGAGCATGGCCCCATGGATGAGCCGGGTCCAGAGCCTGGTCCAGAGCCTGGTCCAGAGCCGGGTCCAGACGGAGGACAGCCCCCCCGCCCGGACATGAAGGACCTAATGGAGGGTTTGCCCGGCGGGTTCGAGACCGATTGGTCCACGGTTGATATGAAGCACTTCAATCCTGACGGAACTCTCAAAGGCCACCAGCACGTTCAAGCACACTTTGATGTAGACCACTCACAACCGAGATCTGCTCACAGTCCTCGTGGATGGCCGGGTAAATAGCATGGTTTATTTTGCACCGGGATCAGAAGGCGCGAAACGCCGAGACGAGGCGTACCAGAAGCAACTGGACACACCTCTTAGTGAGATGATGGACCGCAGGTGGGGTGTCACTCAGAAAGAGGTGGACGACATACGGGCTGGGTCCAAGACTGGACCGATGACCGACAAGGAGGTCGTTGCGGTGTTGGTGTCAAGGATGCCGCAGATCCAGTCGTTTATGCCCCAACAGCCCCAACAGCCCCAGCAGCCCCAGCAGCCGACCCCGCCATCACCCGAGGAGCCTGTCATAGGTCTGCCTGACGGAGGCCAGCCGGGCAGCCAACCTGGGGAGGATGAAGCCGGTCCAGATCAGGTGTCCATCGACCAAGAATTCTGGAGAACAAAACTTGAGGGACCCAATATCCCGCGTCCCAGCCAGCCTCCGAAAAGAGGCCCAGGACGCCCCCCCTTCCCTGGGTTTCCTCGCCCCCCCTTCCCTGGGTTTCCATCTCCCTCGCCTCCACCACAGCAAGAAAGGGATCCAGTCAGGGATGAGATAGATAGGGATAAGTGGGTACAGGAAAATGAAGAGTCTGGCAGGTCCCAGGAAGCCCAGCAGTATTACCTAGCCCGCGACTTCAAGGAGAAACATGGCCGGTGGCCAGAGGATTACACTCAACCTAAAGATGCGTTTGTCACCGTCTGGGACAGACTGAAACCAATAGGTCAGGCTACTGCCTATACCCCGCTCCAGGCCAAGTTCAAAGCGCAGACAGGGTTGGACCCTCTGGACCAGCGTAACAAGGCGGGCTGGGAGTCCTACAAGAGTGACCCAGATGCGTATAACCAGTCGGGTTATGACAAGTGGAGAGACGAGAATGTTCCTGGATGGAGGGACAAGCTCACCCCTGCCCCCGGCAGTCCGCAGCCTCAGCAACCCATTAAGTCGTGGGACGACTTGTCGCCAGAGGAGCAGGACCAACGTCGCAAAGAAGCACAGAGTCAGAAAGAGGGGGCCAGCCAGGGTCAGGGACCAGCGACAGGGCCGCTGCCCCAGCAGCCTGACAACCCTAGTGAGGAGTATAAGGGTCAGGAAAATCTAAAATTCAAAAACTCCCAGGCCATGAAGGGCTGGCAGTCCAGCCTTGAACGGTTACAGAATCTTAGGAATGTCCCCGAGAGCAGCAGGTTGGCTGCTGGCGGTAAGAGTGATGACCAGCTCGATACGGAAATGCTCCAGCTACGGGTGCAGATACAGAACACACAGAAGTTTCTGGACAAGATGCCTGCGTCGTCTGTAGACCCAGCCCCAGCCCCACCCCCCCCCCCCCCCCCCCCCCCCCCAAACCCCCCCCCCCCCCGGCCACCGCCCCCCCCCCGGGCGGCGC
>Ga0302139_10001944_pt1 | contig 10130 bp, 8 predicted proteins | sample CBN3_331_MG_FD_203104 | JGI IMG/M metagenome (GOLD analysis project Ga0302139, IMG submission 203104) | Marine microbial communities from Western Arctic Ocean, Canada - CBN3_33.1 | ecosystem: Environmental > Aquatic > Marine > Oceanic | place: Canada: Western Arctic Ocean | collected 2017-09-15 | reverse complement strand
ACGTCTTCGTCGGCAGCGCCGCTTCCAAACAGCGCGAGACTTTGCGCAACTGGATTCGCAAGGTGACCAAGGAACTCGATCAACAATCCACAACTGTCGTGGCAGCGAAGTCGAAAACAAAGACGGCGAAGCGAATCGGGAAATCGAAAGCGATTCCCTCCGACGATCCGTTTTTCCGCAAGATTCTCCGCGACGAACGCCCCGACGCATTTGATCCGCGCGAGTTCAATCGAGGCAACAGAAAATCTGCCAGCGCGCCAACGCGACGGTCGCGAAAGTAGGGCAGGCTCCCGCCTGCCGCCCGCTTCGGAAGTGTGGCACGTCTCAGACCAACGGGATGGGCGTGGCGAATTCAGATTCGGCGTACCAAGACCTCACCGCAATCGCCCCGGCACGCCACCACGCCCTTCCGTTGTCAGGGCGTGCCACCCCAGAAAGTAGCGCTCGCTGTTCTGCGTGTCAGCAGCACCAATGCTCGATCAGGCGGCCGTACGCCGACGTACCCGCTTCGAGTTGTTCCAGCGCAATCCACTCATCGTGCGTATGCGCCTGGGCGATGTCGCCTGGGCCGAAGATCACTTTCTTCTTTAACGCGCCGAACATCGCGCCGTCGGTTCCGTAGGAAACCGTTCGCGGCGTTTCCTTCCCGGCGAGTTGTAACACCTCGGCCACGAATTCCGATTTCGGGTCGACGTACAACGGCGTGGCACGACATACAACTTCAAAGTCGATGCCGCATTCCTCGGCCGCCTTCCGCGCCCGTTCCGCCAGCGAGTCGGCATCTTGGCCCGGCATTGTGCGGAAGTAAACGGTGCAAACCGATTGCGGCGGCGTGATGTTCACCGCCTTGGTGTGGTCATTGATGCCGATGTTCCAACTGATCGTCGGCGGGTCGAACTCGTCGTTCTGCCAATTCTTGTCGACCTGCAACTCGTCGTGAAATTTCTTCATCTCAGCCAGGAACGGGATCATTTTCAGGTTGGCGTTGATGCCTTCCGAGGTGCTCGAATGGGCCGCCCGTCCGCGTGACGTGGCGATGAGGCCATAGGTTCCCTTATGGGCGTAAACGACTTCCAGCATGGTCGGCTCGCCAATGATACCGTTGCTGTCGCCGTCGACCATCTCCCGATACAGCTCGGACCGTTCCGCCACCTGAGCCGCCCCGTGGTAGCCCACTTCTTCGTCAGCCGTGCAGGTGATGTAAACCGGCTGCTTCAATCGCGACGCATCAATTTTCCCCGCCGCCGCAATCATGCAGGCGATCGAACCCTTCATGTCGCAGCTACCGCGACCGTAAAGTTTGTCGCCTTTAATCGTCGGCTCAAACGGGCCGTGATCGTCAAACAGCCACGGGTCGGCCGGCACCACATCGGTATGCCCGAAGTAGGCCATCCCGCCGGTTCCTTCACCCAGCTTGCCGATCACGTTCGACTTAGCCACGCCCTGCTTGTCAGCATGCTCGATCCGCTCGGTTACACACCCAATCTTCTTGAGTGCTTCGTCGACGTAATCCGTCACCGGCGTATTCGAGAACCGACTCACAGAATTGAACGCCAGTATGTCCTTTAGATAATCAACAGCTTCCATGACGCGGCTTTCGATTAGGGGTGAGGAGAATTCTCGCCCCGAGTATCCCGATTGGAGAGGGTGACGTCAAACGGGTTGGGGTGGGGTGGCCTGTACGTGGAAGTTTGGCAATTCATCTTGCACCTCAAACACCACCCGTCGAGAATACGATATCCTGCGGCAAGCCGGACTCAAGGATTAGAACCGTGCAAACTAAATATCTCATCGTCATCGAAAAAACGCCGAACAACTTCTCGGCGTTTTCGCCCGACTTACCCGGCTGCGTGGCGACAGGGGCGACGCAAGCGGAAGTCGAAGAGCGAATGCGAGGCGCGATCCGTATGCACCTCGACGGAATGCGAGAAGACGGATTGCCTATTCCAGAACCATCGTCGATTGCTGAGTACATTGAAGCGTAATGGTCATCGTACATCGCTCTGCGTAGGGGCTCCTCGGCCGCCTCTGCCTCATGTCTTGTCATCCATGAGAAGCATCCCTTCATTCTTCGACACTTTAAACGTCGAAATACCAACCGTTAACCGAACGCGAGACCGTGTTGTGAGCGAACTCCTGCACAAATGCATGACCAAAGCAACCGAACGGTCTTGGGTGTTTCGTTACGTGGTTCTCAGTTATTTCTCACTTCTGGTCAGTTGCAGCAGTACCACGGGAGTGCTCACCCAGAGGACGCGACCTTACAACGACTTGGTCGGAGTGAGTCTCGGTTCTCCGTCTCACCGCGATGGTCGGATTCACATTCCAGTGACCCCCGCCAGCAACGGGAACACCTTCTTCCCTACAGAGTCGGCGACGTGGATTCAGCGATTTGACGTCTCACGCACCGGAACAAAAATCAGGTTTTCGGTGGTGACTGCGTTAGAGGAGCCAACCGAACCAGTGAAACACGAAGTCGTGCTAGAGAATCTGGATCCTGGAACTTATTCGGTCGAGTACAAAGACCCGGACGGAACGCTTCATCCAGTTGGAGAGGTCACGATTCAGGAGCCACTGCAATGATCCCGCCGCGTCCGTCGCCGTCAAACAAGTTCCTTGATCGGCGTCCCATCACCGATCACATCGATGATGTCCCGAGGAACCGATTGGTTCAGCCGCAGGCGGCCCACGTCGAACATCGTGTGCATGATGGTGGCCAGCATGTTCGGGGGCGAGTAGCGTTCGGTGACGGGTTGGGTGGCGTTGGCGTCGCTGCGGCCGATGACTTTGCCCATCGGTAAACCGCCGCCCGAGAAGACGAGCGGGGTCAGGCTGCCGTAGTGGTCGCGCCCGCCGTTCTTGTTGATCCTCGGCGTGCGACCCATCTCGCCGGTGACGACGAGCAGAATCTTGTCCGACAGCCCGCGTTCTTCAAGGTCTTCGATAAACGCGCTGACGGCATGATCGACTTGCGGCCCCAGCATTTCCATCGCGCCCAGGTTCTTGGGACTGTTGTTGTTGGAGTGCATGTCCCAGCCGCAATCCGAGACGGTCACGAACCCGCAACCGGCTTCGCAGAGACGGCGGGCCATGAGCATCTGCTTGCCGAGCAGGTTTGTCGCGCGTCGCATGTCGAACCATTTCTGCACGTCGTGGTTTGTGAACAGTCCGCTGGTGTCGTAACGGGCGATGGTGGCCGGGTCTTCGTTGGAAAGGTCGAACGCCTGCGAGACACCACGCGTGATGACTTCAAAGGCCTGCTGCTGATACTTGTCGACACTATCCAGTGAGGCATCCGCATCGCGGCGGATTCGATCGAGTTGCGACAACAAAAAACGGCGATCATCAAAACGTTCTTGCGGCAAACGTAGCTGCATGTTCTCTTTGAGAACGCCGCCGCCTTTGGGGTTGAAGGCTCCGTAGGTCGCGCCGAGATCGCCGGGATGTGTAAGGGTGGGCAGCGCGCTGGTTTCGAAGTTGCTCTGCATTTTCATCTCGGCGTCGATTGCTTCGGGGACGACGAGAATGTTCTTGGGCATGCCGGTGTTGTTGTCGTTGGTGCCGACGACGCGGGAGTAGATCGACCCCATCGTGGCTTTCATCTTATTGTTGCCGCTGGCAACCCCCTGGTAGGTATGCCCGCCGTTGCCCGAAGCGTAGGAACGCAGGACCGACATCTTGTGCGCGATCTTCGCCATCTTCTCGAAGTGCGCGCCGAACGTCACGCCGGGAATGGATGTCTGCGTTTCGCCGAAGATGCTGTGATACTCGGCCGGAGCCGTCATCTTGGGATCGAACGTTTCGATGTGCGACGGCCCGCCTTGCAGGAACAGGAAGACGACCGACTTATCAGTGAAGCCGTCGCCGCCGTTGGCACCGGCTTGTGCCTTCGCGGCGAGCAAGTCGGCCAGCGTGAGTGCGCCGCCGAAACCCAACGCGCCGACTTTGAGGAAGTCGCGGCGGGCGAACCCTTGGCAATTGCGGTCATACCGTCCGTCAGTGAGGTTCAGCATACTGGCTCTCCGTCTCTTCGGTGTGTCGCCTGGCCAACCAACGCATCAAGCCATCTATATCCATATAGGATATCGGATTCTAGCCCGTCAGTCACGCGGACTCAATATGCAAACTGTAACCTATGTTGTAGAAACAGGTTGCGTAGTGCGGCTTACTCGTGATATGCTGCCCGCAACTGGTTGTACCAAGTCAACGCTCGCGATTCAGAATCTCATCCAACCCCAGCAGCCGTTTGATTTCGTCGAAACTGAGCAAGTCGAGTGGCGTTTGGTCGAGACGGCCGGTCTCCAGAAATGTCTGGGTGAGGCTGCGAATTGCCGCACCGCAGGCGGTCAGGCTGGTGACGGGATCGACGACGATCTTGTAACCCAATGCGCCCAGTTCGTCGGCTGACAGAATGGGTGTCACCCCGCCGAGCAGCATGTTGGCCAGTTGCGGGTAACTGACTTCCTTGCCGATTTGTTCGAGTTCTTCGTGCGTGCGCGGGGCTTCGACGAAACAGATGCCGGCTCCCAATTCGCCGTAACGGTTCGCCCGCTCGATGGCCAACGCATCGGTCCTCGCGAAGATGACGAAGTCGGGGTTGGAGCGTGCATCGAGGGCGGCTCTCAGGCGTGTCAGCATTTCCTCGACGGACACGACCTACTTCCCGGCGAAGTGGCCACAACGTTTGGGGTGGGCCTGGTCTTCCAGCAGAATACCGCTGGCCCCGGCTCGTTCAAATTCGCGAACCGTCCGCGCAACGTTGTGGACATCGCCATGCCCCGTGTCACCATCGGCGATGAGCGGGACCGAAAGGCAACTGCTGATACGTCTCACCGCTTCAGCCATCTCGGTCATTGTGAGCAGACCCACGTCGGGCAGACCGAGCGTACTGGCAGAGACACCAAGGCCGCCCAGAAACAGCAGTTCGACGCCTGCGTCTTGCATGATGCGAGCCGTGAACGCATCGTGCGGCGCGAGGCTGCGGATGATTTCCGGACGATCGATCAAGTCACGCAGAATTCGGGTGGGTGGGGTCGACATGATTTCATCAACCTACGACGTGTCACCGGTGACTGCAACATCACCGGGGGGAGATGTGTGAGCGGTCGTTGTTCGGTCAGTCACCAACGATTGTGGACGAAGGAGAATTCGGAATTGGACGCAAAGGCACGAAGAATTGCCAAGAAGCCCAGAGGGAACATCGAGCTCAACTTGAAAACACTCGAACCACTGATTTCACGGATCGACACGGGTAGAAAACAGTTGTTCCAATTCATGACGTTCATGAATTGGGATGGCTGTCGGTAAGGAATGGCGGAGCGAAAGTGGCCTCTCCCGCTCGGAGTTTGCTGTGCGTTCCGTTCTCTGTAATACTTCGTGTCTTGGTGGCTTTGTGGCTTGAATCCGTTGGCTTCAACCACGCAACAGCTAGCTTACGCCGGCCGCTCGCCTTTGTCGTCTGGTTTCGTGGCGGGCATGCCTTCGGGGCGGAGGAGGGGGAAGAAGATAATGTCGCGGATGGTGCGGCTGTCGGTCAGTAGCATCACTAGCCGATCGATGCCGATGCCCAATCCACCCGCCGGCGGCATGCCGACTTTCAGGGCGCGCAAGAACTCGGTGTCCATCTTGGCCATCGAGTCCTCTTCCGACAGACCTTCCAACTGCGTGCGGAACAGTTCTTCCTGCAAGCGTGGGTCGTTCAATTCCGTGTAGGCGTTGGCGATTTCCATGCCTTTCACGAACAGCTCGAACCGCTCGGCAATCGATTCATCACCCCGTTTGCGTTTTGTCAGCGGGCAGATGCTCGACGGATAATCGATCACGAACACCGGGCCCACCAAATGATCTTCCACGCACGACTCGAACACCTCGTTGACCAGCACGTCCGGATGCACATGGCTCGCTTCCATGCGTTCGATGAAGTCGCCCGCAATGTTGCCTTTGGCTGCTTCTTCACGCGCTTTCGCTTTCAGAGCGTCCACGTCACTCATTTCGCAGCCCGCGTGTTCGCGAATGAGGTCGGCGTATGTCTTACGCGGCCAAGGCGGAGTGAAGTCGATCGTCTCTTCCCCCCAAGGCAAATGCAGCGGCTCGCCCTCGGGTGTGCCGGTGACCACACGAGCCGCGTCGACGACGATCTGTTCGGTCAGATCCATCATCGTCTCGTAGTTGCCGTAGGCCTGGTAGACCTCGAGCATCGTGAATTCGGGATTATGCGTGGCATCGATCCCTTCGTTACGGAAGACGCGACCAATCTCATAAACCCGCTCGATCCCGCCGACCATCAAACGCTTGAGGTGCAGTTCCAACGCGATCCGCAGAAACAGCGGGATGTCGAGCGCGTTGTGGTGTGTGTTAAACGGTCGGGCCGCCGCTCCGCCGGCGATGGCGTGCAGTATGGGCGTTTCGACTTCCGCGAACCGCTGCGAGCGCAACGTTTGTCGGACCGAATCAATAATCTTCGTCCGCTTTAGCATCCGCGCAAGCACACCCTCGTTGTAGATGAGGTCGATCGATCGCTGCCGCAACAGCATTTCGACGTCTTTGGCCCCGTGGAATTTCTCCGGTGGTTGCGAGAGCGATTTGCAAAGGATGGTGAGTTGGTCGACCAGCACGGAGACTTCGCCGCTGTTGGTTCGCTTCATCCGGCCGTCGATGCCGATCAGGTCGCCCATGTCGAGCGCCTGCATCAGTTGCCATTGCTCATCGGAAAGCTCACCGCGCGAGAACAGCAGTTGGATCTTGCCGGTCCAATCCTGAATATCGAAGAACCTCAGCTTGCCCGCTTTGCGACGCAGCATGATGCGGCCCGCGATCCGGACGGATTCACCGGCGGCTTCGGGGTCGTCAGGACACAACTCATGCGCTTCTTCGATCGGCATGTGCCCATCAAACCGTTGCCCCCACGGATCGTGTCCCAGCGCTTCGATTTTCTCGAGCTTCTCGATCCGAGCCTTCTCGAATCGATCGATCTTCTTCTTGTTCTTGCCTTGGTTCTTATCAGCCATTCTGGTGTGCTTCGCTTTCGGATGTTTCGCTTGAGATCACAATGGAAGAAGACGTCGTGGGAGGGCGAGGCTCCTGCCGAGCCGTTGCAGTCTCGGTGGGCACAAAGCCGATGCGGCTCGGCAGGAGCCTCGCCCTCCCTTAATTTCCGTGTAATTCCGTGTCTTCCGTGGTTTAAAAAAACGTTCCTAATTCACTATCGCAACGCAGAATGATCGGTCATGGCGTGCAGCAGGTCAATGCAGGCGACTTGTCTCCTTTGGCATCCGATCGATCCAACCGTAAATCGGAGACGGAATTCGCTCTGCGTTGGATATTCCTCGCCGGATATTGGATAGTCGAGGTCTATCACCTCGTCACCAACGCCTAATCACTCCGAAGAGAGGTTTTCATGTCTCTGCGTCGCCTGGCCTCTGTCGTGCTCGCGTTCTTTTCCGTGATTTCACTCGCACAAGCCCAATCGCCCAAGTCGCTTGCCCTGCGAGGTGCCCGAATTCTCACGGCCACCAAGAATATCTACGACCCCGGCACGATTGTGATCACCGGCGGGAAGATCGTTACTGTCGGGCCGACTGACAAAATTGCGATTCCCAAGGGGGCCGTCGTTCGCGAGATGCGCGGACGCACGATCATCCCCGGACTGGTCGACACGCATTCGCATTTGGGAGTCGCATCGCGTCCTCTTGTCCCCGCTAATAGCGACGGGAACGAAATGACCGGCCCCGTTCAAGCAATCGTTCGCGCCCTCGATTCCATCAACCCCTTCGACCCCGGTATCCACATGGCCCGCGCGGGCGGAGTGACAACCGCCAACATCATGCCGGGCAGCGGGAACGTGATCGGCGGGCAAACGATTTACGTCAAGCTGCGCGGCTACAGCCCCGAGCAGATGTGGATCGCATCCGCTGATGTGCTGGGAGGATTGAAGATGGCGAACGGGGAAAATCCGAAACGATCGTACGGCAGTCGGGGCAAGGCTCCCGGCACGCGAATGAAGATCGCCGCGTTGCAACGAGCCGAGTTCATCAAGGCACAGGCCTACACGAAAAAGTGGGACGCCTACCGGAAAAAGAAAGCAGCCGGTGAAGAAGTCGACATGCCCGATCGCGACTTGGCAATGGAGCCGCTGGTCGAAGTCCTGCAACGCAAACGAACCGTCCACTTCCACACACACCGAGCCGACGACATTCTCACCGTCTTGCGACTCAAAAAAGAATTCGGCTTCGAGCTGCTGATCCAGCATGGCACCGAAGCCTACAAAGTGCTCGACGAAATCGCCGCCGCCGGCGTGCCGGTTTCAATGACGATCGTCGACAGCCCGGGCGGCAAGGCGGAGGTCGTTGAATTCGTCGAGCAATGCGGCCGGGAACTGGCGGCGAAAGGCGTGAAGGTGATCGTCAACACTGACGACCCGGTCACCGAAAGTCGTTTCTTCCTGCGCACCACCGCGATTGCCGTGCGAGGCGGGTTGCCCGAAGACATCGCATTGAAAGCCATCACCATCCACCCGGCGGAAGTCATGCACCTTGACCATCGGCTCGGTTCGTTAGAGAAGGGCAAAGATGCCGACTTCGTGATTCTTAGCGGTGCGCCGTTTTCTGCGTACACGCGTGTGCTCGAAACCTGGATCGACGGCAAGCGCGAATTCAACCTGGCCGACGAGAACGATCGCCTCTACCAAACCGGCGGATTCCCCGTCGCCGACCGTTCACGGATTCCTGAACCCAAACCACTCGTGAAACCTTTCCCCGTAGTCATCGTCCCCGCGCGCGTCGGCGGACCCGCGAAGTACGACACCCAAGCCGACGATTTCATCGTCATCGCAGGCCGTTTACATACCGTTTCCAAAGGCACCATCAAAGACGGTGCGGTCATCGTTCGCGACGGCAAGATCGTTTACGCCGGCCCGCGCGCAAATGCCAAGTTCCCCAAGGGCTTGCCCGTCCTGACGGCAGCCGTCGTCACACCTGGACTCATCGATGCTTACAGCGTGGTCCCACTTTCAGGCGAATACAACATTCCCGCCGATCAGGATGCCGACGAAAAAAGTGACCCCAACCAGTCCGATGTGCGCGTGCTCGACGGCTTCAACCCGGCCGAGCCGTTGCTGCGGTTTCTTCTCGAACAGGGCGTGACCGTCGTGCATGCTTGCCCGGGAAGGGCGAATGTCATCGCCGGCATGACAGGCGTGTTCCGCACACATGGACGCTCGGTCGAAGCGAGCACAATTCGCTACCCGCAGGCAATGATGTTCAACCTGGGCGAGTTCCCTAAGAAGACTTACAAAGGCCAACGCCCCGCCACCCGCATGGGAACCGCCGCCCTCATTCGTGGTGCTCTGACTGCTGCGAGCAACTACAACCGCAAACTGAAGAACGCGAAGGACGACGAGGCTGGACCCGATCGTGACCTCAAACACGAAGCGCTGGTGAAGGTGCTCGATCGGAAAGTCACCGCCGTCTTCACCGCGCAGCGTGCCGACGACATTCTCACCTCACTACGTCTCATCAACGAATTCAAGCTGAAGGGGACTGTTGCGTTGGCAGCCGACGGGTATCTCATTCGCGAGCGGCTCAAAGCAGCCAAGTTGCCGGTGATTGTGCATCCGACCATGCAGCGCGTCGGGAGCATGGAGACTTACAACAGCTTCCTCGGCAACGCGGCCGCGCTGGCGGATGCGGGCATACCGATTGCCGTCTCCAGTGCGTTCGAGGGTTACGTTCCGAAAACCCGCGTGATCCGGCATGAAGCGTCGGTGGCGATGGTGTACGGCCTGGGCTTCGAGCGGGCCTTGCGCTCGATCACACTCGACGCCGCCAAAATCCTCGGCATCGCCGACCGCTACGGCAGCCTTGAGGCTGGCAAGACCGCCGACCTGGTCCTCTACAACGGCGACCCGTTCGAGCACAAGACGCAAGTGACCGCCGTGCTGGTCAACGGCCGTGTCGCCTACGACCGTACGAAACGCGCACCGTTGTCGGTCGCGCGGCGGATGTTTCTGTCGACACCCGAACGTCGGTGTTGTTTGGGGTGGTGAGTGGGGAGTGAAGCAATTCGAAAGCTTGGGATTTGGATCGTTTAACGGCGAGCCGCAGGCGTCGGTGTCAGTCGAAAAACGCAGTCGC
>Ga0302139_10001940_pt1 | contig 10142 bp, 10 predicted proteins | sample CBN3_331_MG_FD_203104 | JGI IMG/M metagenome (GOLD analysis project Ga0302139, IMG submission 203104) | Marine microbial communities from Western Arctic Ocean, Canada - CBN3_33.1 | ecosystem: Environmental > Aquatic > Marine > Oceanic | place: Canada: Western Arctic Ocean | collected 2017-09-15 | reverse complement strand
CCTCGAGCGACTTCGCAGCAACCCATCCACGGCACTGCCCTTCGACCAGTTGTTTCCCCACCATCGCGGAATCGCCGGCGCCATCAGCACCTTGCTGGCGATCCTCGAATTGGCCCGGATGCACCAGTTACGCCTGGAACAGGGCGCCCCTGAGAATCCGCTGCTGGTCCGAATACGTGAAGAAACCTAGCGCGATGCGCATCCTGTTCCTCGGCTCTGGGCCCTTCGGAATCCCGGCACTGCGGAAGCTCCATTCACTACGAACGGATCTGCGGGTCGCCACCGTTCCAGACGCACACCATGGCCGCAAGCGTGCCCTGCGACCCAGCCCCATCAAGGCGGAAGCGCAAATGCTCGGTCTCGAGGTTTTCGAGTGTCAGCGACTGCGCGGAAGAGCCGGTCGCGAGATCCTCGAGCAGAGCGCAGCACAACTGATCATCACCGCCGATATCCGGCTGATCCTCGGCTCACGATTTCTCGAGGGCCCGCCACATGGCTGCTTCAATCTGCACGGTTCTCTGCTGCCACGTTGGCGTGGCGCCGCACCGGTGGTGCGTGCACTGCTGGCGGGAGATGAACAGCTGGGAGTGACCCTGTACCGGATGGTGACCGCACTCGATGCCGGGCCGATGGTCGGCTCTCGATCGTGGACCGCACCGACCGATGTGACCGCCGAGCACGCAGAAGCACACCTCGCCCTGCTGGCTGCAGAACTGCTCGAACAACATCTCGAAGCGCTGGAGCGTGGCGATGCACCGCAGACCGATCAGCCCGATGAGGGGATCACCCTCGCCCCGAAGGTAGAAAAATCGGAAGGATGGGCCCGCTGGGACGGCCCGGCGAGTTTTGTCGATCGTCAGGTCAGAGCGCTCAAACCATGGCCCAGAACCCGTTCCACGGTGCTTCGCCACAGCGCGGGGGGCCAACGCGATGAGTTAATCCTCGATCAGGTCCGTCAGATCGACGGGATTCCAGGCGCCATCCCAGGTACTGTGCTGGAAGTGTCCCATCACCAGATCGTCGTCGCTTGCGGCCAGGGCGCCATCGCCATCGAAAGATTGCAGCGGATCGGCAAGAACTCGATGACAGTGCAACAGTTACAACTAGGGATGCCTTTTCAAGCCGGAGACCGGTTCGAGGGAGAAGATAGCCGATGAACATCGATCGCCCTCCGCGAACCACAGAGGATCGTCACCCTCCCGATGCTGGAGATGAAGATGTCGAGGATCTCGATCTTCCCGAGCAGGAACCTCCCTATCCCTTCCCGGTGATCCGGCGTGCGATGAATGGTGCAGAGTTGTCGACCCGTGGAGCGGCGATCCACCTGTTGACCCTGTGGGAGCAGGCTTCCCATACTCCGATGGACCAACTGCTGGGGGAGTATCTCGATGCCTGCAGCTTGTCCCCATCCGATCGGGGATTCCTTTCAGAGTTGTGCTACGGCGGAGTGCGACTCCGCGGCAGCGTTCGCTTCCTCGCCGATCTGTTCATGGATCGACCCTTCCTCGAGGCCGTGCGTACGGTTCGATCGGCGATCGCAGTCGGCACCTACCAACGAGTCTGGCTTCGCACTCCTGCCCATGCGGCGGTGGCGGAATCGGTCGATGGATGGAGAGAGTTGATCGAGGACCCGAAGCAAGCGGCTCGCGATTCCGGATACATCAATGCCGTACTTCGCTCCCTCTGTGAGGCGGTCGAGGATGTGGATGAGGATCTCGGTGATCCGACCGATGCGGTGCGTGTTCCCACCGGCTGGGCACGAATCCAGGGGCTACGTCTCCAGCGGGGAAGGTCGGGACGGATCCAGCGCTGGAGCATCCAGTCGAGCCACCCGCCCGAGTTGATTCGCCGCTGGCTCGATCGCTACCCTGAAGAGAAGGTGCGCCAGTTACTGACGCGCAACAACGAGACACCACCCCTGTTCATCGTGCTCAAGCAAGGACGCGAACTCGATCACCAGATTCGCGTCATGAAGAAGGCGGGGATCCATGCCAAGGCGGCCCAGGGGGCCCCGCAAACCCTCGATGTGAAACGAGGTACGAGAGTCGAGAAGATTCCCGGCTTCGTCAGTGGCGATTTCTGGGTACAAGACCTGACCGCTCGCCGCCTCGCCTTGCGCATGCCGAAGCGAGAGGGGGCTCGGCTGCTCGACATGTGTGCCGCACCCGGTGGAAAGCTCGCGACCCTGCTCGATCGCGGCGGCATCTCGCGCGTCCTCGCCTGCGACCTGTCAGAGCAGAAGTTGCGCCGTATCGCCGAGAACTTGCAGCGGCTGCAACTGCATGACTGCTGTCCCATCCACCTGATGGAGGTGGACCGAGATTCGAGTCGGTTGCGTATCGACGAATCCTTCGACCAGGTGCTGGTCGATGCCCCCTGCTCCAACAGCGGGGTCCTCAATCGTCGCCACGAAGCACGCTGGCGCTTCTCACCAGAAGTGGTCAGCGATCTGGAGCAACAGCAACTGGCGCTCCTGCGTGCGGCGATCCGACACCTCGCCATGGGAGGTCACCTGCTCTACAGCACCTGCTCGGTGGAACCACAGGAGAACCAGGATGTGATCCGCAGAACCCTCGAACAGAACACCGAGTTGAGACTGATCGAGGAGATCGATATGCTGCCGGGAGACCTCGGTGGAGACGGTGGCTACGCGGCTCTGATGCAGCGCGTCGAACGCTGAGAGCGCCATCCGGCGAACTTACCTGACATCGCTGAATTGCTGAATACACCGAATATTCGGTGGTTATTGGACAATTCCACCCCGCCGTGGGGTTTCTCAGCAGGAAAAAATGACAGGTGAATGTCCTACTTCCGGCGATTTGCGGATGACCTCTGTAGAGATCGAATCCCCGTACTTTTGATCGGGGAGATCTGAAAGCGAGGTTGTGATGACCCAGAACTACACCGACCACAAGAATCTCTCGACCAAACAAGCCGCTTCCGTCACCCACCCGATGATGAAGAGTATTGCGACACTGTTGCTGCTGCTGGTGGCTTTCTACCCACAGATCACCGATGCCAGCTCTGACGGTTCCCGTCGCCCCCTCGACCTGCCTTCTGGCGGTGGCTCCGACCGCGATGATGATTCGGATGATCCCCTCCCCGACAACGTTTTGTTCTTCGGTCAGAGTTTCGATGGAGATGCCTTCTTCTGGGTGCTCGATGTGTCGGGAAGCATGGCCTCGGGTGGCCGTATCGACACCTTGAAAGATGAGTTCATCGGCGCTGTCAATTCACTCAGCAGTCACAGTGACTTCGGCGCCATCGCCTTCAGTAGCAACATGATCCCATTCGACATGCGCTGCGACGAGGCGAGCCCTACGCGCAAGGTCGCCGCCGCCAGCTGGATCCTCCAAATCGAGCCTCATGGCGGCACCTGCCTGGCGCCAGCGGTGATCGAGGGACTGAGGACCTTGCGAAAGAGCGGTCACGACGATCGTCGCTTGATTCTGGTCGGCGATGGTGCTCCATACTGCGGCGGATTCGCCGAAGCGGAAATCGCTCACTGGAACATCCTCGCGGCGAACTGGGACCGGATTCCCATCGATACAGTGTTCACCGGTGGCGACGAAGCGGGACTCGACTTCTTCCAGGGACTGTCCAATGCCAACCAGGGGAGACTGACCATCTCCCAGTGAAGATCCATCGCCAGATGGTTCCTTCCAATCCGAGACCTGGGGACTTCCCTCGAGGAGTTCCCGGGTCTCTCTTCTTTTTCAATACTCCAGCAGATCTCCGGCTCGAGCCCCATCGCCACTTGACCCGCTGCGAAAGATGGCTCTGATGCCACCTCGGAGGTGCGATGGCTCACTCGAGGCGGACCTGTACCACTCGGCCGGCAAAGACACTCCTGTGGCTTGTGGTCGTAACGATGGCGATTACCAGCGGTAGCTTCGCAGCTCCGTTGCCCGCCGACCTCTCGACCATCGTGCAAGAGGAACTCGATCGGGTCGCCGCCGCCGAGAACCAGGTGCGATATCGGGGCCAGTACGCCGCCCTGGTTCCACTGGGAACTCCCGCCGCACGACTTCTACTGACGATGCTCCGCAACGAAGATCTGTTCATCGCGCGTCGCCGCCAGGCGGCCAATGCCCTGCACGATGTCGCCAACACCGAACTGATCAGCGCCCTCCATCAAACGATGGAGGACCTGCTGCTGGAACCGTGGGTCGAGACTGAAGTGGGCTTGATGCTGGCTCGCCTCGGGGAGCGCCAGACTCTCGACCGCTGGATCGGTCAATTGCGGCGAATCACCGACCCACCCCCGACCACGGTGACCCTGGCAGAGGTCCTCAAAGGACTGGGTAAACTCGGCGATCTGCAATTTAGAAGTGCCGATCTGGCCGGAGCCAGCACCACCCACCGGCGCCGAATTACCTTGATGAAGGACCTGCTACCGCGGATCCCGAAGCGACTCCAGCCAGCCCTGACCGACGAGATACAGGCGATTCACTACAATCTGGCCTGCTGCCTGGCGCTCTCGGGAAGGGTCGACGAGGCGTTCGAGGCGGCTCAGATCAGTTTGCTCTCATCGACGATCCGCATCACCATGGTCGAGGTCGATGGGGATCTCAAGATCCTGAGGGAAGATGATCGCTGGGATGAATGGCTTTCCCGGCAACAGGGCAACGAGGAGGTGGGGACACCCACCCCCGACAAAAAATAGGAGTAACAAGATGGATGAATTGGTGAAGAATCTCTTCGACCTGATGGCGTTTGTTTTCCTGCTGAGCTCTGGAGTTCTTCTGCTCAGGCAGAGCGTGTTGTGCCTCAAGTCCGAGGTGGAACCGCTCGATTTCTTTCCCGGATCGGTGCTCTTGCTGACCGGCATCATCTTCGCCAGTATCCAACGGGGAAATATGGAATGGTGGCAGCCGGTCAGCCTGGCACTGCTGGTGGGCGCTGGCGTTCTGATGCGCCCCTTTCATGTCCCCATCGATGAAATCACCGAAGAGTACGAGGAATCCAGCAGCGGGAATTCCAACAGCAAGGAGTGATCATTGCCTCCCTCCAATTCGTACCCTTTTCTGAAGGATCCGATGCGCTCGATCAGCGCCATCATCTCCCTCGGATTACTGACCCTGGGCCTGCTGAGACTGCAGGGGGGAAACGCCGGCAATCTCGATTCCAGCTCTCCCTGGCCGTACCTGGCGCTCGGTGCGATGCTGGCGGTCCGGGCCCTGGTTCCTCGTTCTCGTTGACCTGAGGCCACCGGCTCTGATTCTTCCTGCGCTCTTGCTACCTGCCCCCCGGGCCTTTTCGACCGTAAACTGACGATCATGAAAAACTGGATCCTGACTCTCCTGTGGCTCCCAAGCCACTTCCTCTGCGGTGCCGATGCGCTGGCGATCTCCACTGGAGAAAAGCCACCTCCCAACATCTTGTTCTTCATCGTCGACGATCTCGGCTGGCAAGACACCTCGTTGAAACTGCACCCGCAGGGCCCACCGCATCGCGATGCCTACCGAACACCACAGTTGCAACGACTCGCCGCCGAGGGGATCACTTTCACCGATGCCTACTCTTCCTCTCCGGTGTGCACGCCGACTCGCACCAGTGTGATGACCGGTCGATCACCGCAGCAGAACCAGATCACCTACTGGATCCTCCACAAGGACCGGGACACCGGACAGCCGCGGGAAGGCACGACCCCGCCGAGCTGGAAGGTCAATGGACTACAGCCGGGCGACGTGACCCTGCCGCTACTGCTGCAACAAAAGGGCTACCAGACGATTCATGCCGGCAAGGCGCATCTGGGAGCCAAGGGAACCGCCGGCGAAGACCCCCTTCAACTCGGCTTCGATGTCAACATCGGAGGCCACGCAGCGGGCGGTCCCGCCGACTATCGCGGGAGCAGAAACTTCGCCAAGGATCCCGCTCACCCCGGGCAATCGGTGTGGGATATTCCTGGCCTCGAAAAATACCACGGCAAGGAGATCTATCTGACCGAGGCCCTCGCACTGGAGTCGGTGGCGGCGATTCACGATGCGCACATCCGCAAGAAACCGTTCTTCCTTCACTTCTCACCCTACGCAGTGCACGCTCCCATCATCGCCAATCCACGCTGGAGTCATCGCTACTCCGAGCTGCCACCGAAGGAAGCCGCCTACGCCACCATGATCGAGACGGTCGATCGTGCGCTGGCCACCCTGCGCAAAGCGCTGGAAGATCTGCAGATTCTCGACAACACCATCATCATCTTCACCAGTGATAACGGTGGCCTATCGGCTCACGCCCGCGATGGAGAAGCGCACACTCACAACCACCCACTCAACAGTGGCAAGGGTTCAGCGCTGGAGGGGGGCACCAGAGTGCCGCTGGTCATCCGCTGGCCCGGCACCATCGACGCCGGGCGGATCTGTACAACTCCGGTGATCAGTCATGACCACTTCCCGACCCTCTTGCAGGTCGCAGGAGTGGAGTGCCCGCCCGCTCATCAGAGGACCCTGGAAGGAAGTAGTCTGGTGCCACTGTTGAGAGGAGACGACCAGGCGATCGACCCGAATCGGCCGCTGTTCTGGCACATGCCGCACTTCTGGGGGCCACGAGGACCTGGCATCTTGCCATTCAGTTCGATCCGCCAGGGACCGTGGAAGATGATCTATTATCACCACCCGCTTCCCACCAGGGTGCTCTATCACCTCGGCGATGATCTGGCAGAGAAGAACGATCTTTCGAAAGAAAATCCGCAAGTGCTGGCGCTGTTATCCGCGGCACTCGGGAAACACCTGCGCCAGGTCGAGGCGGGGATGCCGAGCCGTGCAGGTCGGATGATTCCATATCCCGATCGACTGATGCCGAGCGAGAAAGAATCGAACAAGAAGTGATGAGATGATGCCGCCCTTACTTGGGCGGCTGGAGAATCCCCGCATCGATGAGGGTACGGTATGCACCCTTCTTCGTGATGGTCTTGAGTGCCCGAACACTGAGACGAACGCGGATGAACTGCTCCAGTTCCGGTACCCAGATCCGTTTGTTCTGCAGGTTCACCTTGAAGCGACGCTTGGTCAGTCCGGTGATCTTGGTACCCACTCCACCGAGGTACTTGGCTTTACCTCGGGTGGCCTTGCGGTTTCCGGATCGAGTTCCGGCTCCAGTGATCTGGCATCGACGCGCCATCTTCTCGGTCCTGTCCTTTGCCCGGGGAGCCTGCGCTGCACCCGGTCGGTTCACGGCTTTCAACCATCGCCCGATAGATTCGGGGCACTCTTCACAATCGCAAGCAAGGAGGGTACCGATGTCCCTCCCAACGGTCAACCGAACCGGAAACCAGGTCTTGCGCTTCATCCTCCGATGAAGACCCTCCTGAGGCCTTCCACCGACCCCCAGAGAGTCTCGAGTCGCAAACGTCATGAAATCGAAGAAGCCCCGAAACCAGACAACCCAAGAAATCACAACTCATGTAACTGAAGGCATTTACAAATACTATTGAGGGCCAGAGTGAGGTCGATTCAGGTGTCATTCCAGTTCCAAGCGGTTCATTCCTGGTCATTCCTGGAGATTCAGAGCCTTCCACTTCGCAACAGGTCGGTCATCGCTTCCACCGGCAATTTGCGACGATTCCCTCGCAGACACCTCGGCATCCCATGCTCTTCTCCCGCTCCTCCCCACATCTCCGGCGCCCCGAGGATCCCTCTCCTTCCTTCTGGACCCGAGGCCTCGATCCGACATCATGCTTCGTACCCAAGAGAGGAACTGATCCGTGAATTTCGAACGACTCGTGAAATACTCTTTTCGTACCCTGCTCCTGAGCGCGGTGGTGACCACCGTCAGCTGTCAAGGACCTGGAGACTGGATCACCGAAACCAAAGATGGAATGGGACCTGCAGTGACCGATGGAATCGTGGTGGAGCCATGGGGCCAGATCGATGGTGTGAAGATTCAACGATTCACTCTCGACAATGGTCGAATGCGTGTGCGAATCATCGACTACGGAGCGACCGTGACCGAGTGCCTGGTTCCAGGACCCGAAGGAGAGATGATCGATATCGTTCTGGGATTCGATGACCTGGAGGGATACATCGAACGATCTCAGTACTTCGGCTGCATCGTCGGACGGTGTGCCAATCGAATCGACTCCGGCAAGTTCACCCTCGACGGCACCGAGTACGCCCTGGCCACCAATAATGGCGACCATCATCTTCACGGTGGAGTGAAGGGTTTTGACAAATCAGTCTGGGGTGCACGACCCCTCGCCAGTGAAGATGGAATCGGCATCGAGTTACTTCTGACCAGCGCCGATGGGGACGAGGGTTATCCTGGTGAGGTCCACGCGACCGTGCGTTACACCTTGACCGACGACGATGTGCTTCGTGTCGAGATGACTGCCGAGACCGATCGCGCCACGCCGGTCAATCTGGCTCATCACTCCTACTGGAATCTGGCTGGTCACTCCTCCGGATCGATGCTCGATCAGGTTCTGACACTCCACTGCAGTCGCTATACCGCTGGAGAGAACCTGATTCCAACCGGGGAAATCGCCCCTGTGAGTGGCTCTGCACTCGATTTCACCTCCGCCAAGGCGATCGGGGCCGAGATCGCAGCACTGCCCGGCAGCGGCGACGGCGACCCGGGTGGCTACGACCACAACTTCGTCATCGACGGATTCAGTCTCAAAGAGGCCGGGGCTCTTCGCTTCGCCGCCCGTGCGAGCGATCCCGCCACTGGCAATGCGATGGAGATCTGGACAGACCAGCCGGGGATCCAGTTCTACAGTGGCAACTTCCTCAATGGAGTCGCTGGCAAAAAGGGCGCGGTATACCAGAAACACGGAGCGTTCTGTCTCGAGAGCCAACTCTGGCCCGATGCGATCAACAAGCAAGACAACGGCGCCTGGCCATCGGTGATCCTCCAACCGGGGAACACTTACAGGCATACGATGGAGCACCGCTTCCTGTTTGACGGAGGGGCCTGACCTTGATCCGACACCTTCTCCTGCTGGTCGCGCTGGGCAACATCGGGTTTGGTGCCTGGGTGATGATCGAACCCAGGATGGTCTTCGACCAGATGCTCGAATGGCAGGGGAGCGAACCCTACAGCGGCGAGCTTTCCGCCGCTTCCCTGGGAGAGATACGAGCATTGCTGGGAGGCCTGGTGACGATGCTCGGTGTCGTAACCGTGCGTGCGCTGTGGAACCCGATCTATGCCACGTGGCTGCAACCGTTGGCGTGGTGCTACCTGGGAACTGCGCTGGCTCGCGCCTCGAGTTTGCTCCTCGATGGCAATTCCTTCGCCAGATACACCATCATCTGTGTGGCCATCGAGGGGAGTACCGCCCTGTTGCTGGGAGTTCATTGCCAGCGACTGCTGCGAGAACAGGACGAGGAAGACCTGGAAGACGAGGAAGACCTGGAAGACTCCGAGGAGATGTACGAGGAGGAATTTTGAGTCCCACCCACGCGGATGAGGATGCCATGCCCACTTCACCCATCACTCGACGAGAACTGTTCAAGATCGGTGCCAGTGCCACCGCAGCGGTGAGCCTGTTTCACATCGTTCCCGCTCATGTCCTCGGAGGACCGGGCAGGATTGCGCCCAGCGACACCATCACTCATGGCATCATCGGCTGTGGGGGTATCAGCAGGAGCGGCGCACACATCCGTCCCAACCTTGAGGGGAAAACAGCGACCACCCTGGCGCTGTGCGATGTCGATGCCCACCGCCTGGCGGATGGTATGAAACACGCCGGCGGCAACTGCAGTGGATACAGCGACTGGCGTCAAATGCTCGACCGTACCGACATCGATGTGATGCATATCTGCACTCCGCCTCACTGGCATGCACTGATGAGCGTCGCAGCAGCACGAGCCGGATTCGATGTCTGGTGCGAGAAGCCGATGAGCCGCACCATCGATGAGGGGATCCGTGTGGTGCAGGAGATCGAACGGACCGAGGCGGTGTTCCGCCTCAATACCTGGTTCCGATTCGAGGGGGGATTGTACGGACTCGGCAGCCCCGCCAGCCGCATCAAGAAACTGGTCCGATCGGGACGACTCGGAGGTCCACTTCGAGTTCGTGTCAGTCCCGACACCGGATTTGCCTGGAAGATGTACTGGACCGGAAAACCGCAGCTCGCTCCGCAATCGGTGCCCGATCACTTCAACTACGACGCCTGGCTGGGTCCAGCCCCCTACAAACCCTAC
>Ga0302139_10001937_pt1 | contig 10155 bp, 8 predicted proteins | sample CBN3_331_MG_FD_203104 | JGI IMG/M metagenome (GOLD analysis project Ga0302139, IMG submission 203104) | Marine microbial communities from Western Arctic Ocean, Canada - CBN3_33.1 | ecosystem: Environmental > Aquatic > Marine > Oceanic | place: Canada: Western Arctic Ocean | collected 2017-09-15 | reverse complement strand
TCACCTGCATCAACCCAAAAACCATGTGCATCCTCGCAAGTATCAAGCTCAAGATCATATGCACGATAATTAAAAACAATCATCTCTTTATCACAAACAGGACATTTAAGCTCACTTGGACGCTTAGCATATTGAATCGTTGCACGTCGCGTATTTTCATCAGGGGCAGATTTAGCTTCTAAATCGTCAAGTTCATGGTGATCAAGCCAACGCCCATGACACGTGAGGCAATGGTCTACCTCAATTCCAAAGTGATGTTCTACTGTAAGTGCACAGGCGCATCGTGGACAATCCATAACTTTTACTCAACACATTTCTACTCAAAAGATATAGAACATATTACTAAGATATCCAAGTATGTGGGTTTTTAGGCAGTAAAAATAAATAAAACAGTAAAAACGGGACAAATACGTTAAAAAACAGCCTTATTTTAAAGGTTCCAACAGTTTACATTTAGGCGCTGTATATATATGGGTGCATACCCCAGCAACCCTTTTTTTATTTTGGGGGTAATTGGGGGGTGGAGTTAAACGCTAGTAACCTGCCTACGGGAATTTTGAAGTAAATTTATAAACTATGAACAGGAGGATATCGTGACTTTAGGCGAAAAGGATATGGAAAAAGCATTTAGCGTAAGTGATGAATCCGAACAAGAAGATGAATCCGAACAAGAAAAAGTGCGCAATTGGCTACTGCGCAAAGAAACTGAGGAAGCTATCGGAAAATCTCAGCTTTCGGACATACTGGAGGGGGTGAATTTTCAAGACGTATCTGCTGATTTTCAGGAATGGCTACGTGACGAAGACAGGAGTCGAGAAGACAGGAGTCGAGAAGACAGGAATCGATAATGAACAATCGTAGTAGTGTTTCGCTGTTTCCTCATTTTTAGGGTGACACTGGATATATATCACGTATACAGCCAAAAAATGGCACCATGGAAGCAGCTCACGTTTATCAAATACCCCATTAAATAAAAGACTATGCTACTGCGTTAAAAAGTTAACAATGACTAGACAAATATGGTGACTCATTCTCAATGCAGGTAGTTGGCTTTTTGGGGATGCCTTCTTTATTCAAAGACTTTCTTTAGCTCTTGAGAGGCACTATCAATCGCTGCTTTAGCATCATCTAAAACTTCACTCATCCCAAAAAAACCATGAGTCATACCGTCATAGCATTTTGAAACAGTGGGAACACCTGCATCCCTCAGCCTTGAAGCATAAGCATTTCCTTCATCTCTCAAAGGATCATATTCTGCAGTTATCACATGCGCATTGGGCAACCCACTTAAATCATCTGCTATAAGTGGTGAAGCGTACGGATCGTTTGGGTTTCCATTTGGTCCAATATAGTGATCCCAAAACCATCGCATTGACTTAGTGGTTAAAAGATAGCCTTCAGCATTATCCCGATATGAATCACTTGTAAAGTCCATCGAAGTAACAGGATATACGAGAAGCTGATGACTAATCTCTACTGTACCTTCATCACGTGCACGCAAGGCAACTGCAGCTGCAAGGTTTCCACCGGCAGAATCACCACCAACTGCAATTCGATTAGCATCTCCACCGATCTCAGAGGCATTCTGTGCAGCCCATAAGGTAGCGGCATAACAATCATCCATTGCAGCTGGATAACGATGCTCTGGTGCAAGTCGATAATCAACAGATATAACAATGACTCCAGATCTATGCGCCAAGGCACGAGCCGTTGAATCTGCCATTTCAAGATCGCCAAGAACCCAACCACCACCATGAAACCATACTAGAATTGGCAAACTAGATTCAGAATTTGGCTTATATATACGTACAGGCACATCACCGCCCGGACCAGGAAATGTGCAGTCTATACTTTCTGCAACAGGATCTGGGTTCGAAGGCGGTAAACGACGAGCTGCAGACGCAGCCCGAGCATCCTCAGCTGATTGCTCCCATAATGGAGGAAGGTTGAGGCTTGCCATTTGATCAAGAATCATTTTCGCTTGTGGATTAAGTGGCATGTTCGGATCCTTTCTTAATTATGATGCAATAGATGCTAATGCTGAACAGCATTACCACCACATACATTGATAGATTGACCAGTAATCCATGAACCTTGATCGCTGCATAAATACACTGCCTGATAGCCAATATCTTCACCTGTACCAGCACGACCTATCGGGATACGTGCAGCACGCTCATCAAAATTAGGATCATCAAACACATCATCCATGCGTGAAGTATCTACTAGGCCAGGACAAATAGTATTTACCCTCACTCCATATCGACCAATTTCTTGTGCCATTGAAGCTGTTAAACCTTGCACTGCAGCTTTACTGGCTACATAAGCAGACATGTTCGGACCAAGAATTTTCCCTGCAATTGAAGAAATATTCACAATTGCACCTCCATTGTCAGCCTCAATCAAGTGCTTTCCAAAAATACGAGACATTAAAAAGGTACCCCTTAAATTAACGTTGAGGACGGTATCCCATTGCTCAACAGGCATATCCACAACTGGAACCCTATCTTCACCTCGAGCTGCACCTGCATTATTAACAATAAAATCACAACCACCAAACTCCACAATTGTTGCTGCCAAAAGATCTTGAACAGACCCTTCATCAGTAACATTACTTACTAGTGGAAGCGCCTTTTTCCCCACAGCACGAATTTCATCAGCAACCGATTCAATGTCCCTCCATCCAGCTGCTTTCTCAGCATCGGGATAACGATCGGGTGAACGACCAGTTCCCGTAATTACAACATCACAACCAGCTTTCGCCATTTCTAGAGCGATCGAACGTCCAATTGAACGCATACGACCAGCTCCAGTAACAACAGCAACTTTTCCTTCAAGTCCAGTAAGTTCAAAAGTAGACATATAAAATTTCCTCACATAAATGTATTGATATATGGAAACTATGCACTTGAAATGGATGTCCCTCAAGTCCTTATCAATTTTGAAAGAGATGAAGTAGTCTAACTTTGTTAAAACATTCCAAGGGATATCCGATGGCAACCGAACCTTTCACTATCACAATTGAAGATGATGTTCTGGATGATCTAAGGGCACGATTGGAACGAACTCGCTGGGCATCAGACTTCGGCAATGATGACTGGAGATACGGGACAAACGAAGAATACCTTCGGGAATTTGTTGATTATTGGCTTAACGATTATGACTGGCGAGAGCAAGAACAAAAAATGAATAGTTTTGCCAATTTTAAAACTGAGATCGATGGAGTGCCTATCCACTTTGTTCATGAAAAAGGAAAGGGACCAAACCCTACGCCGTTAATTTTGACGCATGGTTGGCCTTCGACATTCTGGGACTTCAACGAGGCAATTCGTCCTCTGACAGATCCAGCTGCATTCGGTGGAGATCCTGAAGATGCTTTTGACGTAATAGTACCCTCACTACCTGGGTTTGGTTTTTCAACCCCACTGCGACAAACAGGAGTACAACCAGTAAAAACAGCTGATTTATGGGTCAAGTTAATGCGCGATGTGCTTGAGTATGATCAGTTCGGTGCACAAGGGGGTGACTGGGGATCATTTGTAACCGCACAACTCGGACATAAATACCCCGAATATCTGATTGGCATTCATTTGAGTCTGCCTTGGTTACTTACCGACGGTGGTTTTAGGCCAGCTTCTGCAGAGGATTATGGTCCAGGAGAGGAAGATTGGTTTGAACAAATGAATACAAGAATGCAATCAGCAGCTTCACATGTTGCAGTACATTCAAACGATCCACAAACATTGGCATACGCAATTAATGATTCACCTGTGGGTCTAGCAGCCTGGTTAATTGAACGACATAGAAACTGGAGCGATTGCGATGGTGATGTAGAAAAAAGTTTCACAAAAGAACATCTTATTAACACAGTAATGATTTATTGGTTAACAGAGAGCTTTTCCACCAGCGTTCGCTATTATTGGGAAAATGCTCGAGCTCCCTGGACCGCCTCTCACGATCGGAAACCAACAATAGAAACGCCTACAGCAATTGCTGTTTTCCCACGCGAGTTAATTTTGATGCCAAGAAAATTGGCAGAGGAACGTACGAATCTTCACAGATGGACCTTAATGCCTTCTGGGGGACATTTTGCCCCTGCTGAGGAATCACAACTTTTAGTCGAGGACTTACAAGCTTTTTTTAGGACTCTCAAAAGTGCGAGGTAATCACTTCAACTGGGCAACTGTAACAATTACAATTTGTTTCATCACCGTAATTACTTCTACTAGCTTACTGGCATGCGTTAGAAAATCAGCCGCCCCTACTTCCGCTCCTACTTCTACCTCTACTTCTACCTCTACCTCTACTTCTACTTCTACTCCTACTCCTACTCCTACTCCTACTCCTACTCCTACTCCTACTCCTACTCCTACTCCTACTCCTACTCCTACTCCTACTCCTACTCCTACTTCTACTCCTACTTCACAACAATTAGAAACGCTTAAGAAAAAACAACAATGTTCAGTTGCTGAACTTAAACTTTGGGAATTAGGTAAATCGATTGAGACGACAATGTCTACTTATGGAGATGCCCCGTATAACGGAAGTTATAGCTTCGCACTGATCGATACATACTGCTCTCAAGCTCTAACCATCAATCCTGAACGATTACAATATCCAGCTTCTGCAGCAAAGATAGTAATTGCTATCGCTGTTTTACATGCAGTTGAAACAGAAAAGCTAGCCTTGGAAGAAATTCAAGAAGATCTTGAAATTATGATGCGTAAGTCTATGGATATAAACTCGGATGCGTTAAATGATTTGGTCACCCCTGTACAAGTTCAAGAAATTATTCAAAAGGCAAACCTATCATCTTTAACAAGGTTCTTTCATAGCTGGCGCGAAACGGCAATGACAGCACATGATTTGGCACTTATCTGGGAATCCTTAGTTTCGGGAAAGCTTCTCAATAAAACACTGACAGCCTACCTTATGGATTTAACTACACAAGCAATTATTCCCGAAGCTTTTATGACTTTCCCAAGCGGCAAGATCGAAGGTTTTGAATACGGGCAAAAAGCCGGTTACTGGATCAACGCTGAAGGTGATGAAAGGTTAATTGGCTCAGGATATTTGATAGAACAAGGTCATGAAAACAAAGCATATAGCATTGTTTTCATGACACAAGGAGACGAAGCTGATGACCTTTGGGATAGGTCAAAACTGGCAGCATCACCAAGACACGGGGTTTGGCCATTGATCCTTGAATTTGTAACCGGGCAAGTGCAAGCTCCAACGAACTAGTTGAAATTAATATCTGCCAAAGTTAACGATCCTGGTGAAATACCCTCACGAGCTAAACGTTCAACCGTTTCCTGAAGAGCAAGATTCACAGGTGTGGCAATACCAAATAATCGTCCAAGCATTACAATTTCCCCATTGAGATAGCTAGCTTCCACGCTTCCTGTTCCACGTTTCAAGCTCTGCCATGATGAAGAACCTTGTCTTGCAGCTGCTCCTTCACGACTAACAGCACTGAAAGTTTTAAATCTTTCTAAAAATGCTTCATCACTAACACGATCGATGCCAGCAGCCGCAAGACAAGCATCACCTTCTTCACGCGCCCTTTGAAGAAGTGTACTGAAATCTTGTCGGATCTCAGCATCCACATCACCTTCAAGTCCAAGAATTGCATCTACTGCATTAAATAAATTTCGTATTAATTTTGTGTACTTCCAAGGCATAATCTCCTGACGTGCCTCAGAACGGAATGAAGCATCCCTAAGATCAGAGGCAACTCCCTTACAGATATCGTCCACTCCATATGGGAAACGACCAAGATCAAGAATCCCTGTAATTGGTGCACTACTCGCTACCACTTCTCCTGGTTCAAGATGACTCACGGGAAGAACAACCAACATGCCATAAACATTTTGAAAATAACGGATTGCTAACCGCTCATTGTTAACACCATTTTGAGCACAAACAATTGGGGTTTCCGGGCTTGCCACAGAAGAAAGAACATCGAGAGCTTCCTGTGTATCCTGAGATTTCATACACAGTATGACAACATCATCAGCAGAAATTTCACTCTCCCTTGGAGATTCAATAACAGGAATTTTGAGGTTGTGTTCTTTTTCCGGATCTATAAAAGAAAGACCTTTCTCCCGTATCACTTCAAGATGTTTTCCTCTAGCTATAAGTGTCACCTCACAGCCAATAAGGTGCAGGCGTGCACCTATAGTTCCTCCTACTGCACCTGAGCCATAGATGAAATACCGCATATTAGGAATCAGAATGACTTGCAGCATAATGTGCTGCCAAAAGATCTGAACCGAAATCACCCCTTGGATCACGCCAAACAGAGTGGATATGATTTGCTTGACCCTGTGTACAGTCATATTCGACTAAGAAACGAGGCGCTTGTAGCCGGTAATAATGTGGATCATACCTTTCAGAACCACCCGCCCAAGCAAAGTAAACTTCATTGATTACCTCATTCGTAAGCCTAGCAAACTCCTCTGAAGCCAACTCCTCAGGTAATCGATTTATATATTGGGAAACAAGTGCTTCAAGCAAATCAAGTTGACCTTGGCTAAACTCAGAAGCGGGAATACCCTTAGGAATCTCACTGTATCTGATAGCTTCTTCTGCAACCTCGTCATAACCCAAATAATCTCTTTCAGCCTGCAATCGTTCTCGCCAAATTTCATCAATTTCCCAACCTAGCAACGCAGGAGTTGGCAGTGGCAAAACACCATTCTCAACCTGAGAGCGATTAGACTGCACAAGGTCAGGAGGAGCTGCAGAGGAAATTATTGCGTGTTTCTGCTGAACCTGATCAAGTGAATGAAGTAGTTCACGTGCAAGATCTTCCTCACCAGCAAGTGGGCGCAAAACACGGCCACCTGGTAACGGAGACTCAGCAGGATTTGCACCAAAAAATGAGGGAGTTGGTGAAATAATTTGATTTTTCACAATAGTATAATTCAACGAAACATGATGTCCCTCAAATCGCCAACCCCAAAGATCTTTAGAATTGGGTTCCCCAAAAATAGTTAAGAAGTACATCGCAGGATCACGCCACCGAGAAGGACCCTCCTGGCCTGGATAAGCTCCTGGCCTCCATCCCTCAACTGCATCAAGAGTATTCTCCAAGCCAACAATCGTGCTGACAGCTACGGAAGCAGACAAGCTTAACCCTGTTCCCGTCAGCCTATGAGCAAGACGCCTTTGCTCACCATTCATCTCATCAAGTGGTAGGCCTCGACGTGCAATGGGAGTGTAGTGCCAATTTTTTCGTTCCTCAGCATCATCAAAACTTACAACTGCTTTTGCTCGTTGCTGTGACGATAGGCTATTAAGAAAATCAAGGGCAGCTTCGCCCATTTTTTCAGCAATGTTTGGGGCATTGGTCTCAGGCATATGCGCTCCTTAATGCATTAGATTACGCTTATTGAAAGAAAGGTCTAGGGAAATTAAAAAAAGTCCCACCTACCAGAATATACACATGCTAGACTGACCAACACATATAGGAGCGAATCATGGCTGTAGAAACTAAAAAATCTTTTTGTCGATTCTGTCACGCATTTTGTGCATTGGAAGTAGACATTGAAGATAACAAAGTTATTGAGGTAAGAGGCGATTCAAGCGATCCCATATACGGTGGCTACACATGTATTAAAGGACGACAACTGCCACAGGAACATAACCACGAAGAACGCTTACGTTCTTCTATGAAACGAATGCCCGATGGAACTTATGAGCCTATCTCTAGTGAACAAGCGCTAGACGAGATAGCTGAAAAATTGACTGCAATCATAGATGACTCAGGCACCCGTTCTGTAGCTACTTACAATGGTAGTCATGCCTTTTGTAACGGAATCCCTTTATCTTTCATAAGGGCTTGGCATGCCGGAGTAAAATCTCCGATGTTTTTTACGAGCGTCACTATAGATCAACCAGCAAAAGCAATTGCAGCTTCACGCCATGGAACGTGGATGGGCGGATCAAATAATTTTGCTGATGCAGACGTAACTATGATGGTTGGAACTAATCCGGTTGTATCTATGTTTGGCCCCGTACCGCCATTTAACCCATCAAGGCGACTAAACGATGCCTTGGACCGTGGTATGAAATTAATTGTTATCGATCCCCGCAAATCCGACGTCGCTAAGCGAGCAGATTTGCATCTTGCCGTAAAGCCAGGAGAGGATGCTACCTTACTATCTGGAATTTTAAGAGTTATCTTTACAGAAGGTCTGTATGACGGTGATTTTCTTGCTGCTAATGCGGATCATGTTGAAGAGTTAAGAACGTCAGTTGATCCTTTCGATCTGGATTATGTTGAGGAAAGGACAGGTGTTCCAGCAGGACAAGTAGAAGCTGCCGCAAGAATGTTTGCTTCAGGCCCTAAGGGTTCAGTCGGTTCAGGAACGGGACTAGATATGGGACCAAATCCGAATCTTTCCGAACACTTGATTCATACTTTAAATACAGTCTGTGGTCGTTACCAGCGAGAAGGTGACCTTGTAACAAACCCAGGCGCATTCGGTCCAAAACGACCATTCCGGGCAGAAGCAAACCCACCAAACCCAGCTTGGGGAAAAGGGGAGCCTTCTAGGATCAGAGGTCTTGGTGAAGTTTTTGGCGAAATGCCAACAGCCGCATTAAGTGATGAAATTATCATGGAAGGTGAAGGTCAAGTTCGAGCCTTAATTAGCGTAGGCGGAAACCCAGTAGCTGCCTGGCCAGATCAGTTAAAAACACTGCAGGCCATGGAGTCTCTTGACCTAAACGTGACTATAGATATCAAAATGTCCGCAACAGCCAAAACAGCGGACTATGTAATCGCACCAAAAGTGTCTCTGGAAAGACCAGATATCACTCTGCTAACTGATGGTTGGTACCCAGAAACATACGCTCACTACACCCCAGCAATGGTCGAGCCTGAATTTGATGTTATTGAGGAATGGGAGTTTTTCTGGGGTTTGGCACACAGAATGGGAACATCTATCAACATCAATGGCATCGAATTAGATATGGAAAATAAACCTTCGACAGACGATGTTTTAGATGCCATTACAACCAACTCACGAATTCCACTAGATGAAATTCGTGAAGCTGATGGTGGGACTGTCTTCCGTGACAAAGAAAAAGTATTTGTTGAGGCAAAGGAAACCGGAAACAATGCTCGATTAGACGTTGCCCCATCAGATTTGATGGAAGAACTCGCAAGTGTACGAGAAATGCAAATTATTGAAGGTGCAGGATACCGTGAAGGAGACCAATTTACACACCGTCTTATTAGTAGACGTTTACGTGAATTTTACAATTCTTCAGGACGTGATCTTCCGCGATCACTAGCAAAATACCACACTAATCCTGCATTCATAAACCCTATTGATGCGGAAGAAATCGGTGCATCCGATGGTGACATAATTGATATAACATCAGAAAGATCAACAATTCTTGGAGTTGTTGCTATCTCAACTGACATACCCTCTGGTGTAATTTCAATGTCTCACTCATGGGGTGATGTCCCTGCATTAGATGACCAAGTTCGAACCATTGGATCTAGTACAAATCGCCTAGTCAATAATGAAAAGGACTTTGATCCGATTACAGGAATGGCTCGACAAACGGCTATTCCTGTGAACATCGAGCTTTCAAAGAAAGTAATACCAATTAGTTAATTGATCCGCTACGGGAGCAACTATGCAAACAACAGGTGACATTTGGGAAACGATTTATACTCAGCGTGCAATACGTGCGTGGAAAACAGATCCGGTTCCAGAAGAACTGATATGGAAAGTTATTGAAGCTGGAACAAAAGCACCCAGTGGAACAAATACACAACCTTGGGGATTTGTCATAATTCAAGATGATGAAACAAGACAAACCATTGCAGATCAACTTCATCAGGGCCTTAAGCAAAACCCTGGACTGCAGCAAATGCTTGAGCAAGGATCTCAAGCGGCGGACAAAACAACTCGTTTAATGCTCAAAGGAGCTCAACGACTTTTCACAAATCTTGCCTCTGCGCCAGTTTTTATTATCCCATGCTTGTATCAAGTCTCATCACCTGCACCTGAGGGTTTGCTAGCAGGATCTTCAATTTATGGTGCGGTACAAAATATGCTTTTGGCCGCTCGAGCTCTCGGACTAGGCACTGTTATGACAACGTTTCATGGTGCTGTGGAAGAAATACTGCGC
>Ga0302139_10001934_pt1 | contig 10169 bp, 10 predicted proteins | sample CBN3_331_MG_FD_203104 | JGI IMG/M metagenome (GOLD analysis project Ga0302139, IMG submission 203104) | Marine microbial communities from Western Arctic Ocean, Canada - CBN3_33.1 | ecosystem: Environmental > Aquatic > Marine > Oceanic | place: Canada: Western Arctic Ocean | collected 2017-09-15 | reverse complement strand
TTTGAAGATAAGTTGCAAGCGCCGTTGTAAGGTGTGACATGACATCTTTTACGGTCCAGTCACTACATCGACTTTGGGTTGACCAATCTTTTTCAGTTAAGGTTTCAAACCTATCTATTAGCGTTGGTGAAAATCTATTTAATTGTCCCAATATTTGGGAATGCTTTTCATTCATGATATATATACCATAGATAACTAAGTCCCTATGCTGTTGGCAACGTCACATGTACGCCGCCTTGACTTGAAGCGCCATCATCGAAGAAAATCACACTGACATTGTCAGTCGCTTTAACTTTGGTAATTAAAGTGACTCCTGTGGCCACTGGGATGTTGGAACCGACTATTTCATTAACTCCTAGCATTCCTTTATTGATGTCGGCAATATGCATTGTGCCCCCCTTTCCTTTGCCTGTTCCTGTAGATTTCCCCAATACTGCCATCATTTCATTTAGGTCCACACCTTTGGCAATGTAGTGATGGTGACTTCTTTGAGTACCAAGGACAAAATCTTCATCTCTGAGTTGAACGCATACTCCTGTTGGGACTGCCTATTGTCCAATAGAAGAATGTATTCCTCTTAATTTACCAGCGTCTGCTTCACGTCTGGCCTGTTCTTCAAAAGTCGAATGGTGAGCATTTTCTCTTACATCCATATTATGGAATCTCTGTTAATCTCATCATGACTCAAATTTCTCAGTCGTAACTCTGATTACCTTCATTAGCTATTTAATCGATTCACGAAGGCTATCATAGTGCTAATTTCGAAAAAATTAGCTTCGCGCAACCACGTTATTGTTATCTAACTCTTTAATCTCATCTTCAGTGTATTCTGCGATATCCCTTAATATTTCTTCAGTATGTTGTCCAACAGTAGGTGTTGACCCCACCACCATTTCTGTCCGGCTAAATTTAATCATTTTACCTGCAACATGGATTTTACCGGCGATAGGATCCGGAACTTCCATAAGAATCTCTCTTTCGTGTAGATGTGATTCCTGTGCAGCCTGCGCCACACTATTTACCGGAGCGCAAGGAATACTAAAATCTGATAGATAGTCCACCACATCCTTCATTTTCCTTTCTGAAAACCAAATAGATAGCACATCATTTATAGCCGCGCCATTCTCAGCTCTAGATGCTCGGGAAATAAACCTGTCGTCTGTTAACCACTCTGGCTTATCTATGGCCTCGCACATTCTTTTCCATATGTTGTTATTTCCGGCAGCAATAATCACAAATCCATCTGAAGTCTCGTACATTCCTCCAAGCGGGTTATCTGCACCGCCATAGGTGGTGGACCTTTCAGTTATATATCCGTCACCTAGATATGCGGATAGTGGTATTTCATTAACGGTGAATCCTGTATCAGCTAGTGATACGTCGATTGCTTGACCTTCTCCTGAGATTTCCCTTTCCCACAGGGCCGCCAAGGCACCGACTGTTGCATGTAGAGAGGTTATTCGATCGATTAGAGGGAAGTAAGTCTTGGTTGGAGGGTCTCCTTTGAGACCAGTTAGGGACATCATGCCACCCATTGCTTGCCCGATAGGGTCAAAACCAACTTTATCCCGGTGTGGACCGTCTTGGCCGTAGGCAGAAGCGTTAATCATGATAATTTTCGGGTTAAGTTTTTTCAGAACATCATATCCAAATCCCATAATATCGATAGTTCCAGGCCGAAAATTCTGAAGGAAAACATCAGATTTTCTGACTAATCTCGTCAAAACCTCTTTCCCCTTGTCTGTTCGTAGATCTATGGCTAGGCTTTTTTTACCGCTGTTGTACTGTACCCAATAGGCACTCTGACCTCTTACTGTCGGACCATTTTGTCTGCTTTCATCACCTTTGAGGGCTTCGACTTTAATAACCTCTGCACCCATCCGGGCGAACATGAGAGCGCACCTTGGACCTGCTTGGTAGCGCCCTAAATCCAGCATTCTAATGCCGGAAAGTGGCCCCCCATTATTATTTTCAGTCGCCATGCTTCACCTTACCTTTTTTTGATCCATTAATTGTTGGAAATAACCTATTTCTGCATATGTGCTTACGCAACGGCCAGAAACGGTAAACATAACTCTCGTTAATAGCTTTGGTTAATTGTGTGTTCTTTGTTATCCACAAAGGCTAATATTTACGGTAGGTACTGATCTATTCCGACAGTCTCTGCACTTGGTCCCGCTGGGAAAACAAGTGTTTTTGCCCTATCAGCACCAACCACCACAATATCTATTTTGCCTGGGTCGGCTAGTAGCGGCATAGTAGTGTCCAATAATTCCTGTTCAGTTTTATCACGTATCCATTGCCATTCTTCTTCCACCCTAGCATCTTTAACAGGCATGAATTGTATGAATTTACCAAGGCTTCCGTAAGCGTGCTCAAAGATAAAATTCTTTGCATCCTCTTTTGACCAACCTTCAGCTGCAACCGGTAATGCGACATCAGGAGGCATGAATATTAGTCGCTCCTGACTTTGCAAATGGCCAACCGAGCGGTTACCGAAAGTAATTCCATATGCCAAAGTCTTAAGTAATCCTTCAGCAGACGTATTACCTTGGTCTTGTACGTCTAGTTCTCCGTTGGTGGTGAAAATGGAAACAGCACTCTGGTCATCTAAGAAACCTTTGTCAGCTGCATATGAAGCCCACGGGCTGGCGCTTTCATTTTCGGCTAAACATGGCACAAACTTCCTTGTTGTACCTATGGTGTCCATGTCCATCTTATGCGGGTACCACATGCCTATATTTTTTAAGCAAAGGTAAAAAGCTCTGCCAATTGTGATATTTATTTCATTTTCTTTTCCGGGCCCTAGTGCTGATCCTCCATTAAGGCCTACTTCCTTGGCGATAGGGCCATTCACAACCAGCATCGGGGCCTGTGGGCTCGTCGACATCAGCATAGATTTGCCACCATGACCACCGGTTACCGATAGACATTTAACAGCTGCGATAATGATTGGCATGTGTTCGGGTTTTGCTCCCGCCATCGCCGAGTTGATCGCGATTTGTTCCACTGTAGCAATCCCGAATCCGGGGGGCATGTCGCACACCACATCATCAGCATTCAAATTAGTGCCCTCTATTAATTTTTCAACAGCTTCTCTTGTGGGAGGCCAAATAGGGAGAGCGTCGGACCAATCACGGGCTGTAAATTCTTGATTCATCTTCAGTACTGCATCGTACCGATCTTCTCCCTCGAATCTTAAAGTCGATTCAGCGCTTTCCGATTGGGCAGCCTGGGTTTCATCTGAAGTCAGACTGGCGATCAGATCGTCTATAGCATCTTCCGTTTGGGATACACAAAGGTCGTCAGCTAGGTTTCTATAAATCCTAGGAACTATTACAAATTGCAGGTCAGGCATTCCAAATGTTCTGCTACTAGCCAAGGCGTCGTCCTCAAAACGTCCCGAAACTATTGGGACTGCGGGTTTCCCCATCTTTTCGACTTCTATCATGTCGTGGCACATCCACGACGCGCAAGTTCCTCAATCAGCAGTGGCACCTATTACGAGGTCACATTCCTTCGCTGCCTGCTTTACGATAGCAGGAGGGGTTGGATAGTTACCGCCTGTGTAGAAATTAACAGCAACGTTGCTAAAGCGTTCCTGTATCATTTCACCAGCCCGGTTGAGGGCAAGATCTCCTCCGTGAGTGCCACTCCATATTAGACCGATCGTTTTGCCGTCCAGAGAACTCGGCCGAGGATTCGGTTTGAGTATATTGATCATACCTCGCTGCTGAGCGACAGGATTAGAGACTTCCAAAAGATGCATATCTAACTCCTAATTATTTGATAAATGAAACTTTTAATTTCATTAGCTATTTTTACCACTATATTGAAAGGACTTCAAATAGGTTTATTTTTGCTGGAAGCCACGACGGCGACACCGAAAACCTGACTAATAACTCGCAGAAATTTTTCGGGACGGTAAAGAACAAAAATTACTTTGCTGTTTCAGAGGTTTCGCCTACTAAATTCCTTCCTTGCTCCTTTGGCACCCTAGCGATTTATGTTGCAATCAGATTTGAAAATCCAATTGGACATACCATCCATTGATTTTTTGTTTAAGATAGAAGTTTATTTATAAAATCAGATTGAATCTTTAGAATGAATTAGTAATAAACTTAGGATCGAAAAGGCATTTGCAATATTTGAAAAATAGGTGAAATAAAGATGCCGATATTAGATGTTAAAAAGGATGTATCCTATTGTGTTGGAAGTTTTGGAGAAGGTCTTGATCACCCTGAATGTGTCACTTGGGGTAGTGATGGATATGCATACGCAGGCGGAGAGGGGGGTCAGTTATATCGTATAAATGTTACAGAAAATAAATTCGAGCAATTTTCCCAGGCCTCGCATTTTGTCGGAGGCATGTGTCAGGACGGGTCGGGGAACCTATATTTTTGTAGTGGCAACAAAGTTTATAAAACTAATTCGAAAGGGGAGATAAGTGAGTACTCTTCGGGAACCCTGGCTGTGCCAATGGTGGGGCCTAATTATCCTGCTTTCGATACGGAGGGGAACCTTTATGTAACGGACTCTGGCGAGTGGGAAAAAGATAACGGACGGATATTTAAAATCAGTCCTAGTGGTCAAACAAAAGTTTGGTCAGAAGCGTTACAGACTTTTCCAAATGGGATTTGCTTTTCTTCCGATGGGTCGCATTTATATGTCGCCGTTAGTTTAAACCCGCCTCGTATTGAACGAATACCCATTGGCCCAGAGGGCGAACCGGGTAATCCGGAAATTGTTGTTGATATGCCAAATTCTGTACCTGATGGGTTGGCGTTTGACTCAGACGGGAACCTTTATATTTCATGTTATAGACCGGACAGCATATTTAGGCTGGAGCCTGGGGGTACCCTGGAAGTTTTGGCCCACGACTATGAAGGTACCCTTATGGCTGCTCCTACAAACATAGCCTTTTGTGGGGACAATTTGGATGATCTGTTAAGTTCGAACCTGGGGAGATGGCATATAAGTAGGTATAATATTAAGGCTTCAGGGTTACCTTTGAATTATCCGGTTATTTAGCAGGATTTCACCTGTAAATAAATTGATTTTCGTTAAGGTCTTCTTCTAGGAGACCCTTCGGGAGGTCCACCGGGCTGAACTTGGTTTGACTCAACCGAGCTTGGTGTCCCTCTGTAGCATCCCACGGTGTAAGGATATTCGATGGTTGCGTGGTAGTGATAGCCCAATGAGCCATGGTCGTGCCCGTGGCATAAGTCTAAATCGTCATTCGACATCTCAATGCCGTTTTTACCCTTATATCCATAAATCGGGAAACCATCGTTGATGTATCCAACAATTCCTGAATGCCCATCGCTTAGAAATTCATTATCTAGACGCTCGGGAATGAAATGATAGTGATAATTACTACCGGCAGGATGGCCTCCAAAAACATCGACGATCTCCCTCGCAACGGCATCTTCGCCGCGCGCATCGGCTGCGTTGTAAATAACTACCCCATTTTTAGTAACTCCTATGGCGCCAAGTGATACACAGGTTGGAGTTGTTTCTTCTTCGGGGTTTGATGAATATGACAGGGAACTTTTTTGGAACGCTGGTATTCCTGGGTTACCGTCGATTTTAGTCAGGATCGGATAAGCAGTCATTGGCCAGTCACCAATTTTTCCGTCAACAGGTAAATTGGTGATGGTGATTTCACGGGTTTGCCCTGAGGAAACTTCTGCGTAGCTGCCTTGATCAAAACCTGAGGTTGCTTCAGGGAGCCATAGCTTTTGAAGGAAATTCCAGGTCTTATCAGCAAAATCAATCCAAGTGAGTTCACTTTCTATGGAGCCGGGTGCATTGGGATTTTTGTCACTGCAAGAATATAGGTAGCCTATTTTCGGAAGGGAGGTTGTAAAATAGTCATCTCCCAGCCTTAACTCAGTACAATCGGGTCCTTGATTATCCTTGCATAAATTTGGATTTATTGTGAACTTTGTCTCAAGTGAAAGGTTGACTATAGCAGTAATAGAGACGGTGGAAGGCGACGTCTTTACGTCCAGTATAGGGGTAGGGTAAGTCTCGGCAGGTTTTTTTGTAGCTGTAATCGATGTCGGTTCTAATGTCCGTCCAGCCGAAGTTGATATAGGAGCAGTCGGGTTTACGGTCTCGGTTGCAGTATCAGTAACTTCCTTAGTTTCACAGGCTATGAATAACGAAACCATTATGATGGCCGCTAGCATTTTGATGGATATATTTTTTGCAAGCCGCAATTTACGACACCCTCTCAAACTGGAAGATTAGCAATGTGATAGCTATTTTACTGAGCGATGTTAAGAAACCCTAAGATGTTTTGATAAATTCCAACCCCAATTCAATCCATAGTCAGCTGAGCTTATAATCAATAACATGGTTTGGGATCGCCACACCTGGCAGATTTCTTTCGTCAGGAATGGGAGAACCTGTTACTTGTTTGATAGGAATTACTCCTGCCCAGATAGGTAGCTGGTAGTCTTCATCATCATCCTGAGGTCCTCCCGTTCGGACTTTTACTGATGCTTCGTCTATCGGTATCGTAAAAACGGTGGTTGCCTTGACCTCTTGGCCGTTTATTTTTCTGAGTGAATCCCATCTGCCAGGAAGTAAATCACCTACAAATCTTTCTAGTTGTATCTCCTTCTCTTCTTCATCAATCTTACGTGCTTTTCCAAACAAAGTAACAGATCGATAGTTTGCGGAATGATGCATTCCTGAGCGCGCCAGTACTAATCCATCTAATATCATTACGTTTATTGCGACGGGATTATCAACGATGGATCTTAAGAAACGGCTTGCTGAAGAACCATGCCAGTAAAAATCGTCTCCAAACCTCCATTGCAAAGTGGGGGTTATGTATGGCTCCCCATTGATCAGATATGAGACGTGACACATGGGCGTATCGTCTATAATCTCGTAAGCTGATTTTCTATCGAAGGATGCCCTCTCTGGCATTCTGATGAGTTTAGTCTTGTCGGTGATAAGGAGATCTTTTTCAGACATGATATTTTCCTTTTATGCAGGGGCACAATTATGAGTAAAACCAAAATAATCCTAGACACTGATCCAGGGAATGATGATCTTCTGGCCATTATTATGGCACTGAAATCTGAATTAATCGATATACGCGGGATGACAATTGTCGGGGGTAATGCCTCTCTGGAGAACACAACTAATAACGCCCTGAGCTTACTCACATATATGAATAGAGTAGACGTGCCTGTATACGTTGGGGATCCCAGCGCATTAAATGAAAGATCAACCTCTCCTGAAGAGTTTGATGAATTCAAATCTCATAGGATCGAAATTCACGGAGAGACCGGCCTTCACGTCCCGTTGCCCAGCCCAAGCATTGAACCGAAAAAGATGCATGCTGTAGATTTTATTATCAGTGAAGCTAAATCTAATAAGGGAGATCTCACCCTTGTTCCTATCGGGCCACTGACAAATATCGCGATGGCAATCAAAAAAGAACCTGATTTAAAAGACTGGATAAACTGTATTCATTTGATGGGTGGAGCAGTAAATGTTCCGGGTAATGTTACTGAACATGCTGAATTCAATGTCTATTGTGATCCCGTGGCCGCAAATGAAGTTATGTCCTCGGGTATAGAAATAAAGCTATGTGGATTGGATATAACCAGGGAGACTTCTGTAAGAAGAGAAGAAACAAGCTGGCTTAACGGAAATTCTCCTGGCGAGCAGATAATAAGGCGACTGCTGGACACTGTGTTTAAAAAAATCCCCGATAGAAATTACTTTAGCTTACACGACCCGATAACTGTCTTATCAGTTTTGCACCCAGAGTTAATCGAATGGGAAATGTTTGACGTTTCAGTGATCCCCAATGGTCCTGAATCTGGTAAAACTCTCGGAAAGATTAATTCTGAAGGGTCTGTCGCAGTTGGGGTTAATATCGATCAGGACCTGGCCAAAATGAAAATAGCTGAAATATTGTCGAACTGATCCAATCTTTCGCTGCCGATTAGCAGATAATTAACTTAGCCTCTACCACCATTTTTGAATTGTTCATCCACTTCAACTTGGAATCCATTTGCCAGAGAGTTGGTTTGATTAGCCATGCCCACTACTGCCATTAACTCTGCAAACATTTCGTCTGTCATTCCTTTAGTTCTAGCTCCTGCTGTATGGCTATTAGTGCAGTAGTTACAACTATTGGTCGCACTAACGGCGATGTATATCATCTCTTTGGTGAGTGGGTCCAAAGCTCCACCAGCCATGACAAATTTCACACCTTTCCACGTCCGCCTGAGCAGTTCTGGTTGCGTGGCAAGCGCTTTCCAAAAATTATTGACCCAGTCTGAACCTCTTGTGGCCATAATGTCTTCATAGACTAATCGAACTTCTTCTGTTGCGTCTTCATATTCTATAAACGGTGTAATACTCATTTGCATAACTCCATAATGGCAATTCAAAGATTTTAGCGGTAACTAGGCACCATTAAAATGAAAATAGTCTGGCAATTTCTTCTAACAGTAAGCCATCTGATTGGCGAAACATTTGAAAATGTAAAATGATTTAATCCTCAGAAATTCCCATTGACATAACCCGGTTTATTTTGACGTTATACCTGTTGCTGCTCCAATTCTCAAAACTTGCGACATACTCGTCTCCGCCTTTTACGCCTAAATACCTTCTGGATATAGGGCGGAGTTCTTGTTCCATATCACCTTTTACCACCTCAGATATCTGTCCTGCGATACTCACATATTTATAAGGTGCGGTCTCTGTTTGCATCACAAGGGAGACTGGAGTTCCCGGTCTCATCAATTTCCCTTTCTGTGTTTCTGGATCTGCCATAAACCAGAAAGTGTCATTGGATTCATAGTGGTACCAGACAGGAGTTGAATGTGGAGCCCTGTTTTCACGGTGGATAGCTAATATAGCGATATGAACTTCCGATAGAAAATCAGCTATTAATTTGCCAGTCACAAGTATCTTCTTTTGTAATCGATAATAAGCCTATAAAAAATCGATGTCTTAAATAATTATTTTTTCTGGCCGAGGCTGATATCTAATTTTCCGGATAGATCAACACCACCTGAATCACCCACAGGGGAAGTTAAACCTTGCTCGGTGGCATTGTCTATAGCGCCGCTGATAACACTCAGTAGACCGAATTCTGCCTGCCTGTCCAATTCCCTAACTTCTCGTTCCAGCATTTCAAGTTGTTCACTAAGTTTAGTTTGTTGCTTGTAAAGCACCTCAAGGCTTCCCCATTTTGAAGCTATTTCTTCGTCCACAGCATTGATTTTGTCTTCGAGAGGCTTCATTCGTTCTTCGTACATCACATCTTTCTGGCTTTCAAGACCTTCCATCTGTAATTGACGTTCCTGATCTAGAACGCTATCTAAATCTTTCTCTTTGAGGCTTAATGCTTCCATTGAAGTCTCGACTTTTTCATACTCTGCCTCATATCTTTTTTGGAGTTCTTTGTCTGCCTGTTCTGCGGATTCTCTGAGGTCTTCCATGAGCGTTTTTTCTTCGTCTTCCAGTTCATCTGACAGTTGCCGACTGAATCGTTCGCTTGCTTCTCTCATTGAATCCACTTGGGTTTCATAATTTTGGGCAAGGTGATCTATATTTTTTTCAAATTCATTCAAAAGCTTTTCTATCCCCTCTTCCATATCCCTCCCAAGGGAATCCCCCCATTCTTTTTGCCAGTCATTTGAGACTTTCTGAAGTTGTATTTCTTCTCTGGTTAATGCGAAAGATTTTTCTTCTATTGACTGTAAATCTCTCATTTCCTGGTCTTTGTCTTCTTCAAGAGATTTGATTTGGGCGGCATAAAGCTCCATCTGGTTTGTGAGCTCACTTTCTTGCTGTGATTTACCCCCGGCAGAAAGATTAGGATTCTGCTGCACCGCGGTAATTTGACCCAATATGAATTCCTGTGCTCTTTGAAGATCCTCGATCATATTTTCTATGGGCATTAGGTTTTGCTGATGATCCAGTGACTGCAATTCCAGTGCCATCCTACGCTCTGCAAGATTATCACTTTGAGAAACGATTAATTGGCTGGCCAAAATTCCTGGGTGAGTTTCCGAATACTCCTCCAGATCTTTGTTAAATTGGGCCTCTCTTTCCTCTATTTCATTTTCAAAAGCCTCGCTAGTTCTTCTTAGATCTTTTTCAAAGTCATCTTCCATTTGCCGAAGTTC
>Ga0302139_10001919_pt1 | contig 10210 bp, 6 predicted proteins | sample CBN3_331_MG_FD_203104 | JGI IMG/M metagenome (GOLD analysis project Ga0302139, IMG submission 203104) | Marine microbial communities from Western Arctic Ocean, Canada - CBN3_33.1 | ecosystem: Environmental > Aquatic > Marine > Oceanic | place: Canada: Western Arctic Ocean | collected 2017-09-15 | reverse complement strand
AACCGTCGTGGACCAGGTCGGCAGCGACAGCGACGTCAACATGCTCAGCCCGTCTCAGGCGGCTGCGGCACAGATGGGTCGCGATCCGCAAAAGCAGATGGAACAGCAGTTGGAAAACGAGCTGCTCACCGTCGAAGTTCCAGTGACCGACGACATCCCCGAGCCGAACGAAGCCGACATTCTCGAACGGGTCGAACGGACCGGTTCAACCGAGCATCCGGGCGGCGTTTCGGGATCGATGGACCGGATCACGTTGGAATTGGCCGGGGCGTTGAAAGACAAGAAGACGCTGGTGGCTTGGGTTTTCGATCGCTCTCCGTCGGTCAACAAGCGCCGTGATGCCATCGCGCAGCGATTCGAGAATGTCTACAAGCAGTTGGGCATGCTCAAGGTCGACAAAGCGAAGGCGTTGAAAACGGCAGTTGCGGTTTTTGGTGATCGCCCGGAATTGCTCACGCCCGATCCCATCGACGACATTTCAGAAATCGTGGACATCATTCGCAATATCGAGCCGGACAGTTCAGGTAAGGAAGCCGTCTTTGCGGCAGTTGAAATGGTTGCCAAGAAGTTCCTTTCCTATCGCCAAGGCGGCAATCGCAGAAATTTCCTGATCATCGTGGTCACCGATGAAGCCGGTTCCGACCAGCAGCGGTTAGAGACCGTCATCAAGCTGACAAAACGCTACGGCATCAAGGTGTATGTCGTGGGGAACGCCGCTCCCTTCGGCCGCAAGACGATCGAAATCCCTTGGGAATACGAAGGCGAAATGATCATCGCCGAGCTGGAACCAGGCCCCGAAACGATTGCACCAGAGCGACTTCGGTTGCCTTTCTGGACTGTCAACGAAACAGACCTCAAGGAGATGTCGTCCGGCTACGGCCCGTATGCCCTCACGCGGCTCTGTGCGGAAACCGGCGGGATGTACCTGATTACCCAAGACACAAGCGGACCGCATTTCGACCCGTCGGTCATGCGAAACTACCATCCGTCCTACGATCCCGTGAGGGCCTACCAGCGGGAGATCGCCAGCAACGTGGCGAAGAAGTCGCTGATCGAAGCAGCCATGCGATTGCAGGTCAAGAACATCCGCCGCCCGCCGTTCGCCTTCGATGCCCCGAACGACAACGTATTACGAATCCAAATCACCGAAGCGCAAAAGCCCGCCGCAGAAACGGATGAACGACTGAAGCGCTTGGTTGCCCATCTCGAACAGGGCGAAAAAGACCGTCAGAAAATCTCCGATGCTCGTTGGCGAGCCAATTACGATCTTGCTCTGGGACGCTCGATTGCCATGCGGGTTCGCGTGTTCGGCTACAACAGCGTGCTGGCCAATATGAAAAGCAGTCCGCTCAGCTTCAAAAACAAAGACAGCAACAAGTGGCGTCTTGCACCGTCCAGAGAAATCAAGTCGGGGCCGGCCGTCCGCAAACTCGCCAAGAAGGCCACCGAATACCTCACCCGCGTCATGGACGAACACCCCGGAACGCCCTGGGCCATTTTGGCCGAACGCGAACTGAGCCAGCCGATGGGCTGGGAGTGGAAAGAGTCCCGCGTGGCCGCCGCCACCACCGGCCAACGCAACGGGCCTGCGGCCAAGGAGAAGGCACGGCTGCTGTTGGCCGAGGAAGAAAAGAAAAAGCAGAAGCGCAAGAAAATGGGCAAGAAACCGATTCCTAAGAAAATCCAAATCTGAATCGTCGGCCGTCTTTTTCAGCCCCCCCCCCCTGCCAAACAGCAGGCCCAAACAGCAGATAGAAAGCCGCTTTACAATCTTCCAGAGTGCAAGACGCTGGAAACTCGCGTATAATTGGGTCATGGCACCCACCGGTCTCAATCAGCGGGCCAATTAGGACTTACCAAGATGTCTCGTAGCTTCTCTGGACTCGTTGTCTCTGTTGTCATCCATCTGACGATCCTTATCGCCATGGCGATGATGCAGATCAACCTGTTTGAAGACGATTCATCCCTTGTCGTCGAGTCGGTTTTCACCGAAGAACGCGAACAGGAAGAGTTCAGCCAGGAACTCTCGGAAGTCACCACCGCAGCCACGTCGATGAACATCGTCGCCGGCGGAGCAGTTTCCACCACCGTCGGGGGAGCAAGCGGGGCTCCCGCCGTTTCTCAAACAGTGATCGAAGAAGCCGACACCCTCAAAGAACCCGATGTCCAAGTCAACGCAGGCGAAATCGCCATTCCAGGCGAAGTCGGCTTGGGCGATGACCTGGGCGATTCCGAAGTGCAAGGGGAAACCGGGGCCGTGGTCCCAGGGTACGGAGCGGCTCTGAGTCGCATCTCACAAGAACTCTTGCGGATGATGCGTACCGACAAAGTGCTCGTTGTTTGGCTGTTCGATGAATCGGAAAGTATGAAGGATGACCGCGAAGAAATTCGCGACAAGTTTCATCAGATTTACGATGAACTCGGCCTGGCCGCCAAGGAAACGTCCGCACCAAAAACCAAGAGCAAAAGCAAAAGCAGGTCGAAGCGTGGCCGGGCTAACGACGCACCGCTACTCACTTCCATCATCAGCTACGGCGCAGGGCTGAAACCTCTCACGCCCGAACCGACCGATGATATCCAACTCATCAAAGATGCCATCGACAAAATCAAAATCGATGAAAGCGGTGAAGAGCAAATGTGTGCCGCCATCGGTCGTTCCATCACCGAGTACTCAAGACGCGTGCTCCGGTCGAAGCGAAAGCTGGTCATCATCGTTGTCTCGGACGAATCGGGAGATGACGGGGAAAAGGTCGAAGCCACCATTGAAGTGGCGAAGAACGTCAAAGCCCCCATTTACGTCCTCGGTCGGGAATCGGTGTTCGGTTATCCCTACGCTCGCGTCCGCTGGGTTGATCCCGAGTTCAAACTGACGCATTGGCTGCGGATCAACCGCGGTCCCGAAACCGCCTACCCCGAATGTCTCCAATGGAACGGCTTGCATGCCCGTTGGGACGTGCATAACGCAGGGTTCGGCCCTTACGAGATGGTCCGCATGGCCAAGGAAACCGGCGGGATTTTCTTTGTGCTACCCGGTGAAGAAGAAAACCTTAGCGGCATTGGCGCGAACGAGCGGCGAAAGTTCGACTTCCTCGCCATGAAGGAATACAACCCGTTACTCCTCTCACGACGTGCCTATCTCAAAGAGCGTGAGGACAGCGACTTCCGCAAGACGATCGCCGCCGTCATCAGACGGCTCGATTCCAACCGGAAGGAAAAGCAATACCAAGAACTCAACATCCGGTTGCACCATTACAGTATCAAACACCCCGAGTTTGCCAAGGAAGCTGGTTCCCAGTTCCAAAGGGCAGCCAAGACGATGGGTACCCTTAGCACGGCTATCGCCATGCTGGAGAAAATCAAACCCTTGCGAGCACGCGAAGAATCGTCCCGTTGGCGCGCGGCCTATGACTTGGCCTACGCCCAATGCCTTTCCTACCGCGTTCGACTCTTCCAACTGATGTTGCTGCTGGACAATCATATGGTCAAGAAGCCCCAGCCCAGTAAGCCCAAGGCGAGAACAAAACCACATAACGAATGGAACCTCAGACGTGCTCCGCGGCAGATCATCCCGGACGATCCCCAATTCGCACGGCTCCAAAAAGCCTACGGCATCAAGAAGTCGAAAGGTGAGTATTTGGGCGAATTGAAAATCGTTGAGGACAGCGCACGCGAGGCGTATCAACTCGTCATCCAGGAACACGCCCAAACACCCTGGGCACGTCGTGCTCAGCAGGAATTGACTTGGGGGTTCGGTATGGCAATAAGTAGCAGGTACTGGAATCCAGAATACAAACGCGTCGGCAAGTCGATCAAAATCCCCAAGTTTTAAGCCGAAGTCTCCGTCGCATCCGGTTTCCCAGCCGCGAATCGGTCGGCAATGGCCGTGTCGATGAAGAGTTGCGAGGCGTGGTACATCAGCATGGGGAAGACCACAAACGGAACCCCCAACGCCGGGTCGCCGAACATGTTCGGGTCGGTTGCCAGCAACACACCGATGGGCAATGTCTTCTGACTCCCGGAAAACGCCGTCGCGATCATGTCCCCCCGCGCGAAGCCAAGCCGTTTCGATCCCGCAACAGCCACCCACATCGCCACTAAATGCAACGCGATGCAACTGGCCCACACAATCGCCACGGAATCTAATGTGGGTTTAGGGCCGTCTTCTGTCAGTCGTGCCCCGGCACGAAAAGCCGCCTGAAACACGACGATCAGAATCAAAGATTGTGCGACCACACCCATCGGCGTTTTATGCCGTTTCGCAAATTCCGCCGGGCGAGGGAGTTGACGCACCAGTTGCCCGAGAATCATCGGCACCAGCACCGCGACCAGCAGACGAACCACCATCCGGCCGAAACCTAAGTCGACGCTGCTACCGGTCGCCAGCCCCAACCAGAACGGCGAAATGGCAAAGCAACTGGCGTTCGTCGATAAGGTAACGAGCAACGAAACGGCATCGTTTCCGCCCGCCTTGCGCGTCCAGACCGACGCGGCCGCCATCGTACACGGAGCGCAGGCGGCGATCATCAATCCCAAAGAGAAGTCCTCGCTCGTCTGCAACGACATCAAAGGCCAAGCGAGCAGCGGGATCAAACCGAAGTTCACCAGGCTTGCCCACACAACGGGTTTGGGCGAACGAAACGAGGTCTTCAGTTGCCGACTATCGAGGCTGAACGACATCAGAAACAGAACGATCGCCGTAATTCCGCGCGGAACCATGCGCACGAAACGCTGCCAGTCTGATTCGTCACCCCCCGCGATCATCGCGTGAATCGCAGCCGGCAGCGTCGCGCCGAGCGTCAAACCGCCGGGAATTAAGATCGCCAGCGAGACGAGGAACCAACGTTTCCTGAGGAAATCGAGCACGGGGTGGTTTGGAGAGAAGGAACGGCGGACGACAACACCTCCCGCCGGTCACGGTCCAACGCGGGAACGATAAGTAAGGTACTCCAAACTCGCCCCCACCGAAAGCACGGCACGTCGGTCAGTTGTTGGCCGGTGAGTTTTTCGGCGACTTGTTTGGTGACTTTTCCGGTGACTTTTCCGGCGGGGCCGATTTCGTCAACTTGCTCCAGCGTGCGCTCAGCCAGCGATCTCCGTGTCGCTGAGAATCGTTCGAAGTGACCTTCTGCAGTTCGGCGATCGCGACGTTTATTTTTCCGCTGGCCGACAGTGACCGGGCCAAAAGTCGCCGACAGGCGGTGACGTGTGTTCCTTGCGGGTGTCGTCGCAGGTAATCCCGGCAGCTACCGACCGTCGAAGCGAACGCGCCTTGCTCGAATTGACAAACGCCGCCCCAATACAGGGCGTCTTCCGCCGCCTGGCCGTGCATGGCCCGCGTCTGTGGGGTGATGGTCATTTTCGGGGGAAATCGATCCCGCTTCAGTCGAACTTGCTGATACTGCGCAACAGCCGTCGCGTAATCACCCATCAGTTCCGCCATGCGCCCTCGCAGTTGTAATCGCGCGCCGGCAAAAACAACCGGGGCCGAGTCCGTAGCGTCCTCATCCGTCGTCAGATCCGGGGGCTGATAATTGGGGTCTTGCGCCTGTTGCAATTTGATCAGCCGGGCAATGAGCGGATCGTCCATCGACTCCGTTTCCACCTTTCGTTCCGTGTTGCTGAGATCGATCATCGGGGCATCGAACGCTGCCAGCCGCGTGATGATTTTCTCTGCGACGTCCGGCGTGAGCTGATCGACCTGACGGTATCTCGATGTTGGATAAGACCAAACGGTAACCGGTTCCTCGCTCCACTGACCAAGCACGGCAGCCACGCGCGTCCGCAAGCCCGTTGTGAGTTCGTTGTCTTCCAGACCGTCGAACACGACCATCGCACGGTCTCCCGCAAGCGACGCTTGCATCCGCTGCATACGGGGTGACCAGAAGCGATCGTTACCAATCACCGCCACCTGCACAGTATCGAAGTCAGCATCACGGAGAGAGAACTTCGCCCCCTCGGGAAGATCGAGCCGTTCCAGCAATTCTCCCTCGGCACGCAATTCTGTCAGCGTGGCCGGCCGGGAGACGAACAAGCTGGTTTCATCGTCATCCGGTGGTGGAATGGGCAACCCGATACGCATATCGAACAGGAACACCTTCTCTTCGATCAACACGCCGACAAGCCATGTTGGCGGCGAGTTCTCGGCATGTTGATTGCCCGAAGTAAGAATGACGGCATCGCGATGTCGCTGTCGGAGAAGCTCGGCGAAAACCCAGGCACGATCTTCCGCCGTCCCGCTGCCGAACAACAGAATGTGATGCGGCGTCATCGCGATGGCATCGTCCTTGGTTTCGACCAGATTAACGTTGCGAACAACGAAATCGAACAACCGCATCACGCGGTCGATATCGGTTTCGCCCCCACTCCGCACGACCGCTTCCGACGCGGTTGCCAGCAGCGAGCAGGTTCGCACATGTTCTCCATCACGACCGTCGAACTCACTGCGTAACAGAATGTCGATGTCGTCATCGATCAACGTGCCGACAAATTGCTTGCGGGTAATCGTTTTCTCTTTCGACGGATCAACCGCCTGCGGCGCGCAATTCGCCTGCCAAGTGTTCAAGAGCGTGATCGCCGCGCCGAGATCCGAATCGATCCCCAGACGATCCGGTTGCAGCATGCTCAGTGCGTTCGCCAGCAGACTGTCACAGTTCTGCTGCTGCGTCTCTGATTGTTCGGCACCATCGTCTGGCGTGTCGACTGATTCACCACATCCTGGCAGAGAGACAAACGACGCGACGAAGACAATCACCAAGATCAGCGACGTCGGTCGGAGAATGCGGGTTTCGCGAGCTGGAGTGTCGGTCATGAGAAACGATCTCGAAAGGGCAATCAAAAGTATGTCAGGCTGAGAATTCGTTGTGCAGCGTTCGCAGGCGAACCAATTGTTCGATCAGAGTGGGGAGTTCGCCAAGTGGTATCATGTTTGGGCCGTCACTCTTTGCGTCATCGGGGTTGGGGTGCGTTTCGAGGAACACCGCGTCGCACCCGCAGGCGACCGCCGCGCGTGCCAGCGGGGCGACCATCTCGCGTTGCCCGCCGGTCGTGCTGCCTCCCGGAGTCTGCACGCTGTGCGTGGCGTCGAACACTACCGGCGTGCCGAGCGATTGCATGATGGGAATCGCCCGCATGTCGTTGACAAGCCGTCCGTAGCCGAACGTGGTGCCCCGTTCGGTCAGCAGAATGTTCGCGTTCCCCGATTCCTCACATTTCCGCACGATATGCAGGCAGTCTTTCGGTGCGATGAACTGTGGTTTCTTAACGTTAACAATCCCTCCATGACGGGCTGTGGCAATGGCCGTCGCTTGGATGAGGTCGGTCTGCCGCGCCAGGAATGCTGGGATCTGTAAGATGCTGCAAACCTCGGCAGCCGGCTCGGCCTGTTCGGGGGCGTGAATATCTGTCGTGACGGGCAAGCCGGTTTCATCACGGACTTTGGCGAGGATCTCAAGTCCGCGTTCCAAACCTGGGCCGCGATAACTGTGAATGCTCGTGCGGTTGGCTTTGTCGAAGCTCGACTTGAAAACGATCGACACATTCAATCGCTCGGCCACGTCCGCCAGCGTTCGTCCGACATCGAGAACAAGCTCTTCGCTTTCAATCACACACGGGCCGGCGATGAACAGCAACGGCTGACCCGTTCCACAACGGGCATCGCGAATGGTTACCGGATTCGAGGGCACAGAGAGTCCTTTCGAGATTACGAGGCCGATCCCTCGGCTGGAACGAACACTTTCAATTCGCCGGGCAGAACTTTGATTTCCACGGGAGTCCAGCCGGCCGGATCGCCGTCGATTTGAATCGGCGCGGGAACATCCGATTCGATCCGAAACCGGGAACCACGCACGGCCGTCACGTCGGCAAGCCACTCGTGACGCCGCAGGAGAACATTACCGACGTAACGAATCATTTGGAATGCCGATCCCCGCTTGAACAGTCGCACATCCAATTGCCCATCGTCCCCGCAAGCCGACCGGACAACCGGCAGGTGAAACGCATACTCTGGCAAATTGGCGATCACCAACAGCCGGCCGGTCAACGGCTGCGGCTTTTCGTCGATTGTCAGCCGCAACTCCGGATACCCATACTTACGCAACGACTGCCAAATTGGTTGGAAATAACTCAGTTTCCCGATGGTTCCCGAGCGTTCTGCATGAAGACGATGAATCACGTCGGCGTCAAACCCTACGCTGACCATCTGCACGAATCGCATTTCTCCGATGCAACCGAGGTCGAGCTGTCGCGTACACCCTGCGGCGATCATCTCGGCGACTGCCTTGCCGGAGCAGGGAATCTTTAGATGCCTCGCCAGCAGGTTTTCCGTTCCCAGCGGCAAGACGGCAAGCGGCAGATCATGATGCCGGTTGACGAGATCGCTAATCGTCCCGTCTCCTCCCGCCGCGACCAAGCAGACGAGGTTGTCGCGAAACTCGGGCTGTTGCAGCCGCTCATCGAGCCGTGCGCGATCCGAAAACAAGCGTGGCGTGAAGCCGCATGCTTTCAGTTCACGGACGAACTCCCTGAGCCGAGCGCCCCGACGACCGCTCCCGGCCCGCGGATTCCGTTGAATGACGACCCACTTTTGATCCATGCCTCGAAACGTAGCAGGTCGTCAAAATCGACAATAGAGAAATGCCGACTCGACACCTCTTTATCCAACAGCCCACTCGGGTGGCCCCTTGGTTCGCTCCTCGCATCACTTTCGCGTCTTCTTGACCCGCGTGCTCTTGCCGGCCCTGTGGAACAAGAGTTCGCCGCTGCCGTCTTTGATGACAGTGCTGAATTCCACGGTGTCGTCGTTGGCGAAGCGGTGCGTGCCGGTGCCTTTGAATTGGGTGCCTACATCGAATTTCCAGACGAGTGACTTGGTTGCGGCGTCCCATTGGCCAGCCACATCACTTCCCGACCCCGTGGAAGAAAAATACCACATGCGGTAAGCCTTCTGCTTTTCGTCGTAGGTGTAAAGCGTCAGATGGCTGTTTCCGTCCGCTTTCTCGCCGGCTTCCTGCACGAATTGTCCGCCGAGAATCCGGGTGGTCGAAAAGGTGCCGGTCCCTCGTTTTTCTTTGGGCGTCCATTGGGTCTTGAAGATCGTAAACGACTGCCGCCAATCACCGAGAAACTGGTCGAGCACTTTCTGTTCAGGAGAAACGGGTTTCGTTTTTTGCTCGGCCGCAGAGGCTAAAACGGTAAAACAGATGACAGCCAGGATGGGAACAAGGCGCGGGTTCATGTCTGGCTCCTTCGGGATGCGAACTACGCGGACGGTCAAGTGACCTGATGGTATCCTCAGACGGCGTGCCATTCCACAACTTGGTATGGTTCTCGCCCGCCCTTACCTCAGGACTTGATTGCGGCTGGCTCAGTCGAGGGTCCAAACTTCCTGTCGCGCGGTGGTGCGGGCGATGGCTGCTTCGTCGATGGTTACGCCGAGACCTGGCCCAGCCAGTGCAGGAGCGAATCCTCGATAGCCGAAGGTGAGGTCTTCGATGGTGAGCGGCTCTTTCACGAGGTAGCGATCGAAGCTGCCTTCGAGGTAACGGATGCCATCAACCGAACTGGCGAAGTGCCGACCGGCGGCCGAGAGAATGCCCGTTTCGCCGACCTGACATCCCAACTGATACCCTAGTCCCGCACGGTGTGCTAACGCGGCGATGTGGAGCGAAGGCAGAAAGCCGCCGCATTTCGACAGGCGAATGTTGAACAGGTCGCAAGTCCCCCGCTCGATGGCGCGCTGCGCATCGGACAGGCTACAGAGCGATTCATCCAGCATGATGGGCGTCGAGATCCGCGCGCGGACGGCAGCCAGCCCGTCGACATCTTCATGCGGAACGGGTTGTTCGAGCGAAGTGATGTTGAAGGGCATCAGTGGGGCCAGATGTTGTTCCAGGTTCTCACAGGTCCAGGCCTCGTTGGCGTCGATGCGGATGTCGACATCTTTGCCCAGCACGCGACGAATAGAAGCCAGCGAGGCGGTATCGTTGACGCCCTCGACACCGACTTTGACTTTCGTCTGATGAAACTGATTCAGCCGCAGTTTCCAGGCGCGAATCCATTCGCGAATTCGCCCCATCGAAGTGATCGCCCCGCTGTAGCGGACACGGTCTTGCGACTTGCGAATTCCGACCGATTCGCCGATTAGATTCGTGACAGCCGAAAGCGGTTTATCGCACGCGCGTCCGGCGGCATCGAGAAATGCCAGCTCGACAGC
>Ga0302139_10001915_pt1 | contig 10218 bp, 8 predicted proteins | sample CBN3_331_MG_FD_203104 | JGI IMG/M metagenome (GOLD analysis project Ga0302139, IMG submission 203104) | Marine microbial communities from Western Arctic Ocean, Canada - CBN3_33.1 | ecosystem: Environmental > Aquatic > Marine > Oceanic | place: Canada: Western Arctic Ocean | collected 2017-09-15 | reverse complement strand
CACTACCACAGTCATGGGTCAGCAGCTAATGAACCCTCCGACGGTCGAGGGCTGGCATACAGGGCATGAGTGGATTGACGGTGGCACGCTGAACGAGCGCATTAACTTCGCCGTTAACCAGTTCAACGACCTGAGCAAGCCGGGCATCCAGGACATTGTTGATCGATTGAGCAAGCAGGGCGACAAGCTCTCACCTGGGGACTTTGTCGACTCTTGTCTGGACCTGGTGGGCCCTGTGCAGGCAACAGAAGCCTCGCGGACCGCGCTGATGCGTTACGCCGATGCAGCCGGAGACATCCGATTCGATAGCGATCAGGCCAAAAAGGAGAGCGCGGTGCACATAGGCCGTATGCTCCAGTTGATCGTCTCGACCAAGGAATACCAGTTCGCCTAGATTAGAGATCAGGCGCCTAACACAGTCACGTTATTAGAGAGGTAGACAAGCATATGCCAAAGAATGGGAAAGATCCGGTACTGGTAGTTCTCCAGATGTCCGGTGGCAATGACTTTATGCACACGCTGATTCCGTATACCAGTTCCACCTACTACGACAACCGTAAGTTGGTGCGAATCGAGCAGAAGGATGTTCTGCCGATAAACGATACCCTGGGCTTCAATCCTAACTTCGCCCCCATGAAGGAAATGTACGATGAGGGTATGGTCGGGATAGTGCAGGGGATCGGCTACCCCAACTCCAACAGGTCTCACTTCCGAGGCATGGATATCTGGCATACATGCGAACCAGACAAGGTCGTCATGGAGGGCTGGGTAGGTAAGGCCCTTAAAGAGATAGACCCCAATGGTGAGGACGAGCTCACTGGAATCAATTTCGGCATAGGTCTGCCTAGGGCTATGGCAGTTCCTGGAGTGCCGGTAACATCTGTAAACGACCTGAGCACTTATGGCCTCTTGACTGGCATAGCTGAAGAGGACCAGCGAGACCAGGCACTTCAGATATTCAAAGACATGTACGGTCAGGCCATTGGCACTGGCCCTGTTATGGAGTATCTCTCCCGAACAGGCATCGACGTTCTCCGTGGTGCGGACAGGCTAAAGGCGGCCCCTGCTCAGTATAAGTCCAACGTGGAATACGGCAGCAGTGGCATAGCAAAAAGCCTAAGGGACATCGCCAAGGTTCACACCGCTGGCCTCGGCACCCGCATCTTCTACACGAGCCACGGCGGATACGATACTCACGCCAATGAGAACCCAGCGCATCCCGTGCTACTGCAGGACATCTCTAGTGCGATTCGCGACTTCTTCGACGACCTGAAAGAGCACGACGCCGCGGACAACGTGGTCATGCTGGTCTTTACTGAGTTCGGACGAAGGGTCAAGGACAACGGCTCTGGCACGGACCATGGTTCAGGAGGAGGAGCTTTCCTCATCGGTGAGCCGGTTGCTGGCGGGCTGTACTCCGAGTACCCGTCCCTCAAGATCGAGGACTGGGCCAAGGGTGAGGATCTTGAGCACACCTTCGATTTCCGTGGTGTTTACTCCACGCTACTTGAGCAGTGGATGGGCATAGAAGCCGCGCCAATCGTTGGCGGTAACTACGAGCAGCTCAAGCCTTTCAAATAAGGCGGCAGACAACAGCAGCTAATAACGAGGTAATTCTATGGCTAAGCCATTTGCACTACTAAGGTCAGGGTTCCCATATCACATGACCATGGGCCAGCGACGAGTCACGTCGAACGCCGTGGACATGGCATTTGGGAAGGAAGGTCGGGTCTACATCCTTTGCAGGGGTGGACTGGGCCTCGAAATCAGGATAATTAACTGGGAAGACGATAACCTGGGCACCATCGGCACAGGCACCTTCCAGTGGCCCTCGTCGGTCTTGTGTGACGACGACGAGAACCTCTACGTCAGTGACGAGGCTAAGAACAAGGTCTTCGTCTTCAACAAGGATGGCGAACTAACCTCCGAGTGGGGCGTCATGGGCAGTGGAGATGGTGAGTTCAACCGACCGTCGGGCATGTCCTTTGACGGCGACGGTAACATCATCTTGTCCGACGTCTTGAACTCCCGAATCCAGAAGTACACCAAGGACGGAAAATTCATAAGCCAGTTTGGTGAAGAGGGAGATGGCGATGGCCAGCTCCGCATGCCTTGGGGCACCACCGTTGACGAAGACGGCAGCATATTCGTATCGGACTGGCGCAACGACAGGGTGCAGAAGTTTACTGCAGACGGCAAGTTCGTGATGAAGTTCGGCTCTTCCGGAGACGGCAAAGGCGAGTTTGATCGACCCACTGACGTTGCTGTAGACAATGACGGTGACATCTACGTGGCCGACTGGGGCAACAATCGAGTCCAGCTATTCGATAGCGATGGCAAATACGTAGAGACGTTTATTGGTGAGGCCAATCTTTCCATATCGGGAAAGCAGTATGTCCTGGCCAACCCAACCACCCTTCGCCTGAGGGAGATGGCCGACTTGGAGCCCACGAAACGATTGCGAGCGCCCGTTAGCGTAAAGGTTGACGACGAAGGCAGGCTTTTCATCACAGACTTCGGCTCTCACCGAATTCAGGTTTACAAGAAAGAGGCGTATCGGCTATCTGAGGACCAGATAGCACCAAAGCTGCGCAATCCAATTCTATTCACGACCTAGTCTAAGCGCGCAACGAGCATATAACTGGAGCAGGCCTGTACAGACCTGCTCCAGTTCTTTTTTTGACCCCTTTTCCTCCACTCATCTGTTGAGATTAAGTGAATACCTTTCTCTGTTTTCCTGATGCAGCATTGACAAGAGTATATCAGGTATAGAACATATGTACTCTTGCTAAATTGAGGAGTGTATTATGCTCATCAAACAAGCGGCATCTACGATGGAAAAGCTGGACGCCCTTGGCGGCATGGCCATGGATGATATCCTCTCGCGGCCCGACTCCTCAGGAAGGTCAAAACGGCCCTACACATTGCAGGCTAAGAACACCGTGCCGGGTGTGTATCGCGCCGCCATGCCCAACGGTAAGTTCATAAGCCTGATGCGGGTCATGCTCACCGACTTCTGCAAGTACGACTGCCACTACTGCCCCAACAGCACCTGGGAGCCACGAAAGCGGTACGCCTTCAAGGTCGAAGAGCTGGCCAATGCTTTCATGGAGATTTATCGGCGGCACACCGTCGCGGGCCTGTTCCTCAGCTCAGGTATAGCTGGCGACAGCTCCAAGACGATGGAGCGCATGGTACAGGTTGTTGAAATCATTCGTAAACGGCATAAATTCAACGGGTACATTCGCCTCCAGGTCATGCCCGGCGCCGACTACCATCTGGTTGAGGCTGCCGCTGCCCTGGGCTCCCGTCTCTCCATCAATATCGAATCGCCAACGCCCGAGATGCTGTCTCGTGTGAGTCCCATGAAGCATATGGAGGCCGACATTCTCGATCCGATGGGATGGGTTAACAAGCTGATCTCTTCAGGACAGTCCGGCGCTGTCGGGCAGGCAACGCAACTGGTGGTCGGCGCGGCCAACGAGACTGACTGGGACATACATCAGCGCATAGACCAGCTTTACAGCCAGTGGAATTTCAAGAGGGTCTATTACTCGCCATTTCAGCCGATACGGAACACACCGCTGGAGGAGCATCCCTCCATGCCCATGGTCGGGAGCATCGGCTGTATCAGGTGGGATGGCTGAAGCGGGTGTACAAGTACACTAACGAGGAGCTAAAGTTGGCATACGATTCAGAAGGATTTCTTCCCCACGAGGATGATCCCAAGACATCGATCGCGCTGGAAAACCTAGACTCGTTTTCGGTCAACGTCAACGAAGCCACAAAAGAGCAGCTTCTTCGTGTGCCGGGTGTCAGGCCGACATCTGTGCAACGAATCCTGTAGAACCGCAGCGCTCACTCCGTCGATACGTGGCGGGACCTGCTGGCCATGGGCGTGGTGAGGAAGCGGGCATGGCCGTTCTTATACTTTCCTGGGCATAGGCCACCGGTGGCAAAGCAACTCAAGCTAGACCTGTTTGGCGAGGCTGCCAAAAAACAGCGCAAGGCTGAACTGGTGGCCAATGAGGCGCCGGAGACCTGCGGCGTGGCTTCGTCATGTGGCGGATGTCCTATGTATGGCATGCCCGGTCATCCTGGTGGCGCCGCGTAGTGTAAAATGGGAAACCGTTAGGACTATGGAGTGAGCGGCGTTAATATGGGCGACTCAAAAAGAGTGGAAGTCATCGGTATGATAGGTGTGAAACGCGAGGCTGCGGGCTCGTCTGGCGTTGCGCTGAGCGTCATCGGTGGCGGTGCCGACCCTGGCGATTCAATCCCTCTGGGAATCGATACCGATTACATCGTGGAGTTTTCCCGGGCGCACGAAGAGGCTGGCTTCGACAAAGTGCTGATCGGATATGCTTCTACTACTGCGGATGGCTTCCTGGTGGCTGCCCACGCCGCCGCGAATACTGAAAAGCTTGGCTACCTGATCGCCCACAGGCCCGGCGTCATGAGTCCCACTCTGGCCGCGCGCAAGATGGCGACTCTGGACCACATGACTTCTGGCCGCATCGCGGTCCACTTCATCTCCGGCGGCAGCGATCAGGAGCAGCGGCGAGATGGCGACTGGTTGGATCACGACTCTCGATACAGGCGTACTGACGAGTACCTGGATGTGCTGAAGCGGCTGTGGACAGAAGACGCGCCCTTCGATTACGAAGGCGAGTTTTACAAGTTTGCTGAGGCCTTTACGGATGTCAGGTGTCTTCAGGAGCCCCATCTGCCGGTGTATTTCGGTGGCGCGTCGGAGACTGCGCTGGATGTAGGCAGTCGTCGTGCCGACGTCTTCGCCCTGTGGGGAGAGCCTGTGGCCGCTCTCAAGGCCCAGATAGCTCGCATAGACGAACGGGCTAAGGTGTACGACCGTCGCCTGCAATACAGCGTTTCTGTGCGTCCCATAATAGCTGACACTGAGACGGAGGCCTGGGACAAGGCTTACGCGATACTAGAGGGCGTGAAGCGCAACGTTGGCGGTAAGGTCGCGCCTGGTGCTTCGGCGAGGCCGCAGTCGGTTGGATCGTGGCGTCTGGTGGACCTGGCCAACGAGGGCGAGATTCTCGACAAGCGACTGTGGACGGCCATCGCTCACGCCAGCGGCGCACCGGGAAGCAGCACCGCGCTGGTGGGCACCGCAGAGCAGGTAGTGGATTCTCTGCTGGACTACTATGACATCGGCTGCACGAAATTTATCATTCGCGGATTCGATCCTCTACACGATACCGAGGACTATGGCCGCGAGCTAATTCCGATGCTGAAGGATGCCGTGGCGTCCAGGCCCCAAGCATAACTAGCGTAAGCCGAAATCTCCAACGTCTGCTAGCAGAAGCCCTGTGTAATATTTAAAAGAATCGTCTAGGATCGGCCGCCCGATTCTCCGGCGTAACCTGTTAGCTCCACGTATCCTTGTCCCTGAACCGGCAAGCCGTCAGCCGTGCCGCTGACTCTAACCGCGCCCTCCCAGTAGGTTATCGACACGTTGAGGACCTGGTCTGCGATGTAGGGAACCAACTCCAGTTCTAGCCCTGCGGACGGAACGCTCAGACGCCATCGAGAGGGGTACTCGATGCCCTGCAGGCTGGTCCACGTGTCCAGTACCTCTATTTCCACGTCACCACTGGCGAGCGAAATGGAATTGCCGTCGGGCATTACCAGGATGCCGCTGCTGAAGGGGTCCGCCTGGCCGTCTTGCTGCCTTAGCTGGTAGTACATCAGGTCGCGCCCATCAGAGAGTTGCAACGCGAACCAGTCCCATCCAACCTGGTCTGCAGACAGGGCGGTCGTGCTCCATTCGCGGTCCATCCAGCTGGAGCCTTTCACGGAGAATTCATCACCTGCAATGCTGACGACTCCGGATGTCTGCATTCTCGTCGCGGAGTAGTAGTAGGAGGCGTTGCCCTCGTCGGCGCTCTTGTGGCTCAGGCCATCCTCTCCCTGCAGCACCAGTGGCTTCGCACTGATCAGTGACAGGTCTATGGCTATGCCGTTCTCCTCGGCCGTAAGCTTTACCGACGGTTTCAACTGGCCATCACCCTGGACAGACCAGTCCTCCAGCCAGACTGCGAAGCTGTCATTTTCGAAGGTAGCGTTGGCCAGACCCAGGGCTTGCCGGCTGAATCGCTCGAAATCATAAAACCTGTCATTCTCGACGTCCGTGAGCGCAAAGTGGCCCATGAATACCTGCGAGGCAGACCAGTCCGAGTCGCCGGAGTCTGGTTCTTCTGAGGAAAGCCCTATGCGAAACAGAGTCAGCTCGTATCCGAAGTGGCGGTTGGCTGCCGCGTCAAGGTTGCCGGTGAAGTACCACCACTCGATGGCGTAGTCGGCGTGCGGCCCGTGGTCTCGTGGGAAGTCGAAATCTCGTGCTGCCGTGATGCGCTTGAAGCCGCTGTCGTTTCTAGTGCTCAGCGCATCTGACAAAGAGAGTTCAGCCTGCACGTTCACGCGCTCGGTCGGCCTGGTTTGCGCCCACACGCCGCCAAGAGACAGTGCGACGACCAGTGCTAACAGGCTGGAGAGAAGCGCGGCCTTACGCATATGGTCGTTCCTGCGCATGACGTGTGTACATAGGCCTATTCCTCACGTAGCGATTCGGCCGTCGATGACAACGCCATGCGAAAGGCAGGGTAGACTCCTGCCAACAGCGCCGCGACCAGAGACAGGCCCACCGCCTGTAGCAGGACATCAGGGAAGATTTGCATATCCATGGACCAGCCAAAGGACCGCCTATTGACTACGAATATCAGGCCTGACGCCAAGGCCAGCCCTATGGGAATGGATAAGATTCCTGCTATCAGCCCCATCAGTCCTGTCTGGGATGTGATTAGCCCCCATATCTGTCGCTGAGTGAAACCTAGTGCTCGCAGCGTGCCAAGCTCTCGACGTCGCTCCAACTGCATCGCCATGAGCGCGCTTAGTACTCCGACGAACGCCACTATGATGGCAAGAATGCGCATTACCGACGTAATGGCGAAGCTGCGATCGAACACCTGAAGAGACGCCTCTCGCAGATCGGCGTTGGACCTTATGCGCAACTCCTGCTGGCCTCCGGCGGCCGCTTGTAGGTCTTGCAGCATGGCGCTGATGTCTGTGTCGGGCGCTGTGTAGATGCTCATGGACGAAACGCCACGGTCCGACCAGAACTGATCGTAAACCCCACGGGCCATCATCACGACTCCTTGGCTAGAGCTGTAGTCGAAGTAGATGCCGGCCACGCGGAAGTCTGTGTCTCCCTGGTTAGTGCTCAGCGTTACCGTAGAACCCACCTCAAGGCTTCGGTGGTACGCCAGCGGCTCGGAGACTATCACCGTGTCGCCTCGCTGGAACGCCTCCCATATGTCCGTGGGGTCTCCTTGCTTGAAACGGTTGGGCTTGTTAAAAGTCGGCAGGTCGGTGTCCAGTGCCACCAGACTGACAGGCCCCATTGTTGAATCTACCTGGACGCTTCTGAACGTCGTGTGGCTTTCAATGCCGGGGATAGCTATCAGTTTTTCCAATACTTCTGGCCTGACTGTCGCTCTGACCTGACTGGACACCAAGGACGGTGGCGAGATGTAGATATCGGCAGCCAGTGTTGTGTCCAGCCAGCGCTCCACTGTGCCGCGAAAGCTTTGCACCATAGTGCCGATGCCCACAGTAATTGAAACGGCAATTGTAAGCGAGGCGATAGCGACCGCCGTGCGACTCAGCGAGGACGAGACGCCTCTTGCCGCCATGGATGCCATCATGCCCGTCGGCCTGCGGGACGCCGGAGCCAGTCCCTTCAGCAACAAGATCGTCGCCGGTGGCACTAGCAGTGCGAACCCCAGCAGTATTCCCAGCAGTCCACCGAAGCTGACCACGAGGCTGCGTGTGGGCATGACTAGAACACCCAGGCCGACCAGAAGCAGAGCAAATCCGCCAATAGCAGAGTAAGGTGCCAGAGAACGCCATCGGGCCTCGATGCTGGAGCGCGACATGGCTGCCCTGGGGGAAACCTGCGTCGCCTCAAGGGCCGGTCCGATGGCAGCTATGAGAGTAGCGACCACCCCCATCACGCCGCCCTTGATGAGCACTGATGCGGGTATAGCCAGGTCTCTGACGGACACCACGAAGAAGAGGTCGTTGATGGTGCGCGTGACCACTCCCACCAGCCCCTTGCCTAGCAGAATGCCCAGCACAATTCCGATGAGCGAGCTAACCAGCCCGATCAGCAGGGCTTCAGTCACGATCAGCGTGAAGATCTGTTGCCGTGTGACGCCAATTCCACGTAGGGTGCCAATCATGTTGCGCCGCATCACGACAGAGAAGGTGATGCTGTTGTAGATCAGGAATGTGCCCACCAGCAAAGCCAGCAGGCTGAGGGCAGTCAGGTTTACCTCGAAGGCTCGGGTTAGCTGGTCGACAGAGGCGGCTCGGGCGGCTGTTCTCTCTAGCTTTACGCCGGGTGGCAACAAGTCTTCGATCTTGCTTATGGCCAAAATTCCGGCTGGCCCGTCGGGAACAATTACGTCGATGCGGCTTATGCCATCCAGCGAACCAATTAGCACTTGAGCAGTGGCAATGTCAGCGATGATCATGCCCTCCAGAGCCTGACGGCTGACCTTGTCTGCTGGTCGAATGGTGCCCGCTAGAGTAACCCTATGCCTTATTCCAGCGACGGAGATTGCTAGCTCATCACCGAGAGCAATGCCAATGGAATCAGCGGTCTCTTCAGACATCAAGACGGCGTTCGGTGTCGTAATGAAGGCGCTAAGGCCGGCGTTCTGAGTGCCCAGGTAAGGACGAAAGGGCCGTTCCGCAAAGGGATCCAGACCGAGAATCTGCAAGCGCGTGCCTACGTGTTGTGAACTGGAGGGACCGTCGTCGGAGGCGACCGTTGCGTAGCCTTCTATAGCGGGGGCCATGTCCGGTATACCGGCCGTGGTCTTCAGCTCGCGGTAAAGCTCGTTCGCTATGCCATCCGGGCCTCCGATTATGCGGTGGGTTGACCGGCCAGCCACGGCATCGGTCGAAAGGCTGAATGCACGTTTGGCGCTCTGGTTAGCCAGGTCCATGGCCACCACCACCGCCACGCCCAAGGCGACTCCCAGAATGGACAGGCCTGTCTGCCAGGGATGTTTGGCCAGGTATCGAAAGCTGGAAAGCCAGAGCATCTCAGCTAACCTATCGCCGTTGGGGCCTGTTCCAAGAGCTTGCCGACCTGGATGGTGAACACCCGGTCAGCAATTCTCGCCGCCTCCAGCACATGGGTTGCCATAAGCACCGTCTTGCCTCGTTGACGGGCCAGGGTCTCCAATAGAGTGACAACCTGCTTGCCGGTGGCCGCGTCCAGGTTGCCCGTAGGCTCATCGGCAAGGATCAGGCCCGGGTCGTGTACGAGAGCTCTTCCCAGGGCCACCCTCTGTTGCTCTCCGCCAGACAACCTATCCGGAAAGCTGCCTGCCCGACTGTCCAGGCCAACCTCACTGAGCAGGGCCATTGCAGTATCCTTCGCCTCGGCCCCTGTGATGCCGTTAAGTTCCATAGGCAGCAGTAGGTTTTCGAGGACGGTCAAAGTCGGGACGAGGTTGAAGAATTGGAATACGTAACCGATGTTGCTCCGACGATACAGCGTCCGCTGTCTTTCAGAGAGCGCGGTGACGTTGATGGAATCGATGGTGATGTGCCCGCTGGTGGGCGTGTCGATGCCACTAATGAGGTTGAGCAGTGTGGACTTGCCGGAGCCGCTGGGCCCAAGCAGTGCGATAATCTCCCCTCGCTGGACTGTCGCATTGACACCTTCGAGAACGGCGCGGACCTGATCGCCTTCGCGATAGGTCTTCCCCAAATCCTGTAAGGAGATGAACGGTTCAGCTTGTTGTGCGGAGGTTGATGGCTCAGTCATATCGGTACTAACAAGCATACCGAATTTGTTGAACAGGGGATACCGTGATGGACTCTCTTGTGTAGACAAAGAGGACGTCGCGGCTATCTTCGGAGCAGCGCTGTTAGTCGTAAGTCCAGACGTACATCGGCAGCGTCGAAGCAGGCTTTCCGTCTATAACAATGTCTGCGGCATACTTCCCCTCGTTGACGAAAGTCGCGGACAGGCGATAAACGAAATGCCATATGGAGACATTCAGGTCCGGGTCCCTGGGGACAATGATCTCATTTTCCACTGAGCTAATCACTTCCCCTGAATCTAGGCTCTTGAAGCGCACCTCCAGGCCGTGGCCCGTTCCAAACTCCTTGCTT
>Ga0302139_10001913_pt1 | contig 10222 bp, 9 predicted proteins | sample CBN3_331_MG_FD_203104 | JGI IMG/M metagenome (GOLD analysis project Ga0302139, IMG submission 203104) | Marine microbial communities from Western Arctic Ocean, Canada - CBN3_33.1 | ecosystem: Environmental > Aquatic > Marine > Oceanic | place: Canada: Western Arctic Ocean | collected 2017-09-15 | reverse complement strand
ATGAGATGTTTGAACTCGCGCCAGTTGAATCGGCGGCAGTTGAAGCTATCAAGCGCGAATTGGTTGAGGGGCCGAGCGAGGCCACCGTTTCCATCACCAACGACGCGGAACTCCAGCGCCTGAATTCGCAGTTCCGCTGTGCGGACAAACCAACCGATGTACTTTCGTTCGGCAGCGAAGATGCCAGCAACGGCAGCGTCCCCACCAGCGATCCCGAGTTTGTCTCCGGCCCCGAGGAAGCGCCGTCACTTGGCGAAATCATCATCTCTTTTGATCAGGCGAAGCTTCAGGCCGATGTTGCCGGACGACCCGTCGAGCACGAGCTTGCTCTGCTAGCCACCCACGGCATCCTACACCTGCTTGGCTTCGATCACGCCGAGCCTGAGACTGAGCGCGATATGTTCGCCCGCACTGATCGAATCCTTGAGGCTGTGCTTGGCGCCGATGCCATGCCGATCATGCCGGTGATGGATTCGCTCGACGATATCGCCTCCACTGCGAAGGTTGGAGGCTAGTCATGGCTGCCGCCTCGCAAGTTCTCTACCGCAAGTGGCGCTCCGGGGCGTTCCGTGATCTCGTAGGGCAGGATCACGTCTCCAACACGCTGCAGCGCGCCGTCGCTGAGGGCAAGACATCCCACGCCTACCTGTTTACCGGCCCACGCGGCACCGGCAAGACTTCGTCGGCTCGTATCCTGGCGAAGGCCCTCAACTGCCTGAACCCAACCGACGGCGAGCCAGATGAGGTCTGCTCCAACTGCGTTGCCGTCACCGAAGGCCGCAACCTGGATGTGATCGAAATCGACGCCGCCTCCAACAACGGCATCGACAACATCCGTGACCTGCGTGACAAGGTCAATTTCACTCCCGGCACCGGCAAGTACAAGGTCTACATCATTGACGAGGTCCACATGCTCAGTGGCCCGGCGTTCAATGCGCTGCTCAAAACGCTGGAGGAACCGCCTCAACACGCCATCTTCGTTATGGCCACCACCGAGAGCGACAAAGTCCCCGCCACTATCATCTCCCGCTGCCAGCGCTACGATTTCAGGCGCATCGCCAACCAGGACGTCATCGACCGTCTGAAGCACATCGCCGACGCCGAGGGCTTCACATACGAGGAAGACGCGCTCCAGGTGATCGCCCGCGTCGCGTGGGGTTCGCTGCGTGACGCGCTCAATCTGCTTGAGCAGATAGCAATCTCATACCAGGGCAACGTATCCGCTGAGGCTGCACAGGAGCTGCTGGGACTTGGCGATACAGGTGCCAGCATCTCACTCGCAAAAGCGCTCCTGAACCGCGACGCCGCCGCCGGTCTGGCCACGGTGAACGAGCAGGCATCCGCCGGGCACGATCTAAAAGCCTTGCAGACAGCGACTATCGAAACGCTACGCGCAGCTCTGCTGATCAAGACCGGCGTAGACGATGCCCTCAGTCACCCCGCGGAAGTGGTCGAAGCCATGCGTGAAGCCACGGCGAATATTGATCTTGAGCAGGTGCTCCAATCTCTCTCAGCAATTGGCGAAATCAAGTTCCGGGACGACTCATCGTCGCCTCTGCCGCTTGAACTCGCTGTTGCGCGCGCTGTATCCGCGCCGAAGCCAGACGGACTGCCCGCCAGGGTTGCACCGGCGCCTGCGCCTGCTCCGCGACAGCCTGCACGCGCCCCGGCGCAGCCGCCGCGTGCGCAGCCAGCCGCCCCACCTGCCGCACCGCCAGCGACGCCGCCAGCGACCGCGCCAACACCAGAGCAGCCCGCCGCATCAATCGCCGAAGGCCCACCCGCCGAGGCCACTCCGGCTCCTACATCAGCGCCGCGCAAACCGCCCGACGAAAAATGGCATCAACTCCTGCGCGCACTCGCCCGCACAAAAGGCAAGAAGTTCGTCCTTGGCCCGCTCATGCGAGGGGCGATCTCCCACGAAGTTGTGGGGGAGGAATTGATCCTCCAGTTCACCTATAAATCCAATGCAGAACGTATGGCAGAGGAACTGGGCGACCCACGTGGCAGGATCGTCGTAGAAGATGCGGTGGAGGCGGCTTTCGGCGTAAAGTTGGGCGTCAGAGCGCAGCATGGCACGGGCGAAACGGGCAGCGACGGCGCACCACCAAAGGCAACCGATAGTCCATTAGTCAAGGCGGCAATGGCGATGGGCGCCCGCATAATTGACGATAGCAATGCTGATACAAGTCAGTAGAGAACCCACCTTAGGCAACCAAAGAGGCATCCCCGAATGAACAAGAAAATGATGTTGCAGGCCCAGCAGATGCAGGCCCGCATGGGACAGGTCCAGGAAGAAATCGCAGAGACTCGCACCGAAGCATCAGCCGGCGGTGGCGCAATCAAAGTCACCGTCATCGGTGGCACTAAGCTGGAGTCGATCGAGATCAATCCGGAAGTTGTCGATGCTGAAGATGTTGAGATGCTCGAGGACCTCGTGCTCGCTGCAGTGAACGAAGCGATGGACGCGGCCCAAGCCAGTGCATCCGAGAAAATGGGTGCCATCACAGGCGGCCTCAACATTCCAGGACTGAGCCTCTAACACCGCATGCCGTCAGACTTCGCACCATCGGCGTCGCCGGTTGTGGCCCGCCTCATCGACGCGTTCCGCAAGCTACCCGGCGTTGGCCCAAAGAGCGCTCAACGCCTCACGTATCACATGATCCGCATGCCACGTGAAGAGGCGCAGGAGCTTGCTAAGGCCGTCGTGGCGATCAAAGACCGCATCGTCCTCTGCGAGACCTGCCAGAACATCTCAGAGCAGTCTCCGTGCGATATCTGCTCGAACGACAGACGTGACCAGACCCGCATCTGCATCGTCGGGGAGCCGCTCGACGCACTGGCCATCGAACGCACCCGCGCCTACTCCGGCCTCTACCACGTGCTCCACGGCGTCATCTCGCCCGTAAACGGCATCGGCGCAGACGACCTCAAGCTCAAAGAACTGCTCGAACGACTCCGCGACGGCGTGGTCAAAGAGCTAATCCTCGCCACCAACCCGAACCTCGAGGGCGAGGCGACTGCGATGTACATTCAGCGCCTGATCTCACCACTCGGAATCTCCGTAACCCGACTCGCCCGCGGCCTCTCAGCAGGCGCCGACCTCGAGTACGCGGACGATACAACGCTAACCCAGGCGCTCCAGGGCCGATCGGAAGTTGAGTCCGGCCCAGCTAACGCACCCTGAACCTGCCGCCGGTTGTTCACTGGCACACCACCTGAATTGACAGGCCATGTGCAATCCTGACTCTCCCACATCCTTTTAGATACCAACTACATGGAGAGCCCCATGCCCGACTTCGCAACAGTTTCAGACGCCCAGCTCGACGCCCTGCGCCAGCTCGACACCCCAACCATTTCCAACTCCCTTGAGCGACTGCCGTTCAGAGCGTGGACAGAGGGCTATATGCGCCCGGAGATCCGCTCCATCACCCCCAAGCAGCCCACCACCATTGGCTACGCCGTCACGCTGACAATTTCCGCCGCACGCCAGTCCAGCAACCCAACTTCCCGACAAGACTACTGGGAAGGCATCCTCGCCATCCCAACTCCCCGAATGATCGTAGTCCACGACCGTGACTACCCCAACCCAACCGGCTCCTACTGGGGCGAAGTCCAGGGCAACATCGCCAAAGCCCTCGGCTCAGTCGGCGCCATCACAGACGGCGGAGTCCGAGACCTCAACGAAGCTGAAGAGATCGGCTTCCCCTTCTGGGCCAAAGAAGTCCTCGTCTCACACGCCTACGTCCACCCTGAGCTAATCAACGAACCAGTCGACGTCGGCGGAATCACCGTCAGCCCCGGCGACCTCATCGCAGCCGACCTCCACGGCGTAATCAACGTCCCAATCGACAAAGTAGACGACATCCTCAAGATCGCCAAACTGGAAGTCGAACGAGAAGCCTACGTAATCAACCTCTGCCAGTCCGGCGAAGAAGTAACCGTGGACAAACTAAGCGAGGCAATCGAAAAAGGAAACGCAGTCTTTGGAGGCCCCGGCGCCGCCTACTAGCGGCTCGCCCTCTTCGGTAGCGGCGGGTCTAAGACCCGCTTCTTCCGCCGGATGCCCACACCGTAGGGGCGCATGGCGTGCGCCCGGTTCGGGGCCGTTGACCTGGCGATCCCGCGCTCACCCCGTAGCGGCCGTTCACGAATTGCTCTTCAGCGCCCTGCGCTCAATGCCCGTGCGGCAGGCACTCATGCAGATAAACCAGATCCTGCCCGAACGCCTCCGCCTCACCACCAACCAGATCCAACTGCCCACGCCCCATCACAGCCTGCGTTGAGCCATCGCGCTCCGGCTCCGTGTACCGGTCGAACCACTCCTGCAGCTGCGCCTGCATGCTGTCTATCGACCGCTGATACGCGGGGTTATCGATCTCGTTGGACGATTCGTCTGGGTCCGCTTCAAGGTCGTAAAACTCGTTTGGGCCTTCGGGGTAGCGGTGAACGTACTTCATCGCATCAGTGCGGATCATGCGCGTCGGACCGTACTCGTCCAGCACGACTACTGGCCGATCTGCGCCCATCGACTCGCCGTTCAGCACTCTCGCAAAACTACGCCCCGGCAGGCTGTCTGCTTCTGGATTGGAGAGGCCCACGTAGTCGAGCAACGTCGGCATCAGATCGTAGTGGCTGAGCAGTTCGGAATTGACCTCGCCCTGCGGCACGTGGCCCGGGCGCGACACCAGCGCTGGCACCTTGGTTGCCGTGTCGAACATGTTTGGCGGGTAGGTGCCGTTGCCCTTGCCCCAGATGCCGTGGTGGCCCATGTTCATGCCGTTGTCGGCGGTGAATACGATCACGGTGTTCTCCCGCAGATCGTTCGCCTCCACCCAGTCGATCAGCCGCCCGATGTTGGCATCCATCGCCTCAATCGCGGCGAAGTAGCCGCTCAGAACGACTCGGCGTTCCTCTTCCGTCCCGCCGATCTGCGGATACTCCTGCTTGGCGAGCTGATTCGGGTGCAGCGGATCCCACCGCACCGACTCAAACGCGCAGTTGTCGTAGTAGTAGTCATACAGATCCGCAGGGTGCTCGTGCCGCTCCCACGGGGCGTGCGGTGCGGTGTAATGGACGTTGAGCGAGAACGGTATGTCGCTGCCCTGCTGCGTCTCCAGATAGCCGAGTGCATTGTCAGTGATGACATCGCTCACGTAGCCCTCGGCGGTGTACACGTCACCATCCTTAAACATCGGTGCGCTGTAGTAGTTGCCCGCCCCCAGCGCATGCACATCCCAGTACGAGAACCCACACTGCGGCGTAGCTGAGTCACCGATGTGCCACTTGCCGCTCAGCCCGCATTCGTAACCGCTGTCGGCAAGAAGCTCCGTGTAGGTCGTTCGGCCAGCGAGATATTCGATGGCCTTACCGTCGCCCGGCATTTTGGTTGAGTTACCGGCCCGCAAGAAGTCCTGAACACCATGCTGCGATGGAATCTGCCCCGTCAGAATCGATGCCCTCGCCGGCGAACATACGGGCGACGCACAAAAGAAATTCTCAAACCGAATCCCCGTTGCAGCCAGCCGATCAAGATTGGGCGACCGCAGGTCAGACGTCCCAGCGCAGTTCATCGCCCACGCCCCCTGGTCGTCGCTCAGAATGAAGAGAATGTTGGGTCGATTGGGATCAGTGCTTGCCACGGTTGCTCGCGATCAGGGTGGGGCGAATAGATGTCAGTGGTATCAGAGGCGATTGTAGCGGCAACCTGCATTGCGTGGCTCGCCGATCTAATAAAGTGCGGCTCGTACCCGAAACTGAATCCATAGGAGCCCCAACCTTGACCACCCAACCCTTCGCCGAGCGCCTCATCGATATTTATGGTGGAGCAGCGATGACGATGATGATCGATGTGGGGCATCGCACCGGTCTGTGGGAGGCGCTGTCGATTGGATCAGCGACGAGTCAGGAGCTGGCGACGCGCGCTGGTCTCAACGAGCGATATGTCCGGGAGTGGGCTAGCGCAGTCACCTGCGGGCGCATCGTCGATTACGATCCTAAAACGCAGGCGTTCTCACTGCCCGATGAGCATGCGGAATCGCTAGCTGGCGATACGGGCAAGAATCGCGCAATGAACGCTTCTATGATCACGTTGTTCGGTACTCAAATGAAGCCCATCGTCGATTCGTTTAAGAACGGCGGCGGCGTACCGTACTCCGCGTACCGTCCGGAGTTCACAGCGCTAATGGATGAGATGCGGCGGCGTGAGTACGACGAGTTTCTAATTGACCGCTACGTTCGCGTGGTTCCAGGGCTTGAAGACCAACTACAAAAGGGCATCTCCGTATGCGATATCGGCTGCGGAACCGGCCATAACGTGAACATTCTGGCTGGCGTGTATCCAAACTCAAGCATCACCGGATACGACATCGCAGAAGACGCTATCGCGCTAGGCAATGCGGAAGCGAAAGAGCTTGGCCTCCCGAACGCCACCCTGGCGGTCCAGGACGCCGCTGACCTGCCGGATGATGTGCAGTTTGATCTGATCACCACATTCGACGCGGTTCACGATCAGGCAGATCCCCAATCATCACTGAACGAGACATACAAGCACCTCAGTGATGGTGGGCGGTATCTGATGATCGACGTCAGGGCATCGAGCAATCTTGAGGAGAACCTCGACAACCCGATGGCACCGTGGATGTACACGGTCAGCACTATGCACTGCATGACCGTATCGCTTGCAGAAGGCGGCGCAGGCCTCGGCACGGCGTGGGGCGAGCAGTTGGCCATGTCGATGCTGGAAAAGGCTGGCTTTACCAACGTTGAAATCCAGGCGTCAACGAACCCGTTAAACAACATTTACATCTGCCGAAAGTAATTTCGTTGTTCCGGGTTTATTCGGTCGAAATCTTCCGCAGCTACCTGATGTCTGGTCAGCTGCCCTGAAGCTGACCTGTGGCGATCAGTGACGTGCCATGGATGAGCGCCCATTCAATACCGCTTGCACAGACGCCAGCGTCAGCGGGGATGATGAACCCAAATTCTGACGTCTCATCGGACCGGAAGGGATCATCGGCGGCGCGATCCAGGAAGTTGCCCGTAACCTGACGTCCTGAGCGATTCACTGCTAGCTCGCCCAGCGGTAATCCATCGATATCGAACACTACGAGCTCTATCAGGCCGATGGTCAGGTCATGGCTGGCGCTGTTGCTCAAAGTTCCTGCCAGGAATATTTCGTTGCTGCGGCATCCCACGGTGATTGGGGCTTCTACTGTCAGGAAATCGTCTGGTTCCACTTCGAACAATCTTGGCGCAGGATGTGAAGCCGGTGTCACCAGCGGGATCGAGGCAATCTCAACCGCTACCCCATCCTGATGCTCATCCACCGTTCCCTCAAGCACCGTGAGAGTCAGACCATCCGCCTCACTGCTGGGGATGCGGGCATTGAACCCGATGACGAACGAACGCGTTGTGCCACCAACTATCGTGTAGTCGAGGCGACTCACCTCGGGGTCAGGCCTCAGATCGACAAAATTACTTCGTCCCCATGAGAGCCGTACGACCAGCTTCTTCGGCTGACCGGTTGGGGTCGTCCTAAATGGCTCGATGTTGATCTCTGTGAATTCAAGACGGGGCCCCCACTTGATGGTGGCGACGGGGATTCTTGGATGCACGGATATGTCCAGGGTGAGCGCGACAGACGCTAACCCGGGCTGATCGTTAACGAAGCTGACATCCACTGGTGTTAACAGATATGAGTCCACCTCTATGGAGCGCGCAGACGGCAGCGGCGTCACCGGTGGCGTGGCGGTGGGATCCGGTGGCCTCACGAACGGAGTCGATCGATCAATTGTTTCGCGCTCCACACCACCGCAAGCGATGGCTGCAACCATCAGAAGCAGAAGAGCGAACGGAAGATATGTAATGCGCTTGTGAGTCTTCACAGTTACTTGTTCGTAATTCCTGACCATCTTGGATTCAAAACCCGATTGCAGGTGAAATCGTCTCATGCTCGGCAGTCACACACAAATCAGGGTGTACTTACACTCAGCACAATCTCAAGGCCATCAATCTCATCCTGATGCTCGCCAACTTTGGTGAAGCCGAGCTTTTTGGCGAGCGCCAGTGACGGCGCATTGGCGACGCATACGCTGATAACGATATTCTCTACATCGTGCTCAGCGTTGGCCCAGCCCGCCAATGCAGTTATGGCTTCTGACGCGTACCCATGTCGACGGTAGTCCGCGAAGACGGTGTAGCCCATCTCGACGCCCTGCCCAACGTACGGCTCCAGGTATGGCCGGTTTGGCGATGTGTGGAAGCCGATGTGGCCAATTGCGAAGTTCTCGTCGGCGAGCACCATCGCTCGCGGCCCCCAGGGGGCGAAGCTTGGATCACTTTCAAGCATCCGCAGGAAGTGCGTCGGTGCGCCTCCGTCTTCACCGAACATATCGGCGTGAATATCGAATCCCAGATGCTCGGCCGCATCGTCTCGGCGACCGTCCACAATCGCTCTCATCACGTCCACGCCCATCGAACGAAGAATCAGGCGTTCAGACGTAACATCGGCCGGTGAGCCCGGACCGGGATTCAGGGGACGTCCATACGCTGGAGGCGTCTGACTGAGAGCAGCAAGAACACGGTGAATACGACTATCAGGCCAACGATGGCAGTGGTAGAAGCCACGGGGTCCTGATCAGGTGATGCGAAGCGGCTGTCATCGACCACATTTGTTATTGAGATGATGTATTCGCGGATGCTGATAACCCGAATTCCTGAAACGAAGTTGGAGAACAGTCCCTCCCAGAGGAATACGTAAAGCAAGCCGACGGCCAGCCCTCGACTTGTCATCAAACCGAGCCATAAGAACAGTGATGAGTAGGCTGCAACGCCGGCAAGTAGAGCGAGGGCCACTGCAACCGCAGCGGTAGCGTCGCCTTCAAACGCCAGAAGCGCAGCGATGACGCCGCTCACAACCACCACTAGTCCACCAATGGTTACGGCCGCCAACAGCTTCGGAAGCACAATGCGCCATCGAGCCAGAGGATTCAGCACCAGGAAGCCCAGCGTCTTATCCTCAACCTCATTGCCGAGCGCTGCGGTAGCCAGAGCGAGAACGATTATTGGAAGGATGGCACTTGCAAACATGCCGTTGATCAACACGTCATCAATCTCGCTGTGATCCGGTCTGGGATCCGCTATCGTCGATACCCATGCCATCACGATCGGCAGGATTGCTAGAACAACAATGATGATCAGTCGCCACTTACCGGCCAGTTGCCGAAGTGTCAATGTGTAGATTAGTGACATATCAGCCAGCCACCAGGTAGCCGAAGACGCTCTCAAGTGAGTCATCCAACGGCTCTACGCGGAGCAGTCTGATATCGCCAGCTTGCGCCAATTTTGGGAGCTCCCGTTGCAGCTTGAGCAGGTCGCGTGTGAGCACTATCATGGCGCCTTCAGAATCCACATTCACAGCGTCCATCGCTTCCATGCCTACTATCAGGCTTGCCAACTCGCGTGGCTTATCTGAAACAATTTTTACGTGGTATGGCTGCTCATTCAGCTTTGCCCTGATGGCTCGGTAATCTCCTGACGCCGCCAGCTTCCCGGCGACAATTAGCAGAACCGTGTCCGCCAGTTGCTCTACTTCTTCAAGAATGTGCGATGAGATGAGTATCGTGCGACCTTCATCAGCGAGGCGATGGAGCAACGCCTGGAACTGAATCCTCTGTCGCGGATCCGTACCATTGAGTGGCTCATCAAGCAGCAGCACTTCTGGCTTATGCACGATGGTCGCTGCCAGTCGCATTCGCTGCCGCATACCCCGCGAATAAGTTCCCATTGGCCTGTCTGCGGCATGCTCAAGCCCTACGTATGCCACGGCCTCGTCCGTCGCAGCATCAGGGTCTGGAACACTTCGCAGCTTCGCTTCGAAATTTACGAAATCCCGACCGTTCATGAAGCCATAGACCGCCTCATGTTCTGACATCACGCCTACGCGCTTGTAGATATCTGGATTGTTCCTCACGGACTGATCTAGCATCGTCACGGTGCCTTCAGACACACCAGCTAGTCCGCAGATCATCCGTAGCAGCGTGGTCTTACCCGCACCATTGGGGCCTAGAAGACCAGTGATGCCGGGTCTCACATTAAATGAGATATCGGCAACCGAAACCACGCTCCCAAACCAGCGCGAAACGTGATCAACCGTGATAGTTGGATTTATACCGTTTGTGGTCACGGGGTTATCTTCCAGTAGCGACGCCACATCAACAGA
>Ga0302139_10001905_pt1 | contig 10239 bp, 10 predicted proteins | sample CBN3_331_MG_FD_203104 | JGI IMG/M metagenome (GOLD analysis project Ga0302139, IMG submission 203104) | Marine microbial communities from Western Arctic Ocean, Canada - CBN3_33.1 | ecosystem: Environmental > Aquatic > Marine > Oceanic | place: Canada: Western Arctic Ocean | collected 2017-09-15 | reverse complement strand
AAAGGCAACGGTACTGGCCACCGGCTCCTGTACACGCCCGAGGAAAAGTACAAATTCACAGGTGGTGTTAGCAGCGATCCGAACAGCGATATCATTCAGACTCTGAACCATCCCGCCTGGATCAATGTGGACGGCAGGCTTGGGTTGGTCTACGAGGGATCAGGCAAAACCATCTACCTCAATCGCCACTACTTCCAGCCCTGGTGGGCGGTCGCTGACGATCTCACGCTGAGCTTGCAGGATAGGGCACGCAGAATCCGGAAAGGTGAATCAGCCGGACAACTTACCGCATTGATCGCACCGGATATGTCGGCCATCAAAACTGCGCAACTCGAGCTGCATTCACTCACCACAAACGCGAATGCCGCAGCTCTAATCGGTGACGGTCATCTCGCGATCGCCAGCTTCGAACAGCATGCACGAAGCATCATCTTTTCTCTCGCCAGGAACAGTGTAACTGAGATCCCCATCTTCGAAGGAACTACACGAATCACGAAATCGAAGATCACCTACAAGCGACACCTGGAGGCAGGACAGGCGCTGTTACAGAAATCACTCCTGGAGATTTCGACGAAGGATCCACTCGATATCGTAGCCGCTGACGACAACATCTGTCTGCGCAATCCGGGCACCAGTGGAGCCACCGCGGAACTGTCGAATGGGAAGATCGTCAAGATCCCGCCTGGCAAGTCGGTCTGGCTCGACCCGACTGCACGAAAGTAATCCACGAATCACATCCATAGAGGAGATCCACCGATGCCGAATTCAGAAATGCGAATTGCCCAACTGGACGACGACCGGCTCGCTAAGGTAAAAGCTCTGGAAGACGAGTTGGGATACTGTATTGTCGCGGTAGAACACAAATTCAGTCTTGCGAGTCTATCTGCGGATCAGGTGAAGAAGCTGCAGGCTGCGGAGGAGGAGATGGGTGTGGTGCTGCTGGCGTATGAAGGGAATTAGGAGATGGACCCAGGGCCTGGGAAGATCTGAAATCGAAACGAATGATCAAACTCTTCCCTGGTTCTGAACCATGTGTACCTTCGTATAGGCCAAACCTGGCTCGCAATTTTACAATTGCATCGCGGCCATAGGTAGAATGCAAATTGAAATGCCATCGGCACGCCAATTGCAGGCCAAATGCATCATGACGTCCTCATCCCAAAGATTTGACAATTCAATTCACAGTGACTACATTGTAATTACATTAGATCTTAAATGCGAATGCTCGAACATATGGTGAAGGACAAGATGCTAACTCGAATTGTCAGAATCGGCAACTCCCAGGGCGTTAGAATACCCCGGCTACTGCTCGAGCAAACGGGTCTGGCAGGAGAAGTGGAGATCGAGGCCCAGGATGGCAGGATAGTGATTAGAAAACTTGACCACCCGAGACAAGGTTGGGAGGAATCATTCAAGCGAATGTCTGAGGCTGGCGACGATTTGCCCCTTGATACGGATACCCTTCAGACACGCTGGGACCAGGAGGAATGGGAGTGGTAGTTGATCGTTTCAATGTTCATCTCATCGATCTGGGTCCCACGGTGGGCGCAGAAATCAAGAAGGCGCGCCCGGGTGTGATCCTATCCCCAAACGAAATGAACCATCACATAAGAACGGTTATCGTGGCACCAATGACCACAAAGGGTCAAAACTACGCCACCAGAGTGGCCTGCAAGTTCAAGGGCAAGAAAGGTCAGATCGTGCTCGATCAGATTCGAGCAGTGGATAAGACCAGACTGTCTGCTACGCTTGGGTCGATTGACAGGAACACGCGAGATGAGGTATTGTCGACGCTACGAGATATGTTCTCGCCATAAGATGGCTCTGCCTGCAAGCAGTTCAATTCCAAGAAGGATAGCGCTTTGGCCGTCGGGAATACCTGGCGGCCTTAATTTTTTTGGCATTGGCGCTGAACGGTGGACCAGCTCATTCTGCGCTTGAGGAATCGGATGGCGAGGCGAATTCTCCTGACCGATACTGATCTATCAGCCGGTGCAACTGACCGACCAAATAAAATGGTAAAGAGAGTAGATCGAATTCAACTTCATTCTCCGTTCCTACATAATGATGCACGTGCTGAAAGGAGGGCGGGTTCAAGTCGAACCGTACCCCCAGTTTGATGTTCTTGATAATAACGAACTGCTGCATAGACCGCAAAGTGCCGCTCTTGCCAGCCTTTACTTCTATTGGAACAATCCTATCCCCTCGGGAAATGACATAGTCGACCTCAGCATTATTCACTCGGCGTTCTCGAAGCCAATAGTTCAGTTGGGGAACCGCACGTCCTCCTTCCCGGTATAGCAGATGCTGTCCGACATACTGTTCCGCCATTGCACCTTCGTTGACGAGAGACCTATCATCCAGCGAAGATATGGATAGCCAGTCAAGACCGATGGCGTGATTCAGAAGCCCAACATCCAGGAACAGCAACTTGTAGGTGGAAGGGTCGATTTCTGCGTTGAGCGGCAATCCCGAGCAGTGGCTGTGCACAACACGGGATACAATGCGAGCATTACCAAGCATTTCAACTGCAGAACGAAGTTCCCGAGCCGTTTCTTCCCGGGATATGTTGCTGTATTTTGTCTTCTGACCCACTGACCTGGGGACGTGGTCAAAGAGAGTCTGCAATCTCGACAGTGCCCTCCGAGATGCATATTTTGAGAAATCGTCCCGATACGTGTCTACTATGGATCGGTGGACGTCTGCAACTTCGCTGAATCCCTGGCCTTGGGCAAAAGCAAGGACAGCCTCCGGCATTCCACCAACCAGCATGTACTCTCTCTGACGATGGAGGAGACGTGCGTGTGCGGTAGTAGGGATGGCCGCTGATGCATCGTAATCAACCAGGTGGGACATCAGGCGCGGGTCCAGTTCCAGGATAAACTCCTCGAATGACATCGGCCCGATATGGAGATACTCAATTCGCCCAACAGGCATTGAAAAGGACTTCTCAGCAAGTAGAAACTCAAGAAGAGACCCTGCAGCGACCACAGCCAATTGAGGCCGCTCTTCAAATAGATATCTGAGCGCTTGCAGCGCGTGAGGGGCTGCTTGAATCTCGTCTAGAAAAAGCAGTGATTCCGCTTTTCCCACAGACTTGTCTGTAAGTCCCTCAATTTCCTGCAGGATCCGATTCACATCAAGGGTAGCAAAGACAGCGTCCATTTGAGGATGACGTTCAAGGTTGATTTCGATGAGTTCTAGCTTCTGTTCCCCAGCGAACTGTCGAACCAGAGTAGATTTACCAACCTGGCGGGCTCCACGAATCACCAGAGGTTTACGGCGAGGACTGTCATACCATTCACGTAAGATCTTTTCAGCATACCGTTTCATATTGACCCCTATTTTATACATACAACGTACGTAATAGGGGCTTATTTGTCAATATACGTAAAACTATTCTTGCGAAATATTACACATAAAATATTATTAATTAATGTTTTATATGTAATACTTCATTGCGCTATCTTCAAATCGAGCATCCTACAGGTGAATACGGGCAGAATCATACTCGATACCAAGTTCATCTGCCAACCTCAACCACTCAAAGAAACGTTAGCCTCTATTCACAATGCCTCTGCCTAATTCAGCCTACACATCTCCTGCGCGAAGTTGAGCGCGTTTGCCTCGATTCCGAAGGTGTCGAATAAATCACAAATCCGCTCGAGGTCTCACCCCAAACCAGAGTTGGTGCGCCGGTACCTGCAGCCTCTTGACACCTGAACCCGAATACGCTACTTTCTTCGCAAGTGCACGGGGCGCTGCCAATCCGCGGAAAGGACCGAGTCCACCCGCCTGCTTTACAAAATGAGCGATTCTCTTTTCTCACCCGGAGATGCGGATGTCGGGTATCAGTTGAAAGGAGTTCGCTATGTCCGCAGCAACCACGATTCCCCGTAGTGCAAACCTCAAGCAGCTCAAGAACCAGGCCAAGGACCTTCTGCGTGCCTTACGCAAGGGTGAGCCCGATGTTGTTCAAGAGTTTGCGGAAATCCATCCTCGCCCTATCTCTGCAGAATCCGCCAAACTGACGGACGCTCAACTCGTACTGGCGCGCCGCTACGGCTTTGACAGTTGGCCCAAACTCCGTCTCGAAGTCGCAGGCGCCCAACTGCGGCGTGCGATCTGGGACAAGAACTCCAGCGGCATCACGGAAACCCTAGATTCGGAACCCGACACCTTGCTACAGCCGGGCGCACACCCCGTCGGACGACCAACCCCTCTGCAGATCGCCGCAGAGCGAGGTCAGACGGACACGGTCAGCCTGCTTTTGGACCGGGGGGCCGATATCAACACACCAGGTGAATACGGCTGGACACCCCTGCAGCTGGCAGCCCACTGGGAACACACTGAGGTCGCCAGGCTTCTGCTGGACCGAGGCGCAAAAATGGACATCTTCACCGCGTGTCTCCTGGGGGACACAGCGACTGTAGATCGTCTCCTCACCGAAACGCCAACCCTCGCCACAACAGCCGGATTGAACGACGCCCCACCGCTCCACGTTGCTACCAACCCGGAAATCGCCCGAGTTCTCCTGGATAAGGGAGCCAGTCTCGATACTGTCGATTCCCAGGGCAACACGCCACTCGGCTCTGCGATCTCCCGGGGATCACACCTGGTCGCCCTCCTTCTCCTAGAGAAGGGCGCCTCGGCGGACGCGTGCCAGCTCGCAGCGCTCGGCGAAAAGGACCGGCTGGTCGAACTGCTCGAGTCGGACGCTTCAGCGATTTCCTTCAAGGGCAGGATCGGTCTCAACGCAGTCATCGGCACGCCGCTTCACGCGGCAGCTCAAGCGGGGCAAGTCGAGGTCGCACAGCTTCTTCTCGAGCGTGGGGCAGACCCGAACGCCAGGGCCGATTCCGGACAGACACCCCTTCACAACTGCGCCTCGCAAGAAATCGCAGAACTGCTCATCGATGCGGCGGCAGACACGAACGCCCTGGACGACGAGTACGGAACGACACCTCTGGCCTGGGCGAAGCAGACCATTCGAAACCAGGGTCACTCGAGTACTCGCGCCGAACTGGTAACCTATTTGGAACAGGTCACGCCTTCCTCTTGAACGGACGCTGCGTTCGAGCAAGGACAGAAACCAAGAAGGGCAGTCCCCGCCGGACCGCCCTTCTTCATCCCTCTTTACCTGTCGGGAAACTTTACATCGCCAGGAACTGCTGAATGCAGGGCTCACCTTTCAAAATTCTCCGTCCCCTGCACAGCCACGTCTTCACAGTGCCCATCGGAACATTTAGCTCTCTAGCAATCTCCAGATAGGTCAGTTCCTTGATATATCGCAGCCGCATCGCCTCACGATACTGTTGAGGCAGTCCCTGAATACAGTCCATCACGATCTCCCGCCTGCTCACCACATCTTCCGGTGTATCCGACTTGATGCGATCGCGATCCACACTCAGGCAGGAATCGATATCCATCACCTCCTGGAAGTATCCCTTTCTTACCCATCGCGACCTCCGATGGGAATTACAAACATTCAGGGCGATCCGTGTCAGCCAGGTTGAGAAGGCGGCCTCACCTCTGAAATTACCCAGCGACTGAAACGCTTTCACGAAGGTCACCTGAACGACATCCTCGGCCTCATCCCGGTCCTCGGCTCTGGGTGCAACCAACCCCAGAATCCTAGGCTGGTAAGCCCGGTAGAGCGACGAGAATGCCTGCTGATCACCCTTCAGGGCGCGACCAATCAATGCTTTCTCCGACGTTTGCGACATGTCGCCTCCATCTTGGAATTAAACAGAAAGGGTGTTCGACCCATCTACCACAATCATGGATGCACAGAACAGGGTTCCATCTCCAGACACGATCCATACTTTCAGTTACAGGAACTTGCAAGCCCGGCCTCTACCAGTAAAGAGTCCATCTTTGCGAATAGGTAACGGGAAAACCTGCACCTCCCCCAAAGTCGGGAACCTCACCTCAGGAGACCGGCCTGCTTTACACATCTGCCCCGGCGTGTTATATTTCAGCCCATTCCTGAAACAGACATCACACTTCTAATTTAAGGAATATTTTTGATGTCGCAAACCGCATCTACGGCCAATATACAAAAGATCGAGGACGTGTCCCTTCACCTCAGTCGTCCCATCGAAAAATATCAGGACTGGATCGGCCAGACCGATGTCCTGCGTCAGCTGCTAGCCTGCTGGCTGGTCATCCACGAAGCCGATCTTCCCCTGGCCCCACGCCTCGTGGGACCGCCCGGAATCGGCAAGACCACCCTGGGGATGGCCGCTGCGAAAAACCGGAATCAGAACCTCTACATCTACCAGTGCACCAGCGACACCCGCCCGGAGGACCTCCTGGTCACCCCGGTGCTCGGAGAGTCAGGCACAATCGTCTACCACGCCTCCCCCCTCGTCACGGCAATGATCACGGGCGGAATCTGTATTCTGGATGAAGGCAACCGAATGAACGAGAAAAGCTGGGCCTCGCTGGCGCCACTGCTCGATCACAGACGATATATCGAATCCGTAGTCGCCGGAATCACCGTACCTGCGCACGCGGACTTTCGCTGCTGCGTCACGATGAACGACGACGAGTCCACTTACGAGGTCCCAGATTACATCCTCTCGCGACTGCAGCCCACGCTGCCAATCGGCTTCCCGAATCGCGAAGACGAAATGTCCATTCTCAAGTATCACCTGCCGTTTGCCGAGGAAGAAATGCTCAACCTCACCGTGGACTTTCTCCAGCAGGCCCACGGTCTCAACCTGGAGTTCTCGCCCCGGGACGGCATTCATATTCTTCAGTACGCGCTCAAGCGCCTCGCTCAGGAATCGGAGCACCCGCTCAGCCGGGACAAAGCCTGGCGCGAATCCCTCGAACGTGTACTGGGCGAAGAGGCCCTTGACCTCGACGGCCTCGCCGAGCAGCGTCAACGCGCGCTTGGAGGAGAAGTCCCGGGGATCAGCCTCGGTGATTTCTTTTTCGATGGTGATGATCCCTTGAACCCGGACGCGAACAACGACAACTGAATCGGCCTACGCCACTCGTGGTATCCAAAAGCGAAAACAAACCGTGCCGGCAATCGCAGAACTGCCGCAGGCCAAAAGGAACCCAGCCCAACTTGCCCCTCGCCCCTGTCAACGGAACAAAAATCCACTACCGCCTCGAAGGCGCCTCAGGCGATCCCCTGGTCCTCGTACACGGCTCCTGGGGAGATCACCACAGCTGGGATCGCATTTACCCTTACCTCACCGATTCGTTTCGGGTACTCAGCTACGACCGCCGCGGGCACAGCCTGAGCGAGCGTCCGGACACCCAGGGGAGCATCGACGAGGACGGCGCGGATCTCGCAGGAGTGATCGAACACCTTGGACTTGCACCCGCACACATTCTCGGAAACTCCTTCGGCGGATCGATCGCCCTGCGCCTCGCAACGCACCGTCCCGAACTGTTTCGAAGTCTCATCGTTCACGAGCCTCCGCTCTTCGGGCTTCTGAACGATCCGGACACCAGGGAAACACTCGAACTCGGGCGGAAGCGCACAGGGGCAGTCGTCGAGCTTTTGGAAAAGGGCGAAGCCGAAGCGGGTGCGCGACTCTTTATGGAAACCATTGCCTTCGGTCCCGGGTGCTGGATCCGATTCACGAGTGAGCACCGAAAACTCTTCACGAACAACGCACCCACGTTTCTGGACGAAATGAGAGACCCGGAGTGGCTGACCATCGACCTCGAGCGACTCTCCAGATTCTCAGCGCCAACCCTGCTCAGTTCAGGTGATCGGAGCGAGCCCTTCTTCCCGACCATTGTGGCAGAAATCGCCAAAGCCCTCCCGGCCCCCGGGGTGAGCTCCCTCGAAGGAATGGATCACGTGCCCCATTTGAGCAGTGCAGAAGAGTACACCGAATTCATCAAGTCGTTTCTCCAGACGGTCAAATCAGACAACTGATCGTCTGAAAGACCTGACACGAGAACGCGCGGCCGACACAATCTGAAAACCCAACCCCACAGAGCCCAAATACCAATGCCCGAAATCTTTGACCTCAGTCCCAACCTCACCATCCTTCCGGTCCTCCACGGAAGCGGGGACTTCTCTCTTGAAGTGCGTCGACGAATCCTCGCCGCGTCGTACGACTGTATCGCCCTGCCCCTTCCTCCTGCGTTCGAAGAAGTTATCGAAGAGGCTGTCGAACGGCTGCCGGGGATTCACATCGTCGCACAGCGTGAAGGTGGTCCCAGCACCGAGGCGGATTCGTACACGTATGTGCCGATCGACCCCTGCCAACCGGTGATCTCAGGTCTCCGGACCGCAATAGAAATGGGAATCCCGCGCGCTTACGTCGACCTCGAAGTCGACCGGTACGTAGAACAATCCACTATTCTGCCCGACCCTTACGCGCTCAAGGAAGTCTCCCTCGAAAAATTCTCAGCCGCCGTACTCACCGGTCTCCCCACACCGGAGGGACAACACCTCGAGCGTATTTACTGGATGGCCTACCAGTTGCACCTCCTGGAGCTCGAGTACGACAATATCCTGTTCCTTTGTTCTGTCGCCGACTGGCCCTGGGTGCGAGACGCCTACAATCAACGGCTCGACTATCCCGTACCCACACCCTCGGTCTGGACGCCTGAGGTCTACAGGGTAGCCCCGCAAACGCTGTACTTCGTAATGGGGGAATTACCCTTCGTCACCGCCCTCTACGAGCACCGTCGCTCCGAGCTTATGCCCGACCGAACCCTCGCGATCGACGGCATCAAGGCCCTGCTGCTCGAAGCGCGCGCTGCCTGGATCAAGAAGCACGACCTGAAGCACCACTGGCTCACGCCGCAGATCTTCTCCCTGATGCTGCGATACATTCGCAACCTCACGCTGATGGACCGGAGAATGACACCGGACCTCTACACGCTCGCCCTGGCCGCCAAACAAATCGCCGGTGACGACTTTGCGATCACCCTGCTGGAAACGGCGCGCACCTATCCACCTCAGGGCATTCCCTCCCTCTTTCCGGAGGTCCCTGTCGGCCTCGACCGTATCCCATTTCCAACCGGAGACGCTCAGGCGAAGAATCGGCTGAAAGGAATCGAAACCGAATGGCGAACCCTGCCGCTGAAACCCACGCCCCCCCCACAGAAACAGCAGGACTGGAAAATGCGCTGGGATCCCTTCCGCCAGTGCTCCTACCCGCCCGAAGACGACAAAATCGAAAGCTTCAACACCCACGTTCGGGAGCAAGCTCGTGACCTGATGGGACAGGACCTGGCGCGCACGGAAAAGTTCACCTCCTCGCTCAAAGACGGGCTGGACATCCGGGAAACCCTGCGCAATTGGCACACTGGAGACATTTACGTCAAGGAAATGCCGCCCTCGCGCGGAACCGTCGAAATCGTCGTCTTCCTCTTCGAGAGCCCGACTGAACAGGAAAAGTACCCCTGGCGGACCACGTGGTACGCCGAGCACAAGGAAGAATCCACCCTCTGCTTCTTCGCCACCAACTTTGCCGACAACATCATCGGACCCGGAATCGGTCAGGCCATCTACGGGGGCTGCTCGCTGATGTTTCCGCCCAGACCGATTCCCGATATCTGGCACGACGAACGTTTCAACGAAGCCATTACCGCTGAGGAGCGACTGCTCACCGCAGCACTTTACCACTCCAAAGAGAAACGGGTTATCCTCGTGTCACCGCGCCCGCCGCTTACCCGCTGGCGCAGGATCGCAAAAAAATACAAAAAGCAAATCGTCTACATCCCCGTGAAACGCTTCTCGCTGCAAACACTCGACCGCCTCCGACATTTCCACGTGTTGAACGGTCACGAAGTCAGATCTTACGCGGCGAGATACATCAGGGACTTCAGGTAAATTGGAAAATTTCTTAATGGGTCCGGTGGAAAATCGACGCAAAGTGCTCCGGGTACGAGGCGGCTTCGAAAAGGCCGCGTTGCTCCGATCCGCAGAACTGCAGTGGTGTAGCCTGAAAAGACAAAAGGACACCACCGCCGTTTGACTGAGTGCACTCCGAAGCTGCCTCGCAGCGATGGAGGGTGTATCGAAGTCCCACCCCTGGAGATTAAGGTGGGCAGTCTACCAGATACCAAAGAAGTCACCGCCGTCCGACTGAGTGCCCTCTGGAGCTGCCTCGCAGCGATGGAGGATGTATCGAAGTCCCACCCCTGGAGATCAAGGTGGGCAGTCTACCAGATACCAAAGAAGTCACCGCCGTCCGACTGAGTGCCCTCCGAAGCTGCCTCGCAGCGATGGAGGGTGTATCGAAGTCCCACCCC
>Ga0302139_10001903_pt1 | contig 10246 bp, 9 predicted proteins | sample CBN3_331_MG_FD_203104 | JGI IMG/M metagenome (GOLD analysis project Ga0302139, IMG submission 203104) | Marine microbial communities from Western Arctic Ocean, Canada - CBN3_33.1 | ecosystem: Environmental > Aquatic > Marine > Oceanic | place: Canada: Western Arctic Ocean | collected 2017-09-15 | reverse complement strand
CGTTCGTCGTGAACGATGCTGAGTCGAGTTGCGTGCCGTTGAGGCTAAGGGAAAGTTCTCCGTCCCGCATCGTCCCTTCAAAACGATTCCAGCCACCTGTCGGTTTCAGCTGCTTTGCCAACTGATCACCGTCAGGATCGATTTCAATTGCGGCATCACTGATAGAAATATGCGTGATTGTCGATATTTTCTTGAATCGTACGTCAAGAATAAACCCCACATCGCCGAAAGTCGCTTCCGTTACAAGCGACTTGTTTTTCGATGTCGACTTCCCATCAAACGAAAGCACCCAGTCATTCGCTTTCCAATGCCCCGCGTTGCCCTTGGCGGTCTTCCAGCCGGACAAATCGACACCCGAGTACAAACTGCGATATCCACGATTCGCAATCGCGATATCTTTCGCTTCGATAGGCGTCGCGGGTAACTCTTTGATTTTCAAGTTCCGGTAATGGACGATGCCGCCTTCGGATTCCAGGCAGATGTAACCCTTTCGCGGGCTGCAATCTTTGCCGCGCGTGACGACCTTCCCGTTCACCGCCAGTGAAATGTTGCCGTCCTGACAGACGATGCGGTAGTGATTCCACTCGGGGCTGGGTTTGGAACGGTTCTCGGTCGGAAACGCCCGGCTGCCGCCGCGACCGTTGATGGGCGTCATCTTCGCCCCGTGAATGGGAAAGATGTCGCCGTGCGTGGTGTGGCCTTTGGTGTTTCCATACGCGTTCTCAAGCACCTGCACTTCGATGCCGCGATGAAACGGCACGCCCGGAGCGGTGATGTCGTCGGCCCAGACAAACACGCCCGCGTTCCCCTTGGGCTTCAGATGCCGCCATTCCAGTTCAAGAATGTAATTCTGATACATCCGCTCGGTCCGCATCTCACCGATCGGCTTCCCTAAACAGACAATCATCCCGTCCTTAACCGTCCACGTCGACTTGGCCGTATTGACCGCCACCCAACCGTCAAGATTCTCCCCGTTGAAAAGCGGCTTAAACCCCGCTTCAGGTTCTTCAGCCAACGCAGGCGTCAGCAACCCGAGGGTTAGAAGGCAGGCGAACGGAAGCAGTCGAGCAAGTGTCATGCTGCACCTCGAATGGTGATGCGACGGATCGAGTCAGAAACGCGAACACGCATTGTCGATACATCGAGGCAAATCAGCAACTCACTTCTTCTCTTCAAGCCCACCGAGGACGTCTTTTGCCCGTTTTGCTGCGGGAGAATTCGGGTACGTCTTGACCAGATGCTGCAACCAGTGGCGTGCCTGATCGGGATTCTTATCCTTCAGGAAATCGATCGCCAAGGTATAGAGTCTGTCAGCACGTTTCTCATTCTCAACGCGGTCTTTGTCCGGCTTGGCTGGCACGTCAAGGGGCGTCAGTGGGACGAGGGTCTCTACGAAACGCCCAATCGAAAGGTGCGTCTTGTGGGTTTGGCGGATCACTAATTGTTCGCCAACTTCCAGAATTACCTTCTCGTCGTCCCAAGTCTCTGGTGCCACAATCGTCTTGATGGCGGTCGCCAGTTCGTCGCTTCGTTTGGCCACATCGCTCCAAACATAGATTTTGGTCCTTATTTCATCCGGATCAATCGGCGGGGCCGGCTTGCGTTTCACAAGGCCAGCTCGAAGCTCGGTCAGCATGGCAAGTATTTCGGCCTGTATTTTCTGTGACTGTCGAACCACCAAAGCCGACCGCAACGGAATTTTAATCTCTCCGCCTTCTTGATCAATGTCGAACCAGGGGCCAGAAGTCTGGGTCATCAGCAAGTCGATCAGAGTGTCGCCATCCATACCGCCCGCATCGAGAATGTCATCAACTGCGTAGACCGTGATGACCGGGTAGTCTCCGGCGGCCACTTCAGTCGTCACCATCACCACGCCATGTCGAAACATGGTTGTCAGACCTAAGGGTTTGAGGACCAATTGGATCGCAGACTGCAACGTCACATCCTTCATGACGAGCGTGACCGGCTCGTCCGTTGCGATGCCTTCCTCGCTCAGTGCGCCCTCATCAATGACGAACTCGACCTTTGTCAATTCAGAGAGATAGGAGATCGCTTGACCAAGTGGAAAATCTACAAATTCAAGCTCTCCCTTCCCTGCGAGAACAGCCTTTGCTCTTCGTTCCGCGCTGCCGTCATCTGTCTTCGCGCGAACCGGAATGGCTGTCGAGCGCGCTCGCTTCATGGCGACGGACGTGAGCGCTTCGAGGAGAGCTTCGATTTCCTCATGAACCGCCACCGTCTGCCGTACGACCAGCAAGTCGGAGACCAGTGTGATCGTGCCACCTTCTGCATCCCGGTCGAACCACGGTCTTCGGGTACAGTGCATGATTGTGTCGAGCAATGAATCGACTTCAGGAGATGACTCCGAATTGTTTAATGCTGACCCGTTCCCGGGATACATATGAGGGAGGAAACAAAAGTTCCCGCCCCCAAGCTGAACGAACTGCAATTCGTCTGCGGTCGGAAGTGCGGACACCTCTTCGGCCGGGCGCGATCTCATCACATCCAGCAACCTCTTTACGCGATACGTCCGTGTAAACAAACGGGAGTTGTCAGCGGCGGCGATTTCGGTCGTTATCTTGACGACTTCGTCTTCGATGAGCCAAGTCATCCCCGACGGTTCGAGGATTCGATTCAGGACACGTTCGATCGTCACATCTTTAGCCACCATTGTGATCGGTTCATCCAAGGCGATGCCTTCTTTGGTGAACGCGTGCTTGTCGATGAGCATTTTAGTCTTGGATACATTGGCCAAGTACTTGATGGTCTGGTCCAATGGGAACCCACTGAATTCAACGTCCTCTTTCTTCTGCAGCGCCTTCCGGATGGCGGCCGTCTTGTCGACGCCGACGAAGATCGGTAAGTCGTCACCCTGCGCTTCCGTTGCCGGAAGCTTTTTCGCAGTCTTTGCGGGTGCCTTCTCTGGCGTTTTCTTCGATGCCTTGGCTGGTTTCGATTTGGCATCCTGTGCTAGCGTCGGCCCATATCCGAACAACAGAGGCAAGCACAGCAGCCCGCAAGCAGCGGCGAGAAGGGTTCTGGGCATCATTGGCTCCTGATCGGATAGGACGCGGTCTCACTGACTATCTATTCAGGATAACCACAGAAGCGAGCGGGGAAAGGGGTTTCCTGAGCCGGGCCACCCGATTTGTCCTGTTTTGCGGCTAGAGACAGAAACTTTGGCCCACCTACAACCGGCTCGGCAGCAGTTGTAATTCCGGCACCACGGCACGTGGGTCGAGCTGGGCGACGAACAGGACGGATTCGGCGTCGTCATCGGGTTGCAGCGCTTGATCGAGAACTTCGCGCGGTGTGGGGACGGGGCGTTTGTGGATGATCTCCGTTTCGCACAATCCCGGAAAGATGATCGACGTGCGAATGCCGGACGCTTTTTCTTCCACGCGCGTGCCGTGCGCCAACCCCGTCAGCCCATGCTTGCTCGATTGGTACGCCACCCCCGAGACATCGGGCGATTGCACGGCTCCCGTCGAAAGATAAATGATCAACCCGGCCTGCGCGGACCGCATCGTCGGCAGCACGACTTGCGTGCAATGAAACGCCCCGGTGAGGTTCGTCGCCAGCATCATCTCCCAGGTTTCCGACGTGAGTTCTTTCAAAGAGCGATCGGGAATGTTTGTGCCGGTCGCGTACACGAGTAGATCGATGCGACCCAGCGTTTCGACCGTCGTCGCGATCAAACGCTCGACCTCTTCGCGTGAAGTGACATCGGTCGGGCAGACATCAATCATCAGCCCTTCCGCAGCCGCCTCGGTTTGCAATTCGTTCAGCCGATCTTCACGGCGGGCAGCCGCCATCACCCGCGCCCCTTGTTGAGCTAGGGCCTTCGCAATGGCTCGCCCCATACCGCTCGACGCCCCCACGACCACCGCCACCTGATCCTGCAACGACACCGACATGCTTCTCACTCCCGTCTGCTGACAACGTGGAAATTTTCGCGTCTCATCCTACGGGGCGACCGCCGATCAACGCAAAGCGACATCGAAATTCGTGACCGAACTCCGATCATGGCAACGGTCTCCTCTCGATTGATCAAGGATGCCACAAAAAGGCACAAAAGGCGCAAAAGCAACGACGATGTGACCATCAATTCGTGGGCTTTGGTGGAAAACTCAAGTTAACCAGACCCATAACAGGAAATTGCATGACTAGTGGTAACCTGAAGTGTAAGCGAGGGACGCAGGACAATCGAACCTACTCCCTGCGTCCCTCGCTTACGCGTCGGGTTATGATTCAGACTTTGACAGCGTTTTTCGACAAAGGCTAATTGACTCACAACGAAAAGAGATCTTTTGTGAGTCTTGTGCCTTGTTGTGGCCAACTCATACGCCGTGCGGCGTCGCGTGTTGGCGGGGTTGCCGATCCATCCTGACCGCATCTCGGAAAGTGTAATCTTCGTCGTTGACATCCGCTTCCGCATCGTTAACATCGCCCCTACGACATGGGTGTCTGCCGAGGCTTGTGGCTTTGGTAGAAGAATAGGGAATACGGTGCAAATCCGTTGCGGTCCCGCCGCTGTAACCGGGGACGAACGCTGCAAAAAGCCACTGCGAAAAACGGCGACAATGAGTGTCGTCTCGCGGGAAGGTGTAGCTGGTAGAATGATCCGGAAGCCAGAAGACCTGCCCAAAACGTCGGTTTTGCCAACGGTTCTTTCGAGAGAAGAGACGTGTTTGGTCGGCTCGCGCCTGTGGCGCGCACGCCGTTCTTGCTACGTGATTCCTCGTTCGTTCCGTCGGCAGTCGGACGCAGTGTGTCATCGCACCGCGTCCTCTGACAACGAGGACTTGTCATGCAGAAACGAACTCTGGCTCCCGGTACGCGAACGCGCGGCTTCACACTCATCGAACTGCTGGTTGTGATTGCGATTATCGCGGTGCTGATCGGGCTGCTGCTTCCCGCCGTCCAACAGGTCCGTGAAGCGGCGAGACGAACGCAGTGCAAAAGTCGACTGCGGCAACTCACCCTGGCGATGCACAATTATGCCGAGACCTACGGCGAGATGATGCTGCCGTACAAAATCGACAATGCCGCCCATTCAGCGCATGTGATCGATCCGAGCAACCCGAAAGGTTCGATTAAGTATTGGTTTGGTACCGTGAACGAAGCCGAACCGAACCCGAGCAGTCAACTCGACTTCATCCAAGGTTTCCTCACGCCTTACATGGAAACGAACCACACGGCGTTTCAATGTCCGAATTTCGGACCGGGCCAAATCGATGGCGAGCCGCGTTTCGGTCGTATGGCGTCGGGCTATGCTTACAACGGTTACTATCTCGGGCCGGGAACCGATTACGATTTCAGTGGTTGGCCGGTGGTGAAACTTTCGCCCAAGCCCATCGCTTACCGCTTTCGCGACGTCACTCAGATGTCGTACACCATCGCGTTCGCCGACAGCGCCAAAGTCGCCTGCACGGCCTTTCCTTGTAGTGACGTGAACAATCTCAAGTTCGAGGGCAACTGGCGACTGGAACCGCCCACTCAGAGATTCCCGACAGTTCATTTCCGTCACTCGGGAACGGCCAACGTGTCGTTTCTTGATGGGCATGTGGAAAGCCGCCGAGCGAGTTGGGTGGCCGACTTGGGTCCTTACATCCCGACCGAGCAGAAGGAACGCATGCAGAGTGAAGACCTCGGTTTCGTCGGCCCGAACGACGATTTGTACGACCGAGACTAAGTCCATCCATTTCCTGCGCCCAACACTTTCGCGAAGGGCAGGGGACAGGATTGGATTTCACGACACAATTTGTTATCGATTGACCTTGTCGGAGCGGCTTCCGTTCCGGCATCTATTTATCATGGGGACACACACAATGGTACGCACCCGTCTTGGTCTGTTTGCTGCGTTACTCGTCTACTCGGTCGTCATGCGACTGCTCCCCTACATGCTGTCGCACTTCGGCATGACGATCGATCCCGAAACGACCATCTACCCCTGGAACTTCTCACCGCTACTGGCCATGTGTCTGTTCGGCGGAGCCTGTTTCGTCCAGAAGCGTTGGGCATTTGCGATTCCACTCGGGGCGTATCTCATTGGCGACTTGGGCATTTGGGCATTGACGGGCCGATTCGATTGGGCTTTCTATCCCAGTCAACCGCTCGTCTATGGATCGATCGCGATGATTGCCGTACTGGGCTTCCTCTTGAGAAAGCGCCGCACAGTCGGATGGATTGCCGGCACCGGCCTGTTGGCGGCCACGCTGTTCTTTCTCATCACGAACTTCGGAGTCTGGGCATTCGGAGCAACCTACCCGAAAGACATCACGGGGCTTCTGGCCTGCTACACCGCCGGCATCCCGTTCTTCCAACGTTCACTCGCCAGCATGTTGGTCTTCTCGGGCGTGCTGTTCGCTCCGGTGATGCTGACACGTCCCGCCCCGGCCACAGCGGAACAAGCAATCGCGACCAAGTAACGGCCGGAGATTTGATCGATGTCCGAACACCGCATCGTCTCGTTGATTGCCAGCGCGACGGAGCTTGTCGCAGCGCTCGGTTTTGAAGAGGCGCTCGTGGGGCGATCGCACGAATGCGATTTCCCACCGTGTGTGGAATCGTTGCCGAAGTGCTCGTCGTCGAAGGTCGACGCCTCGCTGACCAGCGGCCAGATCGACACGCAAGTGAAAACCGTGCTGCGTGATGCCGTTTCGGTTTACAACGTCGACGTCGGCCTGCTCGACACACTCGCCCCGACGGTCGTCATTACGCAATCACAATGCGAAGTCTGTGCGGTCAGCTTGGCCGACGTGGAAGCGGCCGTCTGCGAGATGGTGGCCTCGAAACCAGACATCGTTTCGTTGGAACCGATGTGCCTGGCTGACGTATGGAAAGACATCCATCGCGTGGCGGTTGCACTCGACGCGCGCGAAACCGGCGAGGAGTTGGTTTCGCAACTGCAAGCTCGGCTGGATGCGATTGCCGAACGCATCGCAAGACTCTCCGCTCGGCCACGGGTCGCTTGTTTGGAGTGGATCGACCCGTTGATGGCAGCGGGCAACTGGGTGCCGGAACTTCTGGAGTTGGCCGGCGGCGAAAACCTGTTCGGGACGGCTGGCGAACATTCCCCCTGGATGACATGGGACGACCTGCTGGCCTCCGACCCCGACGCGATTGTTGTGCTCCCCTGCGGTTTCGACATCGAACGCACGCGAGTCGAAATGAAGGTGCTGACCGACGACTCTCGTTGGTCGTCATTGCGCGCAGTGCGTGAAGGCGAAGTCTACCTCACCGACGGCAACCAGTACTTCAATCGTCCCGGCCCACGACTGGTCGAATCAGCCGAGATATTCGCGGAGATCTTCCATCCGGATCAGTTTTCATTCGGCCATGAGAACACAGGCTGGGTTCGTCTTGGTGCCGAGTGATCTTCGGCTCCGGGGTGTCAATCTTTGTGTCGCGAGGTACGATGAAGGTCGGTTACTCAAATCGTCATTCCTAGGACGCTTTCCATGCGACGAACTCTCGGAATCTGCTTGCTCGCGGTCGCTTCTCTCAGCGAGGTCGCCTTTGCGGACGTCGTCGTAACGGCGGCTGGGACCGGCAAAGACGAATACTCGGGCGACGGCGGTCCGGGATCCAACGCAGGCATTGGTGGACCGTTCGGTGTGGTGGTCGGGCCGGATGACGGCCTCTACATCTGCGAGACCACCAACCATGTCGTGCGACGCCTCGATCGCAAGACGGGCCGCGTGACCACGGTTGCCGGCACCGGAAAAAAAGGCTACGCGGGCGACGGAAAAGCAGCGACCAAGGCGCTGCTGAACGAGCCTTATGAAATTCGCTTCGACCGTGACGGCCACATGTTTTTCGTCGAAATGCGTAACCACCTGGTTCGTCGTGTCGACGCGAAAACAGGAATCATTTCAACTGTCGCCGGAACAGGAAAAGGAGGATTCTCCGGTGACGGCGGACCAGCCGTGAAGGCCACGATGAGTAGTCCGCATTCGATCGCACTCGACGCATCCGGCAACCTCTACATCTGCGATATCGGCAATCATCGCGTTCGTCGCGTCGATCTGGAAACCGGGCAGATTTCAACGTTCGCGGGGACGGGTGAGAAGAAATTGACACCCGACGGAGCATCGTTGGCAGGCACGCCGTTGAACGGCCCGCGCGCACTCGACTTCGACGATCGCTCCAACCTGTTCCTCGCGTTGCGAGAAGGGAACGCTGTTTATCGGATCGATCTAAAGTCAAAGACACTGCATCACCTAGCTGGGACCGGCAAGAAAGGTTTCGCAGGTGATGGAGCCGACGCGAAGACGGCGCTGCTTTCCGGCCCCAAAGGCATTGCCGTCGGGCCGAAAGGCGACGTCTACCTGGCCGACACGGAAAGCCACACGATTCGCGTCATTCGCCGTAAGACGGGCATCATCGAAACACTTGTCGGCGACGGCACACGCGGTGACGGCCCCGATGGGGCACCACGGAAATGCCGACTCGCTCGCCCGCATGGTGTGTTCGTCGATCAACAGGGACTCGTCTACATCGGCGACAGTTCCAACAACCGCGTGCGGGTATTGCTCGTCAAGCAAAAGAAATAACAAAACGAATCACTCGAAGTTCATCAAAGAGGACGACCATGTTGAAATCAACCAACCTAACATCGCTTACGATGACATGTGCCTTCGCGACCCTTCTTGCTCTCACGTTGATGTCAGACGCTCACGCTGCAAACGTCACATTCTCCCGTATCAAAATCGACGAAGCGTTCCGCTCGGAAGGCGTCGCGGCGGCCGACTTGAATCACGATGGGAAAGTCGATGTGGTCGCCGGTGACGTTTGGTACGCAGCGCCGAAATGGACAATGCGCGCCTTTCGCCCCGTCGGCAAGTTCGTCGCGGGCAAAGGATACAGTAACAGCTTTGTCAACATGACCTACGACGTGAACGCCGACGGCTGGGACGACATCATCGTCATCGGCTTCCCTGGGGATCCGTTTCACTGGTACGAGAACCCCCAGAATAAACTCGGCCAGAATAAGCCCGGCGATTGGACCAAACGCGAAATCTGGCATTCCGCCTGCAACGAATCGCCCCTGTTCACAGACCTCGATGGTGACGGCAAACCTGAGATCATCCTCGGTTCACAACCGGAATCAAAAATGGGCTTCTTGCCGATTCCGTCCGCGAAGAAAACCAACGACAAATGGGCGTTCCACGCCGTCAGTCGATCAGGCGACCCGATGAAGAACGGAACCTTCAAGTATTACCACGGCGTCGGCGTGGGTGACTTCGACCGGGACGGCAAGAACGACCTGCTCATCCCGCACGGCTGGTGGAAGCAACCGAAGAAACTGACGGCCGCCGCCTGGGAATTCCATCCCTTCACGCTCTCGGAAGACGGCAAAGGCAACCCCTTGAAGGCCGCCGACATGCATATCGAAGACCTTGACCTCGACGGCGATTCCGACATCATCATGTCGTCCGCACACGAGTTCGGCGTCTGGTGGTTCGAGAATAAAGGGAACGGCAAGGAATTTACCTACCACCTTATCGATGAATCGTACTCGCAAACCCACGGTATGGCTTACATCGACATGAACGGCGACGGCCAACGCGACATCGTCACTGGCAAACGCTTCTACGCCCATAACGGCAGCGACCCCGGCGGTAAAGATCCCGTCGTCATGTACTGGTACGAAGTCGTCCGCAAGAAAGGCTCAGCCCCCAAGTTCATCCCCCACGAAATCGAAGCCGGACGCGGTACGGGGATCGGCACGCAGTTCCTCGTCAAAGACGTCAACGGCGACAAACGCCCGGACATCGTACTGTCGAACAAAAAGGGCGTAAACGTGCTGGTGCAGGGGAGTGGTAAGTGACGGCATGAAATCGACACATCCAATCTCTCGTGCGTTGATCCTTCTGATCCTGCTGTTAATTACACCCACAGCGTTCGCGGCCCCACCGAACGTGCTATTCATCGCCGCCGATGATTTGCGGAACGACTTGGGTTGTTACGGGCATCCGCTGGCCATCACACCCCGGTTGGATGGCCTGGCGAAAGAGGGCGTGCTTTTCGATAGGGCCTATTGTCAGCAAGCGTTGTGCAACCCTTCGCGGGCTTCGCTGCTACGGCAAGAAGTAACACGCAGGCCAATAAATTTGGTTCATCCGGAATTCGCGTACTGAGGTTTGCGAAGAGAAGGACATGCTTGTCTCATCTGAAGTTGTGTCGAAATCGACTTCAGAAACGGTAGAGCAAGCATGTCCAAGAGTCTGTTGTACCACGG
>Ga0302139_10001900_pt1 | contig 10250 bp, 13 predicted proteins | sample CBN3_331_MG_FD_203104 | JGI IMG/M metagenome (GOLD analysis project Ga0302139, IMG submission 203104) | Marine microbial communities from Western Arctic Ocean, Canada - CBN3_33.1 | ecosystem: Environmental > Aquatic > Marine > Oceanic | place: Canada: Western Arctic Ocean | collected 2017-09-15 | reverse complement strand
CTTGGTGTGGTTAGATGTAGCAAGAGTTGCCGCCGTACTGCTTTTTCATCCAGATGTAAAAGTCGTTGCGGGCTGCTTCGTCCTGTGCGAAGAATTCACGCTTCGTTGTTCTGCCGGACATCACTCTTTTCTGCATCGTGTTAAAGCTGTTCCAGAGTAGGTTGTCGGCTTCGGTTCGTTTTGCGGTCATGGTTTCGCTCCCGTGTTTGTTTGTGTTTGTCATGCCTTTATTGTATACGTATCGGATGCAATTGCAATACGGGGTGAGGGAAAATTTTATCTTTTTAAAAAGAATCGCCCTACGAGACCTTTATCGTTACAGGCTGGCGGTTCGCGGTGGTACTCGGCCCAATTACGGACGATACTAGCACCGAAAACACGTTAGGATCGGCCTTTAGAGTGCCGCTCGCAAAATAGATATACGCTACGGTTTTGGCTATTCCGCTGTTTGTGGTGTCAACGGTGCCGCCAGATAGGTGTAGCGTGGTAATGTTACCGGATCCGTTCAAATTATACGTTCCGCCGAAGCTGTAGAGTGTAACGGCCGCGGACATGCTTTGCCCGATTACTTCGGAATTAACCGTCCCGCCGAATACCTTAACCGTGGACACGTTCGCTTTATTCGTTGTGGTCCCTGCGGCGGCCTCTAAGGTCACAAGGGTCACGCCCGCCCCCGTGGTTAGTTTACCCCCCAAAACGCGGGCAGAGTCGATTGTAGACACCTCACCGGGCAACACTGCAACGCCGACGGTTCCGCTTTTGATTGATAAATCATCGATCCCGGTCCCGATGATATAAAGGCCCTGGCTACCGCTGGTCGCGGTCGCCGTTCCGGTAATGTCGATGTCTGCCGGGTTTGATCCTGTGTCAATATACGCCGTCCCGCTGCCATCGAAACGGATTGAGTCGGAGTCAATTTCTAAATAGGCGGCGCTAGTTGCGATTGCCCCTGAGAATCCATCTTCGACGATAAACGAGGCGAGCGCTATTGCCGACTGGTCGAGGCCGGCGGTGATCGCCTGCGAACTACTGCCTGGAAGTATTACGACATCGGCGGCGGCCGGTACGCCGGACGGTGACCAGTTCGCCGCGGTAGAATAGTCGCCTTCGTTTCCGGTGTCGGTGCCAACCCATTGTTTAGTTGCCATTTTATTTATCCCTTATGTTTTTTTGCTTTTTTGATTGCTCTATCGATTAGATACCGGGCGAAAGTCTGCGAAAATGGCAGCCCTAGCTTTACCGCTTCGCGTCGTATCCATTTTAAAATCGTTGTTTTGTTTTGTTCGCACCAATCCGGCCCTCGGCGGTCCATAATTTCGGCGTGGTCGTTGCACCTGCATTTCTTTGGGTTCGGCTTTATTCCGAATCTGGCTAGGCTTTTTTTTAAAATTGTGCCGGTCAATCTGTGCCTTTTAACTCGTGCGTAAAAACTGGGGTGTGCTCTGTGTACGTCAAAACGTAATCATCATAAAAAGCGGTTTCGGGTGGATATTGAAAATTAGCAGGTATGCCAATTTCAACTTGCCCTAAATCAGTAGGCGCCCAGTCAGTAGTGCTTTCGGTAATGTCATCGCAGCATGGCAAGCCGCAGAATGTTGATGTAGCCGTATCGTTTCCAATGTTCTGTTTGAAAATACTTATCGGCATACCATAGGTATTTCCGTGCCGCCAGGTACTTCCGGGGGTGTGATAATCAAGCTGATGCGGTGTCGTTGCAAATATTCTTGCCCCGCCGATACCTTGGGACCGAAAACGCGCACTTATCCCGAATGCCGAGTTACCTGAATCTATCTGAATTAGGTCACCCAGCGTGTAACAGTTCTCGTGGCTTATTTCTAAACCGAACCAGTTATCTATTATGACGCTGTTTCCAATTCCTCCAGAATTCGGGATACTGGCTTTTTCATGATCCCAAGATTTGACCAGCGGCGGGATTTTTAAAAGAAAACTACCGGATGAAGAATAAGCGGCGGCGGTTATGCCTTGTGAATAGCCGGTGTCGTACTCGCCTCCGGGGTGCGTTAGGGTCCATTCTAGGCCCCACCAACCGGTGCATTTTATATTTATCCTTTTGAGGTCAATGAGGTCGTCGCAATCGACAACGCTGTAGCACGGGCAATCACAGTCCTCGACGCTGTTTTGATCCCATAATTTACCCTCGGCTTTTAGTAGCTTTCCGGCTGCGTTTTTTATAAGGGTAGTCACTATGTACAGTCCTCAATATCTACCCAAACAAGGCAGCCTGTTGTAGCGTGCGTTAGTGCTTGTTCATTGCTGGCGTTGTATCCTTCAATGGTCGTTAGGTCGTCGGGAAAGCATTTGAAACAATCGTCGTCGTCTGATTCTGCCGCGCAATTGCCGCCGCCGGTGGTCACTTCGACGATCGCGGCTAGTTTCCCGGTCCCGCTAGAATCCCACCATATAACCGGTAAGCCGCCGCTGGTTGTTAGCTCTAGGCCATCGGCGACCGCTTTAGCTCCCGTAAATTCGCTGCCGCTGGCGGGTTTAGAAACTACCGCGGGCGTGATTCCAGAGACTACCGCGGCGCCTACTTTTCCATCTGCGACCGGTTCGGCCATGATGGCTATTTTGCGGGTGTCGTCGGCCGTTATGCTTTCGACGGTCACAAGGGGGCCGTTCCAAAACTGGCTTTTTTTCGTTCCCTCCGCTTCGCTGCTTTCCGGGGTAAACGCCGGCGCCGCCATTGCTACCGCGGCGAATCGTTTTAGGTTTCCGCCGCTTGCGTTTTTAACTTTAATCAGTGCCGCGGTATTGTTTCCCGGCGGCATCTTGCCGCCTTGCTGCATCGCTTCCACGGATTCGGTCGCCGATGCGATCCGGTTAAAATTAGCGGCGGTTATAACCTCCCCTAGACGCTGGCCTTGTTTTGCGCGGTCCATGTTAGCCGATTCCTAGAATAGAAAAATCAACTTCCGGGTAAACTTGTTCCACGTAATAAGCGGCCGGGGTTTTGACTAGGCTTTCGCTTTCGGCGTCGTCGGTGTCGGTGTAAAATACCCAAAGGTATTCGTGCCCCTTTTTGTTTATCCCTGAGAACGGCCCAACGGTTAGGCTATCGGCGTTCGCGTGGCATATAAAGCTAAAAGAAAGGGTATAGAGTTCGGCGCTTTTGGTGCTTCCGCTGCATCCGGTGAAAAGCACCTCGCCGGCATCGAATCCGCGAAAACTGCCACTATTTACGCTGCCTGTAATGCTGGCAATCTGCCGGGCGTATTCGGTGGTAATTTTCTCAAATGGCATCTCGTGCGATTCGCTGAATTTTAGCCCCGGCTGTACTAGGTCTATGCCTTTTACGTCGCCGCCGCTGACGTTGATAAGTCCTTTAAAGTCCGGGGCGCCGTCTAGGACTTCGGAATTGTGGCCGCTGCTTGTGGTTTTTAGGCTGGTCGTTACGTTGCCAGTGCCGCCGGCGGTGTCAAACGATATCGAACCGCCCCATCCGTTATCATTTTGGTCTTCCTCGCTATCGTCTGGGTCTTTGTCCTTTTCGGCATACTCTACCGAGCCGGTCCAGATATTTGTGCTTTCTGGCGATACGTCGACTGACGTTTTATAAACTGTCACGCCGGCCACGCTAAACGACCGCGGGGCGGCGCCGTCTACTAATTCAAGCGCTGTATCGGCGTCGGCCGTGCCGGTTACGATATACTCCCGGCTTGCAGATTTTTTATCGCCAGATGTAAACGTCGGCGAAGATATTGATTCTTTTACGGTAGACATGAATCACCCAAAGGTTTCGGCGGTTGCTTTTTTCGTTTCTTTAAGCTGCTGTTTTGCGGTCTTTACTAGTGTGGTTATGCCGTCGGCCATTTTCTCGACTGGTCCACCGAATAGGCCACCCCTCGCGGCGGTTGCTGCAGAAAATGTACCGGCGGCGGCGGCGCCTTTTGCGTCAAATGCTCCGGCCCCGGCGGCGGCTGCTTTTTCCACATCCTTTTTTTCGTCGTCGGCTTTGCTGGCGCCTAGCTCGTCGCGGGCGGCTTGCGTGGCCGCTGCAAATTCTCCGCGGGCGGCGGCGTATTCTTCCTCAGCTGCGGTAATGGCTGAATTGTCTATTTCTAGGCCGTCCATTGCGGCATCTCTAGCGTCACTAATTCTCTGCAATCCTGCTGCCGCCTCTGCGTCTATTTCGTTTTGCTTTCGTGCCGCTTCGTCTAGCCGTTGTTTTTGCCGGCCGGCCCTTGCGTCGGCCTCGGCTTTCTGGGATTCGGCCCAACTGTCCGCGGTCGATTGCAGGGCGTTAGCTGTGTCCGTCATTCCTATAAATCGAAGCACCGACGCAATGCCTCCCATCACTTTAGACACAAACCACATAAAGCCTTGGGCCATGTTGCTTGTTACGGCGTCGAATGTGTCGACCAGCGCAAAACTAAACGCATTCCACCCGGTTTGCATGGCTGACCATGCTGTCGATAGGAACGATTGCAAACCGTACCACGCGGAAAATGCGGTTTCTAAGAATGCTTTTTTCCATTCAAGCCACGGCTGCGTAATTGCTGCGATACCTTTAAGCCACGTAATTTTTAGTCCGGCCCATAGCACTTTCGCGGCGCCGCTAATGTTTCCATTTTGCAATAGCTGAACCGCTAGGCCAATAGATTCGCCAAGCTCACCAAAAAAGCCCCGAACGGCGGCCGTACCGGTCGCCCACGCGGAGGATACCGCCGTGGTTGCGCTGCTCGTAATGTCGGTCATAGATACAATTGCGGCAATTACGCCGCCAATAGCGACCGCGACAAGTACAAACGGCGAAAACAGGGCGGCAAGTACGCCGCCGAAAAAGGTCATTACCGAAGCGGCTACACCAAAGGCCGCACCGAGTCCCATAACGGCAAAGCCGGCGGTCATCAACGCGCCGCCAAGTACAACAATGCCAACGCCAACGGCGGCCACGATTTGAATAAGTGCTTTATTATCTTTTAGGAAATCCGCGATAGCTTTTCCGTTATCGGCCCATAATTCTATCATCGCGGTGAGGGGGCCGGCGATCGCGGCGCCGATTCTGGTCATTGTCGCTTTAAAAATTCTGCTAAGTTTATTTAGTGCGTCGGCGAATGCTGCTGCGGCCGTGGTGGTTTCTTCGTCCATGGTCAATCCAAGGCGGTCGGCTTCCGCGCGTAGTTCGGCCATGTTCTCTATCATCGGTAGCATTTTTGCACCGGCCTTACCGAATAGGGCAAGAGCGACGCCGGCCCTTTCGGTGGGATCCTCAATCCCTGCGATTTTTTCGGCTAATAACTCGAATTTTTGTTCCGCATTTAGTCCGGCTAGGTCTGCCATGCTGACGCCTAGTCGGTCCATCACATCCGTCGCGGTACTGCTCCCCTGCGATAACGTCAAAAGAAAACGCGACATGCCGGTCAGCGCCTTTTCTAGCTCCTCGGCCGTGCCGCCGCCTTGCTCCATCGCAAAAGTAAGCTGCGACAATGCCGCGACGCTTAAGCCGGTCCTCGCCGACATTTTATCAAGCTGGTCGCCGTATTGTTTAAAGACTTTTAGCGCTAAGCCGAAAGGCGCAAGCATTGCAACGCCTGCGGCGGCTACTCCGGCCCCGGCTTTGGCTATGCCGCCGCCGAACGCTTTCATTTTTTTTCCGGCGTTCCGTAGTCCCTTTACGAAGCGGCCGTCCTTTGTGAATATCTCGACGTACACGCCGCCGCCGCGGACATTTTTACCCATTTTTTAACCTCTTGAACATAACGCCCATTTCGTCCCATGCGACAAGACCGGCCGCGTCGGTACTTTTGCGGTCGGTTTCGTCGGTCCACGGATTAAAATCTAAGGCGCTGATATCTTTACTCTTTTTTGGGTCGCGATGCATTTGGTAAACTACGTGGCAAAGTGTGGCCGTTTTTTCCCAATTGCTAAACTCTCGATCGACTGCCATTCCTACAATTTCGCCGAATGTAAACGGGCCGGGGTGGATTGCTAGCACGGCGGCGGCGTTCCAGATAATCTCTCTGCGAATTTCTCCAGGTCTTTTTCTATCTGGCGGTCTATTGCTCCGCTCTCCAGGTGTTTCTCTGCTACCGCTGCCGCCTTGCCGATCGCCATGTTCGCTTTGCTGAACAAGCCGGCGACGGTAGCGCGGCGACGGGCTCGCGTAAAATTTACGACTGCTCCGGCAATGGCCTCATAGATTTCTGCCAGTATTTCGCCGTCGGCGATAGCGTCGGCAAATGCTTCTGGTTGTATGCCGGCGTCGCCCAGATTTGGGGCTAGAATGGCCGCCGCAGTTTTGGCTAGTTTCACGTCGTCGATTGCCAATTCTGCGGCTAGCGTGTGCTGTTGCTCATAATCGAGCAGGTCTACGCCGGTTTCTTTGCAGACTCGTTCGACGGTTAAAAAATTTAACGATAAATCCCAGACACGGCCGTTTTTATCTTTAAAAGTAGTGTTTAGGCTTTCCATCGGCGCGGCTCCTTTGGAACTAAAAAACAAACCGGCACCCGGTAACGCGCCGGGGCCGGCTGTTTATTTTTTTAAAACTAACCGGACCATCCGGAGGGCGCTGTGCTGCCCCAATCGGTATTCCCAGACGGCTCTAGCGAAACGGAAACAGTCACGGCCTCGGATAGGCTCTCGTTTCGGCTGAAATTCGTTACAACAAAATCGGACCACAAGCCGGTCCCGCTTGCACCGTCTAGAAAGCTGGCTGCTATTTCGGTCGAGCCTTCCCACGCGGTAGAAATTGCCGTAAATCCGGCGTCTGTGGTGTCGTATACCATGTCAAACGATACGCTGCCAGATTTTAAAGTCGATAGGCTGGCTTTCCATCCAGAATTAGAGCGCGTGGTGATGTCTGCCGATTCGGTGCTCAAATCAATCGTTACGTCTTTAATATTCGTCAATTCTGTGGTCGCCGATACGCCGGCGGTGCCATAGTATGCTTTACAGTTCATTCCTAAAACGCGAGCCATGTTTTTTTCTCCTTTGTATTTTCTAGGATGGTAGGCGAACGTCGGCGCCGCCAATAAGTTTTTTTAAGTGTGGATTCTTTTTTATAAAATCCGGCAACGCTTTTTCTTTTGCCGGTCCCATAAAGGGGCGGGGTTTTATTTTCGTGGCGCGGCGGCCAATTTTAGATTTACCGCCATACTCTAGAGCCTGGATTTTCTTTGTTCCGGTTCTTGTGAATTTAACGGGGCCAACTACTACGCCGCCGCTCGATTTTTCTAATGCGTAAAAGATACTGCCACGTAAGCCGGGTTTTACGTGCCCTCGGGGTGGCGTATTTGGTGCCGATACTTTATTCCCTTTACCACCGGGCCGGATAAGTCGCCGGGCGGTTTTCATAAGGTAGCCTCCGGCCGCGCTCATTGCCTTTAATTTTTGTGCGTCGGCGCGTTTCCGTAATGCCGGGTCATCAAAAAAAGTTCCGACGGTTCCGGCAATACTTATTGACCCGGTTCCGCTACCGCCGAATCGTTTTTTATTCCATCCCACCGCTATACCTCCCGGCTATAGGTAACGGTGATCGTTGACGCGAATTGGTTTAACTGCTCTGCGAAATCGCGTTCATATAGTTCAGGCTGTGTTGATCCGGTCCAGTCGCAAGCCGCTATTGCCACGCCTGAAATCGCGTTCCTGATTTCTTCGCACAAGAGCAGGCCGTCGCCGATATTGTCCTCGGCGTCGGCCTCGCATGGCTTAAAAACTGCGATCCCTACTTCTATGGTTTCTTGTCGCTTGCCCCGTGTGTATTGCTCCTCGGCTACGCTGTCCGGGTATACAACGACGGTAGGGCCGGTGATACTTTCGCGGGTAAAATCCGCCAGACGTTCGGCCGTGGCCGTAAAGGTTTCCGTAAACGTCGCGGCGTTTAGGTTGTCCCGCAATGCTTCGGCGATTGCAATAGATTTATCTGGCATTTTTTAGGTTATGGAAATTTGTGTTGTGTGTACGCGAATTACGCGGCGTGCCGGGTCGGCGTAGCGGTAAACTGCCTCGGTTCCGGGGCCGGTTATTTCGTATGTATAAGTTTTACCGGTTGCGGTGTCGTATTCTGCCAACGTGTCGCCGCGTACTGGCAAGGTTAAAACACTGTTTAAAATCAGGTCGGCGGTTTTAAATAAAAAGTCCCTACTTTCTACCGTTTCGATAACACCGCCCGAGGTTTCGCGTTCGTAAAGCGATTTACCGGGGGCGGCGCGGAGCGTGACACTATAAACGCCGCGCGTGTATGTCACGGCCCCGGCCGCCGATGCTTTCAAAGCTACTTCAAGCGATTTACCTATCGCATCCCAGACCATCTTAGGTAATAAGCGCCTCAACGCTGCCGATTCCGTCCGTTGCAACAACCGGAATCCCAAAGGCTTCGGCCGGGAATGGTGCGGGCTGTCCGGTGGCGTTCGTAGCCGTTCGGCTGGATTGCAACTGCGACAGACTGCGACGGTTCATAGCGATAATGCTAGGCGCGCGGGCGGCGGGGAATTGCTCAATGGCAGACGCGATAAGTGCGTCTGTTAATCCCTTACCACTATCGGCAGTGATGTTGATGATCCGGCCGACTGAGTAAATTGACCCCAACTGAAGGCCGACCCACGCCTCGATCGGCGTATAGTAGGCACTATAGAAGCCAGTCGCACCGGCTACCTGCTGGACAACGGATTCGCCTATCTCAATGTTTCCGTTTTGGCCGAGTACCACGGCGGCGTCGGCGTCGCCGGTTCTAATCAGGTAAACACTCGATCCCGTGTCGGCGGTGGTGCCTCCGGCGTCGATTGTCAACGCATCGGCGATAGCATCCAATGACGTAGAATTTGCAAAGCCGGAAAAACCGCCAGAGTCGGCCCCGGTGCCGTCAAAAATCTGGCTTTCTGCCGAAGCAAAAGCGGCGCGAATGTGCCGGGCTGCTTCGCGGGCGATAAGCGCCTCAGGTCCTGCGAAATGAGCGTCGGCAACGGCTTTATCAACACGAAACGATCCGTCGAGAATTTTCAAAGCGGCGGTAACCAAGGTATCCTCGGAATGGTCATTTTCGCGGCCGTCATTTGCCGCCCTAAATCCAACCGATGGCTGACCTGTGTATTTTAGATACTTATGATCAGTGCCATTACTGGCGACCAGTGCGGGCATTGCCCCAAGGACCGGGGCGTCGTCCAGAATGTCGCTGCAACCGGCATCTATAGCGTTTTGGTCGTTGATGGTGGCAAGTGCTGCCACATCTAAATAGTCGTTAGCCATTTCATTAGGCTCCTATGTAAAAAGTTCGTGGATTCCGCGGGGGGCGGTCTAGTTTCGTTTCGGTAATTTAATTAAATCGGCAAGCCCTGCGCGTCCGTTTTTGCTCGGTGGCGGGGCGGGTGAAAAATCAAGGGCTGCGGCGTCCGGTTCGCCGTTCATTTTCTGAACGGCGGCCATTTGCGAACGTAGGCGGGTATTTTCCGCTTTTAGTTCTGCGATTTGGCTTGAAATAAGTTCGTAGTGATCGGCCTTCGCATCGTCGAAAGTCTGCCCGGCGAGGAGCATTTCCACACCCTTTTCTCCAAAGGCTTCAGAGAATCGCCGCACTTCTTCAATTTCTACAGTTTCGGATTCTGCGGCCATTTCAGCCGGGGCGGCTTTCTGCTCGGCGGGTTCCTCGGCGGGTGCTTCGGGAATCGCTACGCATTCGGTCCCGTCTTCGCTGATTTCGTAGCCTTCCGGGCAAAGGCCGTCCACTGGCTCCGGCGGTCCATCGTGATCGGGTTCGTGGTCTAGTTTTTTATCTTCAGCCATTTTGGATTTGCTCCAGTGTGCGGTAATTTGGGGTTTATTCGATAAAAGTTCTGTGCTGGTGCCTTGGTCGGCGCCGTAGGGTGCGACTGCGACGCCGCGACAAGTCCAACGGCGGACGATTACAGCGGGGCCGGTTAATTCGTAGCCGTTTACGCTGGCGGTCTCACCGTCTGCGATGTCTTCAAGTTCGAGCGGTTCGCCGGCAAAATTGATCGATGCCTCGTAGGGTACGCCTTTGCCAGATTTAAAAATAATTTCTGCGGCGCGGTCCTGCGGCGTAAAGGATACAAGCCGGCCGGTAGCCTTCAGGCCGTCCGGTGTGGCGGTTAGGTTGTCGAGGTATCCAATGACCTCGCTATCGTTGTGGGCGTAGTCGATCGGAATTGAATGCTTATGCTCTACTCCTTCGATATCGTGCGCGATTATTCCCCAGTAAGGGTGTTCTATCGGCTGGCTACTTCTCGCAAGCATAGAAACGGCGCGGGTGGTTGGGTCGTCGATATCTTCGG
>Ga0302139_10001897_pt1 | contig 10255 bp, 7 predicted proteins | sample CBN3_331_MG_FD_203104 | JGI IMG/M metagenome (GOLD analysis project Ga0302139, IMG submission 203104) | Marine microbial communities from Western Arctic Ocean, Canada - CBN3_33.1 | ecosystem: Environmental > Aquatic > Marine > Oceanic | place: Canada: Western Arctic Ocean | collected 2017-09-15 | reverse complement strand
CAGGTCATGGTTGAAGCGCAGGGCAAGTTCACCCGCTTCCCATCCCTGGAGATGGCAGTCGAAGGCAGTTCCTTGGCATGGTCTCGTGATGGAATTCAGCTGCCGGCTGAAAATAATGTGAAATCTATCTTCAATCGGATGTTTGGAGAGGAACGCGGAGGCAAAGAAGCGGTTCGTCGCCGGTTGGCTCGTCGCGGTAGCATTCTTGACGCGGTGTTGAGTGACGCCAATCGGGTCAATCAAGAGCTCGGTTCCGAAGATCGCACCAAACTTGACGAGTACCTCACTGCCGTTCGTCAGGTCGAAGTGCGTACCGAACGAGCGGATGCTTGGCTCGACGTGCCGAAACCGGAGATCAAGAAATCGGAGTCGGATCACTTTACTCGGCAACTGAACAAAAGCCAGGTGCAGATGTATCACCGCCTCTTTTACGACTTGATGGTGCTGGCCCTGCGTACCGACATGACTCGTGTGATCACTTGCATGATTTGCAGCGAGTCCAGTGGCGGAGCAATTCCTGACATCGGTATTTCACAGGGTCGTCATCAGCTTTCCCATCACAACGGAGATCCGGAGCAACTTCGCCGCCTCACCCAGACCGATACCTTTCTAGTCGAGCAACTGAGTTATTTCCTTACCCAACTCAAGGAAAATAGCGACGAAGAAGGGAGCCTCCTGGATACGACCCAGGTACTCTGGGGCAGTGGCATGTCCTATGGCCACAGCCATGGCTTGGCGAATCTTCCCACAATTTACGCAGGGGGTAAAAAATTAGGTGTCAAGCATGGCCAGCACATCGATTACAACCTTCCTGTAATCGGTAAATACAACGTCGCCAATGCTAATGAGCATTACAAAATTCATGGGGGGCCGGTCGATAGCGATGCGAGATTGAGCAACTTGCTGTTAACCATGATTCAACGCATGGACGTCAAAACCGACCAGTTCCAGGATAGCCTAGGAACGATTGCCCAGATCACGGCGTAACAAAAAACTTCAGGCAAGAAGCGTAAACAAAATGATAAAACCACGAGAATGCAGTTTAGCTTTGAAGGAAGAGCTGAACATAAGGCAGTGAAATTAAATAAATACAGAACAACCATGAAAATATGCATCCTGATCTTCATCCTGTTTCCCGTGGCAGGTGTACCCGCAGACGATACGCCCGTGTTCCGTACGGACAGCACACAGGACAAAAGCCTCCCTTGGTTCGAGCCACTGGATGGTGAATTCCCTCCAGAAGAGTATGCTCACTACGTCGCAGGAGAACTCATCGGTTTCGATCATTTGGAACGCACTTTGACATTTCGTGTCGATCGACAGGATGGTCGCGGAGGGAAAGATCAGGCAATCGATGCCGAGATGTTGCCTTACGGGAGCATCAACTATCGCAACGCGCCTGCTGCGCTGCGTGACGTGCCGATCGGAACGCATCTCCATGGCTGGTTTTACATTCGGCCTGAAGAAGATCGATTTTGGGAAATGCGAAACGGTAAGCTTCAGCGGAAGAGCAAGAAGCAAGGGAACCCTTCGGACGAAGTCGATTTCACGCGATGCTTTCGATTGGAAGATGACTTCAGCTTCTATGCGCGAAAGAATCAAATCTGGAGAGTCGATAAGCTCGAGCCTTCCATACCGGTGACAGAGGGGAAGTTTACAGACCTTTCGCACAGGATCATCAAAAAGAAACTAACAGTCACACTTCAAGGTAAGGACGGAAAACCGTACGGTGAATCGAAGGTGTTCGATTTGATGGACAGTACCACGGTTTTCAAGGGGAATGGCTTCGGAACGCTCGCAGACATTGAGTCGGGCCAACTGTTGCAGATGAACGTCACCTGGGCGACTCTGTTCGGGTCGGGGCGAGTCACCGACGTCTGGCTCGACGAACAGAGCCGCGCACTCGCCACCGATCGACAACTCAAGCGCCATCATCGGCACATTCGCGAGCGTGGACTACCCGGCTTCGTCACTGCGGTAGAAGATCGGAAGCGTGTTGTTATGATTACGTTTTTCGACTCGGTCGATCCGGTTCTTTTCAAGGAACTGCCCAATCCTAACCCCAAAGCGCTTGGTTGGCCCACCAAGGAATACGATTGGGGAAACGTTGCGCCGAAGGGGAATATCATCGTCGTCAGGGAATGCCTAATGTGTTACAATCAGGTTAATGATCGCAAGGGCGGCAACATTCTGAAGATTGGCAAAGTACCGGTTCTCCCCGGATGTAGTGGAGTTCAGATTCAGGTGCAATGCGGCATTCTTCTGGAAGGTTTTAGACCCAGAAATATCGTGCGATTCTTCCCCGCAACCTGGGCCGTAGCACCGCTCCCTAAAGAGGAAGAGTTTCATGGACGCGAGTAGGATTACCAATCCTGAACGCTGTGCCGAAATTGCCATCCGACTGGGCCAAAGCTTTCGTTAGTCTGGACGGGTTGATTATTTGCTCAATGTTGTAGAGTAAGTCAATGCGGGGACGCAGAGGTAGGCTGGTCTACTTCCCTTCAGCTTTCAGCTCTGCACCCGTCTTGCCGCCGTGCTTGCGGAGGAGGGCGGCGGTTTCGGTGTTGCCCAAAGGATAACAGACCGGGCCCAAGGGAACAGTTTTTATGGAGCGGGTGAAAGGAATCGAACACGGCTAACCTCTTAAAACCCAAAACCCGAACCCGTGATGTTGGAATGTCGGCTGAGGGGGGGGGCAAAAATCGATCCGTTCATCCAACATTACATCGCCACCACGCTCAATCCTGATGGATCCGATATCACCGCCGGCACCTTCTCACTCCTGTCCTGCGTCTGGCTTAAACCTGAGAGCGTAACCGTTGCCTACGTCGACCCGGTCGCCGCACTTTGTGTTCTCATCCCGTAGCTAGGGGCTTATTTCTTCTCAGCCTCATTTTTGAGCGATACGCCTTTCTTAACAAGTGCCTTTTCAAGAGTGGCCTGATCAATTTTCTCAGAGTTTATCCGAGCCACTACACGACCATCCTTGAAACTGGCAGTGGCATATTCTACTCCTTCGATTTTATAAATTGCCAGATAAGCTGCATAGGAACAACCTTTGCAATCAAGTCCAATGATAGGAATATGCAGTTCCTTTAGCTGCTCCTTTGGGACCATGCATAAAAGTAGCGCCTCAAATGCGCCTTGTGATTCGCCTCGAAGACGATTACTGAGGTGTGCCACGATTTGCTCCGGAGTTTTGGCCCCGGGAAAAACCTTCCGTGAGTCGAATCTAAATGTGGCTATAGAAGTTTTAAAAGAGATGTCCACCAAGGTAATGTCTGGCAGTTTTCGGACAACTTGACGGAGGTCTTCAATGCGGTTGGGCTGAAAGAGACTGAGAACACGGAATCGGTATTCCGCTGTTTGAGCGAAGAGCGCTGACCCAGACAAATTTAAAATAAGAACGAACCAGAATTTACTATTTAGTTTCATTGTTCAGGCCTTGACTTTCATCGGGTTCTAAAGAGTTCTGATTGGATCAGTTCATGAATCAAAGTCCGAATGCCACCCCCGTTTTTTTCAGTTGAGGTGACGATTGCTTCGATCTGATCTCGGTCACTGAAGGAAAGCGAGCGACCGGTTGAGTATACTGAGAATTGTCGGGCAACGTTTTTCAGTAAATGCCGCGAGTCCTTTACCAACAGTTTTTGAAGCTCGGTCACGTTGGCAAATGCGCGTCCATCTGGCAACTGACTGGAGGGGTCGACGGTCTGTCCAAGTTTAAAGCTTATGCTGATGGCGGGATCAATTAAACCGCGTACAGCGGGGTCGCCTGAGCCAATGGAGCGGTAGCGAGTTCGGTATCCGCCAATGACATCAAAGGCTTCCAGCGCAAAGCCAGTCGGATCCAGCTTTGCATGGCAACGGGCGCAGTTTATATCATCTCGATGTTTTTTTAGTTGAGCACGAATCGTTGTTGCCCCGCTTACATCCGGTTCTACGGCAGGAATATTTGGAGGCGGTGGATCAGCCGGCTTTCCCAATAAGCGATCCATGACAAAAGCTCCTCGTGGAACGGGGGAGGTAGTTGTTCCGTTGGCGGTGATCTTTAAAATTGCAGCTTGGGTAAGAAAACCACCTCGGGGGCTATTTGGCGGCAGAGGAACCCGGCGGATGCCTGAGCCTTTTACGCCTCGGATGCCATAGTGAGATGCCAGTTTTTCGTTTATCATAGCGAACTCAGAATCAACCAGATGATTGGCCCCGAGATCCTGTTCTAGAATCTCACGGAAGTAAGCCTCGGTCTCTGCGATCATTGAGTTTTGCAAGTATGTGCTATGTTCCGGGTAGAGCTTTCGGTCCGGGTCAGTTGAAGCGATATTCCTAAGCTTTAGCCATTGGCCGATAAAATCCTTCACGAAGCGATCAGATTTTTTATCTTTGAGTAGTCGTTCGACTTCAGAACGCAAAATGTTTGGATTGCGAAGTTTGCCATTCGCGGCCAGTGCCATCAGGGGAGGGTCAGGCATGCTGTTCCACAAAAAATAGGAAATACGATTGGCGAGGCCATAGTCATCGAGTTCACCGGCGAGCTCGATGTGAAACAGAAAATCCGGAGAACAGAGAGCTGTACGATAGACCGAGCGCATGGCTGTCTCAAAGCAGTCCCCGGCCTTCAATCGTTGGTCAACTCGAGCAAGGTAAGCTTTACGCACTTCTTTGGTTACAGGACGACGAAAAGCTTTAGGGAGAAACTTTGCGAGCAATCGATCCGCGTCCTCGAGTGGTTTCATGCTCTGCACCGTCCTCAGCCCCTGACTAGGGTCTGGGCGGTTTTGGCCTGCGCCAAGCTGGCGGATTTTTTTCCGGACTGGGGCACGCTGGTCAGGATGATCAGCGGGTTTGAACAGCATTATTGGCAAGTTTCCAAACAGGACTTGATGAGCGACCGGCGGCCAAACTTTATTAAGAGGCCCCTCGATATCGAGCCAGTCGACCGCGATGCCAGGCCCCGTGAATTCCATGGCCCGGCCTTTGCGTGAATAATTCACCACAGGCGCGAGTGATGCGGTATTGAATCCGATAATCTCGTTGTGGTTCAGCCAGGTAATTACCTCGTGCTCCTTGGAATTGATCGAGGGAGCGTCGAAATAACCCAGCACATAACTCGGGTGCTGGCCTCCGCGCCCATCGCCGGTAAGTTGCACTACTGAAAGTCTTGCGGCTTCAATGCCCCGAGCCGAGAGAACTTTTCCTTTTTCCCACTGGAAACTCCAAAGAGAGGTGCGCACCCTGTAATGCCCCGGATAAATTGTGACATGTTCAATAAAATAAGGGCTGAGCGATTCCCCTTCATGCCGGAAAAGTCCCACGGAGGCGCCGTTACGAAAGGATCCCATTCGTTCATGCGCGCCTTGGTCAATGTGGCCTTGATAGCCAGAGGCGGGGAATTCCGGATCAGGCTTCTTGTTTTTCAACAACACTCCATCGCCGTTCATGACCACATGCGCAACAAAACCACCTCGGTTTACTAGTGAAATGCGCTGTTTTTGAACGATCGGCGCTTTCGGTTGCGTGGCAATGGCAAGGTCAAGTGTCTTGTCCGCAGTTTCAATATATTTAGCAAGATTTACATGCGAGATATCCAAGGCATCGCTGTTGGTGTCGAACCCATGCGCCGATCCATCAGCGGGCAACTCTCCCTTGACCGCTAGGCCCGGCATTTCAAATAAATCACGCAATGTGTTCTCATATTCTGTACGGGTGAGTCGCCGAATGAGGGTTCGCCCTTGATTGGCCATCCTTGCTTGTTCCGCTGCTACCAGTGAATCGTGCAGCCATTGTATCGTCAGCTTTCTTTTTTCGACTGGAGGTCGCGGCTTTTTCTTGGGTGGCATCTCGCCGGATTGGATGCGGTCATGAATTTTCACCGCACGTGCAAAATCGGCCGAAGCGGTGAAGGTCCCCGGCAATGCGGTCAGATCGAGTCCTCCTTTTTGGGAATCGGCATCATGGCATTCGATGCAGTGCTGTTCAAAAAAGGCACGGGCCGCCAAGTTGTCCGCAGTTGCTGTAAACTGGATTCCAATGAGTCCGGCGAAAAGGGAGGCAAAACGCATATTTAATTCGATCTCAGTATTCCCCGAAATGCTTCAGCGCCCAGGTTTTGAAGATGCCCTGCGCGCTGCCGCCTTTGCCGGGGAATCCCCCATGCTGAACCATCCAAATAATGACCAAACCCTTCTTCGGGTAAATTTCCATATTCGTGGCATGAGCCCCGCCGTGCCCAAATCGATCGGGTTCCACCGAAAACCCAAGCCCATAGCTGTTTGGTACTGCAGTCGGCGTTTGACGGGTGGTCAATTCCCTGAAGGCCTTTTTGCTGAGGTATCGACGCCCGTCCAGTTTCCCCCCGTTGAGAAGCATGCGACAAAACTGCGCGGTATCCTTCGCTGTGGAGAAGAGGCCTCCTGCGGGCATGGGAAATCGTATCGAGCGATCGGTTAGTGGGGCGGTCAGTTGACTCAGCGAAAACTCCACCAGGTCGGTTTTCTTGGCGTCCGGTCGATAAGATTTGACGAGGCGTGCCACTTGATCTGAGTTCGGCCAAAAAGTGGTGTCCTTCATCCCCAAGGGATCGAAAAGACGTTTCTGCATGAAGTCCTCATATTTCATTTGGCTAACCACTTCGAGAATACGTGCGGCTGTGTTAATTCCCGCGTTGGAATATTGATAGTGCGTGCCGGGTTGGGTTTGCAACGGGGTCATGGCATAGCTTCGCACTGCTGCGGCCAAGGGTAGGCCGTCCAAGGTGGGGACTTCCATTGCTGAGCGGAAGGGCAATCCGCTCATGTGGCTGAGCACTTCACGGACAGTGATGGGATGAATCGGTTTGCGAAGGAGCACGTGACTGGGGTCTTTTTCTGCCACAACCATTTGACCATGAAATTCGGGAAGATATTTTTCGACGGGATCATCCAGAACAATTTTCCCTTCGTCCACTAGCATCATGACCGCGGTTGTAGTCATTGGTTTGGACTGCGAGGCGATCCAAAACATCGCATCCTTCGACATCGCCTTTTGGGCGGCGATATCGGCAAACCCAACCGTGCTTACGGATAAAACGCCTTTCTTGTCTGCGACGAGTCCAATCGCGCCGGCGAGTTCGTGCCGATCCACGAAGGGTTTCAGGAGAGGAGCAACTGGGGCAGGCCCGGCTGGAATGGTCAGCGGAAGCAAGCCGCTCAAAGTCACAAGCAGAAAGGTTAGATATCGATTTAACTTCAAGACATGTATCGAGTTTAAATTAAGCTTGGTGAAAGGAATTAAACCATTTCCAAGCCGCGCATGGTACCCTTAGAAGTAGAAAATGAATTTTTTTCGATCCCTAATCGTTGCAGCATCGAGAGATACAGGTTGCTCAGTGGGTAGTTGTTTTTTTTATCAAAAGCCAAATGCTGACCGTGCCTGAAGCCCCCCCCGGCAAGCAGTACCGGCAGGTTCAAGTTGGTGTGAGAATTGGCGCTGCCCATACAGGTGCCATAAAGAACCATGGTGCGGTCCAGCATCGGTTGACCGTTCTCGGAAACAGAATTTAAATGGGAGAGGAAATCATTCAACGCCTCGAATTGTCCCACTTCGTGACTTTTCAATTCTGTGATAGCCTCGGCGCGCCCTCCGTGATGTGTCAGATTGTGAATCAAGGTGGTATCAATAAATAATGAAAGGATTCGCGACGAATCGGTTTCCAGTGCCAGTTTCATGATATCGAACATCAACCGAGTGCGTGCGACAAATTGCTTGTTGTCCATGATGTCCTGAGGCGGCAGTGCCGCTACTTTAGGTTTTGGCTTATACTGCCACTCCTCTGAACTGTGCATGCGATGTTCCAATTCACGCACTGATGTAAAATACTGATCCATTCGTGCCTGATCCTGCTTTGAGAGTATCCCGTCGAGGCGTTTGGATTGTTCCCCAACAAAATCAAGCATGCTACGGCCTTGACGGATGGATTCCACCTTTGCCTTGATCTCTTCAGGTTTTCCCTGCAGAAACAATTTTTCAAATAATTTGCGCGGACTGTTTTCTGCTGGAATCGGCGCTCCACTTCGGGTGTAGCTCAAAGTCCGATTTTCAGTGGTCATGGCTAACACCAGCGAAGGGTGACGGGTTTCATTTCCCACGAACTCTGAGGCGAGTTGATCGAGCGACACTCCATTGCGGAATCCGCCTCGCGCCGGATGGGGGGTGGCGGTGAGAAAACATTTATCCGCTGCATGACCGCCATCCACTCCAGGTAGACTTACGCCGGAGAACACCGTCATTTTGTTTCTATGTGCTTTGAGCTGGTCTAGATAAGGAGTTGACTCATAGTCACGCCCCGCTTTCTTCGGGAAAAAGAACTGCGGCATGATTCCCTGATTGGTCTGTATGGCAACCATTCGGCGGGGAGATTTTCCGACTTGGTCGTTTCCACCAAAAACGGGGGTCATAGCCTCCAGTAAAGGCAAAGCTAGAGTCGCTCCGGCAGCTCGCAAAAAAGTTCGCCGGGCGAGAGGAGGGCGGGTGTGAATACAGCCAAAGTGCTTCATATAAGTTTATGTAGTGAGAGTGTAACACTAAAAGCCATCCTCGTCACCTGATAAAGTGGAGGAACCCTGTTTTCTCCAACAACCGGGATAAGACGTTGCCCCGGAGTCGTAAATTCACGTGTATCGGCTAGGTTCGCGATGGAGAAAGGTTATCACCTTTTCCTTTCAAGCGTTTAATGCCGTTACTCAGCGTCATAAAACCATAGGAACGACCTCCAGCTGATCTATCCAAGCACCGTAGTGGATGTGGAAAACAACCGGAGTCGGCTTGTCATTAGCCTGGATAGAGGACGCTGAATCGCCCATTCTCAGCGGGCTGACTCCGTCTTTTTGCCTTTAACAGCCATCACAACCAGAGATGTCGTGTTGCTGTCGGCGGCTTTGTTAGCAATAATCAGGGTGTACACCTTAACGACGGCCAATGTGATATCGGTGTCCATGGATTCCTCGCCACCGCCCTTGCGCAGTTGAAATTTCGTTTCCACGTTGACATTGAACGTTAATTCTCTTTCCGGCTTGAAATGAAAACAGAAACCGATACCGCCTACCCATTCGTCTTCACGGGCAGCAGTTCAAGTCCTCGAACGGTGCCCGAGGCCGCGAGATGTAGGGTTCGTTCGGGAAGCGTGGTGGCCCGGCTTGTTGAGCCGTGAGAGTCGTTGTAGTCAGACACTCGCCAATCGGTGGCTTACTTCTTGAAGATTTCCGGGCTGGGCCAGCGGGTCTCAAAGTTGCCGATCAGTTCCTCCGTGGGAGGCTTGCTCTTAGGCCAGTTGTTGGGGCGGATGCGGACGATGCGCCCGGGGCGAAAGCCTTCCAGAATCAAGTTCATGGAGAACTTCACTTGGATTCCGCTGTTGCCGAATTCAGATCCCTGCTTTTTTCCCACGGAAACGATTCTTCCTTCCATTCCATCGTGATCGGGCCAGTAGGTGCGGAGGGTGTTCTCGGCCGCCGCCATTTGTCCGCCTTGACCTTGCTTAAAGTCAGCATAAAGAGAGTCGTCCATGCCACCGAACAAGTTAACGGTGACAGTGGCGTCCCCAAATTTTCCGTACTCGATCGCATCGACCCATGCGGGCATCCAGCGCAAACGGATAAAGCGAATGTGCTTTTGCCTCTGGCGTTCCTGGGCGGCCTTGATCGCAGCCTTGTCTAGCCAAAGATCGGAAGCATGAAATTGCTGGTACAGGTAACGAGGGTGCCAGGTGAGGTTAAGCTGAACCGGCTGATCCTCGATGGATTTCTTCCCATTAGCTAGCCAAGCTCCTCCCGCGACTAGCTCATCCATGCCGAGCAATTCCCTTCCTCGCCAGATTCGGGTGGACCCGTCGATGGTCACCTTGTGCTTCCCTCCAAGCCCTTCTCCCCCTTCCTTTCGATTCAGGCTTACCAACAAATGGCCCTCATTCCCATTGCCCGAGGTCGAATAACGAACGGACTCCTTGGTAAGGTCGACTTCCTTGAGTTTCCAAGCCTTGCCTTCGCGCAGGCAGAAGCTCAAGTCGTCCTCGAGCAGAATCGCGTGGTTTTCGGCCGGAGTTGCAGGATCCTTGCCGTTTGAGTTGGGCACGGCCGAGAACTTCGGATCCATCGGAAGGAAAAATTTCCCGTAGAGAATCGTTCCCAGCGGGATGTCCCGAAGGTCGGCCGGGGCTCCGCGGTAGTAGATCATCCCGTAGGGCAACATTGCGAAGTGGTGAAGCCTGCGTTCTCGGAAA